>OHWI01000188.1_pt1 | contig 30501 bp, 23 predicted proteins | sample 1579721 | NCBI WGS metagenome assembly OHWI01 (sample SAMEA3882529, study PRJEB24775) | human gut metagenome | biome: human-associated habitat; feature: intestine environment; material: feces | place: Netherlands | collected 2009/2010
GCGGACAGCAGCAGCGTGTGGCTATCGCCCGCGCCTTGATTACCAAACCGGCTATCGTGCTGGCGGACGAACCGACCGGCAATCTTGACAGCAAGACCAGCACTGAGGTGCTGGGGCTTATCAAGCGCACCAGTGCGGAGTTCCGGCAAACCGTTGTGATGATTACCCACAACAACGATATTGCCCGTCTTGCAGATCGGATTGTCCGCATTGAGGACGGCAAAATTGTGGAATAAGTAGGGGTGGCAGACTATGACATGGCCTTTTGAAAATGATACCAGTAACATTGAAAAGAAACTGGCAAAGCGCAGTTTGCACCATGAACGGCAGCGTAATTTATTTGCAATCATTGCTCTTGTGCTAACTGCATTTATGATAACTGCGACATTCAGTATTGGTTTTAGTTACTTTGAAACCTACCAAATGCAACAAATTCGGTTAATGGGAACTACCGCTGATGTCGGAATCACAAATGTAACAGAAAATCAGTTGGTTGACATTTCAAAATCAAACCTTGTCCTTGACGTAGGTATACAGCAGCGTTTAGGCAGTATTGATACAGAGCAACTGCAAAATGCGAGATTAGGTATAGTTTGGATAGATGATACCGAGTGGGAACACCACCGTCTTCCTACTATATCAGGTGTTGTAGGAAATTACCCATCAAGTAAAAACGAAATTATGCTACCTACATGGGTGCTTGAACAGATGGGCATTTCTGATCCGCAAATAGGGATGGAGATTGTGTTGTCGTACCAAATTGGCGATAGCTATAATTATGTCTCAGACACCTTTTTGCTGTCGGGCTACTATACGGACTACATTCCAATGCGCACAAATAATCGTGGTTATGTTTATGTTTCATCCGCTTTTAAGGATAGCTTAAATGTATCACTGGATAATAGTGTTACGGCAATGATCCGTTTTCAAGGCAATGATAATGCTGACAAAAACTGTGAAAGATTGCGGCGTGAGATTGACTTTACAGAAGGGCAAACATTTGAAATTGCACCATTAGAACAGGCAAATGGTGGAACTATTATTTTAGCTGTAATAATTTTAGCAGTTTTTATATCCTTTAGCGGCTATCTGCTGATTTATAATATTCTTTATGTCTCTGTCGTAAAAGATGTGCAATTCTATGGCCGTCTTAAAACGATTGGAACGACCCAAAGGCAGATAAAGAGAATTATCTATAAGCAGGCAATCAGAATCTCTTGTATTGGTATTCCGATTGGTCTGTTACTTGGTGCGGTTGTTTCCTTTGGCATTGTTCCTTACTTCCTGAATATGATGTATTCAACAAATTCTGATGTGGGAACAAAAGTATCTTTTTCGCCGTTTATTTTCATAGGAGCGGCCATATTTACGTTCATTACCGTTATGATTGCAAGCATGAAGCCCGCCAAAATTGCCGGAAGTGTTTCACCAATAGCAGCACTCCAATATACAGCAGCCAGCACAAAGAGCAGCGCCAGAAATTGTAGCAAAATGAAGTTGTCCAGAATGGCATGGAACAATGTCTTTCGTAATGCTAAGAGTACAACCCTTGTTTTTGCATCGCTTTTTTTCGGCCTTTCCTTGTTCCTTGTCGTCACAGGGCTATTACATGGTTTAAGCCCGGAGAATTATGTGAGCCAATGGGGAGTAAGCGATTTTGCACTCACATATAGTATCCACGAAAGAGAAGATTTAATTTCCAGCGAAATGGTTTCAGAGATTGGTCAGCTTGACGGCATTGAGAATTTGAGGTTGACCTATGCACCTTATCCTCAAGTAGCAGCAGATGTTGTATATGACGATGCTGTATTTCACGAGTTTCTTGCGTCATTAGACGGAGTAAACGGCATTGATTTTTCTGATCCGGCAAAATTAGAAAATTATCAGCAAAACTTTTTTAGCGGGGTTTTTGGAATTGACAGTGCATATTTGGAAGAAATCAATAAAACCTTAAACTTGCCTATTGACACGTCTGCCTTTGAACAAGGAAAGGTTGTGCTGCTGTCCAAAACAGTAGAAGGCCTTATTCAGCCAGGGCAGGAAATAACAATCCAGACGCAGAACGGACAGCATTCCTTTATTGTAGCGAACGGTTATTTGAATGAAGGGTTTCGAGCAGGAGGAGGCAATGAGAGAGGGACGGCTCCTGATTTGTATATTAGTCAAACAGCTTTGAAAGAACTCTTTCCGCAATATAGAGTGTTCCGCGTGGCCTTTGATACGGATGGTCAACATGACGAAAGTATACTGCAAGAATTAAAGCAAATCACCGCATCACAAGCTAACATTGATATTATATCCCGATATGAACGGCGAGAAGAAATGCAGGAATATCTCATTACAGCAAAGGTTTTAGGAACAGGGTTGTCCGTGATCCTGCTGCTTGTTGGTGTCATGAACTTTGTCAATACAATGGTTGTCAATGTAAATACTCGGCGCTATGAATTAGCTGTTCTTGAAAGCATTGGAATGACAAAGAGACAAATCAAACGAATGCTATTTATGGAAGGTTTCTATTATTGGGGCGTTTCCCTTTCCCTTGCAGTCACCATTGGAACAGCAATCTTCATCTTGCTATATATGATTTTTAGTAAAGTGGCCTATTATGCTGTTTTCTCCTATCCATTTATCCCACTGGTGCTGGTGTCTGGACTGGTGTTGCTAATCTGCCTTATTGTGCCTATATGGGTCTACAAAACTGACGTTAACCTTCCAGTTGTGGAGCGATTGCGGTTGACAGAGTGAGTTTAATCAAATAGCAAAACATCCTTAGATCAATCATATCGAAGCGGAGCAGATTTTAGCTGCTCCGCTTCTTTAGTATTTTTCAAAAAATTCTTTTGAAATGTCCGAGCTTTGTAACAATTCAGCCTGTTTTTCTGTCGAAATCAAAGGCACCTCGGACATTTATAGTTCTTCCAAAAGTTTGATGATAATATTACCATTCATGGAAGAAGCAATCTGTTATTGCAATAATGCGAAATTGACGATAGAAAGTTTTTCATATCTCGGTCAGCTCAACAATTACATTACTCTGCTGATACAGCCAGTCCGTAAATTCTTTCGGGCTGGCCGTTCCTGTTTTTACAGCCTTTTTTCTCTGTAAGGCTTCTTTCTTAAAGTCGGAAAAGGAAGCCTGTATTTTTTCCAGACGGTCAGCCGGAAAGCCTGCGGTATTTTTTACCCGGTTTATTTTGTTGCGCCAGTTCTGGCATTCATTTTTATAAAGCAGGTCATAGTTATTTTCTCTTGACCTCTCGTCAAATTCCCGCTTGTTTTGAAGCGCCTGTGCTTTTCGGCACTTGTCGCTGCACAGCTCATACCGCTGGCTCTTTGCCAGAAAATATTTTCCACAGACCTTGCACCGCCGGAAGCAAAGCCCCCAGTCATTCAGCCTGTTCAGATAATAGGTAATCAACGGGTAGAGGGACGCATAGGCAGACACACATTCTTCTGTGCGCCGGTTGTCCGGGAACCAGAGGTCAAGCCGGGTATCTTCTGACGGTGCGCCTTTGAAATAAAGGCTGCCAGCTTGAAATTGTTTCGGTTTTCCTGTCTCCCTGTCAAAGCTCATGGTTTCGTTTTGGAATACCCCGGTCAGTCTGCTCATTTTATCCATGAAGCGGTCACAGGCAGCGTTACGGTCACGGGGTTCTCTGGCAAGCAGATAGCTGTTCCAGATACGGAACGCCACATACATTTTCAGAGGGTCGTTGCTAAGATATTTCTCCCAAAGAAATTCGCTTGCCGCCTGCTCCAGCTCCGGCTGTTTCCATCGGTTGGAGTGGAGAGCTTGCCGCAGCGGAGAAAGCCCGTATAAGTTCCAGTCTCTGTCCGTGTCACGCTCAAAGTTTATCAAAAAAGTTCCCAGTGGGCGTGTCATATCACAAAGCACCTCTGCGTTTTGGCTCCCGTTCAGACGGAAGCGGATCTGCTGTTCTTCCCCAATCAAAATCCGCTCTTTCATTTTCTTCCTGTCCAGCGTCAGGACAAACAAAATCCTCTCAAAACATGGCTCATGCCGTATAAACTGATTCTCCATCCCTATCCCCTGCCTTTGTTTATGGTAATTATATAATTCAGTTATATCCGTTACACTCATGGTATCGCAGAATCATTGTTTTGTCAAGGATAGTACGCTATGATGATTGCGGTTGGTAATTTCGTACCGCACAGTACCTTGACAAGTGAATGACCGTCCAAAAGGGATATGACCGGCAGGAGAAGTGACGCATTCGGCGCACCAATGCAGGGAAACACCGCAGGAATGGGGCAGGAAAACGGCTTTTGGGGAGAACGGCAACAGGAAGCATTTTAACCTATTTGATTTATGGGAGGAACAGAATGAACGATAAAAAGAGATTGAACAGCTACGAGGATTTACCGCTGGTTCTGGATGTGGCGGACATTCAGCGGATTATGGGAATTTCAAGAGCGAGCGCCTATGAGCTGGTACACACACCCGGCTTTCCAGCGTTCCGCAGGGGCAGACTTATCAAGGTCAGCAAAATTGCTTTCTTTGAATGGATGGCAAAAGGCTCCGAAACCGTACCGGGAAGCGACAAATAAGCGTGAGGTATCATTCCCTGACTTGCAATACTGCCGCACTTTCCAAAGGGGCATACAGAGGGAAAAAAACTTAAAAATGATACCGAGACGCTACATCAAAACAGCCTATCTGCGTACATCAGATAGAAACGGAGAAAGGAGCCGGTTATGGCAAGAATGAGTAACAAGCGGCGGTTGGAATGGTCTTTCTTCTTAAATGACCGCAGCCGTATCACTTACAACGAACTGTGCCGGAAATGCCAGCACGAATGTAAACAGAGCTTCCGGGCGGTTGTGGTTGACTGCCCGAAGTATCTTTCCAAGCGTTCCAAGAAAAAGGACAAGACTGCCGGAAACGGCAAAATCCCTTAGGAACTAAGGGCGCACTTCTATACATAGTCTAAAGACCATGTATCGTGCGTCCTGCGGAGCTTACCTCTGCCGCTGATAAAATCAGCAATCCGAGGTCTGCGTTCGCTTCGCTCCGACAAGGTGGCTACACCCCCTTGCGCCGCTAAAGCGGCTATCCCCTGTGTACCCGCCGCAAAGAGAAATCCGCTCTGCGGTTTTCCCTTTTCATCGGGTTTTATAGAAGCACTGACACACGGACTGTCTGCGGATGGTCTTTCTTTATCTTATCAGCAAAGGATGTGAGAACATGGAAAAATCTTTGGAACAGTTGAAGCAGGAATATGAAAAAACCACTGTCCTGCTGGAACAGGAAAAACGGAAAATGCAGCGTTTGAAAAACCGGCAGGCGTATCTGGAAAGCGGTTCCCGGAAACAGAGGACGCACCGGCTGATTACCCGTGGGGCAGCTATTGAGAGCATTGCACCACAGACAAAGGAGCTATCCGAAGCGGAATTTTATTCCCTCATGGAAAGCATTTTGAATCTGCCGCAGGCGGAGCATTTCATCCGGTCTGCCACAGAGAACCACGCCCGTATTTCCGGGCAGGAGAAAGGCGGTGACTAAGGATAGCACTTTATCATTTTTCAATCGCACAGATCAAGCGCAGCGCCGGTCAGAGCGCCATTGCCAGCGCAGCCTATCGAGCCGGGGAGCGTCTTTACAGCAGCTACTATGGAGAAGTCAGCGACTACACCAAAAAGGGCGGCGTGATCGCTTCGGAAATCATGCTGCCGCCCCATGCGCCGGAAATATATCTTGACCGGGCGACCCTCTGGAATGCTGTGGAGAACTGCGAGAAACATCCAAAAGCACAGCTTGCCTATTCCTTTGATATTGCCATGCAGAATGAATTGACGCTGGAAGAAAACATGGAGCTGGCGAGGAAGTTCGTACAGGAGCAGTTTGTGACAAAAGGCATGATTGCCGACCTTGCTTTTCACAGCCCGGAGAAAGAGGACGGCGGCATCCCTAACCCGCATTTTCATGTGATGACAACCATGCGCCCTTTGAACCCGGATGGCACATGGGGACAAAAACAGCGTCGGGAATATCTTCTTGATGAAGATGGAAACCGAATCCGGGATAAAAACGGCGATTATATGTTTAACGCTGTCCATACAACAGACTGGCATGAGCCGGAAACGCTGGAACACTGGCGGGAGCAGTGGGCGGCTGCCGTTAATACAAAATTTGAGGAAAAAGGGCTGGATGTGCGTATCGACCACCGTTCCTATGTGCGGCAGGGGCTTGACCTGATACCTACTGTCCACGAGGGAGCTAATGTCCGGCAGATGGAAGCAAAGGGCATCCGCACCGAGAAAGGGGAACTGAACCGCTGGATTAAAGCCACCAACCGGCTCATGCAGGATGTGAGGAAGAAGATCAAAGCCCTGTTTGTCTGGATGGCAGAGGTAAAAGAAGAACTTTCCAAACCGCAGACACCGAGCCTTGCCGACCTGTTGATCGCTTATTACAACCAGCGCAACGCAGGGGCATGGAGCAATAAAGCCAGAACCGGAAACTTAAAGCAGTTTGCCGAAGCCGTCAATTATCTGACGGAAAACAAGCTGCTCACATTAGAGGATTTGCAGGAGCGTCTTTCCTCTGTCAACGAAGAATTTGAAGCGTTAAGCGACTCCATGAAAAAGAAATCTGCCCGGATAAAGGAATTGCAGGAATTGATACGGGAGGGCGAGAATTACCAGCGGCTAAAACCTGTTCATACGGAATTGAACAATATCAAGTTTAAGAAACAGAGGGAGAAATTTGAAACATCCCACGATGCGGAGTTACGGCTGTTTTATGCCGCCCGCCGTATTTTGAAAGAAAAACTGGACGGAAAACCCATTGCCCTGAAAGCATGGAAACAGGAATACGCACAGTTAAAAACAGAGTATGCCGAACTGTCTCCGCAGCACAAGCCACTCCGGGAGGAAGTCATACGGCTACGGCAGGTGCAGAACGCCGTAGATACCGCACTGCGCCGGAGGGAGCAGCCACAGGCAGTACAGAGAAAGAAACATGAGATGGAGCTATGATATAACCGGCAGCTTTACCGCTACCAGTATTTTTATGGAGGGAGCATTTGAATGTATTTGAAGCGGTGAAACAGTCTGTTACCACCCGGCAGGCTGCTTCATTCTATGGAATCCGGGTGGGGAGAAACGGCATGGTCTGCTGTCCATTCCACAATGACCGCACGCCCAGCATGAAAGTGGACAGCCGCTTTTACTGCTTCGGCTGCGGGGCTTCCGGGGATGTGATCGACTTTGCCGCTTTGCTGCATGGATTGGGGAAACGGGAAGCTGCGGTCAGGCTTGCGGAGGACTTCGGCGTTTCCTATGAGAAATCCGGCAATGCGCCGCCAGATAGGAAGCGTCACAACAGGTCACAGCCCCGACAAAAATCAGCGGAGCAGAGATTTCAGGAAACGGAACGGTATTGTTTCCGGGTGCTATGCGATTATCTGCGCCTGCTGGAGCATTGGAAAACAGCACACGCCCCACAGCCGCAGGATGCCATCTGGCATCCTCTTTTTGTGGAAGCGTTGCAGAGGATAAGCTACACAGAATACCTTTTGGATATTTTGTTATACGGAGAAATAGAAGAAAAAGCGGCATTGATCGCCGCACAGGGAAAGGAGGTGTTGCGGCTTGAACAGCGAATTTCAGAGCTTGCCGCCGGAAACGCAGGAAGCGGTCAAAAGGACGATGGACACAATGGAACCGGCGCAGACACCGGCAGAAATCCGGGAAACATTAGAGGGGACGCAGAAAGGCGGCGTGAAGAACAGCATCCGAAACTGCCTGACGGTGTTCCAGCGTGACCCTCTGTTTCGCGGGGCGCTGCGCCTGAACCTTTTGACGGAGCAGATTGACATTGTGAAGCCGCTGGGCTGGGAGCGCACCAGTACCACGCTGACCGACATGGACATGAACTACCTGCTTTTGTATCTGGAAGAAAATTACGGGCTTACCAGCGAGAAAAAGGTGCAGAGCGCCATCAAGATTGTTGCCAATGAAAACCGCTACCATCCAGTCAGGGATTACCTGAACAGCCTGCAATGGGACGGCACAGAGCGCATCCGTTACGCCCTGCATCACTTTCTGGGAGCCGATACGGACGAATACACCTATGAAGCCTTGAAACTGTTCCTGATGGGAGCCATCCGGCGGGTATTCAGACCGGGGAGCAAGTTTGAGGTCATGCTCTGTCTGGTTGGTGGTCAGGGAGCCGGGAAATCTACCTTTTTCCGGCTGCTGGCAGGCAGGGACGAATGGTTTTCAGACGATTTGAAAAAGCTGGACGATGAAAATGTGTACCGCAAGCTGCAAGGGCATTGGATTATCGAGATGTCGGAGATGATTGCCACAGCCAACGCCAAGAGTATTGAGGAAATCAAGTCATTCTTAAGCCGCCAGAAAGAAACCTACAAAGTGCCGTATGAGACACATCCGGCAGACCGGCTGCGGCAATGTGTATTTGGAGGGACGACCAACCGGCAGGACTTTTTGCCCCGTGACCGCACCGGCAACCGGCGCTTTCTCCCCGTGACGGTGTACCCGGAACGGGCGGAGGTTCACATACTGGACGATGAAGCGGCGGCGAGGGCGTATATCGAACAGATGTGGGCGGAAGCCATGACGGTTTATCGCAGTGGGAAGTATAAGCTGTCATTCAGCATGGAAATGAACCGATACCTGAACGCCCACCAGCAGGACTTTATGCAGGAAGACACACAGGCCGGCATGATCTACGCCTATTTGGAGGACTACACCGGCGACAGGGTATGTTCCAAGCAGCTTTATGAGGAAGCGCTGGGGAACTTAAATTCCCCGGCAGACTGGGAGACACGGGCAATCTGCGAGATTATGAATACCGGCATTGCGGGCGGCATCATACAGGGCTGGGTAGCCTACAAAAGCCCGAAGCGGTATAAGAAATACGGTTCTCAAAAAGGCTGGGAGCGTGTCAACCAAGCTCCGCCGGAGGGGGACGGTTTTCAGGAAATCACGGAAGAAGAAGCCCGGCAAATGGAACTTCCATTCTGAAAAGCCACCGGTTGACAGTTTGGTTGACGCTTTGGTTGACAGCCGGTTGACGGGGAAAAGCCTGATATTTGGGGCATTTCTCTCCTTTGTCAACCATGTCAACCAAGAAATCAAAGAAAAAGTAAAAAGTAATAATAGAGCGCCTATGGATTGTTTTCAAAGTCTTTTCTGCCGGTTGACACGGTTTGGTTGACACGGAGACAGTCTGCGGCTGTACACCTGTCTGACATTCCCTTGTCGGGCATATTTCATTTATGGAGGTAACTGCCTATGGCAAAAAGCAAAAACGAGAGCAATAACAAAAACAGCGGCACCCTGCTTACCGAAAAAGACGGCACCCAGTATTTTGTCATGGGGAAAGTCCGTATCAAGGTATCGGAGCATTTCGCACAGGATGGGAAGCCGCTTGACAGCCTGCTGGAAGATGTGATCCAGCACGCTGCCGCCGCTTCCTGAAAAAATACGGAATAACGACTGTCAATCAGCCCACGCTTATGATATACTTGTACCAGCGAGTATTGTATAAGCGTGGGTTGTTTCTTTTAGAAGGAGGATTTTTAACCGTGAAACAACCATACAATACAACGATTTATAACACTGCACTATATTTGAGATTGAGCCGTGACGATGAATTACAGGGGGAAAGCGGCAGTATCCAGACCCAGCGCATGATGCTTAGACAGTATGCCGCAGAGCATGGGCTGACCGTTGTAGACGAGTACATTGACGACGGATGGAGTGGGACAAATTTCGAGCGTCCAAGTTTCCAAAGGATGATTGATGACATCGAAGACGGGAAAATCAACTGCGTTGTCACAAAGGACTTATCCCGTCTGGGAAGAAACTATATCCTGACCGGTCAGTACACGGAAATCTATTTCCCCAGCAAGGGAGTACGCTACATTGCCATCAATGACAATGTGGACACCATCAACGGAGAAAGCGAGCTTGCACCGTTCTTAAACATCCTGAATGAAATGCACGCCCGACAGACCAGCAAAAAGGTCAAGGCTGCCATGCACACAAGATTTGCCAATGGCGCACACTATGGAGCCTATGCACCGCTGGGCTATGTAAAAGACCCGGACAAAAAAGGTCATCTTCTGATCGACCCGGAAACACGCTGGATTGTAGAGAAGATTTTTGACCTTGCTGTACACGGGCGTGGAGCCGCCAGCATTACACGGATTCTGGTGGAGGAAAAAGTACCTACCCCCGGCTGGCTGAACTATGAAAGATACGGGACTTTCGCCAATATCTACGCCGGTGCGCCCGCAGAAAAAGCCTATGCGTGGACGATAGCACAGGTCAAGAGCATTTTGAAAGAGGAAACCTACATCGGTCACAGCATTCACAACAAGCAGAGCAACATTTCATTCAAGAACAAGAAAAAGGTGCGGAAGCCGCAGGAAGAATGGTATCGTGTGGAAAATACCCACGAAGCCATCATTTCTGAAGAAGTGTTCCAAAAAGTTCAGGAGCTGATTGCAAGCAGACGCAGGAAACGCAGAAACGGTACGACACAGATTTTCGCAGGATTGATAAAATGTGCAGACTGCGGATGGTCTTTAGCCTATGGGGAAAACAAGCAGAATAAGAACCCATACGGGTACTACCATTGCAGCAAGAACGGGCAGGGATTACGCCAGTGTTCCATGCACTATATCCGCTATGATGTACTGTATGCCTATGTGCTTGCAAGACTGCAATACTGGTCTATGCTGGCACAGAAAGACGAGGACAAGCTGCTGAAACGCCTGCTCAATGCCAGCGACAGGGAAAGAAACTCTGCGAAGAAAAAGCAGGCTGCGGAGCTGAAAAAGGCAGAGAAGCGTAAAGCCGAGGTTGACGGGCTGTTTGCTAAAATGTATGAGGACTGGTCTGCCGGACGCATAACCGAGTATAACTTCAATATGCTGTCCGAGAAGTACCAGAACGAGCAAAAGGAGCTTGAAACAAAAATAAGACAGCTTCACGAAACGATGGAAGCCGCCGTACAGACCGCAGCGGATGCTGAAAAGTGGATTGCCCTGATGAAACAGTATGTCAACCCTGTGGAGCTGACCGCCGAACTTCTGAACACTCTAATTGAAAAAATAACCGTCCACGAAGCTGTCAAGGGCGAGGACGGAAGCCGTGAGCAGGAAGTAGAAATCTACTACCGCTTCATCGGCAAAATCGACTGACCTTTCTTTTTTACCCAACAATATCTTTAATTAAGGGAGACGGGAAACAATATGCCGGATATCAGTATTCTTGTGGATATTGCAGATTATTATGATATCAGCATTCCTGAGATTATCAGTGGAGAAAGGAAAAGCGAGATGATGAACGAAGAAGAAAGAAAAATTGCTAAAACAATGTCAGATTATGCAACTACAGAGAAAGAGAAGATTTTTAAGGAAATGAAGCTCCAAAGTGTCATGGGAGTTTGTGCATTGGTTCTATACTGGATTCTGCATGAAACAGGTGCATATATGTATAATGATGTGTTAGGAAAGCTTGCCGGCTATTGTGAGACCTTGGTATCTGTGTCAGTCATAATGATAGCAGCATTTACGACAGGATCTTTAAGCAAGGTGCGGAGCAAGAGTAGGAAAGTTTTTGTGTTCGAAAATTTCCCAAAACCTATGCAATTAGTTGTAACTGCAGTTGTTGCCTTTGGTGGAGCTGCTGTGATCAAGCTGGTACTGGTGTATTTTTTCGGCTTATAAGTATTTTCAAATTCGTATTACATACTATGAAAAAGAACTTTTTGACATTTCCACAGATGCGTGCTAATATGATTATAGAAAAAGAGTGCTACCGATAGACGGTTAGTCCGTTTTACTATTTAGAATATCTATCAAAAATAACCGCTTAGTTTGCAGACTGGGCGGTTATTTTTGTGGTTTATGATTATCCTTGCCTAATGTATATCCGATACAAAAACAGGTTAGGCCGAAGCTCACTACTGCTATGAAGTCAACAATACTCATTGGCTTAGTTCTTCTTTCCAGTGGATTCCCTTTTGGGTTTCTATGTAATCAGAGGGTCACAGGTCTCCGTTTCACTTCGGTCGTTGCAAAACGAGTGCCAGTGGCACTCTGCAACCCTCTGTTGAAGGACTAACCGCCTACCGTTATGGTAGCACCCATGAGCAATTGTATCAGACAGAATTCAATTTATCAATTCCTAAAATATTTTTACCACCCTTTAATCTATCTGTTCGTTACTGTTCAGACGCAAGCTTGACACCACGTTGTCAAGCTATGCGCCATAGTATTAATTATTGAGTGATTACAGCCCCTGCCTCGTAGAGGCATTTTAAATGGGCTATAATCGTTGCTGGTAACACCGTTAGGTGTGAACAGTAACTTATCTAGTTCTTATCAGCCGCCAGTATCTGATCGATCGTCTTCATCAGCTGCTTATATGCCTCGTCATTATCAATACCGCCCATGATCGGCTCTCCGATAATATTTCCGTTACGGTCAAGCACGATTGTAGTCGGGAAGGCCATAATGCTTGTTGCATATTTTCCGGCTTCACTGTTGGAATCAAGGGAAAGATTCGTATATTTTGCACCCTGCTTCTCTAAAATACTCTTAGCTTCAGCAATTCCATCCTCATTTCCGTCAAGAGAATCTGTATTGATACCAATTACCTGTCCGCCCTTTTCCTTCAGCTCCTCATTTAATTTATTCAGTTCCGGAAGCTCCTGTACGCATGGAGAACATCCATTAAACCAAAAATTCAAAACCGTGACCGCATTCTTTGAAATGATGCTGCTGTCCACGTCATTTCCATCCAGATCCTTTGCCTTAAACTCCGGAAATACGCTTGCTCCCTCTTTGCCGGAATCCTTATTTGATGCATTCGCACTCTGCTTCTCAAGAAGTGGCTGAAGCTCATCCTCAAGCTTTTTGATTTCTTCAACATCTTCCTTCAAAGACTTGAGTTCATCATCGGTAAACTTATCCTTAATTTTGTCTAAAGAGTTTGCCAGAAAATCTCCGTAATTCGTAGCTGTCGCATCCTCGACAGTTGATTTGTCAATGCTGTTAAATACCTTCTCCCATAAAGCCTTATGGTTTTCAAGAATACTGTTCTCTTTCTGTGTCAATTCATTAATCCTTGCATCCAGATCTTCTGCTTTCTGCGTTGACATCTGCGACTCTGTTGCTGTATTTTCCTTGTTAGCAGAATTTCCGCACGCACTTACTCCGAGTACCATCGCTGCAATAAGCAGCATCACTGTTAATTTCTTCATTCTATTCTCCTTTATTCTCTTTCAAATTTGTTTTACCTGTTCCAAATCCATATTGATAGTGAATTGCTTCCGTCGGGCATTCCTTTATACACATGCCACAGCGGATACATTCCGTATGGTTCGGATGCTTTGTGACATCCACGTCCATCTTGCAGGCTCTCTCACATTTGCCGCAGGATACACATTTATCCTCATCCACCTTCATCTGCAGAAAAGATACCTTATTGCAAAGCGCATAGATTGCGCCCAGCGGACATATCCATTTACAGAATGGGCGGTAAAACATAAGGCTTAGGATTACAAAAGTAATAAGTATACCGAATTTCCATGTAAACAGTTTGCCAAGGGCCGCTCTGATACTTGCATTGGCAATCGAAAGCGGAATCGCTCCCTCCAACACTCCCTGCGGGCAAAGATATTTACAGAAAAACGGATTTCCCATTCCCAGTGAATTTGTCACCAGAAGGGGTAGTAAAATAACAAAAATCAACAACACACCATATTTTATATAACGAAGCGGCTTAAGCTTTTTCGTTGAAAATTTCTTAAACGGTATCTTATGCAGCAGCTCCTGGAACCAACCGAACGGACACAGAAATCCACAGATAAATCGTCCGAGCAGTACACCTAACAGAATTAAAAATCCTGTAATATAATACGAAAATTTAAACTTGGATGAGCCGATGACTGCCTGCAAAGCACCGATCGGACACGCCCCGGTTGCAGCCGGACAGGAATAGCAATTCAGTCCCGGCACACAGACCTTCTTTGCATCCCCTCTGTAAATCTCTCCTTTAAAGAAGTTCGGCAGATGGATATTGGTAAGAATCGTTGCCACGGCCTGAATCCATCCCCGAAAGTGCGCCAGAAACTGTGATATTTTATGTTTTTTCTTATCCAATTCCAACACACTCCATACATAATTTAATTGCCTTTGAGAGTACCGTGGCTGCCTCCCCGCGCATCGCACCGTATCCCATCATCAGGATCGCTGCTGCCAGAAGCGTGATCTGCGCTGCTGCTCTGTTTATCTGTTTCATATCTTTTCCCTTCCTAAGTTTTAACATTTTGTCGTTGTTTACGATAATAATAGATTAGCAAAGAAATATGAACACCCTGTGTTTGAAAAAGAAAGATATCTTTAAGATTTTGTCTTGTAATATTTTTATGGGTATTATCATAAATGATATTTTCATCCAATACCCCATTTAAAAAGTTTATATTTTTTTAATGGGGTCAGACCCCAATGTGCTGACCCCTGAAATAAGACTACACCAGTGTGCTGTCATTCCGCTTAGAATCTGCGGTAAGTTCCGATACGGCACAATCGGGTAGGTCGATATACCGAAAATAAAATGCAGTTAGCACCTACCACAATGTGCCGTCGGACAGTTACATCAAGGCAATCGATTCTTACAATCGTGAACCATTCTAATCCACTCGTTCAGGCGACAATTGCGTGCCACTAATGCTGTTTGAGATTTCATAGACTTCCTCCATCTGTCTCTAATTCCTTTTCCAGCTTTTTTTCAATTTTATTGAAATAATCTCTTTCTCCAATAAAGTGCATATCGCCAACTGCCTGATATATATTCAATATTTCCAGTACACTCTTCTTACTACATTACAAGACATTCTTTTTTATAAAAGGCAATACCATATCGAATCACTTTCTTAAAACCATCCTGTTCAATTTTAGTTGCATATTTTTTCTCTTCGATCTGTTGTAAAGCTTTATAGCATTCGTCTGCCAAACAATCCTTATTTTTTGCAATCTTCAATTCGATAACAATGGCTCTCCGAAGCTTTCGATCCTTAATTACCAGATCTGATCGTCCCAATCCGTTCTCATAGTTAGACTCAACAATATACCCGGCGTTGGCAAATAATCCGGCAACAAATGCATGATAAAAGCTTTCCGCGTAGTCATGATAACTGATCGTATTAAAAAGCAGATCGGATAGAATTTCTGTAAGTTTGTCCGCATCTTCATTCCATAAAGCTTCAAATAGCGAACTCCTGTTGCTTCGCGCAAGTGAATCCGAAAACCATTCTGTTACGCTTTTTTGAAAAATAGACATCACTTCATGATTTGGAATCTTAAGAAGCGTTTCCGATAAATTATGCGTACTGCCCACCTTCGTAAGATATCCTGTAAGATATAATAAACTCCAAAGATTCTGTTCCGAAGATGTGAGTACATTATAAGTAAGATTTTCTTCGATTGCTTCGCTAATTGTTCCACCATTTAGTAATGTTTCGAATTTTTCGGTCACATCAAAATCAGTCCGTTCCAAAAAAGTGCGAATAACAGAATTGTCGCTTGTATGTTCCCAAAAATTCTCAGGCTCCTGAGTTCCGGTTGCCATCACCTTTTGAATATAATTAAGCACATCCCATGGACAATAAATATCTAGATTTCCGAAATGATAGCCATCGTACCACTTTTGAATGACGGCAGCGCATGCTTCGCAATGTGTATCTGTAAGAAGCTTTGTAACTTCCGGTTGCGTAAAACCGAAAAATTCATTGTATCGATTGTCGGAAATTGTATCGGTAATAAAATTATTGGTACCGGTAAAAATACTCTCCTTTGTAATGCGAAGGCATCCGGTAATGACTGCAAATTTTAAAAATTCGTTATCTTTTAATGCAGTGCCAAGCAACGGACTTATAATCTCAAGCATTTGATCATAATAGCCTTTGGAATCCGCTTTTGCAATCGGGACATCATATTCGTCAAGAAGCAGAATAACCGGCTTATGATAATATTGAGCCATAATTCGGGTTAAAAAAGATAGTGATTTCTTAATTTCTGCAGTTGTAGCCCGGTTGTCTTTCAATCGTTCATAAATAGATCGGTCACTGGCATCCATCTGATCCAAATCAAGCAAATAGGAATGTTGTTTAAACAGATCTGCCAATTCAGCCGTTAACATATCATAAGCAGATTCAAATTTGAGACCATCAATATTTTTCAATGTCAGAAAAATGACAGGACATTGATTCATCCATTCCGCACATAAGGATTTATTCCCTGCTATATATAATCCATCAAAAAGTGCCCGACTATCTTTGCGAATATCAAAAAAATCTGCCAACATGCACATTGCCAATGTCTTGCCAAATCGTCTTGGACGGGTAATTAAAGTTCCCTTTGACAAATTATTTTGAAGCAGATTCCCAATGAGACCGGTTTTGTCAATATAATAATAATGATTCTTTCGAATTTCTGTGAAATTGCTCATTCCAATCGGAAGAGTTATCTTGTTTTCCATTTCGAAATCCTCCTTCGCAGCCCCTGCGATCTATGGTATTACAATACACATATAGTATAACAAACTTTTTCTTTATATGAAACAAAAGAATTTGAGCGCTCATTTTCATTTTCACTCGATCCATAGCGGCGACCGGCATCATATCATTTGTCTCCATGCCCAATCTTTGCAGATCTTGTTTATACACAGACGTCACATCTGACGGCAGCTGAAGAATCAATGCGAAAACAACCTTATCATATGCACGTTCCTCGAAATCAATAATCACAGTTTTTAATTTCTTTGGGTCCGTCATCCATATCCTTTTCAATTCCTGTCTGGCAATATCACGTACCTCGGACATGCCAGCCATATACCCGATTCAAGACCTCACACATAATATCTTCCATTACCTTGTTCTCATCAAGCATATTCAGCTTGCCGCTATATTTTAAATATGTATGCAAAAATGCAAACATTGAACTGACGCTGTTCTTTATCTGTGTGTGATCTTGTCATAAAATTTATCTCTCCAAAATACTTTTTTGCAAAGAAAGCCGATGCCTCAGCATCGACTTTCCAACTCTACTTTCAAATCCTCTTATTCCACCCCGACGCATCCGGCAACATCCACGTTCCAATCCTTCAGCATCCGAAGTTCCTTTTCAATTTCCTGATAAATTGAGACATCTGTAATCTCAACCAGCACTACGTGACCGGCTTCCGAAGCCTCACGCATCGCAGCCGCATCGTAGCAGATATTCTCGCCATATACAGTCTGAATGCCCTTCGCTTTCAGTCCATCTACAAACTTAGTAATTGTAGACTTATCCACACGTTCAATCTCCGAACCTGTCAGGAAAAGCTTCGTAATTCCCTCCTTCTGACAATACAGTTCGAGATTGGAAACAGCCAGTTGCACCGAAGCCTCCGCACTCAGCATCTTCTGGTTGCGATACTTGATACGAAGCAGAAATCCGGTAATACCCTTGCTACCCTTTCCCTGTGTCAGGATTCCGAACTGACGCAGCTTGTAGAAACGAACCAGTTCCTCAGCCTGCTGCAGCTTGTTTGACAGGACTGCCACACAGACAAGATATAATGCTGCAAGAAAAATTCCCATCACAAAGCCAAGCACAACATACTTCTTGCTGAATACCGGTGGATTAACTGTAACCGGTGCAGTTTCCTCTGCCTCGGTCTCATCCGCTCTCTCGTCAGCAAGTTCACTGTCAAACAACCTTTAGCTGATCCTCCGTCATGGTAGAAATCAATGTTGAAATCTGATCCCGGTATGACTTCAGAAGGCTGGCCACAGAATTCTGCGAATTAGCCAGATCCGAATCCGTCTGAACCTGATAGTTTTCCGATACGAGAACCAATTTGTGCGCTCCGATTCGATCGGCGATATCCTCATACCGTCCCTTTAACGCCTTCTGGATTGCATCCGAAACACTCTGCAGACTCTTCTCATCTGTATATTTCACAAGCACGGAAAACGTATTATCCGAATCTACGCTCGCAGAAACGAGCTCCGCCAGATACTTCTCCTCTGCCTTCGTATTCACATCTTTCCAGATTTCTTTCTGGTTTAACCCATTCGCAGCATAATCCACATACGTATTTGTGATCGCTGAAGTATAATTCTGCTTGTTATCCTTCGCATAATTGTAGGTATAATCCGAATCAATATAATACTTAAGCTCCAGAACATGCTCCTGATATGGGTCAATATTCATCAAAAGCGATTCCTGCATGTACAGACTGTTCTTATCCAGCAGAACCTGCAGACTCTTCACATCATCGATCTGCTGCTCCGTCTTCATAAACGTAACCGTCTGTGCCTCATCCTGCTGAGGCTGCTGCGCCGCCTTATACGCCCGCGCATCCTTGGCATACTTCACTCCCGGAAGTAAGATTGCAAAAAGCACAGCACACACGATCCACAATTTCCATCCCAACATCACCTTCTAGAATAAATGACGAAGAGAAATTTCCCTAACTTGATTTTCCATTTGTATGTTCTCCAATTTGTAATTTAATAGACGTAACTAAGTGTACTGCATTTATTGGTAAAAAGCAATGCTTTACCACACCCATTCGTTTTTGACCTCGTTGATTTCCTTTGGATCGCATGCCACCGCTTTCCAGCGCTGCACACCCTCATACGAGTCCGTCTGAACCATCTGCCGCATCTGGAATGCGATCGCAACACATGCCTTGCGCATATGCAGAACATCCTTAAATGCTAATCCGTTTTCCGTATTCTTATGTAGCATATCCGCAAGCAAAAGCAGGCATTCATCCACCCTTTCAAGATTCTCGCCATGCAGGATCGGGCATCCGGCATAGAACAAATTATGCAGGACCCATGCCGCCGATATCAAGCCTGGCATCTTACCATAAGATAAAAGATTCAGGATCTCATCCAGCAACTTTTGCGCATATGCCTGCTCCGGATGCGCCATCATATAATGAAACGCAGCCATCAAGGCTCCAATCGTCAGCTGCCGGTCAGCAGAACGCATCTCAACGATCATCTGCTTCGCAAGTTTCTCACTATCTCCAAGCTCAACCTCAAGTTCCTTCGTGCTTAATTCCAAAGCCTGCATCTCTGCAATCATACGCCGGAGCGACTCACTTCTCTCCTCGGACACACTACCGGTATTACGCACAATTGCCGCCATACACTGCAGCATTCTCCGCGCCCGATAACTGTACTCATCCCAGATCACACTGTCCGACATGGATCTCGACATCTTCGTTTTCAGAATATCCCAGTAATCCAGGATCCCAGCCAATAGGCGATCCGCCTCTTCGCCACTCCAATATCCGGCATTCATATTGTCACACACTAAAATAAGTTCATCCAGATACGGAATCTTTTGCAGCGAAAGCGAGCATCCTCTCTCCTTCTCAAACTGCGCTGCCACGCTCTGTGACAGAAACCAGCCTTTTACCGAACGTGCCGGAATATACACATCGGTACATGGCATCTTTTCAAACGCAAACACATGCATATTCGACAGTCTGGGGAGACCATTCTCCCCCACGAAGCTCCATATCAGCTTCGCATATCCCTGCCGCTGTTCTTCATTTAGAAGCCCCATGGAATCAAGAATTTCCAGACGCAGCACCTTCGTCTGCCAAACATATCCGTACTCCTGCGGAATCTCAAGCAGCTTCGCGGTCGTCTCCGGCCGAACCTCACATAACGCTTTCAGCGGTCCCAATTCAGTCTTATCAAAGTAACATGCAAAGAGGTCCATTCCCTCTCCATGCCCATGCATCGTCTTATGTTCCACGATTGCCGTCTGCAACATTGTATCCAGCATCTGCGCCTTAATCCGCTCCGAAACCTGTCTCGTAATTTCCACACAAAGCAGCGCCATCTGAAACGAAACCGGAAGCGACTCTTTCTCTAGGAGCGATTTCAGCATCAATAACGCCTCTCCCTGATTTTCCTCCGGACACCGCGACATAAACCGGACCAGAAGATTCGGAACATTTTCCAGGATCTGCGCGATCATGCCACCCGACATATTTTCCCGATCCTCAATCTCATCCAGATTTCCGGAAAAAGCATGAATCAGTCTCGAAACGATCCGCTTTGCTTCCTCATTGGATAACGCAGACAGATATTCCCGATCCACCAGCGTCTCGATGATCTTACTCCGCGATGTCTTACACAACAAGAACACGCCCAGCGCATTGTTTAATTCCAGTACTGCCTCGATCCACGGATGTTCCCATTCCCCAAGCAGCGTCACGTATTGACATCTCAATGGCAGCGCAACCGATACGCACTCATGCATCCACTGCTGCCAAACCCCAACGTGTGGATCTCGCGGTTTAATTCAAAAGCCTCTTTTTCCTCATATTTATTTACATGCCACCGAAGTAAGTCCTCTGTCGTACGATTTCTCCACGCGGTCCAATCAAACACTTCTTTGTAACGCTCGATTTCATCCTCAATCTGATTGATTGTCCGCTGCTTCGCCTCATACACACCCATACGATTCCACACCCCCTGCGCGCATAGTGCGTACAGTTGTAATGCACAGGCCTGTAACGACGCATAGTACAGATAATTTTCCGGCTGCTCAACGCCTGCCTGCCGGATCTCCGGTATCATCCGCTGGAATTCCTCAACAACCGCTTCTGCTTCATCCAATTCCACCCGGATACTCAATGTCTGCAATCGCAATTCATAATCCGTCTTGTCCAATCTGCAATGGCTCAGGTACCTGCGCGTCGCCGGAATATCCATGTGATAAAGCGCCTGTTTCGCCCTCTCAACCTGTAAGATCTGCTCACCATGCCACCGAAGCTTTGCATGCGATTTTAGTGCTTCATAGACCGTATCCCATTCCGCATCCATGCCGCATTCCCGATATTCACGAAGCAGTGCCATACCAACGTCAAACCATTGGGTAACGGCTTCTTCTTGTTCGGCAGGAAAGTCTTCCTTGTTCCACGCCGCGAACCTTTTGCCATAAGAATCCCATATCTGATAGATATTTCGCACTTCATAGTCCAAATAACCACTCATGCTTTTCTCATAACGCCACACCAATTCGTAGCAGAATGCAAACATCGTATCGATGTCAATCGCGGTATGGCATTGCAATAATCCAACCTCCGACGTCTTATTGGCAAGCTCTATACAAATCTCACAAGGAGGGATATACCAGTTCGGATATGCTAATCGTTCCCTGCTCCAGGCCTCTGTCAGCTTCCGAATATCCGCTTCACGTTCCTCCGGATTCATTCCATGCTCCCAGTGAACGTTCTGATAGGTCAGATTCCATCTCGGTATATAAAATCTGGATTCCTTTTTATTCTCTTCCCGCTCAATATAGGATTCCCGATTGTCGCTTTGCTCCTGTCTTGCATACAGGTAATCCTCCTGCTCCCTCTGTCTGTCATCGAGCAGCCGCTGCATCTCCAGCGAGAGTGTTTGAACCTCTCCCCGCAGTCCAAGCACCGCTGTATGCGTATCTGCCAGCAGAACATGTCCATACTTGTCCGGCCGATTACGCATAATCGAGGTCTCAATGATTTCCATAAAATGCCGCTTGCAATTCTCACGGTTGTTCTTCTCAAGACCCTCTAACTTGTGATCCAACTCCTTCTCCAAGGCATCCATCCATGAGAAATCATCAATGCTGCGCATCATCTTCGCTAGCGCCACCATATTTTCTTTATCAAAAATGCGTGCACGAAAATCATTCTCTTCCGTCTTGTAATATTCATATCCGGCGACCATCTCACCAGCCTCAACAAACATCTGAATAAAACGCGCCTCATCGATGCCTCGGACCGCAAATTCGCCTAAGAAGCCTCGGGCGCCACCGGTGATTGCAGATTGTACAAGGTCTGTGATGTCATTGCTCATAGATTCGACCTCCTATTTTAGTTTATTTCTCAAGTAATCTGCATAACTCAACTTTACTACTTCCCATTCCATCCCTTATTCGTCATCCGCCATCTTATAATTGTCAATACATGTTCAAAATATTCCCACCAATGCCATTTATCTCTCTTTTCAATCAACTCTATTCTGCGTTCCATCGCAGGATGTCCCTCGACTTTTATATACCTTCTGTAATATTGAAGAATCATATTTTCTTTCTTTTTATTTTGTGTCCAAATATCTGCTTTCCAAAAATCAATAAACGCCATTTTACTACATGTACAAATATTTATTGCCATTCTATCTGCACGCAGTTCCGCAATCTGTTGCCAATATCTTACATCACACATTACATTTTCAAAGATATATTCAATTGTCATAATAAGTAGTATAATAATTACTATTATAATTGAAGTTCTAAACACCCATACTCCAATACCATTTAATATAAAAAGAATTAGAAACACGAAATTTGTTCTTCTGGTTCTCTTTCTTATATTTGAAAAATCATTATAATAAATATGCCCAAGTTCATGTGCAATTGTCACTAATAATAGTTCTTTTGCAGTCTCTCCATAAATTAAATTAATGAAACCATTTGAAATATTTATCTGTGGTACATCATTCTCATTGATTTTACTATTTGCATATATCTTCTCGGTCTCTATGATCTTACATTCAAGATTTTCTATCTTCAATTGTCCACACATACTTTCAATATCATCTTTCATACTATCTAAAATAATATTCTCAACGCAAATACCTTTATCTGCATTTGTAATTTTTTTTATCAACCGTGAAGAAGCCAAATCCCTTATCATCAAGAAAATGAATATAACACTACATATAATTTGAAATACTTTGTTTTCTTTGAAATATTCCATACAAACATATACTATTGCTATTACCACTAGACATACGGAAAATATTATAACAGTTCTTTTGTTTACAATCAGTAGTTCTTTTTCCTCATTAGTTTTTAACAAATTAGGTTTTCGCTCCAACGGAATCATTACATTTTGCACATATACATTAACCTTTTTTATAATTCGTTGCGACTCTTCTTTCAATTGTTTATATACTAATCCACCTACAAAAAAAATATATATTCCGAATCCACACAGTCCACTATTCTTACTTTGCAAAAAAAATTTCAAAAAAATGGGTACCAGAAATATGTATCCGCCAAACATACATAATTCCATAAATAATTCAAATAAACAGTCTCTAATCGAACAAAAATATTTTTCTTGTTCATCGCTTTCTTTCCTTCCCATAATATGTAAAAATATATTTTTTCTTTGTGCCCAAAAAACTTTTATACTTCTTCGAACAATACTTTTACAATTTAGTTCTTTAGCAACTATCCATTTATACCATATGCCAAGAATAATAAACTCTATTAAATATCCACAAATTATCATCATAACTTCATTTTTTCGTTCCTATAATACGTTCAATTCATCAAACGTATAACCATCCATAAGTAATCAAGATTATATTGTTTCTTTATTCCTCTATGTTCTTTCCATTACAACTTCTCCAACTGTCATAAATCAATCTCCAATATCTCTCCTCGCCTATTTAGTTATATCAATTAACATAACAACTGAAGAAGTCCTCTTTGCCAATTTCTACCGCATCAGATTCTGCTCCTCTTTCAAAATCTGTCGCTCTGCTCTGGCGACACCACATCTGTGCATATAAAATAGTAACAAACGCAGATATGAAGACGGATGATATAATACTCTTTGTTTTTTCTGTAAGTACGAGAACAATATCGATGGTATATTTCCAAGTTCTATAAATCCTAATTCAATAGCTTCTTCCGTGCTCAACAATGGTGCCACCTGATTATAAAATGTTTCATAACGGTAATTAAGCCGAACCGTACATACCATTGCAAAATTGTATCGATCCGATTCGAAATCCACACTCAAAATTCTAAGAGATTTCTCATCCACAATATTCATATAATCATTTTCACTCAATCGATACTCTTCTTGAAAAGCTCTCTTCATCCAATTTTTAACAAAGTTGTCCTTTAGATCCTTACCATCGCAAAAATCCTCGATTGCCATCTGCTCTCCCAAAGAAAAAGCCCATGTACCGGCATTATCGTTTTTCTTATTTTGGCTGATGCGAGATTTAATAATCTTATTATCCAGTGTCTCAATGATAAGATGCATACAAAAACTGTTGGGCAAATACCTCTCTGAATTTGTCCCACTGGTAATTCCTTTCGAATACTCCCTCATTAACGATGTTGGTTCTAATTCTTTACCCTTTTTCTTCCCAAACTGCTTCCAGACATATGTTGTCTGACTCCATTCCGTTTTTGCCAAATCTAATAACAACTTTCGATTCTTAGTGTCAAAATTTTTATGGCAATCCTTCAACATCACCCTAGGTAGATTATTTCCTTCACGAATAACCTTTTGAAATGCTTTTGACCGAACGTATTTTATATATTTTTTATCAGCAAAATAAAATGTTTTTTCACCATACAATTTCTTATTTTCCTTTTTACAAGCAAAATGACACATCGCATCATCATAGGTAGAGACAAGTACATCTTCCGATCGCCAACCTTCAATAAGTGGGCTGCAGCAACATACCGTCTTTCCTTCTCCCCAGGAAATCGTTCCATCCGAAAGAGAATCCACAATACTATCTGCCGTATACTTTTTCATAACATCATTGAAGCTCGGCGACAATTCCATCCGTGATAAATGATGCCTCGTAGTTTCAAAGATAACATTAAATATTATAAGTAAGAAAAGTGAGCCCCACATAAGCCACTCTGATAATAACTTTATACTTAAGAAACTTCTCCATGCAGTACCCCAATCAACTATATTGGCTACGTCCAACGCTTCAACTTTACTCAGAAGAAGCGTAGAAAAAACCGAAATCAAACTACCGTTTATTCCTACACGCTTCTGCCTAAACCAGTTAAAAATTTTCATCTATTCCCCATCCTCATTTTTTTCTAATCTATTCCGGAAAATTTCACTATTAAATCACTTTACTTCATTCATCCGTAAAAAGCAACATCTCCTCTATAATCCGCTCTTTCTCCGGATTCAGTTTACCTTCTCGATACAACCACTCAAATTCTTTTGATAAAAGATTCCTTCTCCGCATTCTCAACACCGTTTATCGACTTATTCTGATAAATCACGTTAACCAGAAAAGCTCTTACCATCTCCCCAAGTCTCATCCATTCCAACAATCAGAACTGCCTGAATAAAAACTACACAGACGTTTCATATCGTAAGTACTTTCACGAAACAAATTTTCCTGCGTATTTTCTTTCTGTCCCGTCTCTGATCTATCGTATCTTAGCAGAAAATAAAATCCACTCCCAGGATAAGTACCATACATATACCAAGCGTCATTTTCTCCATTATAAATTCTAGAAGTTGCCAGATTGCAATAAGCTTTCCCACCCCAAAAGCAAGCAAAGTTCCACCGCACCAAAACAGTAGAACTTTGTGAAAATACATGTTCTTTTCCATACGATAAACTAAAATAAGGGCAAGTGAAAAAAACAAAAGAGCCACTCAAACGCACGTGATGGAATATTGAATAAATAAAATAAAGACATTTTATCCCCTTGGTATAATTTTTTCATTACAAGACATTTTTTAAAGCCAATGCAGTATCAAATTATTTTATACGAAACAAAAGAATTTGAATAAATATAGTCAAAAGCTGTAAAATTTAATTTTACTCATGTCTAAAACTTATATGGTTCCATCTCCTCGCCATTCAACTCCCCCGATGCCATTTTGGATAAAAAATACAATTTTTGTAATTTCATGGCATCACCTGAATTAAGAATTTCATCCTTATATTTCTTTAAGGATGAATAATGAGACAATGACTCTCTCATTTTTTGAATTTGCTTTTCATCAAAATGTACTATTGTATTTCTAAAAGTTTTCTTGTATTGTTCCAATGCATCATTAGCTTTAATAAATTGTTTACACGTCATCCTCTCTTTTACATTTTTAATAGTATTCCAAGCATCCGGTTCTATATGTCTCATTTCATTTAACGTCATTTCAAGATTGACAATATTACTTGTTGTCGCATACTCCTCTTTAATTATTATCAAGTTCCCGTTTATATCCATTGCTTCTTTGCCAGCTGGATATGGATATTCCCCAGGTTCCTGAAATATCAAATCTACCAATGTACTAACACATAGGTTAATATAATATGTAATAATTTTTCCTTCTTTTTCAACAGAAACACTTTCAATTTCCCAATAAGTTTCTTCATCACCAACTTCGATAAATTCTTCGTCTATTTCTTTTACAATATCCATCGCCTGAAGAAATTCACCAATTTTTTCATTTATTTCTTCATTATGAACATTTACTAATACCTTAGCATCATCCATTGCAGATAATTGTAATGCGCTTTTTGATTTTCCAATATGAAGTTCTTCTGATAAATAAGAAAAGAATCGATCCAATGTTATAAAATAAATATTTAAAAAGGGATTATATTCTTTGAATTCATCCAACAGTTCTGTTCTTAATTCGATTGGTATTTCGCCATCTTTATCCCACCAATCTTCTTTTATATCATTACACACAAATATAATATTAACGTTTTTCTCTTTAGCCACTTTCAGAATACTTTTCCAAACCAAAAGATCTCCATATTTATCCGCTCCTTCTTTCTCACTATCCATATAACCAGGTGGAATAAGATTATCAAATCTCACTTTCCCTTCCTGTAAAATAGACAATCTTTTTGAAAATTTTAATGGCTCCTCGATTTTTCCGTTAAAGTCCAAAAAATCTATAAATTCTTTTACTCTATCATTATTCAAAAAATTAAGACTTAATTGTTGTTCTGCTTGATGTTCCTTTTCGAAATTCTTTATGATATCATGTATATTTAGAATTTTTTCATCTAAATTACTTTGTAATTGTGAAATATCCGTATAATTATGTTTTCGATATTCTGTAATTTTAGTAAGAATATCATCTTGTAGTTTCCTAATCGATTCTAACAATTCCCTTCTTACTTTCTGATATTTTTTCTTTTCACCACCACATACCGTTTGATAATTTTTTAAATATTCATCATATACTTGTCTAGGGATAAAAAGATTATCTACTACCTTTTTCAACGCTTCAATAACATCTAAGCTAATATTAGCTGGTTGTCGATATAACTCCAAAAGAATATTGGTATCAAGTACAATCAAATGTCTCGTTGTTCTTATTTGTTTAAAATCGTCTATGCTAATCATATATAAAAATCCCCATTATCAATTGTCACATAAAATTATTGCTCTTTACTATTGCAAACTTCATTCTTAATTTATACGGTTCTTGCTTCATAAAATACTAAGTATTTATCTCCAATTCTATTTTTATTAATGTCACACTTGTATGCATAACTCCACTCTAATAATGCACTTTTTCCTTCAATCAGCTCATCCCTATACATCATTTTTACTTTACCTATATAAGAGGTAATTTCTTCTACCTCTTCACTTTTCAAAAAATTACGTTCTCCAATATACTCTTCTTTATTATTTTCTAAAATAATCGTAACATTCCTCTTTAAATATGTAACCATATTCCACAAATCATCCTTTACTGCTTCAATAACTACCTTATTGTTAAATACATTTAATGTTCCACTTTTTTCAGCAATAAAATATGGATAATATATTATCATTCCATTTTCTCTATATTTATTTTTAGTATTTTTTGCAAAACTAACCGCTTCATCTGCCGTCACTCCAATAAATCTAGGTAAATTTAAATCATTACCTCTATGAACAGCCGTCCTTACTGACCATAAAATATTTTCATCCAAGACACTTCTTTCCTCATATTCCTTCCATGGAATTGTTGGCAAACCAGAATCTTTCAAATCAAATAAACCAAGCAATTTATTCATATCACAAATATTCTCCTATTTTTCTTATTCTGTTATATGCTGTCCTTACATACTCATCCATCATACCAGCAATATAATCAAAAACTAATCTCTTTTGCAAAGCTTCTTTTAAACCTGTATCACTTTTTTCTTCAGAATATACAGTTTCATATTGTTGCATAATATTGTCAGCTCTATATTCGGGAGGTAAATAATCCGGATGCGCACTATAGAAATTGTATAATTCTTTAAGCATACATTCTCCCTTTTGCTCGTATGCATACACCTCATCATTATTAGTAATACATTCATATGTCGTTTTTTTCAATCCTGATGCCAATTGCCCATAAGTAACAAATCCTATTTCATGCTTTCTTTCCGTTCCCTTTTTCTTTTTTTCTTCGTTCGATAACTCAACAATGCCTATATCATTAATCAAAGTATTAATAATTCGTGAGGTAACTTCTTTTCTATATAATTTAGAAAATTCTGCAGCAGATATCATATGATTTTTAAAACCCGCCTTAGATTTACTTTCTGTAATAATATTTTCCAGTTGTTCTACACTTTTATCTTTTTCATCAACAGTCTTACAAAACTCATGAAAAATATCATCCAATGTGAAACTTCCTAATCTTAAGCCATCTTCTAAATCATGAGCCGCATAAGCAATCTCATCAGCAAGATCAACAATTTGAACATCAAGTGTTCTTAATTCTACTTTTGTCTTATTAATAATATTTTTTACAAGTTCATAGTCCTTATCATATATAAACTTTTGCTTTGACAGTTGTTCTTTGGATAGTTTTTCATTATATTTATTATAATATTTCAAAACACCCAATAAGGTTCTATATGTAAGATTTAAACCTTGAAAATTAGCCCGTTTCTGCTCAACAGTTGTTAAAATTCTGAATGTCTGAGCATTACCTTCAAACCCACCAACGTCTTTGGCTAAAGTATTCAAATATCTCTCTCCCGCATGTCCAAATGGTGGATTTCCTATATCGTGAGCTAATGCTCCCGCCTCTACAACATAAATATCATCATTCGTATAACCAATCTCTGTTGCTATAGATCGTGCGATCTGTGCAACTTCAAGGCTATGCGTTAATCTATTTCTAATAAATTGATCCGATTGGACTGCAAACAATTGCATTTTTCCCTGAAGCCTTCGAAACGATGATGCATATAATATTCTAGTAAAATCTCTTTGATATTCACCATCAAACCTAGATCTATTTTCCTCTTCAAATTGTCTTTGTTGAATCTCATGATTTTCAATTAATGGTTCTAAAAACATTTTCTTAATATTATATGCTTCTTGTTTTATAACAGATTCTTCCATATCCTTTCCTTTCTATCTTAAAATTCAGATATTGTTAAATAAATACATATATGTTTTTGTTATACTTTATTTATACAATACTCTTATCCACATTGAATATCAAGTCTATTACTGTATATCTTCAACGTAAGTGATTACTTTTCAACCATAAATAAAAAACTCCACATTCTTCTAGACGGAGTGCCTTGACACTTCACATATGATTGATTATTGGTCCGAGTCGTTTGTGCGACGTTCGATTTTAACTTTGACCTTTTGGTAAACAGATCCACCTCTTCACCACGCATCCTATCATTTAGAAACTTTTTAAGAAGATAGGTTAGATAATTCAATTTATAATTTCTACCCGATTACAGCCAATACTTCCACTCTGTCATTTCCTAATTTACAGAAAAGATTTCGTAGTTCATCTTTGGTACAGTTTCCATATTCCACCAAATATGGCGATTTAATTTTATTATTATGAAAGTATATCCTCAATTCAGTATCTAAATCTTCTGCTTTTACCCAATGACATATGTCTCTTATATTTCCTATTTCTAATCTATATGGCTCATATGTTTTGGCACCTCTATACAAAACAATTCTCCACTCATTCTGATATGAAAACTTGTCCATTTTATCGAAGCAATTTTTTTCACTCGAAATATAATTTGCATACTTTGTTAATTGAAATTCTTCATTTGCCTTAAGTATAACAGAGTTCCCCTTTCGAGCATGTTTTCCATCTAATTTTGGAATTCTATATTTAACTGACCCACACAAAAATTTGTATTTTTCCTTTTCAACTGCTTTTCGTATTCTTTCAAGCAATTCCAACTGATTATCAATTATAATCACATAATCTCCAAATAACTTCATATTGGTATTTATATTATAAGCAACACATTTTTCACCAAATCTTGTAAAATATTGGTATTTCAATTTATAAAAACATAATGTATTACAATAGCCAAATCCTTTTGCTCTTAAATACAAATCAGACATAAGCGCCTTCTGAAGATCATTGTCATTTGAAAATTTATTTCCCTTAATCGTTCCTATGACACCTTCAAAAACATCTTTCTGACCTTCTGGAAGTATCTAATTTGACGTATCAATAACATTTCCTCCTTCCTCTTGCTTTTTGTTTTGTGAATCCCGATAGTACTCATTCCAAAAATAATTCAATGTATTCATATATAGTGAACCATTCAAAAAGTCTTTCAAATATTTCTTTCTATTACATTTATCTGCACTAGATATAAAGTAAGCGCCTAGTTTCAGGGTGGATTTAAAATCATCACAAAATTTGCCATAATTA
>OHWI01000199.1_pt1 | contig 29187 bp, 33 predicted proteins | sample 1579721 | NCBI WGS metagenome assembly OHWI01 (sample SAMEA3882529, study PRJEB24775) | human gut metagenome | biome: human-associated habitat; feature: intestine environment; material: feces | place: Netherlands | collected 2009/2010
CGTCGGTCATGTTCTTTGCTTCCGGCACAATGCTTTCAAAGACCGCGCCCCGGACGATAAGGCGGTGGCTGCGCGTTCTGCGTTCCTCTTTGGATAGCTTCTGACGCAACATTTTTTCCCGGTTCTCAAACTGCCGGATTTTCTTCTTTCCGTCCTCAATCTCGGCTTGCAGCTCCTCGCGGGTTTTCTCTCTTGGCTTTGTCATGGTTGGTCGCTCCTTTCTGCTCATAGGCATAGAAAAAGGACAGTCGATTTGCTCGGCTGTCCTGATGGTAGTATTAAATTTTCATGGGGTTATCCGTTGAAAGAACTTAGGTCAAGCGCACCATTATTTATCAGCTCTTGGATAATGGTAGCCAAATCGTTTTTCACACTTTCGCTTTCAGTTTTTGCACCCGCATTTTCAACATATACGGTGCTATCTCCCAACTTAAAGGTCGCATAGTAAATTACATTCTGTTCTCCCATGCTGTTCCGGTCTGTTACAAAATATCCTGCCGTCACGCTTGTGCCATTTACTTCGCTACTTTCTTCACTTCCTACAATCTTCGTATCAAGTAGTGCTATATCCGTTGTAGATATTACCACTTTGGCACTTTCGATTTTTCCCTCAAAACCAATCAATTCTTTGTTGCTGTCGGAAACAGTATCCTCAACACGAAAAACTGCATGAGCTGTAACGGTCAAGTTTGGAAAAAGAGATGCAGCTTCCGTTTCCGTAAGTTGCCTTGTTGTTATAGTCCCGTCAATGTCAATGCTTGAGCCAGCAGTTTCCGATTTTACAAAGATGATTTCATTTCCGTTGTCCAAAGTGGCAATGTCAGTTTTGTTCCCGAACAATCCACTTTGAAATACGCCTACGCCTAAAACAGCAATTACTGCAAAGCAAGCCGCCATAGCCCCCCACTTTACCCAAATGGGCTTTTTGGCTTTCTTCTTGTAGCTGATAGCTTCATCAACATACTTGCTGTCAAGCTCGCTCATGGCTTCGGAAAACTTCTTTGAGTTCATACGAATACCTCTCTTTCTGCTAAATAGCTTTTCATTTTTTGTCGGATACGGGTCAGCCGGACGGAGATATTTTTCTCCGAAAGCCCTACAAACTCGGCTATGTCTTTACAGCTATCGGAAAACCAATAGCGGCGCATGAAGATAACGCGGTTCTCGACGGTCAGCGTGTCCAGAAAACTTTCAATGATACGGGCTAACTCTCTGGCTTCAATCTCGGCTTCCACTGTGTTCGGGTCTGCTATACAGGCTTCGATTTCCTCCATAGCAATCGTGTAAGTGCTGTTTCGCTTGGCTGCTTCCTTTCTGTAATAGATTTTCAGTGAAATGTTCCGAACGATTTTACAGATATAGGTCAGAAGTGGGTGGGGGTTCGCCGGGGGGATTGCGTTCCATGCTCCTAAGTAAGCGTCGTTGACACATTCCTCCGCGTCCTGCCTGCTGTTAACAATGTTATACGATAACTTGTGGCAGACTTTACCGTATTTTATATCCAGCTCCCGTATGCCTTGCTCTGAACGCTCAAAAAACATTTCAATGATTTTCTCATCTTCTATCATCACACCGCCTCCTTTCCGGCTTCACCTATATACTACGGTTTCAGCGGCGAATACTACATCTAATCCGAAACTTTTTCAAAAAAATTATAGCACATCTTTTTGAATAGGGTGTGTCAAGTTGCCGGAATGTTTCTTTGCCGCTTTGCTGGCGGCGTTCCTCCGTTCCTCACTGTATGGGGCGGTCAGACGAAAAGAAAAGCGGCCTTTCTCAATATCAAACTCCATGCAGCCCGTTTCCGGGTCTGCGTCGGTCTGCTGGCAGATCGTCGGATAACGGCGGCTGTATGCAAGTAGCCGCTTTTTCAAATCGGTGTTGTGGGTGCGGATATGGATTAGCGGGTTTTTCTCGTCAAACCAAATATCGGTGGTCTTTTCCTGCTTCGTAAGCCCTGTTCTCATAAACTCTCCTTTCTGCGCCCCTGTTACGCAATAGAGGCATTTTCCGGGTGTTTTTCCCGGCTCTTGGCTTGGGAAAAATGAGGATTTTCCAATAGAAAACGCTCCGGCGATACATTCCTCGTCCAGAGCGTTTCTATCGTGAAATATGGGATTTTTCCGGCTCTTGACGCTCATACATAGATAAGCTCAAACTTGACGATTTCTTCCGCTTGCGCCTTGCAGGTGTTCATCAGCCCCACCCATTGCATGGGGTCTGCGGCTTTCAGTTCCTCGGTTGCGCCCGCACCCTCGGCAAGCTGCGGGATAATGAGGTCAAGGCGGCGACGGACGGCGGCTTCAATCTCGGCGCAATGCTCATAGAGGGTTTCGCTTGCGACAAGGGCGGTGTAGAGGTCGGGGCGGTAGCCCTCAAGGTAGGCTTTCCGCAAGTGTCCGTAATGCCCGATAGGGGGCTTTTTCTTGGCGGGTGCGTCGCCGTTGTCAATCAATCTTCTCATGCGCTCAATGCTCCTTTCTCGTCCTGCACAAGAGGAAGCTCGATAGGCTCTTGCGGCTCCTGTGCCTGTTCTTGCTGCTCTTTCCATTGTTTGCGTTTTTTCTGCATATAGCGGCGGTTGTACTCGGCTTTCTTTGCCCGTCGGCGTTCCTGTTCGGCTATCGCGGCGATTTCTTCCTCCGTCAGTTCCACTTCCTCGTGTGGGATTTCCACCTTGCCCACGAAGTTAAAGAAAATCTCAATTTCCTGTGTGCGGCTTGCCCCTTTGCCCTCCGCTTGGTGGACAAGGATTTTTTCAATAAACTCATTTATCATGGCGGGGGTAAGCTCGGAAAAATCTGTGTACCGCTTCACAAGAGCGATAAACTTTTCCGCATTGACGCTCTCGCTGCTGATACGGTCAAGCTCCTGTTGGTCTTGGGTAATGCTTGTGTTCAGCCCGTCCAATTCAAGTTCAAAATCGTGTAGCATTTGCTCAAAGAGCTTATCAGAAAGTTTCCCATTGACATTATCCTCATAGAGCTTTCGTATCAAGCGGCTCAATTCATCGGCGCGTTTCTCGCTGCGCTGTTTCCTCTGCCGTATGGTCTTGATAGTCTTTTTCTGCCGTTCCCCAGAAGCGGAGCAGACTTGTTCAATAAAGGCGGCTTCATTGTTCTGCGCGTAGTTGCATACTTCCTTTATCGCTTCAAGTAGCAGTTCATTTACAACAACGGTGCGGATAAGGTGGGTGGTGCAGTAGGTGTCATATCGCTGATTTCCTAAATCGTATCGGGAGCAGTTGTATTCGTCGCGGTCTGGACGCCTTTTCCCGTTTGGTCGCCCCGCCCAATCCCGCGCCTTTCCCGCTTTCCCTCGATGGTTATACATCTTCGCCCCACAATCGGCACAAAACATTAAGCCGGTTAAGGGGTTGGCTTCTCCGATGGTGTCAGTTCTGCGGATTGTTTTTCTCAATGACTGTACGCGCTCCCATGTTTCTTTGTCAATGATGGCTTCCTGTGTGTCCTCGAAGATAACTAAATCCTCTTTGGGTGTCGCTTTGGAGCGTTTGTCCTTGTAGCTTTCCTTGTAAGTCCGAAAGTTTACTGTATGCCCCATGTATTCCGGCTTTGACAGAATATCGGAAATTGTATTGCCGCGCCATGCGTAAGGCTCGGTTGAATTGTAGTTTGACTTGTGATTTCCCATGCCGCGCTGTGCAAGATAGTAGGACGGTCTTTCTATCTTTTCCAACGCAAGAATACGGGCGGTTTCATACGGGCCTTTGCCCTCTATCGCCATTCGGTAAATCCGGCGTACTACCTCGGCGGCTTCCTCGTCAATAATCCAATGGTTTTTATCATTCGGGTCTTTCTTGTAGCCGTATATGCAATGGTTTGTCAAATGTGCGCCGGACATTCCCTTTGCCCGTAAAACAGTTGTGATTTTGCGGCTGGAGTCACGAACATACCACTCGTTCATAATGTTCAAAAACGGCGCAAACTCGCTGCTTTCCCGTTTGTCGCTGTCTACACCGTTGGCAATGGCGATAAAGCGCACGCCGTTTTCTCTGAACATCACTTCGGTATAAAATCCCACTTGCAAGTAATCCCTACCGACGCGACTTAAATCTTTTACAAGGACATGGGAAACCTCGCCGCTTTCAATGCTTTCAATCATGCGCTTCCAATTCGGACGGTCAAAATTAGCCCCAGACCACCCATCGTCGGTAAAGTGGACGCAGTTAGTAAAGCCATGCGATTTTGCATAATCTTCAAGCAGCTTCTTTTGATTGATAATCGAATTGCTGTCGCCTGTCAGTTCGTCGTCGCGGCTCAACCTCTCATAAAGGGCTGTGATTTTTCCGCTTCCTGTTTGCTTTGTTTTCATGGGTCAATTCTCCTTTCTATGGGCGATTTCTTATCCCCCTTTCATAGCATATAACATCGTTGTGAGGTTTTGGCGGTGTTGTGTCATGCTCCGTTACCGTTGCCGCTGGATTTTCAAAGGTCTGTCCCTCGGTAAACGGCGGTAGGGTCTTTTCTGTGTCGCTGTCTGCGTCGTCCGTTTCGGGCTTGTTCTTTAAGGCTGTCCTGTATTTTCGGTCAATCTCTTTCCACCCGTCGGACAATACAGTTTTTCCCCTTGCGGTAAAGGACTGTCCGGCACACTCAAAAACTGCCGTAACTGCTTCAAAGGTATGCGGTGCTGCGGTCGCCATGAGTAGACGCGCCCCGGCAAGGGTAAGGATATTCCTTTCGCTTTCTGGCAGCGCGGCAAGGTCGGTCTTTGCAAGCTCCATAGTCGGGATAATAGCATGGTGGTCTGATACCTTTTTACTGTTCAGCACCTTTCCAAGCTCCGGCGTGAAGTCTTTTCCCGCCATAAAAGGAAATTTCCCACAAAGCAGCTTGATAATACCCGCCGCTGTGTTGCCCATGTCGTCAGTCAGATAGCTGCTGTCTGTTCTCGGATAAGTAAGAAGTCTTTTTTCATACAGGGCTTGTGCAAGGTCAAGGGTCTGCTTTGCAGTATAACCGAACAGGCGGTTTGCTTCCCTCTGTAAAGAAGTAAGGTCAAAGAGCTTCGGCGGGGCTGCGGTCTTTTTCTCTTTCACAAGGGAAGTGCAGGCTGCCCGCGACGCTTCGCAAGCAGCTTTCAGCCTGTCAGCTTCGGAACGGTCAGACAGTTTTTCACTTGCAGCTTCCACGTCGGATAAGACAAGGCGTACATGGTAGTATTTTTCTTTCTTAAATGTGGTAATCGCTGCGTCCCGGTCAACAAGCATTTTTAAGGTCGGGGTCTGTACGCGCCCCACGTTCAAGGTATGATTGTAAAGGACAGAGAAAAGGCGGGTGGCATTGATACCAATTAACCAGTCAGCCTTTGCCCTGCATAATGCGGAAGCAAAGAGCGCGTCATATTCCTCGCCGTTCTTCAGACGGGAAAAGCCCTCTTTGATTGCACTGTCCTCCATAGAAGAAATCCAAAGGCGGCGCATAGGTTTCTTGCAGCCTGCCATTTCATAGACAAAACGGAAAATGAGTTCTCCCTCGCGCCCTGCGTCGCAGGCATTGACGACTTCGGAAACGTCTGCCCGGTGCATAAGCTCCTTTAAGGTTTTGAATTGCTTTTCCTTGTCAGCGGAAACGGTGTATTTCCATTCCTGCGGCAAAATCGGTAAGCTGTCATAGCTCCACTTTTTATATTGTTCCCCGTAGGCGGCAGCTTCCGCAAGCCCTACCAAATGTCCCACGCACCAAGAAACGATATAGCCGCTTCCTGTGAGAAATCCGTCTTTCTTTTTCTTTGCCCCAAGTACGGCAGCGATTGTCTGCGCCACACTGGGCTTTTCTGCGATAACTAAAATCAAATATAAGTTCCTCCTTTCAGCGTTCCGGCTCGATTTTCTTTTTCTCCTGTACCTGTTTCAGACAGTACCCCACACAAGGGGACTGTCCCTTGTAAGGGCAGGAAGCGCAAGCCGGGGGATAAGGAACAGGCGGCGCATTATCACGCCGCCCGTCCGGTTTCTGTATCATCATCTTTTCAAAGGGATTGTCGGTAAACAGGGTCATAGGGTTTCTTCCTCCGTTTCTTCATCTTCGGGAGTTTCCCCGGTATCTGCTTCCGGCTCGTCCTCGTCGTAGTCCTCAAATTCAAAATCTTCAAGGTCGGTATCGCCCTTTACATTCTGCTTCGGCTTTAGAAACTTAAAGTAGTAGAACGCTGCGCCACCACCAAGCAGGGCAAAAAGGACTAAGGCAAGCACCACACCGGGATTGCCGCCTTTTTCTTTCGGTTCTTCCGGCTGCTCCGTTGGTGTTGGGGTGGGTTCTTTGCCTGTGCAGCCTGTCATACTGGTAACACATACCGGGCAGGACGTGTTTACCTTTCCGGCTTCGCATTTTTCCGTACAGTTACAGATTTCCGGCTTTTTGGCAGCTTCGCCGTTTTCGGTCAGTGCCATAAGGTCGGCTTCGTCTACTTGATTTAGGAAATGTACGGTCTGTTCGCCCTCGGCGGCGCGGTCAATGAGGATATAGAAATAGTTGCCGCCTTTGGTGGTAACAGTGATAAGCTGCTTATTGCCGCCGTAATCGTCAACCAGTGTTGCGTTTCCCTTTGGGGTAAGGGGCGGCGTTTCCTCTTTTTCCTCCACAATCACGCCGCTGTCATTAGTCGCGTCCCCGGCGGGCGGCTCTGTGGCTGCGCCCTGTGCATAGGCAGGGACAGAAAAACCGCCCATAAGGATAAGGGCGGCACAAAGGGCAGTCATGGTCTTTTTCAGTTTATTCTTCATCTGCATTTTCCTCCTGTTCGTTTTCTTCTGCGGGTGCGGCAGTCATGCCGGGAATACCACCGCCGGACAGCATAGCGTTAAGTTCCTGCGGGGTCAGACGCATAGCTCGTACAAGCTGCACGATTTCAAGGTTTTCCGCTTCGGTTTTCTGCGCTTCCAGTCCTTTTAACTTGTTCTGATACTCTGTGATTTTCTCGCGGGTCTTTGCGATTTCCTTATTGATACGGTCGATTTTATTGTTTGCCATAGGTCATTTCTCCTTTCTTTTTGGGGCTGCTTTACCAGTTCATCAGCCCGTAGCCTTTGATACATTGATAGTTAAGGTCATAGCTCTTTATCTTGCAGGCGTCGCCGGAATTGCCCTCAACGGTATAGACGCGGCTTTCGTCCCTGCCAAGCACAAGCCCCACATGGTCGGCAACGCCGTCTAAATCCCAATCGAAAAAGATAGCGTCGCCCGGTGCGATATTCTCATAGCCGCGTGCGCCCCATTGTCCCCTTGACTGAAACCAAGGGACACCCTGCCATTCGCAGCCCGCAAAGCGCGGTTCGCTTTTTCCGGCTTGATTGTAGCACCATGATACAAAACAGGCGCACCATTCCACGCGGCTGTTAAAGCCGTACCAAGACCAGTAAGGGTAGCCGCTCACATTTCCGACTTGCTGCTTTGCAAGCTCCATAAGCTCTTGATTTCCGGAGCGCGTACCGTTTACAAACTCCACGCCGCTTAAATCCTCGGATGGGCTTCCGTCGGGAGAACCACCGCCAAAAATCAGCGGTTTGTTGCCGCTTGTTTCCAAGTAGACATGGAACATTTCAAGCTGCTGTGGCGTTAAAAGCTCCGATACAAAAGAGGAAATCGGCTTGTTTGTCAGTTTCACATTCAAGATGTAATACTCATAAGGGACTTCCTCGGTGGTGGTTTCCCCTGTTTCCGGGTCGGTGCTTGTTTCGGTGCGGTAGCGTATTTCCACTTCCTCGGTCAATGTCAAGGTGTACTGCATGGAAAAGATACGTTCAAGCTCTGCCTGTGCGCTTTGCGGGGTGTAGCTCTGCAAGAGGGCGGTCAAGTACGACGCTAATTCGTGGGGGTTATGCCCGATACTGTCAAGGTCGTAGCGGTATTCATCATAGCCGGGGTGGGTGCTTTCGATATTGTCAATCTCACTTTGCAGCCCGTTTTCCAATGCAGCATAGTTGTTTTCAACTGCCACAAGGTCGCTGTCCTCGGACGTGTAGGAAGTGCCAAGCACGCCATTAGTCAAGCCGGAAAACATAGCCCCGCAAGAGGACAGCCCTGCGGAAATCATAATAAAGAGAAGCAGCGCGGCAACTGCAATCAAAACACCCGCCGGGTGTCTTGCCGCAAATGCGGCGGCTTTCCTCGTTTCCTCGGCGGTTTTCTTTGCCGTCTTTCTTGTGGCTTCCGCTGCGGCTTTTGCCCCGCCTTTCTTTGCCGCCTTTGCATACTGGCGTTTTATCTGCTGTTTCTGCATGAAACGGGAAAGAGGGTTAGAAGTAAGCTGCGGGTTGTCGTGCAGGGTCTTGTGATACTGGAAGTTGACGTTTGCCTTAAATGCTGCCTTTTCTGCCTTTGCTGCTTCCCGGTAAGGTTTCAGCTTATGGCTGCGGTAGCCCTGTTTTAACTTCCGCGCCCCGTATTTCGCGCCGCGCTCGGCAAGTTCCTCCGATTTATGCGCCCCCTCAACGCCGGAATTGTCCTTTTCAACCGAATGTATCTTGTTATGGACGAAAATCCCCGCTTCCTGTGCGGGGCGGGACAGCGGGTTTCCCTTTTTGCTGCCGGGTATCGGTTTTTCCTGTTCTTCAAAGCGTAAGCGGGTCTTTGCTTTTCCTGTGGCTTCATCAAAGGTGCGCTCCTTAACCAGTTTCTTTTGCTTCGGGATAGCTGCCTTTGCCGCGTCCAGTCGGTCAGCGGCTTTGTTTGATTTTTCAATATAGCGTTCCAGTTCCAGCGTTGCCCGTTCCTCGTCGGTAAATTGCAAGCGGGAAGTGGAAGTACGCAAAGCAGTAGCTTCCTGCTCTTTTTTGACTGCCTTTTTGTTTGCCTTTCGGGTATGTGCTGCGTCAAGATGTTCTATGACGCGTTCCGCTGCGGCACTGTCCGGCTGTGAAAAGTCGCTGTCTGCTTCCCGACTGCTGATACGCTCGGCGGTCTGCTGTGTTTCGTTGACTTCCACCACGCCGTCGCGGGTCATTTTTTGTGTGATTTTATCGCGTGGTTTTAATTGCTTGATAGTCCTGCACCTCCATTCTCTGAAAATACGCACCATTCCCGGCAGCGTCCAAGCTCTATGTCTGCGATATACCTAAGTATCGGATATACCTGTGCCGGAACAACGGCATTACCTAGTGTTTTCAGTCGCTTTGCTCTGTCTTTTTTGTCCGGGGCAAGGCGGGGAATATCTGCCGGCTCTATGCCCCATAGGAGATTTCCGTCCACCCCTGTGGGAAGCCCATCAGCCATTCCACCCATTCCGGGTTGAAGCGTAAAGTCAAATCCGGGGTCGGTGTGAGAAAATAAATGGTTTCCGACAGTTTGGGTGTCCAGTATGTCCCGTCCTTTTTCTGTCTGCGAAATGCTCCTGCCTGCGTTATACTTATCCGTTCCACATTTGCCTTTGAGCCTGTGTCGGAAGCAAGGGGCGTGGGAAACATCAGCCCCCACGATAAAAGTTCGCTTGCGTTCATGCCACGCGCCGACGGCGCAAGCAGGAAGTACGAATGTCCAAACTGCATATCCCGCCTGTTCCAAGTCAAAGAGCGTTTTGTGGAGCCCCATATTGATGAAGTTAGCAACATTTTCGCCAAGCACCCAACGGGGGCGCAGTTCTTTAATGACGCGGCACATTTCCGGCCAGAGATAACGGGGGTCGGAAAATCCCTGTTTCGGGCCGATTGCGGAGAACGGCTGGCAGGGAAACCCCCCGGAGATAAGAGTGATTGTTTCCTGTCCTGTTTTTTCAATAAAAGCCTCCTTTGTTACGGTTGTAATATCTTGAAAGCGCGGCACATACGGCCAGTGCCTTTCAAGCACTTTGTTGGGGTATTCTGCCCATTCACACTGGCAGACGGTAGAAAACCCTGCCGCTTCTGCGGCAAGGTCAATTCCGCCAATCCCGGTAAACAGGCTGAAATGCGTTAATCTTTTCATAGGCTGCTCACTTCCTCCGGCTTCGTCGTCATTACTCGGTAAAGCTCGGTATCTTTCGGGAAGCGGTCTACAAAAGGCAGCACCACATTTCCATAGAAGATAAGCCCCTCGCCCGCTTCGGTGTGGGTAACATACTTCATCTGTTGCGGGGAAATATTAAGCTGCTTTGCAAGGATAGTACGGTCGCCCTGCGCTTGATTGAGCATGAGGACAAAATCGCTGTTCTCAAAGATATTTTCCACCTCGCGGCTTGCCAAAAGGTCTTTGACGTTCTGCGTAATGGCTGTGGGGATACCGCCCCATTTACGGAAACGCTTCCAAATCTCCACGCTGTAAGCGGCGGTCTGTTCCTCTTTTAAGAGCAAGTGAAACTCGTCCATATAGTAGCGGGTGGATTTCTTTTCTGCCCGGTTTATCGTTACCCTGTTCCATGTCTGGTCTTGCACAATGAGCATACCTAACTTTTTAAGCTGCTTCCCAAGCTGCTTTATATCAAAGCAGACAAGGCGGTTAGAAAGCTCCACGTTGGTTCTGTGGTTGAATACGTTAAGGCTGCCGGAAACATACAGCTCCAATGCCGCCGCGATACGGGCAGCTTCCGGCTCCGGCTGTCTTAACAGCTCGTCGTAAAGGTCGCCCAAGATAGGCATTTTTGCCGGGTCGGGGTCTGCAAGGAACGGGCGGTACACATTTCTTACAGCCCTGTCAATGACGGTCTTATCAACAGGCTGCAACCCCTCCTTGCCGCCGATAACAAGCTCGCAAAGGGAAAGGATAAAATCAGATTTTAAGGCTAACGGGTTGTCGTCCTCGGAATAGTTAAGGTTTATATCCATAGGGTTTACATACTGGGGCTTGCCGTCAATGCCCCTGCCCGTAGGGGAAAGGCGTATTACTTGCCCATTAAGACGCTGCACAAGGGAAAAATACTCGGCTTCCGGGTCGCAAATGATAATATCGTCGTCGGTAATGAGAAAAGCGTTTGTCATTTCTCTTTTGGCAGCGAAACTCTTACCGCTTCCCGGCGTTCCCAAGATAAGCCCGTTTGGGGTTTTGAGCTGCTTGCGGTCGCAGAGTATCATGTTATTAGAAAGGGCGTTCAAGCCATAGTACAGGGCTTGCCCCGTCTGAAAAAGCTCCTGCGTGATAAAGGGAATGAAAATAGCGGTGCTGCTCGTTGTCAAACCTCTCTGAATAGGGATAAGGTTTTCCCCAATCGGCACACTGGATAAAAGCCCCGCTTCCTGCTGATAGTCAAGGCGTGTCAGGCGGCAGTTGTATTTCTGTGCGATACCCGCCGCAGCGAAAATGTCATTTTCCAGTTTCCGCTTCGTGTCTGCCATGTTTACCACAAGGAACGTAAGGAGAAACATTCGCTCGTTGCGGCTCTGTAAGTCCTGCAACAAGTTCTTTGCTTCGCTGCCAAAGGTGGCAAGGTCGGACGGGATTATATCCATGTCATAGCCGCTTCTAACCGCTTTTTTCTGTTCCTCAATCTTCATCTTGTCAAGGTCTGTGATTTTGCGCTTAATGGTCTTGATTGCTTCCGACTGGTCGATACTGCGGATATGTAAGTTGACGATTACACCTGTTTCCAAGTCCAGTATGTCGGCAAGCATACGGTCGTTGAGTTCCGGCGTAAGGATTTCAAGGAAGCTCGCTGCACCGATTTTCTTCCCCATGCGGAAATATCTGCCCTCGCCAAAACGGAAAGAGGACGGGGCGATAAAATCCTTTGTAGACAGCCCCGACGGGGTAAGCCAGTCAAAGGAAAAGGAGAACGGCTCGCCCTCCGGGTGGAATACCCCATGCAGCACCTTTAAGCGTTCATAGCCGGATAAGGGGCGGGCAGTTACGCCAAGCACCTTGAAATTGTTAAGCACGTCGGTTTCGATACGGGAAAGCCTTGACTTTGCAGCCGCCTTGTTATCGGCTTCAACGGTAAAGGTAATGTATTTGTGCTTCACAAGCCCGTTGTTGCCTTTACTAAGCTGATTTTTCAGCATATCCGAATACTCGGTGCGGATAGAGTTAAAAGCGTCCTCCTGTGCGGGGATAGAGATTGCTTTTTCTGCCTGTTCCCGCTGTGTCCCTTGATTGATGAAAGAAAGCTGCACGCTCACGCTCGCGTCAAAGTAATTGAGGAAATCGCACCAGTTTTCAAAAATGGCGGTCTTATCGTCAGCCTGTGCAAGCTGATAATTGATGTCCTCGAACATGACGCACTTTGAATATCTCTTTTCCGTAACCTTGCAGATACCGTCCGGGTACATGGCAAGGTAGGGAATGGTCTGCTGTGCGGTGCGGGCTTTGCCGTCGCCTTTAGCCTTTCGGATAGCTTCGGCAATCTGTTTCTTTTCGGCGCGGGTCAGCTTACGCCTGTTTCCTGCGGCTTCCCGCGTCTTTTTTGTTTGTCCTTTTGACAATCGCTGATACCTCCTTTTCTAAGTTTCGTTGCTTTTCCAAGACAGCGTATAGGTTTTCGGTTCTGTAAGGTCGCTCCTTTGGGCGGGTAAACTTTGTCTGAATGACGTTTCTTACCACCACTTCAAGGGGCTGTCCATGCTTTTCATACATGGCAAGCAGGAAGCAGGGGAGCATGACGACAATCATCGCCATAGCCGCAAGGTTCGTCCCTGTGCTGCCTTTGAGTAAAAAAAACAGCGGCAGTCCGATTAAGAGAGCCGCCGCAAAACAAACGATTTGCCGCTTTGTCAGATTGAAAGCGACTTTTGTTTTGACTTTGGAAAGGTCTTTGGGTACAGGTACATACGCCAAGAAAAAACCTCCTTTCTGCCCTTAGTGGGCGTTGAATATGGATTTTGCCAGTGTGCCGGATTTGAACAGGGAAAAACAGAGGATAACCGTATAGGCGGCAAGGGAAAATACCGCGCTGTGCAGATTGTCTGCAATTATCATGTCGTTTACCAGTACGGCGTAAATACCGACACATATCATAATGAGGAAGCCTTGAAAACCAAGAGCGAACAGCCCTTTTAGGTAGTTGTTTCCAATCTGTCCCCATTCTCTGTTGGTCATGGTTGCAAATGGAATAGGCGATACCGAACAGTAAAGGTAAATCTCTATCATTCTGCCGTAGAGGATAACGGTTATCAGTACGGACATGATTTTCATGCAAAGGCTCACAAGGCTTGTTTCAAGCACAAGTAAGAGCAGTTCGGGGATTTCCATATCTTCAAGCCCCTCCTGCATGGCGGCAAGGGCTTCGGCAACGTCGATATTCGTATCGCCGCCGATAACCCCCGCTGCGCCGGAAACGATATGCTGCGCCATATCAAAGACCGCCATTGTGATGTTGAACGTGTTGGTTACGATAAACACCGCAACAAAGGCTTTGAATATCCACTTAAAGAACATGAATGTTTCTATGTCGTGCATATTGTTCTTTTCCGTTACCATGCTGATAAGCTCGTAGCATAGGACATAGGTAATGACAAGCCCCGCAATCGGGACGATTACATTTTCAGAAAGGGTCTGTATCATACTGAAAATGTTTGCGTTCCAACCCTGCGGGGTCTGTCCTACCTCGTTTGCGATAGTCCCGACTTTTTCGTTTACGTCCCCGAACATAGTTGACAGATTACCGTTTATCGCTCCGATAAGGATTTCCTTTATCCATTCGTTAATCGCGTCAAGTATGCTCTGCATAGGCAGCTACCCGCGCTTAACCGAACAAGCCGGAAAGCAGAGGTACAAGGATAGTGCCGATAAGGGCAACGCCGCCGCCCGCCATGAGCTGCTTAATGCCCTGTGATTTTGCGCCCGGATTGTCGTTTCCATATCCCTCTAAGAGATTGATAACGCCCCAAATGCCAAGTCCTGCTCCAAGAGCGATAACCAAAGTCTGTAATACGCCGATTGCGCTGTTGAAAAATTCCATAAAACTCCTTTCTGCCGCAAATGCGGCTTGCCCGTAAAAGGGCATAAAAAACGGCGGTCAGTTTTCAAACTGCCGCGGTCATAAGTCCCCGCGCTGCCTAAATGTCTGCCGCGCGGCGGTATTCAGTTGTCAGTGTGGGCGATAGGAATTTTTGTAGGGGCGCGTATCATGCAAGTTGTCTTTTTCTTTGTTACTGCGTCAATTCCTCCTTTCTTTTCGCTGCTGCTCATACAGGGCTTCACACCGTTTCACAAATTGCCGGATAGCAGCCTGCCGCTGCTGTTCCCGTCGTTCAGCAATCGAAACAAGCCCGTTTATGGCTTCTGTGATTTTCTTGTCCTTTTTCTTTCTGATACGTCTATTCATGGTCGGTGTCCTCCTGCAAATCGCTTTCGCTGATTTCGTAGTAGTCAAATACTTCGTCCGGCTTCACAAGGGCGGGTCTGCGCCTTAAATGCTTTTCCATATCAAAAGTATTTTTCTTGTCATAGTCGGAAAGATATTTATAGTTGGGGTGCTTTGTAATGTCGTACTTATCAGAGAAGAACGGGCGCACCCCTCTAAGCTGTAAAATACATTTCCCGCCGTCCATGACTGCTATTTCATCTTCCGTCATAAGCTGCTTGCCTAACTTCTGATAGTTCAGCCCATGCGATACCTCGCGCCCCCGGTTCTCGGAAGTGTTGAAGCTGTCAATGGTTTCTTTCCCCAAGATTTCCGACATTTCTTTGAGGGTGGTTTTCTCCTTGCCGCCCAAGAAAAGGGTGGTGTCGCAGTTGCCGACTATGGTATCGGCGTTGTCCTTATAGATTGCCTTTAACTGGCTTTGCGACTGTAAGATAATCGACGCGGAGATTTCCCGGCTTCGTATGGTGGCTATGAGCTTTTCAAACTTCGGTATCTGCCCGATATTTGCAAATTCGTCTAACAGACAGCGCACATGGACGGGCAGCCTGCCGCCGTATTCATCATCTGCCTTGTCGCAAAGGAGATTGAAAAGCTGCGTGTAAAGAATACTCACGACAAAGTTAAAAGTATCGTCGGTGTCGCTGATGATAACAAACAGGGCGGTCTTGCGGTCGCCTATGGTGTCAAGCTCCATTTCGTCGGTTTCCATAAGGTCGCGCAGCTCCTTAATGTCAAAAGGGGCAAGCCGCGCACCGCAGGAAATGAGAATAGAGCTTCGTGTCTTTCCCGCAGATAACAGGAATTTCTTATATTGCCGGACGGCAAAGTGTTCCGGGTCTTTTTCCTCCAACCGTTCAAACATGAGGTCAACGGGGGACTGAAATTCCGGGTCGTCCTCGCGGGCTTCACTGGCATTTATCATTTCAAGCAGCGTCGTGAAGTTCTTTTCTTCCTCCGGGGCTTCGTACCAAATGTAGCCGATAAGGGCGCAGTAAAAGAGCCGTTCCGATTTTACCCAAAAATCCTCCCCGGCTTTTTCCCCGTCCCCTTTGGTGTTGGCAATCAAGGTATTTACCAGTTTCAAAATGTCTTTTTCGCTGCGGAGATAGGCAAAGGGATTGTAACGCATGGATTTCTTAAAGTTTATCGTGTTCAGCACCTTTATCCGATACCCGCCACGCTGTAAGAGCTTCCCGCACTCGACTAAAACCGTTCCTTTCGGGTCGGTTACAACGTAGCTTGAGTGCATTTGCATTAAGTTGGGCTTCACGAAAAATCTCGTTTTGCCGCTGCCGCTTCCCCCGATAACAAGGATATTTTTATTCCTTGCATACTTCGGCTGCTTCGGGCGGTTGTTCATGGTAAGCCGTTCCGTCTGTGTTAGCAGCACGTTATTTTGAAATACCGGGTCGGTGTAGGGCTTTATATCTTCGGTGTTGCCCCAACGGGCAGAACCGTATTCGATACCTTTTCGATATTTCTTCGCGTTCTTGCCTTTGAAGTACACCATAAGCCGGATAAGGACAGCCCCCGCAATACCGATAAGCAAATCCATAGGGGCAAAACTCGGAAGCGGGTTTGCAAAAGCAGCGGAAAAGCCGTCTGCAAGGGAAAGCACCTTGCCGGAAAGGTCAGTTCCCGGAGAGAGCCGCACCGCCTGTCCGATTTTGTCAAAGAGATAGACAAAGAGCAGATAGGGGGCATTTAGGATAAGCAACTTTTTAAGTTCCGGCTTCATAGCGATACCTCCCTGTCCTTTTTCTTCACTTTGTCCCTCTGTGCGTTCAGAGCTGCCGCCTTGTCTTTCAGAGTGGAAAGCAGCTTGCGGATAGAGGGCTTTTTATCCCTGCCTAATTTCTTTGCGGTAAATTCCCGAAACGCTTCGGTCATAACGTCAATATCCTTGCCCTTAAAAGAAACAAGGTAGGTCGGCGGCTTGCCGTTCTCAATCTTCTTGACGTTGTAATCAAGTCCGTTTTTCCTTGCGATAGGGTCAAAGGCTTTGATATTTTGGTCGGTAATCTCAATGTTGGAAACTTTTTCCCCCGGCTTCATAAGCTGCCGCATAGTGATTTTCCCATGCGGGGCTTTGGTTAGCTGCCCTTTGCCTTTGGCAAGCAGGGCTTTCATAGCCTTTTGCAGCACTTCGGCAGTCAGCTTAGATGTTTTGATTGCTAAAGATACAACTTTTTCGTTGACTTCATCTTGCATGAAATCCCTCCTTTCGTGGTTTGGTTAGGGTGGTGTGCCGCTTCGGGGCATAAAAATAAGGCGTACATTTTTCATGCCGCCTTTAGATACGCACCCGCAGCCCGTTCAAATCCGAAGCCCTCACACCAACAAGATACCAGTTGTCCCCGTACTCCATGCGGGTCGGCTTCCATTTGCCGCGTACAAACACTTCAAGGCAATCCCCACAATGCAATCCTCCGTAGTAATCGTTAAGGTCAAAGCGAATGTCGTAACGGTCTGCCGTTTCATCAAAAATCAAAGCTCCTGTTTTCTGTGTCATATTAAAATCCTCCTGTTTTTTAATAGCCGCCGTACATATCGTGGTTGACAAGGGCGGTGTAATAGCTGTCAATGGTGTTGGGCGCGTTGAAAAGTACCGCTTTCAGATATTGCTTGATGTTACGGATTTTCGTGGTGTTCTCTTTCATGCAGTCAAAGACAAATTCAATGTGGCTGCTGTTCAGCTTCATAAACTTTGCTTTGACAAGCTCTGCCGGATAATCGTCCCCGGCGATACGAATTGTCTTTCGTTTGGTGCAGACAGTTTCAAGGATAAGGGACACAATCTCGTCCAAGCGTTCCCTGTCAATGTTGGTATGCTTGATAAAATGCTCATACTCGATATTGTCCTTGATGATTTCCTCATACACGCTGTATGCGTCTGCCGCTTCCGTTCCTTTCCGTTCCGGCTCTGCCGTTTCTTCCCTCAAAGGAGAGGGGTTAGGGGAAAGGATAGGAATGGAATGGTTACTTGATAAATCCGTATTTGATTTTTCTTTTTTTGGTAAGTCAGTCTTTTGTATATCTTTATTTAATTGCATTGGATTTTCCAACGTAGGTTTTTCCTGCGTAGGATTTTCCAATGTTGGATTTTCCAATGTAGGTAAATCCAAGTTAGGCGGCTGCTCATAGATGATGTAATCAGTTCCCCGCAAGCGTCCTTTCTCGTCGCGCTCCCTTGAACGCTGAATATATCCGGCTCTTTCAAGCTCCCGGACAGCTTCGCGGATAGCGTCGATTTTTTCCCGGTTGATATAGGACAGTCCCGCAAGGGTATAGTCCCAATCCTCCGGCAAGGACAGCATTTGCGATAACAGCCCTTTTGCCTTTAGGGAAAGTTCTTTGTTGCGTAAATGGTGGTTGCTCATAACCGTATATCCTGTGTTTCTCTCCACGCGGAAAACTGCCATAGCTTCATCAACTCCTTTGCTGCATATTTGTTACGCGGTAGAACAGCGATTTTAAGGGTTTAGGTATCAATCCCTTACCCTGTGAAAACCGTACCCGCAAAGCCTTGTGTAGCAAGACTCTTTTTGCCCCTACTGCGTAACATGAGGGTAAAAAAATAGCGGCGTTCCTTGTTTCCCGGTTGGGATAAGGTAACGCCGCCAGTGCGGTGCTATATGAAATTGTGTGATTGCCGACGTGCCGCGCCGCCAGTGCGTCGCGTTTGTATTGGGTTGTTTCATGCTCGCAAGATGTTCCGGCATATCAAGGCGCAATCCGTTAAAAGTAGTAAATTGGTAGTAAAATCAATCTGAAATCCTGCGAATGTGCTTGTATTTCAAGGGTTTTTCGGGATAATCAAAATTTTTTACTGAAAAATCATATACCTTTTTAAAATCAGGTATTTGCATATATAAATCATAGTATTCTTTACGAATAATTTTATCTTTAATCGCAAAGCGAACCGGACGGTCCGGTTTCAACACTGCGGAAATTGCTTCAAATTGTACTTTATCTGCATAAAACTCTTGTATCTCATCTTTTTTTGCCCAACATTTTTTCCTTATATCTGCATATTCAGGTTGCATTACTACCATCTTGAAGTTTTCAGCATCTTTCGTCAGTGTATCATATGATTTTTCAACGCACTTCAAGAGTACTTTTTCAATTGCGCCCCTTCCACTCGATGGCAACAAATGAAGCTTACAAGTCAGCTCATGCCCATATGCTTTAATTACATCTCCAGTATAATCAAAATCCCTTTCTTTAAATGTCCTCGTTAAAAGAGTTTTAATTTCATCTTCTGTCTTTTCATCAGTATCTCCAAATAACAAAAATCCACCAAATTGATCATAAACATCCAATTGATCAATTATTTCGATCAAAGCACTTGCCTTAGCAGCCAAATTATTACATCCATTCGCCTGTTTCACTGCTATTCCGATTACATCCTTATAATAAAACATCGGACTATCTGTTCTTTTTAGTTCTCCCAAACCACTTGGATATATCCCTATCATATTTTTAAATATTTCCGGCAATTCATCTACTTTTGCAAACGAACTGAACTGCAAATACTGTTCCAAAACCGCTTCCAATAATGAACAATCGGTAACGCCCTCAGCTATCAAAATATAATATTTTTTAATATTCATCGTACATCAAACCCTATCTCATTTCTCAAATTCAACAGTTTATTTCCGCTATATCTCTTAGCAATAGTTTTGTCTTCGCCTTTACGAATATGATAGATTGCAGTATCATCCAAATGCTCCTTACAATCTTCCAATAATACATCTATCGCTTCCAAACTATGTGTTGTCATAAATAACTGCACATTATTTTTTTCACAAACCTGCATAAGTTTTGAAATAAAATTTCGAAGAGCTTTATTGTGTATTCCCGCTTCCACCTCATCAATTAGCAAGATACCATTTTTCGCCAATAATGCTGACATTCCAATATAAAAAGCCTTATACATTCCATTGCCATAATCATATAATGTCAATGGTTTCTTATTTTCTTCTTTAAATAATTTGATAATACGATTTGTTCCAATTAATTCGAAATTCGTAATACCCGGATCGAAAATCTGCAAAATTTCTATCAATTGTTGTCTTAAATTATTATCTAGAATATTGTCCAGATCCTTTAAAAATCGGTTTGAGTTATCAAATCTTGAAAAAGAGATAAACTTACATGGAATTTTCATTTTAAGTGTATTTTTTTTCGATTCTCCTATTCCAATCCTGAAATTATCTCCTGTTTCTTCAAATCGAACTTTAAAATTTCCCTTCAATGTATCATTAGAATTTTCTTTTCCATATGAATAGTTAAAAAATAACGAAAGAGATTCATTTATCACTCCAGGTTCTTTTTTATCAATAACCTGTTCCTGATCAAACGTCAAATGCGTATGCAGAATCTCCTCATCTCCATTCCATCTGGATTTCAAACAAATAATAGGATCATCATAGTCAATTGGGAAAAGTGACTCTAACAAATCCATTGAAAACCCATGGTATCTTGATACTAACGCATCCAACAGTAATTCCAGATCATCAAACAAACCTGATAAAATAATTGCTTCCAAAATAGATGTCTTACCACAATTATTGGGTCCAACAAAAATATTTACTTTCTTTAAATCATCTAATTCTAAATCCTTTAATCCTCTATATCCTCCAACACCAAACTCGTTCAACATATTGACCACCACTCCATCAACTTCATAAAAAACTAACTTTCCCCGATACTTTCGGTAAAAAAACAAATTCATAAAACAAATAAATGATTATTTCCACTAGCAACTATACTAACATTCATAGTTTATTCTCATCTACTTATAACCTCCCTACTATGTATCTTTTCATTCAAACATTATACAAACTCCACGAAAAACTCCCTAAATAAACTTATATCATATATGTTACTACACTTTAACATCCAACGCTATATTTTTTATTCTTTTTTTCCAGCCATACGTGACTTTATTTAATAAGTATTACTCCACTATTAATTTTTGATACCTTGTTGCTGAGTTTTACCAATTTATCCCTTAAGTAACGGACCACCTCAAGAACATAGTGTCGCATGCTATGTGAGTGGTAACCGCCTCTGCAAGATGGAAGCGCAATACAAATATAGAGAGTTTCTGCTGGAGATGTGACTTTCATCGGAAATCTCTGTTCTCCACTCAACCCAAATTTTTCTATCATTGTACTACGTGTTTATGAAAACATCTTTATCGAATTCCAACCCAACATTTGTACAAATATGTTGAAACCAGGTATTTCTACTGACCACAAAGTTCCGATGAACTTCGTTCTATGAACTCCGAAACAGTATTTCTACTCCTTCACTAATCTCTTCCATCTTAAATGTGGTCCCCATTCTAATACCCAAAGCTATACCGCTATTCTCCCCCCAACACATCCCCAACAATATACTTGTTCTCCTATTTGATTCCAAATAGTTTCAATGGGATCACAGACTTGAATCGATGCCAACTTATCTTCTTTATTCATTTCTTGCATATATTTTAATGAATACCTTAGAATTCTTTGGCAAATTCCATCGATCAAGAATTCATTGGCATTTTCATCAATTACAATTCCGTAATCTTCAATATATAATTTCCAATATCTTCTATAAAGTTCCTTTTTTCTAAATTTCTTTTCTATTTCTTGGTTTGCATTTTCCTTCAGAATAAATGCATTTCTATGTATTCCCATTTTTAGATCAAAATAAAAATAAGGAGTACTCAACGTATTATCATATTGTAATAAATATTTAGCAAAAGATAACCCTTCCTCAGGCAGTTTCATATTTTTAATTACTTTTTCCAAAACTGAAATTGGAATCATGTTTTCTATTTCATGTATTTCAAGTAAAATAACATCATAATATTCACGAGGGTATCTTTCTTCAACTTTCTTAACTCTTTGCATTGTTTCTCCAGGGGTATCATCCTTATACTTCCCCAACTAATATATATAATATCTTATAATATTTGTAAGAAAGTAGCTTTCTCAATTTCAAGATACTGGTTTTAAACCAATTTCATTATCGATATTCTCTTTATTATCTAAACATTTCATATTTCTCTCTTGAATTCAACATTCTCACCTTCTTATTTGTAATGTTAAACACCAATTGCTATCCTTCTAACATGTTTTCCTGTCTAATTGCTTCATTAATCAAATTCTGAATCAACTCCACCATCATACCACTTTCAAATATTTTATTTAACAATTCTTGTATTTCAAGCATTGAATTTAACTTTACAATTGTATTTCTTCTTCCACTTCCATATTCAGCAGCTATATCCGCATTCAGAACAACTGTTGCCGGATATGATACTGTACCATACTCAACAAACATCATTCTGTATTTATAATTCTCTATACCTTTTACTTTTAGATAAACCTCAAATTTCTTTTCCTCATTATTTTGTTCCCCTAACTTGTCTTGAATATCCACATGTACAGTTTCTTCACTATTTTGATATAAATTCAAATTAGCTAATCCTGTTCTTTTTGTGTAATCATAGGAAAAAATACAACCACTATATGGCTCAATCTTTCCCTCCACATAACCTTTTGTAACTTCCACTAATTCTTTTAACTTATCCTCAATCACTTTATCCGGAGTAAGTCGATCTACCAAATCAAAATTAAATTCCATTGCCATTTCTATATCCTCCTCATACATCTTTTATCTCACACATAATCGGGAAATGATCACTTATTTCTTTATTAGGATGCATATTTTCATCCATAAGTTTCGCATAACTACACGATGTCAAAATTTTCAGACTTTCCCTTTTAAATTCAGGTAAAATGTCTTTGCTCAGAATAATTTGATCAAACATATACCACATTGGATTATGTAATTTTGCCTGATTATAATAATAAGTTCCTGGTGGGTATGAAAAGTCTCCCATCAAATTCCACATTGGATTATAAAATTTTCTATATTCAACATTGCGTACCTTTCTAGTCGGTCGATCCTCCAAATTCAACTCGGGTAAACCATGAAACCCATTAGCATTCAAACAGCCGTTATCGTATGGCATCTCATTCATATCTCCAATAATAATCGTTTTTTGCGAGTGAATTCTTTCTTCTGCCTTTTTTATATCTTCCATAATCGTATGAATAATTTCAAGACGTTCATCTCCCCCATCCCCATACATGTTGGAAAACAAATGAACACAGCAAATAATATATTGACTTTTTATAACTTGTATTGAATAATAACTTTCTTGAATATCGGGTTCAATGTCCTTATAGTTACACCAAAAACTTATTCTTTTGCAACCAATTGTATTCTGTAAGGTCAAAGAAAGTCCTGCTTTATCAAAAAGCATTTTTAACTCATCTTCGTTGTCTTCATACTCAGCCATAACCAATACATCTATGCCATTGTCTATAACCAGATTAACAATATATTCATTCACATTATTACTATGTGTATTCCAAAATAAAATTTTCAAATTGTATCCCCACACTTAAAACCCGATACCATTTTCTTTATAGTCGTCACAACGAATATACAACTTTAGAACAATAGCAGCATTTCATCTATCAACAAGTTTTCCAATATCTTACTTTCCCAGCAGGAATAGTTACATAAATACTGTCATTCCATTTGCAGTTTAACCTACCGGACACTCGTTGTAAGCAGAAATACCTTTAAAAATTTCTTCTTCAATCTTTGAAAAAAGCTTCTGTATATGCTCACGGTCTATTTTACGATCCTGCTTTAATGACTGAATCAACTATGTCTAAGTAACAATTGTTACATTCAGTTGGATGATGAGATCTCTGTACTCAAAAAATTTTAATTCTATTGCGCTTACTAATATGTGATTTTCTGTTTCCTTTTGATATTTCTATTATACCACAAAGAACACCTCAAAAGAAGCGGAAAACCCATAAAAATTGCAAAGTTTAATTCTACCGTCCATTGAACAAAAAAATTCACTTTTTCTTTTCCAATCCGCATTTTGTCGTTCAAATTCACACTTCATTGCATTTTTGTTTAATTTATGATGCTATACATACAGTTATCAGCGCATTTTTGTTATTATAAATAACTTTTCATTAATTACAACCACAGAAAGGAAATCACCATGAAAAAACTCTCCACCGCCATCCTGGCGAACCTCATAATCACGAACCGTAAAAAACTCTCCATGACACAGCAATCTCTTGCTGATGCAACCGGAATCAACCGTTCCCTAATCTCTCGTATGGAAAAAGAAGACTTTCTTCCTTCCATTCCTCAACTGGAACAGTTAGGAGAAGTCCTCGGTTTCGAACCCACTGACGTATTTACAAATGGAATACATGAGAAAAAAAGGAATGTACCATCACCTATGAACATTGCTGTGGCCGGAACCGGATATGTTGGTCTGTCAATCGCTACTCTATTGGCACAAAACAATCACGTCACAGCTGTAGATATTATCCCGGAAAAAGTTGATATGATTAACAAACGTCAGTCTCCCATCCAGGATGAATACATCGAAAAATATCTAACTACTAAAGAACTGGATCTGATTGCTACATTGGACGGTGAAGCCGCATACAAAAATGCTGATTATGTCGTTGTAGCAACTCCTACCAACTATGACAGCCAGAAGAATTATTTCGATACCTCCGCAGTAGAAGCAGCAATTGAACTTGTTCTGAAAGTTAATCCGGATGCAATCATTGTAATTAAATCCACCATTCCTGTCGGATACACCGCATCTGTTCGAGAAAAATATCACAGTTCCAATATCATCTTCAGCCCTGAATTTCTACGTGAATCCAAGGCACTGTACGACAATCTCTATCCCAGCCGTATCATTGTATCTACTGATCCGGAAGATTCACATCTGGTCGAAGCTTCCCACACCTTTGCAGCATTACTGCAGGATGGAGCAATCAAGGAAAACATCGATACACTGTTTATGGGATTCACCGAAGCAGAGGCTGTAAAATTATTTGCCAATACCTATCTGGCACTTCGCGTATCGTATTTTAATGAATTGGATACTTATGCAGAAATGAAAGGATTAAATACAAGAGATATTATCGATGGTGTGTGTCTTGATCCGCGAATCGGAACCCATTACAACAACCCATCTTTCGGTTATGGCGGTTACTGCCTCCCGAAAGATACCAAACAGCTTCTGGCCAACTATAATGATGTGCCACAAAATATGATGTCCGCTATTGTAGAAAGTAACCGAACAAGAAAAGACTTCATTGCTGATCAAGTTTTGCGCCTTGCTGGCTACTATGACTACTACCATAATGGTGAATATTCTGCCGATAAAGAGAAAGTATGTGTTATCGGAGTATATCGGCTTACTATGAAAAGTAACTCTGATAATTTCCGTCAAAGCAGCATTCAAGGTGTCATGAAACGAATCAAGGCTAAAGGTGCCACTATAATCATTTACGAACCAACTCTCGAAGATGGTGTCACCTTTTTCGGAAGTAAAGTTGTAAATAATCTGGATCAGTTCAAAAAAATGAGTCACAGCATTATTGCAAACCGCTATGACTCTAATTTGGATGATGTACATGATAAAGTATACACTCGTGATTTATTTCAACGTGATTAATTTTTAAGATTTCAGGAATCACTTTGATTCCTGAAACTTTTCTAAACAAAATACCATATTTTGCAAATGCGTAACAGCTTCCCCGTTATCATTTTCAGAACATTTTTCTAACGTAACCTTCTCATCAGGCAAATTTACTTTTGTCATTTGTTCTGTTCCCCTTTATATTATTACAATTCTTCCAACACGGATTTACAAGGGCGTTTATGGTCAAATTTCAGCTTATTGATTCACACTTTCCATCGTAAAGTTCCTTTATAAATGAATCTGAACATAATTTCTTTTCATCTATAGAACTTCCTCCATAAAGAATACTTTCTAACTATAAAACTCCTTATACCACTCCGCAAACTTCCGTAACCCGATCCGCAAATCCGTACTCGGCTTAAATCCAAAATCACGCTCCAACGCCGATGTATCCGCATAAGTAACCGGCACATCGCCCGGCTGCATCGGCACCAACTCCTTATGACTGTCAAAATCATAATCCTCCGGCAAAACGCCCGCCCGGATCAGTTCCTGCTGCAGAATATCCACAAACTCAAGCAAATTCTCCGGATGATTATTTCCAATATTGTATATCGCATACGGTGGAACCGGCAGTCCATCTTCTCCTGTCTTCTCTTCCGGTGGAGCCTGCATCACACGCATCACGCCCTCTACTTTTCGAATAACTTTAAACACAGATTGGAGCCAATAAATCCTGCTGCACCTGTAACTAAAATTGTTTTCTTATTCATCATAATCCTTTCTGAAATATTCACTATCGTCTTATTCTAAAAAATCTATGTACTTTTTTGCATTTTCTCTGATATAGCACCTTTTAAAAGCAGCAAACCTCGATTCTCTTCTGATCAATACTTGTAACTGTTTCAAAAGAAATCCAGACCTTTCATTCTTTGAAAGTTCCTCCAGAATCGTATACAGTTTGTTCATTTCACGATTTAATTCATCAAATCGCATATTACTTTTGTACACGCGCATTCCACTATTGGTTTTATTAAAAACTTCCGTCACAAGCTCTGCCGTCATCTTCGCATCTTCATCCTCCGGATCCACTGCTTGTACATTTGTGTCGCCATCACATAACCTAAAATAAATTTTCACTTCGGGATCCAAAGCACAGCAATCAATAACATGCTCATCATATTTTCTCTGATTTTTCACGCTGTTGCAATGTCCACATGACCAAAACAAATTATTCCAATCAAATTTAAGATCTATATTTTTGCCATTAAAATGTGGCCTCAAATGTTCTACCTGTGGGTCCTGCAAATTATCCATTTCGCATATATAATATTTATTATGGAAATCTTTTCTCAATCTCTCTACTACATCCGTTTTTTCATAACTTCCACTCGCTTTATTCTTTTCTATCTCCAATGATTCGGGTGCCGGCATACTACGTTTTACTCTTACCATACTATACCTCCCGATTTCTTAATTTAGCCTTCAATTCCTTGTATTCTGTAGAAAGTTTTAAAGCAAGATAATCCGGAATTTCATTTAAATACATCTCAAGATCTGCAATTTTCTCATAGTCAGCCGTATCAAGTTCCGGTTTATTAACAATTTGTTTATATTCTTCGAATTTATTTCTCAGTTCATCAGATAGCTCATCTGCTTTAAAATAGCCTTCAACAATTCCACTATACGGAACATCCGCCAATCCATGTTCAACAAATACCTTCTTTTCCAAATCATAAATAACGACATTATCCAAACTGTTCAGTATAAACGGAGAATGACTTGAAACAATAAATTGGATATTTGGAAATACAGTTGTCAGTAGTTTCATCACATTTTTTTGCAGTTCAAGGTGCAAGTGCGTTTCAATTTCATCAACCAAAACAATTCCATGAATACTAAAATCAAAAGATCTGTTTGATTGCTTCTCCATACGAATAATAAGATCGACCACAATATCAAGAACCGCAGCATATCCACTTGATAATGTATTAAAATCAAATGACTCTCTACCAGCCATTACAATAGAGAATTTAAAGGTTTCTTCGTCAAATTCCAATCGAACAGAATCATCATCAAAAATCTTCTTCAAAAGTTCCTCAAACTTTTTAAACCAGGTGGCGATTGTATTCGCTTTGTCTTTCTTTCCATTCGATGCTGCCAAAGCTTCTGTCATTTTTAAATCCAATAAGTACTTAATAAATTCACTTCTCGGAGTTTCATCAATCGCATACTCTGATTTAAGCTGAATCTTTTCCACATGCTTCGGTTCAACCGATGAAAATACTCGATTTGCCTTATAATAAGCAACAACAAACCGTCCCTCTTCAAATTCTTTTCTGATATCAACAAATGATTCATTAAAATCAAGCCAAACACCAGCCGTAGACTTTGCAAACAAATTCTTTTCATATTGCAAATTTTATTCGGCTTGACGCTGTTGGATCTTTTCGCCCATTCGTATCCACGATTCCAACAAGCTTTCTGTTCCATCTATATCCTGCATAAGCTGCTCTGGATTTCTTCCCATCGTAACAGAATTTATAAACGTTGCCATAGCATCAAGAACGCTCGTCTTTCCACTTCCGTTCTTCCCCGTTAATATAATATGCTTACGTCCACTATTTCCAACCGATAAATTAATATTTTCAAGATGGCGAACCTTATTAATTTTTATATTTTGAATATAAATCTGTTCCATACCTAATCCTCCCAGACTAAAAAAATGATTTATGACATTTACCCTCTACTTTGAAATTAACTTTTCCAAATTCGCGTAATTACATACCAATAAATATACACTTTTTTCTGGTTCTTTCAAACATTTCTATTGCTTGCTTTTGTAAATTCGTTTCTTCTGTCTATCTCCTCATTTGTAAAAAGCACAAATAATTTTCTTTCATATTACTTCCAATTTATTATATCTCATTGAATTCGTTCTATTTTTTCATCCGAATATAGAATATCATGATGCTCATAATCAAAGATCTAATATATATTTGTAAATTTACGCTGATCTAAAACCGGTGAAATCCCCTCTCTTCTACTGATTAACAACGGAATGTCTATATCCACATTCTGTTCAAACCAATCATCCCCATACTCAAGTTCTATCAAATCATAATGATAAAAGGAATCAAATTCATCTATGACGATAAATGTCTCCAAAGCAATCTTATCCATGTAATGATTCATTATTTTGATGCATGTACATTATTCTTTCCATACTTATTATATACATGTAAATATATGTACTTCCTTACACTTCTAAAATATGGATTATCCTCTCGTCTTTTTTCATCCATTCCATAATAATAGTTAAAATCATTCCATACCTTTTTGAAATCAGCATCCAACTGCAAAGTATAAACCATATTCAGATAATCATCATGCTGTCGATTTGCAATGGCTGAAACAAATAATTCTGCTTTATTATATGTTTCATCATCATAATTTTCATTATATTTATCAATCATTTCTCCTAGTTTTCGTTTTCCATATTTACTAGGATAGTATTTAGTTCCTCCTGTTTTACTCTCACGCCCTCTTTCATAAACAAATTTACCACCAATATAAGCACAAAATAGTGTGACATAGCTATGCACCCATGGTTGAAATGCCTCGAAAAAAGCAACAATGTCTTCACTTTGTTTATATAATATGAATCCTACAATAATGACTCCAAGTGAAGCCAAAGACATAATTACCTTTAAACCAACTATTGAAATAGCTGGTTTAAGGGTTGCATCTGATACATTTTCTCTCTGTTTTTCTACCATCTTAGTTTCTCCTTCGTCGTTAGATTGCAATTTAGGCGTTTGTAAAACGCCAAACTCCACATAAATATGGCTTGTTTATTTCCACCACTATAACCTATTTTTCTTTATGTTGTCTACCTTTAGAGCGCCAGGCTAGAGCCTATCACGACAATGGCATCAATCTTGCAACCAACACAATTGCTAACTTGGTCATAAAAAGTGCTGATAATTACCTCTCCGTAGTTTATGATCGACTCTCACAACGGCAACTTCTTTTAAAGAAGTAATTGGTGATCCACACCATAATATTCAATCGGAAAACAAATCTTTCTCAGTGCAAATTCTTTTAATCATTTCTGTAACAACAATTTGTTAATTTTCTCTTTCATTTCTGGTTTTAACGCCAAGCGGATATAATCTAGTGCCGGATCCACCGGCTAGTATAATTCCTTTCATAGTACCTTCCTCCATGTTAGCAATTTTCATTATACACAAACTGAGTATCAAATTCGTTCAATGTAGATTCAATCCTATCCTTCATCTTATCCGCATCCCCTATCTCATTAAGCTGTTTTTTATATCCGACGAACAAATTCCAGGAGTCCTTTTTAATCTAACGACTTTTTTGTTATGTTCATCACACCATTTCTC
>OHWI01000215.1_pt1 | contig 26829 bp, 20 predicted proteins | sample 1579721 | NCBI WGS metagenome assembly OHWI01 (sample SAMEA3882529, study PRJEB24775) | human gut metagenome | biome: human-associated habitat; feature: intestine environment; material: feces | place: Netherlands | collected 2009/2010
GATTCCAACATCCAGGCAATCCTGCCGCTGTGGGGCAAGATGCTGAACGTGGAAAAAGCCCGCGCCGACCGCATTTACGGCAACGACAAGCTGATGCCCGTCGTGACCGCGCTGGGCACCGGCATCGGGATGGGCTTGTGCGGCTTCGGCGCGGCCTTTGCCGCCGGAAACTCACCACTGGTGGCCTTCGCAGCGGCTTCCGCGGCCCACTTGGCGTATTCATCGAGGTCGTCAACGGAATCGGAAGATGCCTGACCATCCCCTGCGGTCTCATCTTCGGCGTCCACATCGTGGGCATACTTGGCTTCGATATCGGCAAACGGGTCGAAGGAACCAGAACCGGGCTCCTGCGCACCGAGCTCCTTGGCAAGCTCATCGTAATCGGTGTCGGTGGTCAGGTACTTGAGCTTTCGGGCTATTTTCTGCTGTTTGGCTTTCTGACGTCCGCGGCCCATCTGACCCCCTGAAATTACTGTGCTATCAATTCATCAAACAAGAGAGTACCACTTATTGCGCATTATTTCGTTGTCGGCTCAGACTTTTACGATAAAATCGTTGATTTTCTTAAGAAAAGGACACGTATGACGGACGAAACCCAGGAGCAGCAGATCACTGCTGTCGGCAATGAAATGAGCGCCAGCTTCCTCGCCGCAAAGAAGCGTTCGAACGCGACGCTGGCCAAGCTGGAGGAGCATCCGGAGAAGTTCACCATGCTCACCGGCGACCGTCCGACCGGCCGTCTGCACCTCGGCCACTACTTCGGCTCCATCCGCGAGCGCGTGGCCATGCAGAACCGTGGTGTGAACTCGAACATCATCATCGCCGACTACCAGGTGATCACCGACCGCGACACCACCGAGCACATCGAGGACAATGTGCTCAACCTGGTGCTCGACTACATGGCCGCCGGCATCGACCCGAACAAGACCATGATCTTTACCCATTCCGCCGTTCCGGCCGAGAACCAGCTCATGCTGCCGTTCCTATCCCTGGTCACGGAGGCCGAGCTGCACCGCAACCCGACCGTGAAGTCCGAAATGGAGGCTTCCGGCCATGCGCTGACCGGCCTGCTGCTCACCTACCCGGTGCATCAGGCCTGCGACATCCTGTTCTGCAAGGCCAACGTGGTGCCGATCGGCAAGGACAACCTGCCGCACGTCGAAATCACCCGCACCATCGCACGCCGCTTCAACGAGCGCTACGCGAAGAAGAACCCGGTGTTCCCGGAGCCGAGCGCCATCCTGTCCGAAGCGCCGGAGATTCCGGGTCTTGACGGCCGCAAGATGAGCAAGTCCTACGGCAACTCCATCATGCTGGGCGCCACCGCGGAGGAGACCGCCAAGCTCATCAAGAAGAGCCCGACCGATTCCGAGCGCCGCATCACCTTCGACCCGATTGCCCGCCCGCAGGTCTCCGCGCTACTGACCACCGCCGGTCTGGTGACCGGCCGCGATCCGAAGGACATCGCCGAGGAAATCGGCGACTCCGGTGCAGGCGCGCTGAAGAAGTACGTGATCGAATCCGTGAACGAGTTCCTGGCCCCGCACCGCGAGCGCCGCGCCGAATTGGCCAAGGATATGGATTCCATCCGCGACATCCTGCATGACGGCAACAAGCGCGCGAACGAAATCGCCAATGAGACGCTGCAGCAGGTGCGCGACGCCATGGGCATGCGCTACTAAGTTTGCAATCGGCATCCTGACGCGTTAGCGGATTGGCCGTGTTCCTCCGGGAGCACGGCCAATCCGCTTATTCATGGCAGATTCAGAGGCTACCGTTCTGCTAGGTGGCTTATTTGTGGCATGGAAAACGGGAAACCCCGTGTATGTCCGTCGGAATTCCAATGGACATACACGGGGTTTCCTGAATCAGGTGCCACAAACAAGCCACTTGACATTTCCCTGTTGTCGGAATCTGCCATAAACAAGCGACACGGCACCAAAGGCCGACCTTCGGCGTTGCAGGAGGTGCAACACCCACCGCGGGGCGATTCAGATCTGCGCGCGCTTCTCCCCTGCGGCGATTTCTGCGGCCACGAGGTCGTCGTCCACGTGGCGGTCGTCCGGATCGTCGAGGTAATGGTCGAATTCGTGCAGCACTTCCGCGCTTGGCGCAGGCGTAAGCAGCGAGACCACCACGATGAACAGCAGCGAGACGATAAACGCCGGCAGCAGCTCGTAGATGGCGAAGATGCCACCGAGCGGCTTGACGAGGTTGTGCCAGATGAGCACGGTGGCCGTGCCGGACAGCATGCCCGCGATCGCGCCGTACTTGTTGGTGCGCCTCCAGTACAGCGAGGTGAGCATCAGCGGTCCGAAGGATGCGCCGAGGCCGGCCCACGCGTACGAGACCACTTGGAAGATCGAGGAGTTCTGGTCGAACGCCACCACGATGCCGAAGATGAACATGACGAGCAGCGTGATGCGCGCCACCATCATCACCTGGCGGTCGGTGGCCTTGCGGTGCAGCAGTCCGCGGAAGATGTTCTCGCCGACGGCCGAGGCGCCGATGATCATGTACGAGGACGAGGAGCTCATGGACGCGGCGAAGATGCCGGACACGACGATGCCGCACATGAAGCTCGGCAGCAGCGCCTGCGACACCACGATGAAGATGTTCTCCGCGGCCGCCTGCGTGGCGAACTGCGTCGGCATCATGGCACGGCCGACCAGGCCGATGCACACGCCGCACGCCAGCGAGATCACGCACCACGTGGTGGCGATGATGCGGGATTTCTTGATTTCCTCGGAACTGCGGATGGACAGGAACCGCACGAGCACCTGCGGCATGCCGAAGTAGCCCAGGCCCCACGCGAGCATGGAGATGATGGTGATGATGCCGTAGTCGGCGGGCGCGCCGAACATGGCCTGTCCGGCCTTGACGATCTGCTCGCCGGCGTCGTTGAGGATCGGCGTGGCCACATGCGTGCCGTCGAGGAATCCCGGAATGCCCTTGAGGAAGGCGACGGTGTTGTCGATGCCGCCGGCGGACGCCACGGAGCCGATGAACACCACGGCCAGTGCGAAGAACATGAGCAGGCCCTGGATGAAGTCGGTCACGACCACGGACAGATAGCCGCCGATGATGGTGTACGCGAACACGATGGCGGCGCCGATCACCATGGTCAGGTGGTAGTCCCAGCCGAACAGCGTGGAGAAGAGTTTGCCGACGGTCACGAAGCAGCTGCCGACGTACACGCAGAAGAATACGAGGATGATGAGCGCAGCGATGGTGGATACGATATTGCGATCGTCATGGAAGCGCTTGGAGAAGAAGTCCGGAATGGTGATCGCGTCGCCGGCCACCACGGAGTAGCGGCGCAGACGGCGTGCGACGAGTTTCCAGTTGAGGTACGTGCCGAGCGCCAGACCGATGGCCGTCCACATCGGGTCGGCCGCGCCGGTGAAGTAGGCGACGCCCGGCAGGCCCATAAGCAGCCAGCCGCTCATGTCGGAGGCTTCCGCGCTCAATGCCGTCAGCCACGGTCCGACGCCACGCCCACCCGCGAAATACTGTTTGGTGGAGGAATTGGACCTCTTGGAGTAGATGAAGCCGATGGTCAGCATGGCCGCGAAGTACAAGACCATGGCCAGCAGCACCCAGAAATCTTTGGTTACCAAGTGTTTTTACCCTTCTGCAGGTTATTAAATGTCGTAGCGCCAGGATTTATCGGTCACTACTCGTGCCATCGCCAGGCCGATTGGCAGGCAGATGATCACCATGAACGCACGGAACGCCCAATCGAGCGCGTTCAGCGTATCGAACTGGCCGAGGTGGAACATGGCCTGGTACATATACAAACCGGGCACCATGATCACAATAGACGGAACCGTCAGGCAGATGCGCGGATATCCCAAATGCGGAGCAAGCAGGCCGTGGCGCACCGCCGAACGCCATGCGGAGGCGAGCAGGCCGGCAAGGAACGCGCCGATGAACGCGCCGGCTTCCGCGGGCACGCCCAAGTCGACGATTTCCAATCGCAAGGTATCGGTGATGGCGCCGATGGTGGCGGCGACGAGGCACATGCGCTGCGGGGAATTGAACATCACGGAGAAGCCCCACACACCGATGAACGCGAACAGCATGCGCAGCAGGCAGTTGATGACGGGGTTCAGTCCGAGCGGCTCGAATCCTTGCGGATTCAGGTGCACGATCGAAGCGACCATCCAGCCTGCCAACGTGGCCATCAGGATGATGCACAGCACGTAGGTGAGTCGTTGCACGCCTGATGGGAAGTCGATTTTCGCCATGTCAAGTCCGCCGGTTATCAGCGGGAATCCGGGGATGACGAACAGCATCGCGCCGATATACGCGGTGTCGTGCTGCAAGGCGATCGGATCGAACAGGCCGATCAGTCGCAGCATGCCGGTGCATGCCAGCGCGGCGACGGCCACGCAGACGAACGTCACGAAGAATTGGTTGAGATGGTGGGCGAACAGGCGGCGACGCAGCCAGTGGCCGAGGCCGGCGCCGACGAACGCGCCGATCATGTCGTACGGGCCGCCGCCGAGCAGGAACACGAAGGATGCGCAGGCGCAGGCGGACGCGAGTCCCGCGAAGGCCGGCGAATACAGCGGTTTGCGACGTTCGATCATGTCGAGTCGCTCGTGCGCCTGCCGTACGGTGACGCCTTGCGATTCGCCCGCGGCTTTCCCGATATGGTCGAAATGCTCGGCATATTCCTTCGGCGGTTTGCAGTTGCGGTTCTTACGCGGCTTTTCCGCGACCGAATCGTCATTGCTACGTCCGGCCGCGGCCGCCGCCTCGATATCGCGCATGTGCAGCGGACGTGCGGTGGAATCGCCTTCCTGCGCGCGTTCCGTGACCATTTCCAGCGCGTCGAGCACGGGATCGTCGGAACCTTCCTGGTTCTGCTCGGCCTTCTGCCGTTCCTTGAGCTGCTTGGACAGTTCGGCCGACACCTGTGAGGCGTCGCGCTTGTCGAGATGCTGCATCAGCCCTTCGGAAACGTCGGATTGGCTGTGGTACATAGAGCCTTTGCCGAGGTTGACGTTGAACCAGTCGGCGAAGTGCTCGAGCAGCCAGATGCGTTCGGTGTTGACGCCGGTGGTCGGCAGGTCGACGACTTCGGTGATGCGGTCCTTGCCGTCCGTGCAGGAGGCTTCGATGTCGGTGAGGTTCACGTCGGCGCGCACGTGCACGCCCAATGGATAGGCGATGCGGTGCATCATTTCGCGGACGCGGAAGCTGCCTGTTCCGGCGCCGAGGTCAAGCATGCCGACGCGGACGATCACGCTGGCTTTCGCCGCGATGCCGGCTTCGGTTACCGGCTTGTCCCAATCGCGTTCGATGTCTTCCATATCGAGCGGAATGGAGTGGGTGTGGAATTTGCTGACCGCCTTCGCGCTGCTGTCAACGCGTTCGGTGTTCTCATCATGTTCATGTAGTGCGCTCACACTATTCAGGTCTAACGTGTGGGCTGGTCGGATATTTTCCGAACATTCCCACATGCCCATTTTCCGGACATTCAATGTCCACGATGCGAACCATTCCGGCGTTTCCGTAACCAAACTGTCGATTTGCCGCGCCTACAATGGTTGAGCATTTACCCACCAAGCTTAGGGCTGTGGGCTCGCAACAGACGGCCAAAACAATCGCGGAGGTGCCGCGAAGGACCGACAGACCGAGCAACCCGATGGTTTGGAGAAGGAGGTCTGATGACAACTGAAAACGAACAGATCACGCCTGCGGACGCGGCTATCGTCTCGTCCGGCACCGGCACCAAGGGCCCTGAGGAGCGTGATCTTCCCGCATCCCTCAAAGAGGAAATGGATCTGTGTCTGCAGATTCTTCGCGAGGTGCTCGGTGAGTTCGATGAAAACCTGCTGGCCAAGTTCGATGAAGTGCGCGAACACGCGCTGAAGGCCAGTGACGAACGTTTCTCCGGCATTCTTTCGGATACGAATCCCGACCAGGACGACCTGCAGAAGGTGGTCGACATCGTCGACAAGATGGATGTCCACGACGCCCAACTGCTGGCTCGCGCCTTCACCACCTACTTCCATCTGGCCAACCTGTGCGAGGAGAACTACCGCGTCTCCGTACTGCACAGCCGTGAGGCCGCCGTGAATGAGGATCAGGCCGTCGATCCGGTGAACGAAATGACCTGCGCCTACCACCAGCTCATCAACGAGATGGGTCCGGCCAGGGCCAAGGAGCTGCTCGACCAGCTCGAGTTCCATCCGGTGTTCACCGCGCATCCGACCGAAGCCCGCCGTAAGGCCGTGGAAGGCAAGATCCGCCGCATCTCCCAGCTGCTCGAAGCGCATAAGCTGCTCGGTGGCTCGGACAAGAAGGAAAACTCCCGTCGACTCTTCAACGAGATCGACGCGCTGTTCCGCACCTCCCCGATCGCGCTGAAGAAGCCGACTCCGGTTGAGGAAGCCGACACCATTCTTGATATCTTCGACAACACGCTGTTCTACACCATTCCGCAGGTCTACCGTCGTTTCGACGACTGGGTCCTCGGAGACAAGGCCGGCCTCGTGCCGCCGGTGTGCCCGGCGTTCTTCCATCCGGGAAGCTGGATCGGTTCCGACCGTGACGGCAACCCGAACGTCACCGCCAAGGTGAGCCGTCAGGTGGCCCGCAAGTTCAGCGACCATGTGCTGGGCGCGCTGGAGATCGAAACCCGCCGCGTCGGCAAGAACCTGACGATGGAGGCCGAGACCACCCCGCCGAGCGCCGAGCTCAAGTCCCTGTGGAACCACCAGAAGGAAATGAGCGAGCGTCTGACCGACAAGGCCGCGCTGATCTCCACCAAGGAGCTGCACCGCGCCGTCATGCTGGTCATGGCAGACCGTCTGAAGGCCACCATCGACCGCGACGCCGACCTCATGTACCACTCCTGCGAGGACTACATCGCCGATCTGAAGACCGTGCAGCGTTCCCTCGCCGAAGCCAACGCCAAGCGTTCCGCCTACGGTCCGCTGCAGGACCTCATCTGGCAGGCCGAGACCTTCGGCTTCCACATGGTCGAGATGGAGTTCCGTCAGCATTCCGTCGTGCATTCCCGCGCTCTGGAGGACATCCGCGAGCATGGCCTGCACGGTGAGCGTGGCGAGCTGCAGCCGATGACCCACGAGGTGCTCGACACCTTCCGCGCGCTCGGTTCCATCCAGAAGCGCAATGGCATCAAGGCCGCCCGCCGTTACATCATCTCCTTCACCAAGAGCGCCCAGAACATCAAGGACGTGTACGAACTGAACCGTCTGGCGTTCTCCCACCCCGAGGATGTTCCGACCATCGACGTGATTCCGCTGTTCGAGCAGCTTGAGGATCTGCAGAACTCGGTGGACGTGCTTGAGGAAATGATCAAGATCCCGGAGGTCCAGGCTCGTCTGAAGGCCACCGGCGGCAAGATGGAAGTCATGCTCGGCTACTCCGACTCCTCGAAGGACGCCGGCCCGACCTCCGCCACCCTTGCCCTGCACTCCGCGCAGGAGCGCATCGCCAAGTGGGCCGAATCGCACGACATCGACCTGACCCTGTTCCATGGCCGCGGCGGCGCCGTCGGTCGTGGCGGCGGCCCGGCCAACCGCGCCGTGCTCGCACAGCCGGTCGGCTCCGTGAAGTGCCGTTTCAAGCTCACCGAGCAGGGCGAGGTCATCTTCGCCCGCTACGGCAACCCGGTGCTTGCAATCCGCCATGTGGAGTCCGTCGCAGCCGCAACGCTGCTGCAGTCCGCTCCGAGCGTGGAGAAGCGCAACACGGACATGACCAAGAAGTACGCCGACATGGCCAGCAAGCTCGACGAGGCCGCGCACAACCGCTTCCTCGACCTGCTGAACACCGACGGCTTCGCACCGTGGTTCTCCACCGTCACGCCGCTGACCGAAATCGGCCTGCTGCCGATCGGCTCCCGTCCGGCGAAGCGTGGTCTGGGCGCCAAGTCCCTCGACGACCTGCGCACCATTCCGTGGATCTTCTCCTGGGCCCAGGCCCGCATCAACCTGGCCGCATGGTACGGCCTCGGCACCGCGTGCGAGCAGTTCGGCGACCTGAACACCTTGCGTCAGGCGTACGAGGAGTGGCCGCTGTTCTCCACGTTCATCGACAACATCGAAATGTCGCTGGCCAAGACTGACGAGCGCATCGCCAAGATGTACCTCGCCCTCGGCGACCGTGAGGACCTCAACAAGAAGGTCCTCGACGAGATGGAGCTCACCCGCAAGTGGGTGCTCAAGATCGTCGGCGACGAATGGCCGCTGCAGCACCGCCACGTGCTCGGCCAGGCCATCCGCATCCGCTCCCCGTACGTGGACGCGCTGTCCGTCACCCAGGTGCTCGCCCTCGGCTCGCTGCGCAAGCGCGTGGACAAGGAAGAGCTCACGCACGGCCAGAAGGAGAACTACACCTATCTGATCCTGTGCACCGTTTCGGGCGTCGCCGCAGGCCTGCAGAACACGGGCTGATCTTCGGATGACCGATTGACAAAAGCGAGCGGGGAGGTTCCGTGCCGATCGACGGCGCGGGCCTCCCCGCTCGCGTCATCCGCCCTAGACTGGCCGGCGGCGGGGCACGCCGGGCGGGTGTGCGGAACGGACGCACACGGAACGGACACACACGGAACGGGGCACCTCGGCTGATCGGAGGGGACATGGACAAGTCAGCGGATGAGCGCGGGAACACCGGACCAACGGACGGCATCAAGACGAAGGGCGACGCCGGGACACTGGATGCCAAGCTCATAATCACTCGGCGCATCCTATGGTGGATAGGGCTGGTGCTGCTGCTCCCATTCACTCTGAATCTGGTCCATTTCGATGGCCCTTACCTGATGTTGGAACGTATCCTATGCGCCATTCCGCCAAAACTAGCAAGCGATCCGTCATCGATCGTCGGCCTTCCCTTGCTTGAGGCGGAATGGTTTCGAGAATTTTTGACACTGGCACTGGGCATAGCTTGCTGGTCTGTGGCTGGAATAACGAAATTAGCCGCAACCAACCCCTCGAGTCATGGAAGGAAGATCTTGGCTGTACGTATCTTCGCCGGAATCATCACCATCACCGTATTGATAGCCACGGGTATTACAGGATTCTTCCTCGCACTGGCACTCCTTATGTAGCAGCTTTCCATTCATCCACCAGAAGGATCCTAAGTAGAAGATAATGTGTGGGCAGATGTGGCATATGCCATATCTGCCCACATATTACACATTATGCGAACTACCGTCTTGGTTGAGCTATGAACGCGGCGAAAGCCCGAGCACTCACTTCAGCTTCTCTCTCAGCAGGAAGCTTGTCTGCACCAGCAGCCTTTTTTATAATAAACAAGGACCATACCCTTGCGTCTCCGACTACCTAAAATAAGGAGAACAGTGCAGTACATATATCTCACAGCACTTGCCCTGCTAGGATTATGTATGCTTATTTTTCCAAGGCAACTCTGGAAAATAAGCAATTTCCTCTGGACTCAAAAAGGAGATCCGAGCAATCTATACACATCCTTAATGAGAATAAGCGGTGCCGCCTTTCTTGTTTTAGCTCTTATTCTTTTCATCTTCTGCAGACTGCAGTAACACCTACCTGATCCTGTGCACCGTGTCGGGTGTCGCAGCAGGCTTGCAGAACACCGGCTGATTTTAGCCAGTTTCTTTCAGGGTCCCCGTTCGCACTGCCGATCGGGGACCCTTTTTCATACCTATATCTGCCTTATATATGGCAGAATCGGAGCCTTGCCATGAGCCTTCTCGCTTATATATGGCAGACCATCATGCGAAAAACCCACTTCGGGGGTACATTTTTCCGGTTTTTCACCTTTGGGACTGCCATACATAAGCGAAATATCACCGGACAGAACACGAAATCTGCCATACATAAGCGAGATATCGCTCTATTTCCCAGCGAACGGTCAGACCAAAACGTATGATGTTGGCTAGCCTGAACAATGAGGGATGGAGTCAATGGCAGACGAACTGTTTGTAGACCAAGACGAGGTCGAAGGCACGGCAAGCGGCGTTTGGAGCCGCATGCTGGCAGGTAATCGCAGGTTTGCGGAGGGCAAACCGGAACATCCGAATCGTGGCGCTGAAGCACGCGAGGCACTTGTGGACACACACGCACCGGAAGCGGCCATACTGAGCTGCTCTGATGCGCGTGTCAGCCCCGATATTATTTTCGACGCAGGCATCGGCGATCTGTTCACCGTGCGCACGGCAGGGCAGGTCATAGACGATGCTGTGATCGCCTCTTTGGAATACGCGGTGGACGTGCTCGGCGTGCGCCTTTTGGTGGTACTCGGCCATCAGAATTGCGGCGCGATCAAGCAGGCATGCAAGGAATACGAGGCGCTGCTGCACGAGCTGACCGCCGACGCGGAGGATTCGCTGATGGCCGCCGACAGCATTTCCGACATCGACGAACGCATCTGCGATTCGGATTCGATCATGATGCGCACGGTCGGTTTTTCGATTTGGCAGGCGCACGAATCGGAACTGGAATCGGCGGAGGATTTCGAGCGCGTGCACATCGCACGCACCATCGAACAGCTGGTGGAACGTTCCGAAGTGATCCAGCGCGCGCTGGCCGAGGATCGGCTGATGATCACGGGCGCACGCTACCAGCTCGATTCCGGCAAGGTGGAAGTGCTGAGCTTCTGACGATTTTCCGGAAAAAGACGGCTTCCGGATCCGTTGCGTCGCGCTGTTTTGACATGCCGTTGCTTTAGATTGGAATCATGTCGCTTGGTTTGAACATCCTTCTGATTTTCATTTTCCTGCTGCTCGGTTCCGTGTTCGCCGGCACCGAACTGGCGCTGGTCAGCCTGCGCGGATCGCAGATCGACCAGATGGAACAGGAGGATGCGCGCGGCAAGCGTGTGGCGCAGATCGCACGCGACCCGAACACGTTCCTGTCCACCGTGCAGATCGGCGTGACGCTGTGCGGCTTCCTGTCCGCGTCGTTCGGCGAATCCTCAATCGCCCCGTATATCGTGCCGGTCATCGAAGACTGGGGTGTGCCGCATAACGTCGCCGCTCCCCTGACCACCATCGCGTTGACGCTGATCATCTCGTATTGCTCTATCGTCATTTCCGAACTGGTGCCGAAGCGTATCGCCATGCAACGCAACGAGCAGATCGCGCGTGCCGTGGTGCCGGCCATCCATGTGTTCGCCAAAGTGTGCAAGCCGATCATCTGGCTGATCGGCAAGAACACGAACGGCATCGTGCGGCTGCTCGGCTTCGATCCGAACGAAACCGACAGCGAGGTGTCCGACGACGAACTGCGCGTGCTCGTCAACACCAACACCAACCTCAGCAAGGACGAGCGCACCATCCTCGACGACGTGTTCGACGCATCCGAAACCATTGTGGCGGAGGTCATGCGTCCGCGTGCCGACGTCGCGTTCCTGGACGGCTCCATGCCGATTGCGGAAGCCGCCGCGTACGTGCGTGAAATGCCGTATTCGCGTTACCCCGTCACCGGCAAGGATTTCGATGACGTGCTCGGCTTCGTGCACGTGCGCGACCTGCTCGACATCCGCGATCCGAAGGCGAGAACCGTTGCCGACGTGACGCGTGAGGGCATTTCCCTGCCGGGCACGTCGAAGCTGCTGCCAAGCCTTGAGCTGCTGCGCAAACGAGGCATTCACCTGGCCGTGGTAATCGACGAATACGGCGGCACCGACGGCATCGTCACGTTGGAAGACATGACCGAGGAATTGGTCGGCGACATCCGCGACGAATACGACCTGCCGGAGGAAAAGGGCGGTGAACGCACAGAACGCGCCGCTTTCGTCAATGGCGTGGCCACCATCGAAGGTGGCATGACGATCGAGGATTTCGCGGATTTGACCGGCATCGAGCTGGAAGACGGCCCATACGAGACGGTTGCCGGCTATTTCCTGGCGCACACCGGCAAAATGGGCGAAGTGGGCGACGTGCTGTCATCCGATGACGGTTATGACATGGTCGTCACCGAAGTGGACGGCCGTCGTATCGAGACGCTGGAAGTGCGTCGGCACACCGCCGATGAGGACGATTCCGCGGCGGACGCCAAGTAACCCAAGCGGCCTTTTACAGCACCACCTGCCGGTTGATGTCGCGGCGCAACTGCCTCCATTGCGGCAGATAGGCGCTCATACGCCTTTGAAAGCCCTCTCCGTGGCCGTTCTCCCACAGGTGGGTCATCTCATGCACCAGCACGTATTCGAGGAATCTAGGGGCCATTAAACCAAGCTGCAGGTTAAGTCGGATACGTCCGGTCTTCGGCGTGCACGATCCCCAACGCGAACTCATCAGACGCAACGTGATATGCGTCGGCGTACGGCCAACGATCGAGCCCCATTTGGCAAGCAACACAGGCAATTGCGATTCGATGTTGCGTTGAGCCCGCGCCTTGGCCTCGTCCGTCCATACGAAAGCGGGCGGGTTGGCGGAAGCGCCAGTATCGCCAATATTGCCGTTTTGCGCACGCTGCGCGTTGAGTTGCGCGTCTCTGGCCTGCCGCATGCTGCGTTGCGCCCGTTCGATCCACGGCTTGCGTTCCGTTACAAACCGTTCGATAGCGCTTTGCGACATTCGTTGCGGCGCGGAGATGACGATATCCGCGTTCGGCGGTTTGATGCGCAGGTACATGTTTTTGATGGGTTTGCGCACGATGGCCACCCGCATGCCGGCGATGCTCGCCGTCGTTTCGGAAATCACGCGATTGCGGTTGCGATGCCCCACTCCCCTGCCGTAACGGCCGTTACCGCCGTTGCGGCCGTTACCGCCGTTGCGCTGCCCATATGTCATGCCTGCATTATGCCACGACACGCCGATGACACGGCGGCACTTGACTTTCCCTGTGATTCAAGTATCATTTCAATTCGTTGTGTTCAAGACACAGCAAGTTGGGCCCGTAGCTCAGGTGGTTAGAGCGCATCCCTGATAAGGATGAGGTCGGAGGTTCAAGTCCTCCCGGGCCCACGTAGATGGTAAGGAAGCGGCACAGCCGCTTTTTTCACCTATGGGGCTATAGCGCAGCTGGTAGCGCATCTGCTTTGCAAGCAGAGGGTCGCCGGTTCGAACCCGGCTAGCTCCACGGGGCTATGGCGCAGCTGGTAGCGCATCTCCATGGCATGGAGAGGGTCAGGGGTTCGAATCCCCTTAGCTCCACAGAATTGAAGGCTTCCGAGTAATCGGAAGCCTTTTTCGTATTCAGCCTCTTGTCGACCATCCAACGGACGCGATCGCCCGCAAACCAAATAAAACGGCCGCCTGCATACCCGCAAGCGGCCGGAATCATCAAATCAATAGGGGAGTGGCACCACGAATCGCAACTAGTTGCGGGCCGCGTTCTGCTTGGACAGCTCGTCACGAATCTGCTGCAGCAGCTGGACGGTCTGCTCTTCGGCAGACGGCTCTTCAGCGGCCTTTTCCTCGGCTTCCTTCTGCTCGGCAAGCTTGGTCTTGGCAAGCAGCGCTTCGGTCATGTCGCGGAACTTGTTAATCGGCACCAGAATGCAGAAATAAACGGCGGCCGCGATAATCAGGAAATTCAGAATCGCGCCCAGCACAGCGCCGAACGAGACGGTCGCGCCGTTGAACGTGATCGCCAGCAGGCCGTCCATATTCGGCTTGCCGAAAATCATGGCGATGAACGGGTTGATCACGCTGTTCACGATCGAATTGACCACGGTGGTGACGGCACCGCCCATGACGACACCGACGGCCATGTCGATCATATTGCCGCGTGCGATGAATTTCTTGAATCCTTCGAACATTTTTGCTCCTGTTCTGCATTCGCGATTCCGTGAATCGCGTCAATGGACAAGTCTCTCTTTGGACGTGTCTCTCTTGCATGCCCGAATCCATCCTATATCCGCACGCTCCAGCCAAATCTTGAGCAATATCTTGTGCGTCTCACAATCAAGCACATAGAATGAAACCGCCGTATTGATAACCCAACTATCCCGAAGGGGAAAAATATGCTCACTGATGAGTACGTCAAGCGCGTGTACGCGCAGGTCGAGAAGCGCGATGGCGACCAGCCGGAGTTCCTGCAGGCCGTTCGCGAGGTCTTCGAAAGCCTCGAGCCGGTTGTTGAGAAGCACCCGGAATATGAGAAGGCGGGCGTGCTCGAGCGCCTCGTCGAGCCGGAGCGCGTGGTGAAGTTCCGCGTCGCCTGGACGGACGATGAGGGCAAGGTGCAGGTCAACCGCGGTTACCGCATCCAGTTCAACTCCGCGATCGGCCCGTACAAGGGCGGTCTGCGTTTCCACCCGAGCGTGAACGAGGGCGTCATCAAGTTCCTTGGCTTCGAGCAGATTCTCAAGAACTCCCTGACCAGCCTGCCGATGGGCGGCGGCAAGGGCGGCTCCGACTTCGATCCGAAGGGCAAGTCCGATGCCGAAGTCATGCGTTTCTGCCAGGCGTTCATGACCGAGCTGTGCCGTCACATCGGCCAGTTCACCGACGTTCCGGCCGGCGACATCAACGTCGGCGCCCGTGAGATCGGCTACCTGTTCGGCCAGTACAAGCGCATCCGCGACGAATACTCCGGCGTGCTCACCGGCAAGGGCCTCGAATTCGGCGGCTCCCTGGCTCGCACCGAGGCTACCGGCTACGGCCTGTGCTACTACACCCAGGAAGCCCTGCGCGTCCTGAAGAACGATTCCTTCGAAGGCAAGACCGTCGTCATCTCCGGCTCCGGCAACGTGGCCATCTTCGCCACCGAGAAGGCCCAGGCCCTCGGCGCGAAGGTCGTCACCGCCTCCGATTCCAACGGCTACGTCTACGATCCGGACGGCATCAAGCTCGACATCGTCAAGGACATCAAGCTCGGCCACCGCGGCCGCATCAAGGAGTACGCGGAGCGTGTTCCGGGTGCCGAATACCACGAGGGCTGCAAGGGCGTGTGGACCGTGCCGTGCGACATCGCGCTGCCGTGCGCCACCCAGAACGAAATCGATGAGGAGTCCGCCAAGGCCCTCGTCGCCAACGGCTGCAAGGTCGTGTGCGAAGGCGCCAACATGCCGTCCACCCCGGAGGCAATCGCCGTCTATCAGGACAACGGCCTGCTGTACGGCCCGGCAAAAGCCGCCAACGCAGGTGGCGTGGCTGTGTCCGGCCTTGAGATGAGCCAGAACTCCTACCGCCTTTCCTGGACGTTCGAAGAGGTGGACAACAAGCTCAAGTCCATCATGGAGAACATCGTCGCCAATTCCCTGGCCGCCGCCAAGGAGTACGGCCATGAGGGCGATCTGATGCTCGGCGCCAACGCCGCCGGCTTCGTCAAGGTCGCCAACGCCATGGTCGCCCAGGGCGTGCTCTGATCGTCTTTCACAATCCGTTTCAACGGTCCGTGCGATTCGTTCGCACGGACCGTTTTCATATGCGTTACGGCATAACGCGCAACGCAGTATGACGATTGCATAAAAGCGACCGCATAATCGCGATTACATAAGAAAAGACGGCGCCTCCCGAAGTAGGGAAGCGCCGTCTTCTTATGTTGCACGAACGGCTTACGTTGCGCAAGCGCCGTACGAACGCCGTATGACGAATCGATCAGTCGTCGCCGAGCGTCACGTGGATGCCGCCGACCAGCGTGCTCACCACGTTGTACAGCAGCGTGAGAATCACCACCAGCACGGTGAACAGCACCACTTCGATGATGGAGAAGATGGTGACCGCGCTCAGCACGGTGCTCAGCGAAAGCACGTTGGCAAGGTCGAATCCGCCGGCGTCAAGACCGGTGGAGGACACGATCTGCGTCACCTGATCAAACACGCCGACCACGTTCAGCAGCAGCCACAGCAGCGTCACCGCGACGATCTGGATGATGCCTCCCGCGATGGAAAGCATGAACGCCACCTTGGCCGCGGACCATGCGTCGATGCGGGTCAGGGACAGGCTCATGCGGCGGGCGCGAGGCGCGCCACGACGCGCTTTTTCACGAACCTTCACACCGCCGGACGCGGCGGCCATGTTCTCATGCGCCTGAGACTGTTCCGTACCGCTCAACGGCTGGCTGGATGCGGAACGGGCCACGCGTGGGGCCTGCGCCCCTGCCTGCGCCTGATGGCTTTCATTGTTCTCGCTCATCGTTGCTCCTTGCAGAATCTTGCCTACTTCTAGCCGAGGCTACCAGTTTTCGCAGACGATTCCCCGCCTGTGTCTCAGGCCTCTACATTCTCGCCATCGCCGGCATCGGAAGTGGCTTCCGTACCGGTTTCAGCGGAGTTTTCAGTAGTGGTTTCGGCTTGCGATTGCGCGGCTGCGTCGTTCTGGACTGCTCCGTTTTCCGCGGCGGCTTGCTCGGCGTCATCCTCGTCGGTCTCCTCGTTGCGTGCTATGGAGATGATTTCGTCGTTCTTGTCAGGCTTGGCGAGCGTCACACCCTGGGTGGTACGTCCGGTGCGCTTGACTTCGGCGACGTTGGAGCGGATGACCTTGCCGGACTTCATGATGGCCATGATCTGGTCGGATTCCTCCACGATCACGGCACCCACCAGGGAGCCACGGCCTTCGGCGAGCTGCACGGCCTTGACGCCGTAGCCGTTACGGCCCTGCAGACGGTATTCGCTGATGGCGGTGCGCTTGGCGAAGCCCTCGTTGGTGACCACGAGCAGATCCCTGTCGGAATCGCCCTGCACCACATCCATGGCCAAAAGCTCGTCGCCGTCGCGGAACTTCATGCCCTGCACACCGGCGGTCTGGCGGCCCATCGGGCGCAGCTGCTCGTCGTTGGCTTCGAACTTCAGGCTCATGCCCTGCTTGGAGACGAGGATGATGTCGTCGTCGGCGTTGCACAGCGCGGCACCGATCAGCTCGTCGGCGTTCTCGCCGTTCTCGTCGGTCATGAGTCGTACCGCGATCAGACCACCCTGACGCGGGGAGTCGTATTCGGCGAGCGCGGTCTTCTTGACCTTGCCGGAACGGGTGGCGAGCACCAAGTACTTGGCCACGTCGTAGTTCGGAATCGACAGCACGGTCTGGATCGTCTCGTCCGGGCCGAACTGCAGCAGGTTCGCCACGTGCTGTCCCTTGGAATCGCGGGAGCCTTCCGGCAGCTCGTATGCCTTCAGACGGTACACGCGGCCCTTGTTGGTGAAGAACAGCAGCCAGTTGTGCGTGCTGGTCAGGAAGAAGTGGTCCACCACGTCGTCCTCGCGCAGCTTGGCGCCCTTGATGCCCTTGCCGCCGCGGTGCTGCGCGCGGTATTCGTCGGCCTTGGTGCGCTTGATGAAACCGGAGTGGGTCACGGTGACGACCACGTTTTCTTCGGCGATCAGGTCTTCGACGTTCATCTCGCCGGAGTACGGCAGAATCTTGGTACGGCGTTCGTCGCCATACTTGGCGACGATTTCGTCCAGCTCGTCGCCGACGATCTTGCGCTGGCGTTCCGGCTTGGCGAGGATGTCGTTGTAGTCGGCGATCTTGCGCATGAGCTCGTTGTGCTCGTCGAGGATCTTCTGACGTTCCAGGGCGGCCAGTCGGCGCAGCTGCATGGCGAGGATGGCGTCGGCCTGCACCTCGTCCACGTCAAGCAGGTCCATAAGGCCCGTGCGGGCGGTCTCCGCGGACTCGGAGGCACGGATGAGGGCGATGACCTCATCGATCATGTCAAGGGCCTTCAGATAGCCCTGCAGGATGTGGTCGCGTTCCTCGGCCTCGCGCTTGAGGTAGGCGGTACGGCGTGCGATGACTTCGAGCTGGTGGTTTACCCAATGACGGATGAACGCATCCAGGGACAGCGTGCGCGGCACACCGTCGACCAGTGCCAGCATGTTCGCGCCGAAGGTCTGCTGCAGCTGGGAATGCTTGTACAGGTTGTTGAGCACGACCTTCGGCACGGCGTCGCGCTTGAGCACGAGCACGAGGCGCTGGCCAGTACGGCCGGAGGTTTCGTCGCGCATGTCGGCGATGCCTTGGATCTTGCCGTCGCGCACCGCTTCGCGGATGGACACGACCAGACGATCCGGGTTGACCTGGTACGGCAGTTCGGTGATCACGAGGCACATGCGGCCCTTGATCTCCTCGGTGTTCACCACGGCTCGCATGGTGATGAGGCCACGGCCGGTACGGTACGCCTGTTCGATGCCCTTATGGCCGAGAATCGTGGCGCCGGTAGGGAAGTCCGGTCCCTTGATGATGCGGATCAGGTTGTCGAGCAGTTCCTCACGGCTCGCGTCCGGATGGTCGAGCGCCCAATGCACGCCTTCTGCCACCTCGCGCATGTTGTGCGGAGGAATGTTGGTCGCCATGCCGACGGCGATGCCGGACGAGCCGTTGCACAGCAGGTTCGGGAAGCGGGCCGGCAGCACGGTCGGCTCCTGCGTCTTGCCATCGTAGTTCGGCAGGAAATCGACGGTGTCCTTGTCGATGTCACGCACCATTTCCATGGCGAGCGGCGCCATACGGCATTCCGTGTAACGCATTGCGGCTGCCGGGTCGTCGCCGGGGGAGCCGAAGTTGCCCTGGCCGTCGACGAGCGTGTATCGCATCGACCACGACTGCGCCATACGCACCAACGTGTCGTAGATGGCGGAATCGCCGTGCGGATGGTACTTGCCCATGACTTCGCCGACGACGCGTGCGCACTTGGAGTAGCCGCGGTCGGGGCGGTAGCCGCCGTCGTACATCGCGTAGATCACGCGGCGGTGCACCGGCTTCATGCCGTCTCGCACGTCCGGAAGGGCACGATCGACGATGACGGACATGGCGTACGCCAGGTAGGATTCGCGCATTTCCTGCTGCAGATCCTTCTTCTGGACGCGTTCGCCGACCATCAGGCCATAATCGGTGTTGTCGGCCTCCTGCGGGCTCAACGGTTCCATGGAGCCGTCAGGCACGAACTGGCCGTCTTCGTTGCTGTTGTTTTCGTCTGCCAATTTCTAATCCTTGCTTTGAAGTCCTGCGAAACCCTACGCGTTTACGCGTCGATCCAGCTGACGTTGCGTGCGTTGCGCTGGATGAACAGACGACGTGGTTCGACTTCGTCGCCCATGAGCATGGAGAAGGTCTCGTCGGCCGCGGTCGCGTCTTCGATCTGCACCTGCTTCAGAATGCGATGGTCAGGATCCATGGTGGTCTCCCACAGTTCCTGGTAGCTCATCTCGCCCAGACCCTTGTAGCGCTGGATGCCTTCGCCCTTCGGCAGCTGGCGGCCGGCGGCCTTGCCTTCGGCGAGCACGCGGTCGCGTTCGGCGTCGGTGTACACGAAGTCGTGCGGGCCCTTGGTCCACTTGAGGCGGTACAGCGGCGGCATGGCCACGTACACGTAGCCGGCGGTGATCATCGGACGCATGTAGCGGAAGAACAGCGTCAGGTTCAGGGTTGCGATATGCGCGCCGTCCACATCTGCATCGGCCATGATGATGACCTTGTGGTAGCGCACCTTGTTGAGGTCGAAGTCCTCGCCGTAGCCGCCGCCGACGGCGGTGATCAGCGATTCGATGGTGTCCGACTTCATCATGCGGTCCAGGCTTGCGCGCTCGGTGTTGAGGATCTTGCCTCGCAGAGGCAGGATGGCCTGCGTGATCGGGTTGCGTCCCTGGATGGCGGAGCCGCCTGCGGAATCACCCTCCACGATGAACAGCTCGCATTCTTCGGGGTTGTTGGACTGGCAGTCCTTGAGCTTGTCCGGCATGCCGGCCGATTCGAAGATCGACTTGCGGCGGGTGTTCTCACGTGCCTTCTTGGCGGCCAGACGCGCACGGGAGGCCTCGATGGCCTTCTGGATGATGTTCTTGGCCTCGTTCGGGTGGGCGTCGAACCAGTCGCCGAGCTTGTCGGTCATGACGCGCTGCACGAAGGTCTTCGCTTCGGAGTTGCCGAGCTTGGTCTTGGTCTGGCCTTCGAACTGCGGGTTGGTGAGCTTGACGGACACGACGGCGGTCAGGCCTTCGCGCACGTCGTCGCCGGACAGGTTCTCGTCCTTGTCCTTGAGGATGTTCTTCTCGCGGGCGTAACGGTTGACCAGCGAGGTCAGCGCGGCGCGGAAGCCTTCCTCATGGGTGCCGCCTTCGGTGGTGGAGATGGTGTTGGCGAAGGTGTGCACGGCTTCGGAATACGCGGTGGTCCACTGCATGGCGATTTCCGCGGAGATGCCGATCTTCAGGTCCTCGGCCTCGAAGTCGATGACGTCCGGTTCGACCGGGGTGGCCTTGCGGGACTTCACCAGGTAGTCGACGTAGTCCTTGATGCCGTCGTTGTACTGGTAGGTGACGGTCTGGAACTTGTCTTCGGTTTCGGATTCCTCGCCGGAAACCTCGTCGCCGGCCTGGTCGGGCTCGCGCAGGTCGGTCAGGGAGATCTTCAGGCCCTTGTTCAGGAACGCCATCTGCTGGAAGCGGTTGCGCAGGATCTCGAAATCGTAGGTGGTGGTTTCGAAGATCTTGCCGTCGGCCCAGAAGGTCACGGAAGTGCCGGTGGACTCGCCTTCCTCCATCGGCTTGCCCTTGAGCAGACGCGCGGTCGGCTTCTGGTCGATGTAGGTCTGGGTCCAGTGGAAGCCCTGACGGCGCACTTCGATGTCCACGCGGGTGGACAGCGCGTTCACCACGGAGATGCCCACGCCGTGCAGGCCGCCGGAGACCGCGTAGCCGCCGCCACCGAACTTGCCGCCCGCGTGCAGCTTGGTCATCACGGTTTCGACGCCGGAGATGCCTTCACCCGGCACTTCGTCGACCGGGATGCCTCGGCCGTCGTCCACCACGCGCACGCCGCCGTCCGGCAGAATCGTCACTTCGATGTGCGACGCGTAGCCGGCAAGCGCCTCGTCGACGGAGTTGTCGACGATCTCATACACCAGATGGTGCAGGCCGCGGGGGCCGGTGGAGCCGATATACATGCCCGGGCGGATACGCACCGCCTCAAGGCCTTCCAGCACCCTCAGATCGGACGCGTCGTAGTGTTCCGGAGACAGCGAATCGTCAAGTTGCGCATCTTCGAGCTGGTCGTTCTGGATCTGATCCTGAATCTGATCTTCCTGCGTGTTTTCAGCTGATTCGTTCAGCGAATCCGCATCAAGGTCTGCCACAGAGATTCCTTCCTGCATTTTTCCCGCCATCAAGGGTCATTTCCGCAGGTGATACCACCTAGAACGCAAATAAAGGCCCCTTCTAGGCGTTTACATACACTGCTGGATATTCTACTCATGGAGGGGGACAGCGCGCTATAGACATTTGTCCTTGGAATTCAACGGTTTCCAACGGCTTCGGCATGGTTCCGAACGCGTCCGACAAGCCGGAAAACCTCCGTAAACCCCGTCGCAACGGCCTGTTTCACGCGCGCCACAATCGATCTCTCCTGTCAGAGAGGTCGATTGTAAGTCGACTTCGCAATAGCCCTCAGTAGCGAATCTTCCTTGAGATACGCCCACGGCTGAACCCTTGGCTCTGCGGGCCGGTGACCCTCACCTCATTGATGGTCAGACCTTCGAGTTTCCTGCGGATGGTGTCCGTCAGCAACGGCGTCATATACGACAGGGTGGTGGTCCAGGCCGGGCTGTCGCAACGTATCGTCAGCACGCCGTCTCGCAGGCTGGCGGGGTAGGAGTGCTTCGCGTTTTCCACGCCCACCACCTGGTCCCAATGGTCGCGCATCTGCGCCATTTTGAGGTGGGGCATCCATGCGCCGTTCGATGCCAGCAGATTGAACAGGCTGCCGACGGTTTCCGGATCGCGTCCGGGTTTACCGAAGCTTTCCCACGCCTTGCGCGCGCGTTCCTCGCGTTCCTTGAGCCGCCCGGCACGGTCGCTGATGCGGTCGAACACTTCGGCCGGCAGTTTGCGTTGGTCGAGGTTCAGCAGTTCGCAGATTGGTGGTTTCGGCATTAGGATTCGGCCTCGATTCCTTGCGATTGCGCGCCACGTCCGGCGGCAAGCATGGCCGCCATCGCCGCGATATCGCCGTCCGTCTCCTGCGATTGCGCACGCAGCGCGGCAACGTCGATGACATGCGCCTTGCCTTGCGGAATATCGCTTGCCGCGGCAACGGTGATCAGCACCTGGTCCTGCCGTCGCGCGAAGTCGAGGATCTGCCCGCGACGGGACTCGTCGAGCTGGGCGAACACATCGTCGAGGATCACGATCGGCTTGACGTCGCGCTGCGCCGAAACCACTTCGTACAGCGCCATTTTCAAGGCCAACGCCATTGTCCACATCTCGCCGTTCGAAGCGAATTCGCGGGCTGGCATGTCGTTGAGCCGCAATGTCAGATCATCGCGCTGCGGTCCGATCAGATTCTGCCCACGGGCCACTTCGCCGGGGTAAATGCGTTGGAAATGACGGCTGATTTCCGCGGCCGGCTCGTCGAACAGAAGCACCTGGGGATTCATTGCAAGGGCTCTGGCAATGGCAACCCTCTGCTTCTGTCCGCCTGAAAGCTTTCCTGGATAGACATCGGCTTTTTCTTCAAGGCCGACTCTTCTCAAAAGAGCCCTCGCCTTCTGATCAGCTTCCGCTACATTCCATTTGCCAAGGCGCACCGGCGCAAGGGTGATATTTTTCAATACTGTCATATTTGGAAACAGATTAAAATGCTGAAAAACCATTCCCACATTTTCCCTGAATTTATCTACATCCAGCTTCGGATCCAGAAGCTGCTGTCCGTTTACGGTGATCTCGCCTTCCTCCGGTTTTTCCAGAAGGTTCAGACATCGCAGAAATGTAGATTTTCCGGAGCCGGACGGACCGATGATGCAGATACACTCACCCTTGTTTACGTGAGTTGTGATTCCCTTTAATACGTGTACGTCCCCGAAGGACTTTTTCAGATTTTTAACATCAATCACTTTCTCTCAGTCTCCTTTCAAATCTCTTCAGCAGAAGGCTCAGGCACTTCACGATCAGATAGTACATGATACCTGCAACGATCAGCGGTATGAACATCTGATAAGTACGGGAAGAAACATAGCTTGCCGCTTTTGTCAGATCCATGATACCTACATAACCTAAAATAGATGTTTCTTTGATCAGCTGGATAAACTCATTACCCATTGCCGGAAGGATGGTTTTTACAGCCTGCGGAATGATAATGAAACGCATGGTATCTTTATACCCAAGACCCAGAGAACGACCAGCCTCGCTCTGGCCCTTGTCTACAGATAAAATACCTCCGCGGATAACCTCGGAAACATATGCACCGCTGTTGATACCGAAGCTGACCACTGCTGCCACATATCCCAGCCTGCTGTGGAACACTGCAAAATAGATGATCATCAGCTGAAGGACTGACGGTGTTCCACGGATCACATCAACATAAATATCCGCGATCGTGGAAAGAATGGTTCTTCTGCCTTTTTTCGCAGCTCCAAGACGTACCAGAGCCACTACAAGACCGATCAGGATACCTACGATCACTGACAAAAGGGAAACGATCAGCGTAATCCCAAGACCGTTAATATAAAACTTCCAACGATTATCCTGAAGGAAAATAAAGCTTAAAAGTCCCAGAAAACCATCGGTTGCTGCTACATCTGTCACATCCTCGCTGTTTTCAAGTGTGTCCACAAAATACTTCTGATAAAGATCATCATATTCCCCGGATTTTTTTACTTTTGCAAGCCCGTCATTGATGATCTGGACAAGCTCTGTGTTTCCTTTTTCAATACAGAAAACCGTATCCTCTGCTGTACTTGGCACGGACTCATACTGCAGGTCTGAGTTCTGTTTGCAGTAAATCTCAGCCATGATATTGTCGATCAGAACTGCATCTGCTCCACCGTTTTTCAGCTCCATGACTGCACTGGAAGCGTTTTTAAATCTTTTTACTTTGGCATCCTTAACTTCACCGTAATCAGTAGTCTCGCCGGATGCGATCATATCACTCTGTGCACCCTCCAGAACTGCAACGGTTTTTCCGGACATCTCCTCAAAATCCTTGATCGGATTATCCTTACGGCTGATGATGCACTGTGTACCGGTGTAATAAACATCGGAAAAATCAACGCTTTTTTTACGGTCCTCCGTAGGTCCGATCCCGGCTGCGATCACCTGTACATCACCAGCCTCCATGGAACCCATCAGGGAATCAAAGGGCATATCCTTCCATACCAGCTTTACGTTTTCTTCCTTGGCGATCGCCTCCAGAAGATCGTAATCAAAACCTGTAATATTTCCATTATCATCTAGGTATTCAAATGGTGAATACTCTGCGTTCGTTCCTATGATGATGGTCTGCTGTTCTGCCGCTTTTACTGCCACTGCACTGCTGAAATATACCGGCAGAGCCATGATCATACACAGTACAAAACAGATAAGCGCTCTGCTTTTTCCATTGCGTCCCATTATTTTCCCCTCCTGCTATTCATATTTTTTTCCGTAGCCAAAAGCACCTTCCATGCCACAGATGCACGCTGCAAAAGCAGCTGCCTCTTCAAGACTTTCACAGATCGCGGTTTCCTCCGCCATGCCGTTTTTCATTCTTCCGATATACCCGGTAAGGAAAGATGCGATCAGTGAATCCCCGGCGCCAAGAGTATCTTTTACTTCCGTAAGCGGCGCTGCCGGCTGTCGGTAAAAATTCCTTCCGTCATAAAGAATGCAGCCCCTGGCTCCTCTGGAGGCCATGGCAAGCTTCGGCCCCATGGAGATGATCTTTTTCAGATGCTCTTCTGCCTCCTGGTCGGTTCCGTCAAAGGAGCAAAATGCGTAAGTAACCTCCGGTGCTGTTTTTTCATAATATTCCTCTGTGGAATCATCAGAAAAGTCAAAAGAAACCGGAATTCCCGCCTCTTTGATCTTATGCAGCTCTTCCTCCGTAAAAGAGTAATTTCCGCTATGTACCACATCAAAGCCTTTCATATATTCCAGATCAAAACGATCAAGGATATACGGTGTTTTTCCACGGATACCACCATCATTAAAATCCAGGAACTCACGGTCTCCGTCTTTTAATGTGATCCTGGAATAACCGTTCTCGCCATGCAGCTGTCTGCACTTTACGGTTTCCACGCCGATTTTTTCCAGTGTATCCATGATCAGTTCTGCTCTGTCGTCATCTCCGAAATATCCCATATACGCTGTTTTTTCACATCCGGCCATCTTTCCGTAAACACTGACGTTTACGCAGTTTCCGCCTGGATACATGGTTTTCAGATGATCATAGATATCCACTACATTGTCTCCGAAGCCAAGAAGCTTTGTACTGTATTTACTCATATTTTCCCTTTCTCTGTGCACAGGCACAGCAGCACCTTTAGTACTCTACAACGCCCATATATCTTCTCATATCCAGCGGATGACGGCGTTTATCCTGGAGAGCGGTACGGTAAACGGTCGTCATGGTGTAGAACAGCATCGGGGTAAAATATTCCACACAGCTGTCATCAATTGCTTCCATACCAAGCTTATCTGCATCAATCACTTCGTATTTCTTTCCGTATTTTTCAAGGAAAGTCAGCACACGCGCATCCATCATACGGTTTCTGCCCCGGCTCATCATAAGGATATAAAGATGATCCTCATCCGTTACCTCAAACGGTCCGTGGAAATATTCCGCACTGTTCAGATAACCGCAGTCCATCCACTGCATTTCCTGAAGTGAGCAGATCGCAAAGCCATATGCCTGAGAATAGGAAGCTCCCGATGCCATGATATAAAGGTTCGGTTCCTCTGAATATTTTTCTGCAAAAAGCCATGCTGCATTCTGCTGATCCTTCACTGCAGCTGCAATAACATCATCGATCTTTTCAAAGCCTTCCACGATCTTATCGTAAAGCTTATATCCCGGCTCCTGTACCTTCATCAGCTCATTAAGAATACGAAGTACGATTCCCTGAGGCTTCTCTGCTTCTTTTACCCCCGGTGCCCAGTCGTATACAACGGAGATCCATTTATCGGTATCACATGGGGAACCTGGCGCATGTGTCATTGTAACAACAGCCGCACCTGCATCCATTCCTGTTTTTGCTGCCTCCAGACACTCCTTTGTCTTGCCACTGTGGGAGCAGATGATCAGAAGACTGTCTTTTCCCAGCTTCTTCGGCGGTGTCAGTGCAAACTCTCTTGCAGGGATCCACTGTGCATCCATCACTGCGGATTCCGCACGGACAAAATAATATCCCGGATACAGATCCACAAGAGATCCTCCGCATGCAAGAAAATACACATTTTTGATTGTTCCATGCTCTTTGTTGATCTTATTTACGATTTTTACTGCGTCCATTTTCATCCTCCGGTTTTCGTGGAAATTCGTCTGAGAATCCTCTGAATCCATTGAAAATACAGGTTTTTTCGGATTTTCAGATGAATTTCTCCTTCTTGTACTTTTGCATTTTACCTTTTTGAAGAATATAACATATTATAACGTTATAGTAAAGAGTATATTCATGATTTATGATTAATTATTCATCCAATGTCCCTTCTGACGCACTGCAGAGGTTTGTCCCTTACTGGACAAATACATCCGCACTATAGTAAAATATCTTTTATGAACAACCTCAGAAAGGATATTTTCATGTTAAATAAAAATTCGATCCAGCCGCTTTACAAGCAGCTTATGGATATCATCACCCAGCAGATCAAAAACGGTACTTATAAGCCCGGAGAAAAAATCCCTCCTGAGCCGGAGCTTGCCGATCTTTACCATGTCAGCCGGATCACTGTCCGACGTACCGTGGAGGAGCTTTGCACACAGGGCTATCTTATCAAGCATCAGGGAAAAGGAACCTTTGTAAAATCCCCCATGATCTTCCGGAAATTTGAATCCCAGAAAAATATGAGCTTTTCCGAATCCTGCCGTCAGAATGACCGGATTCCGGAATCTCACGTACTGTCCTTCTGCAAAAAACCTGCGAACAGCGTAACCTCTGATTTTCTGCAGCTTACTTCGGATGAGGAAGTTTTTTTCCTGGAACGTCTTCTTCTGGCTGACAGTAT
>OHWI01000230.1_pt1 | contig 25173 bp, 36 predicted proteins | sample 1579721 | NCBI WGS metagenome assembly OHWI01 (sample SAMEA3882529, study PRJEB24775) | human gut metagenome | biome: human-associated habitat; feature: intestine environment; material: feces | place: Netherlands | collected 2009/2010
CCTTCACGTTCCGTAGGTCGTGCATTTCCTCTACGCCGCCGTCATACAGTCCCGTGTCAGTCATTGCGTCACGCATGCCTCTTACGAGCCTTCCGCTCCAGCTCTCGCCTTCATCGTATGCCTTACCTGTATCAAGTACACGCCTTGCGTCAAGCGCAATGTTTATCTGCGTGTCGGCTATCTGTATGCGTTTGTCGTTTTGGTTCATCCAATACGCACGTTGAACGGGATTACCGCCAAACATCCTGTCAAGCCATGAAGAGTTCTCATATTCCTCTTTCGCCTTACGGGCATTTTCCTGCATCACGGCAGCACGGTCGGTGTACGCCTTATTGTAGGCCTCGTCTATTTGTTGACGTTCCCTCTGTCGTTGCGTTTCCCGTGCTTCAATCTGTGCCTGTTCGTCGTTCATCGTCCTTTCGATGGACTCACGCGTCAGCAAACCTTGGTATTTCTTCGACAATGCGTCTACAAGTTCCTTGCGCTGTCCTTCGTCAGCGTCAAGATACTCTATTCTTGCATTGTTGATGTCATTGTTTAGCTCATTGTATTGCTGCTGCGCCGTTTCGGTCATAAGCTCACTACCGCTAACTTGTCTACCGTCAGCAGTCGTAAATGTCCCGTTGAGATAATCATCACCGTATTTTCCCTTCATCAGCACGTCAACATACTCTGTCAGGCTTCCGTCTAACCTCATTGCACGAGCGTTGCTGTCAGGTAGTTCGAGAGAGGCAGGCTGTTGCTGCATATATTCACGCTCGCCCGTTATCTCCTGCTTGGCCGTCCTTATGCCTATCTCACTGCGTGAAATTGGTTTTCCTTGCTCGTCTGTCCATGTGTACAAAGGCTCGCCAGTTTCCCTATTGAAGGGCACGGCTTCGTCCGCTTTCAGCCACGGATAGCGTTTCAGTGTTTCCGCTGTAGGCGTAGCCATCACTATATTACTTGCCTCTGGTACAAACTGCGCTTTTGGCTCTCTTGCTTGAACCCTCTGCATACCTTCCTGCACCCTCTGCAAATCAGCCTTATTTGGCTCATTTGGCTTATTCGGCCCATTATTAGGCGCAACGCCAACTCCTTGTGCTACTTCTTGCGCAGTTGGCGACAATCTGCCGTATTCCTCCTGCGTAAAGCTTTGCTGTGTATTGGTAACCGTATTTGGCTCATTAGGCTTATTAGCCTCATTACCATACCCCAACGATTTTTCAAAGTCCTCTTCACTACCAAGGTCATAGTCACCTTCTATTGCATTGTAAAGATTACGCCTATTGTTTGCGTCCTTCAGCGAATTTCTGAAATCGTCCTCACTACCAAGGTCATAGTCACCTTTCAGTGCATCATACAAATTCTTGATGTTATCTTGTGCCATTGTCTTGTTCTTTAATTACCAAAGCCTGCTATTTTCTTTTTGCCTGATGATTGAGAGTTGCCAAAACCACTCACTTTCTTCTTACTTCCGCTTTCAGGTGAACCGTATTTTTGCCTCATCTTGGCATTTACCAATTTCACCGTCGATGAAGTGACCTGTTTCTCCGGCATGTGCGTGTATGGGTTGATTTGCGCATTGTCGGTCTTAATCTTGCTCACCTCGTCTGGGTGCAACTGCTCCCAACGTGCATACTCGTCCCAATCTTCTTGTGCTCCACCACTTCCTTTACCTTTCTTATTTGCATTCTGTTGTGCAATACTCACTCGTTGTGCTCCTTGTGCCTCCGAAGCTCTGTTATGCCTCTTTTGCTCTTCGGCTCTTTGCTTTGCAAGCTCATGTGTCCGTTGTGCATTCTCGCGGTTCTGCCTTAGCCGTGCGGCAGTGCCTATGAGGTTGTCCGCTTGCTTGTCAGCGTCCTGTCTTGCCTTTACTGCCTTGTCATACCTGTCGGCGTTCAGCTTGTCCTGCTGTTGCTGCAAGCCCGACAAGTATCTGCGCGCCGTTTCGTAGCGAGCTGCATTCTCTCGCCTGCGTTGAGCCGCACGTTCCACGGCCTTACGGTGAGCGTCCGACATCGTGACGGTCTGCTTTATAGGCGTAGCGCCGGCCATCGCCCCTGCAACATTACTCAATGCTACGAGGCCGTCTGATATGGCGGCTATTCTTCGGTTGCGTTTCTCACGCCGCTCCCTTGCCGCCTGTTGCTCCGGACTTTCGGTGTACTCACGCCTTACACGTTCTATTTCCTGCATCCAGTTGGGCTGTCCGCTCGTGTCAATGTTAACGGGCGACTTGGCAAATTCACGGTATTGCGCAGCCTTGCCTTCCATATTCCTTATGGACTGCTCCACTGCGTCAGGCTGTTGCGTTGCCGTAGCCTGCTCCTGCTTTTTCTTCTCTTCCTCTGTCATGGTTCTTGCGGCTTTAGTATGGCAGTCTTTTGAACTGTGGAGAGTTCCACATGCTGTTTTCGGGTAATATGTCAGGATTTACACTAATCCCTTGTCCCTTGCTGTTTATTGTTTCCAATGTACCAGCCGGAGCATCGCTTCCCTGATTTCCACTCGCTTTTTTGTTCGTCCCTCCGTCTCCGGCTGCTGCAATGAGGCTTGCCCCTGCGTTCACCGCTCCCGTGGCGGCTTGTGCCGTTGCTGCCCTCCTTGCCGCTGCGGCCTCGGATTTCACGGCATCCTCCTGTGCGTCGAGGTCGGCCTTGCGTTCGCGGTATTGCGCCTCGATATTGTCCTTGCGTGCTTCCGCCTTTGCCGCCACTTCCGACAGAGCGTCGCCCATAGCCGCCGCGTTTGCCTGTTGTGTCGAAGCGAGAGATGCGTCTGTGCCGCCTATTACCTTCTGCTTGCCTGCTGCAGCCCTGTTGCGTGCCTTTATCGCCTCATTCGTGCGGCTAAGCATGCGCTGCACGTCTGCTCTCTGCGTTGCGTCCTCATTGTAGCGGCGATTGTACCAGTCCCGGTTCTCTCTCTGCTGCTTTCGTATGGCTTTCAGCTGTTCCCTTTCCTGCTTGTTTGCCGATATTCCGCCAAATATGGCGTTGCCAATAGACGACGCAAGACTCACACCTGCGCCAATAAGCGGCGATATTGCCATCATCACGCCGTCAGGCGCAATAATCTGCTGTAAAAGTTCAAGAATATGTGTCATAATTGCAATTATTTGTACTTTGCAAATATCCGCAATCACAACCTTTTTTCCTGCATATCTGCGCAACTCATATTAGGCCCATTTGACTAATTCTTAAAAAGAAAGGCCGCCAGACTTCACAGCCTGACAGCCCTCAAATGAAGAAGTTATATATATTAGTCAAATGCTCAATACCAATACGGCCTTACCCTCAATTTCTTTGGTTCGTAGGGCAATACCAATACCGACGCAATCCGCTGCCTCGTGTCCTCGGCCTTCTGTTCCCAGATGGTGTAAGTGTTGGCCGCCGGTAGCGTCATTTCCAGCCACTCCGCGTAGCATTTGTACACGATGTAGTCATGGATGAGCCGCCTAAGCTCCTGCACCTGCGTTTCGCTCCTCTCGTGTTCAAACGTCAGACGGATAACATACACGTCCGCCTCGTTGCCGTCGTCACCACACCGGCACCGCCTTATCGGTGTCTTAGCATACGGGAACAATATGTTCATGCACTCGTACACGTATTTTGCCACCAATCCCGTCACTGTCTCACGGTTACCTTCGTCCAAGGCGTCCTTTGTGTTGTGCGTCTCTGCGTCGCCTCCTATGCTGTCCGCCGTGACAAGCAGCCTGTTGGCGACATCTGACAGCAGTTCATCCTGCTTCAGCTCAATATCTACGCTATATGTTCGTCTTATCCTTTCCATCATCATTTTTCTTGATTAAGCCTCGCAACGCTTCCGTAACCTCGTTGCCCATCTTAACGTTGCCGTTAAACTCAACACTGCTGTATTTCGGTCGAAGGTATGCCATGAGGTCGCAGTACACTCGGAAGTAGTCCTTACCGTGCAGCTCGGCAAGCTCCACTTGCAGACGCTCGGGGTCTTCCATCGCCTCCACGAGCTTTGCCAGCGTGTCGAAGCCGCCGAGCTTGTCCTTCTTGTTCGGCGTACCCTTCTTGCGTCCTCCCGTCTTGGGTTGTCCTTTAGGCCTGCCCACCATTCGCTCCTCCTTCCTCGGCTTGTCCGCTCGTCTGCTCGTTTACTCGTCCCTCGTTTGCTTGTATCTGTTGCATGGCTTGCTGTTCCTCTGCGTTAATGATACTCAATAGTTTGTCGCCGAACGGGAATGCTCCTGCCTCAAGCATCGTCTTCAGGCTGATCTGCCCGCTCTGCCATACTTGCAGCAAGAACTCGTTTGCCACTTGCCTGAACACTGGCGACGTGGTGCTCTCGCTGATGTTTATGTCATACTCCATGTACTTCACCTTCGACGGGTTGAAGTTCACCTTCTGCCCGTCCCTGCCCACGATATTTACTATCCTGTCAGTCGTGTAGTATTGCTGTATGTTCTTGCAGTCCTTCGCCGCCGACGCTTTCCTAAACGAGCTGTACGCCGTCAGTATGCCTTGCAGGCTCGTCGCCGCGTTCTGTGTCTGCTGCGCGTAGTACGTGCCGCTGACGTTGCCCACGCTCTTGCCCTGCAACGCCGCGTTCACGCCCGTTATCTCGTCGAAGAACTGCTTTTCCATCTGCACAAGCTCGGTCAGCCCCAAGTTCTGCACGCTGTTGGTGATTTGCGTCGGCAACGGAATGTTCGGCTTCGCCTTGAACACGAACACGCCGCCCGGCTTTGCCCATACGTCGGCTATGTCCTCTATGCTTAATCCCGTACCTTCAAGTGCTTGTTCGGGAACGGCCAACAGACCTTTTGCCGATGTGCGCAGCAGGTAGTCGTTAAGATTGATAAGCTTGTTTATGTACCGCTGCACATCGATGACGTCGGTCACGAACGAATGTATCTCGCCATTGATGAACGGATAAAAGCGGAATACAAACGGGTGTTCGCCGTGCTCGTATGGAGTTTCACCCTCCATTATTACTTCTCCCGTAGGAGCGAAGAAGCGGTAATACCAGTAGTTGTCGATAAACCATTCGGCGGTAATCAACTTGCTTTCGATTTCTTCCGTAGCCACGCCTGCGCTCATGGCCTGCTGTCGCCGCTGTTCGTTCACAGCGTCCACAAGCTCGCGCTTGTCCCTCGTCTCGCATTTGAACATCTCGCCCGTCAAGTGGTCTATGCAGTGGTAGCGTGCCTTGCGCTCCTTGTTCCACACCTCGATGACGCGGCAATTGTTCGTGTCCTGCGGGAACAGGAACGAGGCGTTGATGTCCCTGTGGTAGCCGAATTGGTCCGCGCTCTGCGTCACAAAGTGCTCATCCGTGGCGTAGTGGTATATCTGCCTCAGCCGCTCAACGTCGCCCGGACGCTTTGCGAAATTCGTCAGAAGGTCGCCCCACGTCATGTCGTGTATCTCGCCCACAAGCGAACAGTCCCAACACCTGACGTCTTTCATGCCCGTGTCAACGAAGAAGTTGTCCGCTTGCACCATAGTAGTCCAACAGTCCAAGCGGTCGCCCATATAGCCGAACGACTTTCTCGCGCCAACGAAGCCGCCAATCACGAAATCTTCGAACAAGTCTGCATACAGCGTCCGCCCGTCATTAATGTCGTCAACATACTTCAACAGCTCCGTCAGGCAGTCGCTCATCACCTGCTCGTCCCTGTCCCTCGCCACGCATATTGGCTCGGTGTTCTGGTTGATGTACAGACCTTTAACCGTATTGACGAGCTTACGTATCATGTTGTTCTTCATCGGGATACCGCCCTGCCGCCTTATCATCTTGCTTTCGGGCACAAGCCGTCCGCGCTCGTCCCTCACCTTGTCGCTCCATTGGTCACCGTATGTGTACGCCATGGCACGCCTCCGCTCACGGCGGAACTTGTCGAGGTTGTCCCAACAATACTCCGCCTGCATCAGCACGTCGTAGGCGTGCCTGTCTTTCGTCATCAAGCCCGGCGTAACGGCTATCGGTTCGTATGCCATCGTCTTTCCACTTTTTCCGCAAAGTTAGCCAACGCCCCTTATTGTTCTTGTATATCTGCGCAAGTCGTGGCCGACAAGGATTTGCAATCAGCCTTATTTGGCTTATTGGCCTTATCGGGCTCATTCGTCTCATTAGGCCCATTTATCTTATTTATACAATTTCTAAATAAAATCTAAATTAGAAACAAAAGAAAAGGCCGCCCATCCTCACGGACAGGCGGCCTCAAGCGCTCTTTTAAATATATTACAACGAAAAAAATCGTTATCCTTTCATTTTCTTTACTCTTTTACCTTTAAAACTATTTACCTTATCTTATCTTGATACTTGTCCCTTTCTTCAATTGTCAACCGACTTATCACATCTCCGTGAATGTCAAGCTGACTCCAGCCTGCCACGATTACATATTTGTACGGCGTGCCGCTGATACGAGGCATTTTGACACCCTGAACGGCACCAATCAGCTGCCAGTTCACCATATCCCTGCTGCCCCACAGTGCAAGGTATTTCGCACCGCCGTGGCTTATGCTCCTTTCGACAAGCGTTCGCATAGTTTTCAGCACGTCGGGCTTATCTAATTTCATCGGTCTTGTGGTGTAGAATGCCATGCCGTCGCCCACCAACGCCTGTGCGTCAGCGTCAAACCGGCCTATGACCGTCACGCCATTGTCGCCTACCATGTTCACCATCGACGCCGGATAGCCTTCCACCGCCGATGTCAGGGTATTGGCCATCGTTGCCCACATCTTCGACTTCAGGTCATACACGTATGCCGTATGCGTGCCCGTGTCGTCTGCATCGTAAGGCTTGAACACTATTATCCGATAGTTAATGTAGTCGAAAGCCATCCTCGCCCCTTGTATGAATTTCAAGAAGTCGTCGGCCTCAAGCCACCCATCAGCCCCATTAGGCTCATTCGTCCCATTGCCCCTGAACTTTCCCACTATCCTCGTCCACCCCGGCAAGTCGTCCACGTCAAACGTAGAAAACCTCTCCTGCAGGTCGCCACTAAGCAGCGTCGTGCGTTCGCCTATCAGCTGCATAAGGCCCCGCTCCGACAAGAATATTATCGAGTTGTCTATCTGTAACGCTGCGTCGGGGTCATTGCCAAGCAGCGTCGTCGCCACAAACAAACCCGTCGTGCCCACACTAAGCGGCCATACGCCGTCCGTGCAGAATGCGTACAGAGGCATAGAACCGTATGCCGTGCCCTCGCTCATCGCCTTTGCCGCGTTCTTCACCGCGACAATCTCTCCCGAACCAATGGCGTTCACGCCCTGCGACGGAAAGAAAAACGGATTGTCCACCTCGCTCGTGTACATGTAGTTCGGATGGCTTATTGTACCTTCAGCTTTAGTAAGTGCGGCTTTTGCAGCCGTCTCGCTATCGTACTCCGTGCCATGCTCGTACAGGTTGAAATCCTCGTCGAAGAAGTATGCGCCGTGCAGGAATGGGTGAGACCGTAAATCTATCTTGAACACCATCCAGTTGTAAGCTTGGTATGGAGATACTATCAATTCTATCCTCTTAGCATCAGGATGTGGGTAATATAAGTAACCGGCGTTCACCCACAGCCTGTACCACTGCTCTGATAGCGGTGCGCATGTCGTCACGCCGTTTGTCGTTATCACCACCTGCCCTGACACTTTGCCTTGCCCGGCTTCTGCGACCTGCCCTCCGAGCCACGTCCAAGGCATGTCCCTGAAACCTATTTTCAGATTTGCAGCGTTAAGTCTTCCGTTGTATGTATGCACCAATTCCGGCATCACTTTCTGCCAAGAGTTGTAGTCGTCCGTCAGTGTGTCTGTCCTTGCTGTCAGGTTTTCAAGAGTGCCTTTCGGGAATTTCACGAACGACAGGTCAACCGGCGCACTTACTTCCTCGCCTTTCCTCGGCCATATTGTAGACGAGTTGTTTTGCTCCAGGTAAGGCCACTCCATCGTCTTGTTGTCCGCGTCTTCCGACGTTCCAAGCCTGCACGCTTCCTCTATCGTGTATTCCTTAAGCGGATAGAACAGGTACTGCTGCTCCACCTGGCTCTCCAACGTGTCCGGCTTCTGCTCGAACTGCACTATGTGGTGGAAACCGCCGAACTCCGTTAGCATCCTGATGTAATAGTCCTTTACTGTATTATTACCAATCAAACTGTCGTCTAAAAGACTGTAATGCACATCCAACTTTTGATGATGACACAACTTCGCTGAGAAATCGCCATCACTTATACTTGTATCAAAAGATATGCTTTGGCTTTCCATCACCGACGGCCCATTCTGTTCGTCGGCGTTGTTGCCTTCCGACAGTTCCCACTGGCTGTCCGGGATGTCTCCGCCGTACCACGAATACCGAGGCGGCGACCTGCCATAGTAAACTCCGTAATCAGGCAGGTACGCCCTGTACACGCCTTGCTTCCATGTCTGCCGGCTAATTCCCTGTGTAAGTCCGTCTATTCCTTCACCGTCTATCACAGTCTCGTCTTCCACTTTTTCCCAATATGTACCTGACGGTTGGTATGTCGGTATCTTCTCCTTCCTTGTCAGCACAATATGTTTCGGGTCTTCCGTATAGCTCTGCATCTGCGGCGTGACAAAGACGCATATCCTGTCTATCACGTCCTCCCAGTCTTTCAGCTTTTCCTTGTCTTCCGCGCTCGCCGTGGCTTTCACTCCGAGGACGAATGCTTTTACCATGAGCCTGGACGCAACGCTCAATTCCCAATAATAACTGCCATTAGTATCTTTCTTCAACTCCGCGTTTATCTTATACGGCCATATCATCGGATTGTCTTCCATCGTCGGAGCTATCAGCACCGGCGCGCTCTGCATTATATACGTACCGTCATACAGCCTGTAGGCTGTCCTTACGAAAAATTTTTCAAGAAACAGCCCGTTGCGTCTCATTTCCGCCTTCACCTCGTTAACGCGCCCCAGCAAGTGGTTTACCCATTCCGGATAATCCTCGAACGCATCCTCGTAGCTCAACATCGAACCTTGCGTAAATTGCATGTCCGCACGGAATTTTATCGTCACATTTTGATTGTGCGTCTGCACCCAGAATCCGTCGTTGTATGACGGTTCGCCGCTCTCATTTACCGAACCGCTGTAATATATCGGGCTGAATTCCAACCCCACGTCCGGCGGAGCCTGCCCAATATATTTGTATTGTCCGCCGCCGTCCTCTTTCCAGCGGTAATAGTGCAGCCCCACAGTGCTCCCGGAACTCTCCGTGCTCCCAGCACTCCCCCTAAAGTTCACCACCAGCACGTTCCCCACGCTTGTTATCTGGTAGTTCCCTTCGGTGAACAGCCCGGTGACTGGTTCCGTTATCTCCGTTCTCCCGTCACCGTCTTTCCTTTTCCACCATGCGTTGCCATCACCGTCAACCATGATGTACACGTCGCCCTGTGAAGTATGGTGCACGAATACCAGTCCTTTCCATCCCGCCGGAAGTTCCGCAGCGGTCTCAGCCAGTTGTATCGGCCGCAAACCATCACCCGTATTTATTGCGTTGTGGCACACCTGTAGCTCACCGTCACCACATTCATAATCATTCTGCGTTGACGTCAGCCCCTTCAGCCTTATCTCTTTTACCTCTCCTGTCCTCATTTGCCCAATCTTTCTATTAGGCCCATCAGGCCCATTTGTCTTATTTCTTAATTCTTCATTCTTAATTTCAAGACTTCCACCTTAACCGGCCCTATATTCTGCCGCATGTCGCCTCCGTAATTATTATCACCGGTCTTTTCCTCTTCCTCGTCACCGAAGTCAGGAGCTTCGCCCGTGCCTACAATATTATTACCGGTCGGGCCTTCGTCCGCCCTTGTGAACGTCCTTGCGTGCAATATGTCGCCAATGCCTATAAGCAGGCCGTTACATTCGTCGTTATACACTTTCAGTGCGTTCACGTCGTAATTACACATCAACAGCCATTTGTACAATATCATCCTCACGATATACGAGAATACCTGTTGCTTCAGCACATCGTCAAACGCCTTATTGTATTTTGCCGGCATGTCCAATGTCAACGTCCAATCTGTGTCCGTCGTTACCGCCGCCGTGAAATACTCCTTTGCCACAGCCGCCACGTTAGAGCAGGCCTCGTTCCAGTACCGTTCCAACATCTCGGCGTCCTCCTTTATCGTCGATATGTTGTAGTACAGATTCTCCCCGTCCTGCGTTATCGTCTTCGCGCCAATGTATGCCGAGGTCTTGTTCACCTCGGCAATAACATCAGCCTTCGTTATCGTTATTATCAACTCCATATCCAATTATGAATTGTGAACTATGAATTAATCATTGTAAATTGCAAAAATCGCCAACCACGGCTTATTGGGCCTATCAGACCCATTCGGCCCATTTAGCTTACCAGCCTTATTTCTTAACTCTTCACTCTTAGTTCTTAATTCCTCAATGTACATTCTTCCGCACCATTCAGGCTCCAGCCCGTATGTCTGGTATATCTGTTGTATGTACGGGCATGGTATCAGAATCCTTCCGCCAGTGTCTCTCGTCAGACCGTGCGTACTTGTCATATCCACACCGTCTGGATTAACGGCGAGCACATACCTTCCGCCCATCCTCGACCATACAAACCGCAATGAGTTCTCCGCCTTCGGGGCATCCTCCAGGCTCTTGACGAGCAACTTATTCATATACCTGTACGTCCATTTCGGTATATATGCACAACTGTGCATACCGTCCATCAGCAGGTAATGCCGCCGTCCCATCTTTCTTATCAGGCCTATCTGCCTTATTTGTCTTATTAGGCTCATTAGCCCTATTTGTCTAATTAATCCCATTGTCTTCTTGCAAATTTATATTTTAATATCCGCATTCCCAGTATATCTGCGCACACCCTCTCATGTTCTCATCCTTTCTCCTCCCCTCGTAGGGGTCGGGAGTGATACCTTTTCGTTCCTAATTCTTCATTTTTAATTCTTCACTCTTCATTTTTAATTCTTACCTCCCTAAACATTTCCGGGCACGATTTCCTTCCGTCAGTATGCGGTATTGGTTTAACCTTTTCCATACGCACCTGCCCTGCATACCACCTCCTGCTCCTGAATGTCACAGTTTCGTAGTACGTATGCGCCGTTACTGTAGCCTCAATTGTATTGAGATATTTTTTCAACCTTGCGTTGCCCTCCGGCGTGTCCTCGAAGATATACGAGCATATCCAGTACCTCTCCACGCCTCTGTCTTTCAGTATCACTGCCCTGTACTTATAGCCCAACAGCAGCTTCATTATCTCCTTTACTAACCTCATATCATTTAATTTTTAATTGTTATTTTGTTAATTCATTCAACTCATTAACCCTTTGTCTCAATGCTTCCTCATAATCTACACCCGTCGTCTCCGCGTCGTGCCGGGCAATGCGCCTTAGCCTCGCCCGTGCGCAGCGTGGGCAGCGGATGGAAAGCAGGCGTGTGATACGTAGTCTCTCATTTCCCCTCCTTAGCTATTCTCTTGGCTTCTGCAAGTGAAACCCCTTCCCTGACTAATTCTAACGTCCTGTCACGGCCTAACTTCCTGTAGACCGGTATCCAGTCCTTGCGCACAAGGTCGGCCGGCTCTCCGGGCGGTATTGCCTTGCCTGACTTCACATAGTGCTTGCTCGAAGGATTGGACAGCTCCTCAAGCGTTACGCCTTCCTTGTTGACTATCTTGTATTCGTGACCGTCAATCTTCACAACACCATAATACTTGGCAATGGAAAAGTAGGAGTTTGCCCAACATTTCTCCGTCATTATTACTGCACTCATTTCTTTTTCTCCTTTCTTTCGGGAAGCAAATCCTCCAAATAAGCGTATTCCAAAATATCTGAAAGTGGAAATTCAATGCCTGACTGCGTTATAAATCCAATATATTCATGGAAATAACCGACAACATCAAATCTACCTATGCAGAAACCTCTTTTAATCCTTGCAATTACGTGGACATCCCTTTTCAATTCCTCACCATATGCTGACGGCTCGTGCCATACGCTGTTGATGCGCCATTGTGCGCCCATCTTAAATCCAAAGACAGTGCCCCGCACTTTCACCTTTGCGTATTGGACTCCGCTATATTCCCAACGGTCTTTTGCGCATTGAAACGCCGCCTTTTCAATCTGCTCTCTTGTCATATTAATTCCCAATTATGTAATTTTACAATGGGCATGGCGATGGTTTACCCTCCGCCACGCCCGAACACACATCAACGTCGAAACTCATTACCGACACAGAAGTCAAACCACAACTCTTTGAACTGCTTTCCGCAGTATTCTGCCAACTCTCTTGTTTTTAATGCAAGGCGCGAGCCGTAGAGCGCATACGAGGACGAGAAAGCGTTGTACGAATACACGTAGCCGAGGTCGCAGGACGTCCCGCTGAACGAAGCCGCCGAAAGCCACAAGGTTTTTCTTTTTGTCCTCGTCCATTCTCTCGACTTCATCTTTCGTGTATAGATAGAAATAAGGATAATACCTACATTCATCTTCAGTGAACTTCGGAGTCCATCCCTCATTGAGTGCAGCAACAATAATGCGGAGTTTTAGGTAGGCAGTCAAATCGGAATCAACATCATCTATATTGTTATACTGAAAAACAAGAGGATGGTTTCTGCCAAGCTCATTCAAAGCGTCTTTAAACGTCTTAATACGCTCCATAATGTCTTTCGGCTTATCGTCAACTAAAGTCAAGACATTATTCACCCATTCAACTTTCTTACCTTCAGGTACTTCAATACTAATCAGTTTTGTTTTCATAATATTTTCGTAATTTGAATATTATTTTTACTAATTTCTTGTTCTGCTCCCTGTACATGTCAACCTCCCTTTGCAGGAAGTCTATCTCGTTGCATAGGGCTTCATGCTCGATATCGGTCATTTTACCAGTTCAAAATCATAAACGAACACATAGGGATTCTCTTTCCACACGTCTTTTCTGCTCACCTTATTGATGAGGTGAGCAAAGGCTTCACGAGGATTTTCAAAGGAGCAGGCATTGTCTCCTTTGCCAACATAATACTGAACGTATATCCCGTTTTCATTTACGACTTTTCTAACGCCCTCTTTGATGCAATCCTCGTCCGAAATGTCTTGCAACCGTTCTACACGAACATCTGTTATGCGGATTTGGTGAATCATCATGTCTGCGGCAACGAACATTTTATTATTGAAGCCGGGATGCTCCATCCACGATATGTATTCACAAGCCTTTTGCAAATTCTTCTCGTAATGTGCGGCACAAGTCGCGTTATTGCTATTTTCCAATTCCTCTGGAATAGAACAATAACTTTGCGCCAATACCGAGACTACTCAACCATATATGTTTTCCCTTCATAGGCTTTTCGTTATAAAGCCATAGACTTCCATCGGCATCCCTTGCTATCCACATAGTTTATTCCTCCTTTAATTCAACAGGCTCATCTTCCCAGGTTAAATGTCTACCTATAAGTTTCTTTATTGTGCCTTTAGGAAGTGAAATTCCAGTATCTTCATTATCATAGTCACTAACATCTTCATCACTCCAATATTCAGGTTCCCATCTATTGAGTGAGTTATTAGGGTCGGATCTCAAAGGTCTAAAAGCAAATATACCTTCTTTTCCGTTCTTATCTACTGCTACCCATGCCATATTATTCCTCCCAACAAACTCTACCGTCCCTTGTGCAGATTGGTTTACCTTGTTTGGCTGCTTCGAGGGAAAAGGGTTTAAGTTTGAGCTTGTTCATATTCTTTTCAAGTTGGTTTTGTATATTTTCACTTACCTTGTTAGCTATGCGCTCTGCTATTTTTTCTTCTTTAGTAGGATAATCCTCTGTTGTATGTTGTTCTCCACCAAAATACTCTATCTCTTGTTCCACATCTTCTTTGTTTTATTTGATTTCTATATACACCAATGTTTTTGAAGGCATACTTACCATAACCCTTCTATCTTTACCACTATAAGTAACCTTATTTACAGCAAGTTTATATCTTTGAAAGCCTTGTATAGGCTCTCCGACCTTTTCAAGTTTCTTGAAGATGCGATTTAGCCTGCAAACATCATTTATAATTCTTTGTTCACACGCTTCATCTTGAATAGAACAATATGCACAATTACCTTCAACACACTGATACCACTCGCCGTTGTTCTCAAATATTTCTCCTATCTTACATTCCATAATCAAAAAATAAGTATTGTATCATCATATTCACTTATAGTGTTAGCGTCCTCATAAACGTTATCAGAATACACTTGTATTATCTTTGACTTATCTTCCACTTTCGAAAGTTCGTCAATCAATTCTTGTACGGTCATTGTTTAGTCCTCCTTTCTTCAATTCGGCAATGAGGGCATCGGCTGCATCTACAGCATATTTAGCAAAGTTGATTCTGTCTATAGTGAAGCCATATATAGAAGCAAATACTTCTTTGGCGATTTCATACCTGCGCTGCTCCCAATCAAAATCGGGAATACGTGTATCTTCTATTGGTATATCCTCAAAATCCCACCATAGGTTTAATCCTCTCACATGATGATGTTCTACACCCTTGCTGTCAATATAAGACACTTGGTCAGAATCATCTCTTTCTGACTGATAAAAATTGTTGAACGACACCACATCAACTATCTCTCCGGTCTTTCTTAGTCTCTTTTTCATTGCAGACCTCCTTTCGCCACGTTGTGCCACATTTCGCTTGCCACCTGCAAGCTGTCAGCCTTTGCTTGAATACCAATGTACCGCTTGCTTGCGTAATCCCTTTCAGCTCTTGCCTTGCCGACGTAGGCGAACGCTATCACCACCAGCACCAACGCCTCCGCGAACATGAAGGCATACGGCCATCTGTGTATTGCCTTGTTTACAACTCGGCACGTCTCCTTGACGGCCATCGCGAAGCCCCTGCCTATCATCGAGAAGGCCTCGCGGTAGATGTTTGATGTAAATGCTATCTTTGTCATAAATCCAATTTTCAAATAAAACATTCGTTCTCACTGATTTCCTCGGCGCAGAAACGTTCAATCCATGTGTCGAGACTTCCGTCATGCCCACAGTGTTCACGCAAGGAGCATTCGTCGCAAGGATTATCTACGTATGAAGTAGCAACATGGTACAACTCCCCGTCTATTTCTACTCCTGTCAGTTTCATGGCTTGTTTCTTAGCTTGATGAAACCCTGCCTTTCGTACTCCCGCAACTCGTCGAGCTGCTTCTCGTCAACGTCGGCCACTGTCTCGCCATTGATGGTAATCCCTGCGGAGATTCCGAAGCGTTGTCGGATGCGGTCAATTAAGCCACCGTCCTTGGTTCTCCAATAAATCGTCACTCGCATACCTTTCATCTGTTATTCCTCCTCGTCGTTATAGTTCTCAAACCTGTTCCCGCCCTTGACAAGCAGTATGCACACGATTGCCACGGCGATTATAAATGCTATTAAGTAATTCATGATTGTTCTTATTTTTCGTCTTCAACTTGCGCTATTGCGCGGAATATCTCGTATGCCACTTGAGGTACCCATGCGTTACCCAACGCTTTCACCGCTTCGGAGCGCCACCTTGGAAAGGTGATACTAGCCAGTCCGAAGGAAACCCCATCATGTCTTGAACAAACAGGGGATTGAGTTGGGAAATCCGCCCATCTGTCTGACGGCAGACCTGCATCGGCAAGTCCATTTTCCCCTCCTTGTAAGCCCGTCCTTGCGCACCTTTCCAGTCCCTCGCATTCGGTGTCATCAGCAGGCCGTTCGGTCTCGTCTCTCCGTTCGCCCGGCTGTGGAACATAGTTCCTCCTGCCTCCTTCAGTTCCGACACGCGCCTTGCGTGGTGTATGTCCGTCACCATCGGAGTGGGGAGCAGGTCTTTCCTTATCACCCTGCCTATCAGTGAGCTGCGTTTTGACTGGCTCGGAGGCAGCGTGGTATTTTTCCCGTCCTGCGCACACGGCGTCGGCAGCAAGTCCAGCGGCATAAACTCCGTATTCCCGTTTGCATTGCATCGTTTCAGACCCTGCGTCTGCACTGTGGGTAACAGGGTCTTGTATCCTTCTTGCAACAATCCATATCCTGTCCCTGCGGTGGGGCGCTCCGACGGCACAAGCCGGAATAACAAACGGCTGGACGGCATATCCTTCACGCTCAAGACCCTCGCAGATTTCACGAGGGTGAACCGCTGCTCCTTTCGGTATATGTGATTCTCCTCGAAAATATCGTCTGTGCGTCCCACCGCAATCTCCTCGCCGGGCTGTACCATCGTGAGGAGGCCAGCAACGTTCTCGCCAACAAACCAAGTGGGCTGTATCTCCCGTATTGCCCGTAAAGTTTCAGGCCACAGGTAGCGGTCATCGTCCGCTCCTCTGCGCTGTCCTGCAAGGCTGAACGGCTGGCATGGAAATCCCCCGGTGAGCACGTCGATTTTGCCTCGCCATTCCGTAAAATCCGTTTTTGTAATGTCTTCATAAATCTTGCTGTTTGGATACCAGTATTCAAGCACGCGGCGTGGAAACTCCTGTATCTCGCAATGGAACACGTTGTCCCAGCCCATCCACGAGGCTGCTATTTCCGCTCCGCCTATTCCTGAAAACAGGCTTGCATGTGTCTTAATCATCGCCAATAGTTTAAAATCCCGATAGCCTCGGCTCTTGTTTCTCTTTCAGTACTTGCGCCACGCGTGCTATTTCATCATCAACCCTCTTCTCCAAGGCCTTGCTCTCCTTCAGAGCTGATTGCGTGCGCGTCTTGAAATACTCCTTCTGCTTGTTTCTCATTTCCGAGACAAGATTGAAAAACTGCCTTGCGTCCATAACTCTTCACTCTTAATTCTTCACTCTTCACTTAATCACACGCTTCCCTCGAATATCTTGGCGAAGTTCTTTGCCTCGAATATCCAGTCAAAGTCCGCCGGTATCTTACGCCGCGGCGTGCGTCCGTTCAGGTAGTCGCTTGTCATGGCGTTGCGTATGGCGTCGGCTATCTCCTGCGCAGTGTAATTCAACACTACGTCCTCTAATTTACGCTCACGCTCGTTCGTCAGTACTTTCACCGGCTTGATGGAGCTGTGGTAGTACTCTATCATTTCATTGAAGAACTTAAACATACGGAGGGATTTTTCCTTTACGGACTTGTCGGCATTTTCTCCGTTTTTCTCACGCGCGTTTTTTTCTTTTTCTTTTTTTATTTCTTTATTATTTACTTTACTTTGTGGATTATTGTCAACATTAACTCGGTTATTGCATACATTAACCCCGTTATCGTCTGCATCAATAAGCAGGTAAGGCAGTTTCTCATCCGTCTTGCGCCTTTTTGCGGCCTCGAAAAAACGTTTCTGAATTCCATGAGAAGTCAGAACCCTTACCGAGTCAAACAGGTTTTTATCGAAGAACCCCCACCTGACTAAGCGGTTCAAAATCTGGTCAAACAATTCAGTGCTGACACCGGGAAGGGAACGAAGCATTTTCATCTTCATCTTGTCATTCCACTCTATGAAGTAGCCGTTGCGATATACCGCACAGAGCAGCTTGACAGCTGTTATCTCACCCTTTATCCCGAACTCCCCGGCGATGCAAACTATCTTCTCGTCCTCGAAGAAGTCGACATCGAAAGGGAAATAATCGAGCCCGATTTTCTTTGGTCTTGCCATTGATTGTCAAACGTTTTTAAGAAAGTCGTCAACCTCGCGCATAAAATCATCTATGCCTCGGCACAATACATACTTAAACTCACCGTCGGCGCAAACCGCCTGTTGCCACCACTTTTGCGCGTCACTCTGCCTGCCATTGGCTGTCTTCATTTCTATCAGCAATCCACAGTAATGGCGGTTGCGTTTCAGAAGAATTAAATCTGCCACGCCAGGTATTACGCCCTCCGCTTTGAGCCTCGCACCAGTAACACCGTCGCGACGCCCGCCGTTCGGCACGGCAAACAGCCGCGCGAACAGATGCGGATATTTCAGCCTGAACCACCGCACACATGACACTTGTATGCGGTGCTCCTCGTCTGATGGCTGACGGCGCACGTCCTTGGCATTTGCCATGGCAAGCAGCTCGTCAAGCGTCGTCTTCTTCATGGCCGTGCGTCTTATCTATCACCACATCCTCGCATCCCGTTGCACTGATTGTCACCTTCTGCCCGTCGGGTATGCCGTCAACAAAACGTTTCACGGCCTTGCTTATGGCCTTGTCCGTTTTATCAGGCTTATCAGTCCCACCAGCTTTATTAGGCTCATTCGGCTTATTTGCCCCATCCGCCTCATAAAGGAACACGTCCATTATCTTGGTTTCCGAAACTGCCTCGCAGTCCCAGTCTACCACCGTGCCCTCCATGTACTTGTTCGTCATCCGCCTTGCGTCGTCGATGTCCTTCGCCTGCACAAGCAGGTAGGTCGCAGTCTTTTTCTCCTTTTCCGTCCTTTCGTCGGTTTGGATATAGTTTATTTTCACCTTGTACCACTTGTCGGCCTGTGAGTTGTCAGACTTCACAAGCTGCGAGTAGTTCGTGATCTTCTCCGACACTACGTCAAACTCACCGCTGACGTAGCATGACATTTCCTTTATTATACGGCTTTCGGCCTCGGTAAACGAGAGCGCATCTACGATATACAGCTCCGTCACCTTCTTCTGCATCCCGTTTTCCATTGTTTTCTCGTAGCGGATGCCGCATTCAAACAGTTTCATATATTATCGTTGTTACGTCCTGGCAACTTGTATTGCCAGGACGCGGTTAATAATTACATACAAGGCGACTTACAGTCACATTCACACGGAACATCGTTCTCTTGTAAGATTTTTCCTTCCGGCTTTATGGCACGTTTTAAACGCTGAAAAAGCGTCTGTGCATAGTTGTCCATCTGATTGTACTGCCTTTCAAGCAAATATACTTCCTCTTTGTCAAGCTCAAAAACTTTTTCCGAATACAAGAAGTTTTTGAGCTTTTTCATACGCTCACGCAACTCTTCAAATTCTATACGCATACGGTCTATATGTGTTTCAGCCACTTTATACGCCTTTTCAAAAACCGTCTTTGGCGACCATGACTTATAACCATCTTTGTACTCCACGATGTAACCTTCCTCGTTGTCACCGTGCACATCCGAGCTGTTGGCATAAGGATTACGTCCTGTGGTTTTGATGAACTCGCCTAAATTCATAGGCTCTGCACTCACTTGTTTTGTTCCAACATACTTTTTCATTTTCTTTCTTTTTTTAGTTTAATAATAAGTTGTTTTATCATGTGTGCTCTACATTTGCATTTCTGCATTGGTAGAGCGTCGTATAGTTTCGCAGCGTCATCCAAGTACTGGATTATCTTCCGCACGTCCGTCTTGCATATCTCCATGTTCCATGAAAAGGTTAACGAGTTCGTTGAAATACGCCTCCTCCGTCGGTATCCCGTCGTCGGAGTTCATTATCTGCGCAGCCGTGTTTTTTTTGTCCTGTATAAGCCTGTACACCACGTTGTCTATTGTGCCGCCGGCCAGCAGGTAGTAGCACGTCACGTTGTCCTTCTGTCCTATGCGGTGCGCCCTGTCCTCGCACTGGCAGCAGTCGCAGTAAGTCCACGGCAGTTCGAGAAAGGCCACCGACGACGAAGCCGTCAATGTCAGCCCTACGCCAGCGGCCTTGATTGAACAGATTATGAGCATTGTTTCCGGATTGTTCTGAAAGTTGTCCACCGCTGCCTGCTTCTCCACTGCGCTGTCACGCCCCGTTACGGTCACCGCGCCGGGGAAAGCCTTTACCAAACCGTCAACGACTTCGTGCAGCGAGCAGAACACTATCAGCTTCTTGCCGTTCTCCAAGAATGTGCGTATGAAGTCCACCGCCTGCGCCACCTTGCCCAGTGTGGCCAGCCTGCGCAGCGTCATGAAGCGCACAAGAGCTTCCATCCTCATCTTGCGCCGTATCTCCCAGTCGGTGCATTCCGTGTATCGTTGAAGATATGCCGCAAGGTCTGCGGCGGCGAGGTTGTATTCCGGCGCGTTGTCTATGTCGACGTACAGGTCTATGCGTGTCTTGTCGGGCAACTGCGGCAGCACCTTGGCTTTCTCGCGGCGTATCATGCAGGAGTTGTATAACTTTCTGCTCAACACCGACAGCGGCACGGCCGGCTCCGCCTTTTTGTCTTTCTGGTCAATGCAGTAGTCCGCCATGAACTGCGTACGCCCTCCGAACTCCTGAAGCCGTCCCATAATTGAGAGCTGCGCGACAAGGTCTTCAGGTCTGTTCACCACCGGAGTACCCGACAGTAGGATTACCCATTCCTTGCCTGTCGTAATCCCCTTGGTGAAGATTGTCTGTTGTGCCGACGGGTCTTTTACTCGGTGGCTCTCGTCGATGATGACGCTCTTGAACATCCTTATCTGCGGACAGAACACCACGTCCTTCAACCGGAAGCTTTGGTTGCCTTTCCCGGAACTCCCATTGCTCCCAGTCCTCCCATTTATATCCCACACGAAATACTTTCTCAGACTTTCGTAGTTCACAATGGCAACATGGTGCATTCCCATCTTGAGCAGGTACGGCCACGTTGTCCGAACGGAATTGTCAAGCACCAACGCCGACTTATCCGTGAACTTCCCGAACTCCCGCTGCCAGTTTATCTTCAACGACGAGGGACAGATGACAAGGCAGGGATAGGCGTTTGCCGTATCAACTATGCCTATGCTCTGTAGCGTCTTGCCCAACCCCGGTTCGTCCCCGATGATAAGCCGTTTCTTTGCCAGCCCGTATTCAATACCTTCCTGCTGGTATGGGTACGGCTCAACGCGAAGATGATGTTTCAGCGTGTGCATCTTGTTTCTTGTTAAAGTTCCATCCGTTCAGTTCATACACCCGTCTGCGTGCCTCTTCCCGATTACTGTATAACGGTTCGTCGTCAACAGGCTCAGCCATAGTACACGACTCATTGACATGAATGTATCTGTATATGCGGAAGGCACGTCCACGTGGCGCATAATAACATTGTCCTACTTTAGGTTTTATCATAATCTGTTCATTTAAAATTTTCAATCTCTTCCTCCAAGTCCTCGCGGTCAAGGCCGCGTATGTAAGTGTAGAGCACCAGGTTCACGCAGTCGTTATAGAACCGCTCAAACTCTTCTTCATCCATTGCCGCAAACGATATGCTGCGGTACTCAATCTCACGCTCGCCCCTGTCGTTCATTCTCGACGAGAAATATCCGAGGTCACGCTTGAACCGCCGCACCATGTCGTCCACACTGCGTATGTTCCACCGTTTCGCAAGCTGCAACGGCAGGTTGTCGTATGTCAGCCTCACGAGCGCAAAGAACTTCTTGTGAAACTCGTAGTTGCGCGGCTGCGTCACACGGCAGCGTACCGTCGAGCCTGTCTTCAGCCTCTTCTTCATGTCCAGGTCGCTGTCATACAGCGGCACAAGTCCGTAAGCCGTTACCCGGCAATAGATGTCCATATCTTCTTAACTATTCATCCCATTAGTCCTATCCGGCCTATTGGCCCCATTCTTTATGAATTGTGCATTGACAGCAGCCACCATTGAAAGGCCAACTCCTCGTACTTCTCGCGACCACGGTTATAAACATCGTCGTTCCTGTTGATGAACTTCTTGAACACCTTGCAGTTCTTCTTCGAAATGGCGTAGATGAAGTCACGGTCGCTGTGTGCGATGTCCATGTACCATGCGCGGCTCCTGTCCCAGTCGAAGAAGTCCACCGCCTCGTCGAACTCCTGCTGCGAACTGGCAAAGGTGGTTTTCAGGTCGCCGCCGAAGCCGAAGGCCGTCAGGTACCAATCCCACTTGCAGCGTGTATCAAGATGGAAAGGATATTCACAGTAGGTGAACTCCTGCCCCTTGTTCACCATGAAGCGTTGCGTGTCCGCCAGTTCGAGCACCTTGGCGAGAAATGGGTCGTGCCGTGCTTCCATGCGGAGCGAGCGTTGCATTTCCTTGGCGTGAAGAAACTCGTCGTCAGTGTATTGCACATCGTCCACCGTGTAGCGGTAGTAGTCCACCCGTGCCGGCTCGGTGATGATTGCGTCAACCAGCGTACCGAAGCGGAACGCCGCCTCGCGGACGCCGAACTGCTGCCGTGGGTGGATGATGTCACGCAGGGCCGTGAGGTCGGAATTTGAAACCTCTGTTCTATTGTAGTATTCATCAGGATTATGGTTCATTGTTACTTTGCCTTTACTTCGTCCACATACTCCACGTTCTCGTCGTTCACAAAGATGTCCTCCTTGTTGGCCATCTTCTCGCAGAACGTGATTTGTTTCTTGAACATCTTGGCAAGTTCCTCAACAGTAAGTGTGCAGCCCTCCTTGCTCCACCACAACGAGAGTATAGGCATGATACCCTCTGGATTAAGCAGGTTTATTTTCTTCGTTACCTTTGTCTTCGGCTGATAACCTGCCACGGTTGCCTGTTGATTGAAGAGTGAGGTCATTTCCTCCGTCTTGTGCTCCATTTCGACCTTACGCTTTTCCTCGGCCTCGCGTGCGGCGCGTTCCTGCTCCAGACGTTCGGCCTCGGCTTTCTGCCTTGCCTCCATTTCCGCCTTTATGCGTGCTGCTTCCTCTGCGTTGGCCTTAGCCATCTTTTCGAGGTTTGCTTTCTTTGAGGGAAGGCGGTCAAGTATGTAGTCCAGGTTGTCGCCAACTTCGGCGATGTACTGCTCAATGAACTGCTTGTGCAGCTTTTGCTTTGTCTCCGTCTCTATCTCGGCTGCGTTCACGCCGGAGGGGATGCGCACAAACGTGCGCAGGTTCTCAAACCATTTGGATGGCAGTCCCTTGTCCACATAATCCTTCGTGCTTTTCAGCCTTGCCAAGGTGTCGTCGTAGTTTTCAAGCGTCAGCTCGTTGTCAGCCTTGGTTATCTGGTTTATGCTGTCGTTAACAAGCCGCTGGAACTGCTGCTTGAAGTCGTCCTCCACGTCCATGCGGAACTTCCGTACTGCCTCTTCCGCCTGGCGGCGTGCCATTTCCTCGCGCAGCCGCTTTTCTTCCTCCGTACGCTTCTTTGCTGCGTACTGATTGCGCAATTGCTGGAGCTGGTAACCTATCGTTCCAGCTTTTGCCGGGTCAATCTCGTTCTCTATGACAGTGAATGCCGTGCGTACTTGGTCGAACAGCTTGGTAACGGGCGAGCGGCGTTCGTTCATGACTTTCACCGTGCGCCGTGCCTTTTCGATGAATGTTGCCGCCTGACGGTCGAGGTCGTCATTCATGCCCTGCTGCTGTATGGTGTGTAGTATGTTTTGTCCGAAGTTCACGCAGTTGTCGCGCGACTGCCTGTTAAGTTCATAAGACTTCGGGGCGGCCTGCATAATCTTATTCATGTTCTCCGGCCGTATTATAGTAAGTTCGTTGCTCATAATTTATAATTGGGTTTATTTGTCCTATTTGCCCCATTCGGCTTATCATGTTATTTAAAAAGTATCGTCTCCCGACGGCTCTACCGTCACCCCTGCCGACATGTCCTGCGGCGGAGCGAACGTCTCCTCTCCTTTCGGTTGCGATACTTGAGCCGTGCCTTCGGCCATTCCTCCGTACGGGTCAAAGCCCGTTTCGGGCTGGCCGTCATTGCCTATCACATCGCTCTCAAGCTGCGTACCTTTGCCGATGGCTATCTTCGGATAAGTCTTGAAAGCGTGCTTTATGCACTTGGCCTTGAGAAAGCCCGTGTCTATCTGACCGTCGGCCGAGGAGTATAGTTGGTTGGGGTTCTCGACGTATTTGTGAGCGTCATTATCCCAATACCTGTTAGCCTTGCGTGAGAAGTCAGAAAGGCGTTTCCAGTCCGATTCCGTCATCACGCTGTAGTCTACCGAGCCGTCAGGCCGTGTAATCTTCAAGAAGCAGGCTATTATGCGGTTCGACTGGCGCGGAATCTTGCAGCAATAGTTCACGTACTTGCGCCCGTCCTTCTCGCCGAACGAGAACTCGTCACCATCATACACAATCACCGGGTTGTCCGCATACTGTATCTGTCCGGCCTTAGCCCTCAACAGCAACTCACCGTATCCCGAGATTGTAAGGTTACAGCGTGTCTCGTATAGGTTCTCTCCTTGCGCGTTCTTGCCCGTGCAATAGTTTCTCGGCAGCAGGTAGCACAACGCCTGCGCCCCTGGCTCCAACGTCAGGCCGCGCACCGCAAGGTCAATGAACGCGAAGAATACCGACATTCCCGTACACTTACGCAGCTTTTTGTTGTCCCTCAACTGGTTGTTGAAGTACATTGCCTCACGCTCATACACTCCTTCGCCGCCGTCTTTCCAAATGGCGTTGTACACGTTGATGAACTGTGAGCGCACGTAGTCATTTCTTATCACATCCGTCGCCTTGAGCGACGAAATAATACGTGCCTGATTCAAAGTTTCTTGGTTGTTCATAATCTGTCAATTTTTATCGGTTGAAATTCTTAATCCAAAATCTGTACACGTCCTTGCCGCACATTGCAGCAAAAAACATAAATGCTACGATTAAAGCCGTGACGTCGCCCGTCATTGCTGCGTGGCCTGTTGTCAGCGCAAGCAGCGCAATAGATAATGTTTTCATATATCTCGTGTTTTTTGTTTCGATTAAAAAGAAACTTGCCGTATCTCACGACAGGGCAAGCCGAAAGTATCAGTTCTTTGAAACATTGAATTGCAATGTCGTGGCGCAGCCGTTCTCGCTACGGGATGCAAGTCGTCAGCTTTCCCTGCGCCTGGATTACAATGCAAAAGCCCCTCCGCCCGAAGATTTTGGACGCGACAAAGAGAATAAACCCCTAAACGGAGGGGCGTTCCTACGCTTTACTCGCAGGAATATATGTTTGTCATTATGGCCTTTGGAAACTGCCTATCCTCACGGACGGGCAGAGTGAAATCCAAATAAGAAAAATATGATTATTTAAACCTACCGCCCAACCTCACGGCCAAGCAGAACAAAAACTAAATTGAAAAAAAACATTATAGTATGAAAACCTCTTGCCTCCGCCGAGGCGGTAACTTATATAATATGTATTCTATCCGTTATGTAAGCCGTGCGGACTTCACAGCTGGCACGGCAATAAAAACCTTAAAAAATTAATACCATATGTGTGCATGTAATTCGTTCCCGTGCGTGTTCCGGTGTCAACGCTTACCGCCATGTAAGGCACGGGATATATATGTCTTTGCCCACGTCGTCACCCGGTTGCGGCCGCCCACTCCGCATAACTTTATAGCCTTAATGGACTGTGGCAGGCTCTATCCGTCGGCAATCAATCTCTAACTTAACGAACGCCATACTTGGCGCACGCCCGTCA
>OHWI01000277.1_pt1 | contig 20526 bp, 18 predicted proteins | sample 1579721 | NCBI WGS metagenome assembly OHWI01 (sample SAMEA3882529, study PRJEB24775) | human gut metagenome | biome: human-associated habitat; feature: intestine environment; material: feces | place: Netherlands | collected 2009/2010
CAGGACTAAATTCTACCGCCCTGTAGGGCAGTGGAATTTAAAATTTCATTTTAGGGATATAAAACAACATTCACAGTAGATTGACTTTTAGCATACGATAGTGTATATTTAAATTACAAAGAGAAGATACTACAGTCGGAACGGAGACTTAAAACCCGTTTCCAGTGGTCGGGATGAAGACCTAAAACTCATTCCCATTACAGAGTAAACTGCTAAAAATCAAAGGCGGATGGCTTCGGTCATCCGTCTTTCTTTAACCAAGGAGATAAAATGGCAGAGGAAAGTTTTAAGGAACGTGCCCGACAGGAAATGATAAAAGCTGCAAAACAGTATAAGGACATCTATGTTGATTATGAGTATCTAATTTGCTCGGTAACATTTGAGAAAAATGATTATTATATAATTGCTGCAGAGGAAGATAATTTTCAGCATTTAACAGGTGTGCAGTCAAAGATAGATGCTAAGACATTTTTCCGCAAATGTTATGATGGAACGCTTGCGGAAGTGGACTTTGATTTTGCAAAAGCAGGACACAATGAGAAGTCGGCAAAAGGTACAGTAAGAAGAAAAATACAGGTTTTGCCGGATATGATGACACTAATGAAATCGGATGTTCAAGTAGAAGAAGGCTTTCGGAAAAATCGGGTAGTGTGTTCGCTGGCAACAGCGGATGGAAACTGCACATTAGGTTTTTCAGAATCAAAGAAAGCACGTCCGAAGTCCTTGATAAAAGGAAATGAATTAAAGAATCCGGGGACTGTAGATTTGATTCTAAGAAAAACAACTGGAAGTTTATTCTTTGATGAAATTATTGTTGGAGATACAGCAATGCTTAAGCAGTTCAGAGAAAAAATTGAGGATATTGTGTCAGCAAAGTTGTTTGAAGATGTAACAGGAGAATAAGACATATGAATGATGAAGATCATGTTTTGTTAAGTGAAAAATTAGAAGATCAGCTTAAGGCTGTAGAGTGGGCGCATGAACAGAAGAAAATTCTTGATGACAAAAGCAGACGTATCGCAGATGCACTCATGGAAAAAATGACACCTTTGATAATGAAGAATAGTGTACAGAAATAGCGTGGGTACAATTTTGGTACACCAGAAATGCAACTATATAAATAACATACAAAACCGTATCAAAATAATATGGTTTTGCAATATAATAACAGCAGATTTATGTGAAAAATTGAACCCGAAAAAGAGTTTGAATAACGGATTAAAATGCCGAAAGCCTGTATTTATGCGGGTTTCCGGCATTTGTTTTATCAAAAGGCTCTAGTTTGGCTCTATTTGTGGGAACAATAAATGATAAATAGAAGAAATTTAATAAGGAGAACTTTATGAAAAAGATATTAGTGACAGGCGGAACAACTTTTGTAAGTAAATATGTGGCAGAATATTTTGTGAATGTGGGTTATGAAGTTTTTGTACTTAACAGAAATTCTAAGCCACAAGTTCAGGGTGTAAAACTCATTGAAGGAGATAGGCATAATTTGGGTGGTGTATTAAAGGATACATTCTTTGATGTTGTAGCGGATATAACAGCCTATAATGATAACGATATAATTGATTTTGTTAGGGAATTGGGTTCTTTTGATCAGTATATTATGATTAGTTCAAGTGCTGTTTATCCTGAGTATGGTGTTCAGCCATTCCTGGAAGAATCAGAGAAATCCGAAAATAAATTTTGGGGTTCATATGGAACCGATAAAATAGCAGCTGAAAAGGCATTACTTGAAAGCGTGAAAGATGCATATATATTAAGACCGCCTTATTTATATGGACCAATGAATAACGTGTATAGAGAGGCTTTTGTATTTGATTGCGCCTTGGCGGACAGAAAATTCTATTTACCTAAAGATGGCAGTATGAAATTACAATTCTTTCATGTAAAAGATTTATGCAGGTTGATGGAGGTAATAATTAAAGACAAGCCACAAGAGCGTATTTTAAATGTTGGTAATGTTGAAGCAGTTTCTATTAAAGATTGGGTCACAAAATGCTATGAAAGCTTAGGAAAAATACCGGATTTTGTAAATGTTTATGAAGATATTGAACAGCGAAATTATTTCAGTTTTTACAACTATGAGTACTATTTGGATGTATCGCGTCAAAACAAAATATACCCAGAAACCATATCATTAGAAGACGGATTGAGGGATAGTGTTAAATGGTATTTGGAACATAGCACAGAAGTTAATAAGAAACCTTATTTTAAATATATAAATGAAAATCTAGTGGAGGATTAATTACAAAAGCTATCAAAGATTATCAGCGATTAAAGAAAGATGAAGCAGATCGGTTAGCGATTGGATGGGATGTAAAGAGAGAACTTTCAAAAATAAACTATCGTATCCACACGGATGCAGTAAAAGAATTTTTGATAAGTTTCATTTGAAAATGGGGTTTGCGGAAGCAAATAGAATTATTTGTTTTACGAAAAGGTTAACAGATTTAGAGGAGTAGTATGTGATGGCGAAAAACTATGAATATAAAAAAGCAACCATAGCAGACATTGATGAACTTGTAAGGACTAGAATTATCGTCCTTCGTACTGCCAATAAACTATCGAATGATGTGGATATGTCATTGGTGGAAAAAGAATCCTATGAATATTATAAGAACGCATTAGAAACTGGTGAGCATATTGCATATCTGGTGTATGATAACGAAACCTTTATTGGCGCTGGTGGTGTCAGTTTTTATCAGGTTATGCCGACATATCATAATCCAACAGGTAAAAAGGCTTATATTATGAATATGTATACGGCACCGGCATATCGGAGACAGGGGATTGCATTTCATACATTAGATTTACTGGTAAAGGTTATAAGGAAACAGGGCGTATCACAGATTACTTTAGAGGCGACAGAGATGGGACGACCATTGTATGAAAAATATGGATTCGTAAAAATGGAAGATGAAATGGAGCTGATCAAATGACAAGAGTTTATTTCGTGCGTCACGCACAGCCGGAACACGAATGGGAAGAAGACAGGACAAGACCTTTGACGGAAGAGGGTAAGAAAGATTCTGCAATTGTGCTGGAATTTTTGAAGGATAAGAAAATAGATGCGTTTTATTGTAGTCCGTATAAACGTAGTATGGATACCATTGCAGAGGCAGCAGATTTTTTCACAAAAGAGATTATAACAGATGAGAGATTGAGGGAGCGTGAAAAAGGACCTGATGGAAACAATCACGGAATGTTCCAGAAACGATGGGCTGATCATAATTATCATGAAGAAGGTGGGGAGTCCATTGCTATGGTGCAAAAACGTAACATAGAGGCACTGAATGAGATTTTATCTGATAATACGGATAAAGATATTGTTATAGGAACCCATGGTACTGCCCTTAGTACGATATTGAATTTTTATGATAGTAATTTTGGCTGTGAAGATTTTCTGCGAATTATAGATTGGATGCCATATATTATCGAACTGGACTTTGAAAGCAGCTGTAACGAAATGGAATCTGAATGTCCAATTTACAGTTTTAAGTTGATTGCCAAACAGGAACATTGTTATATAGAGAAGGAATTTAAGGGGAAGCAGCGTGCGGATAAAAATTAATATTGTTTTATCTAAGGAAGGATTGTAGTTATGCAATATGCAAGAAAATTAAGAAAAGGTGACAAAGTAGCGATTGTAAGCTTGTCAAGTGGAATGCTTGGTGAAGAATTCTGCAGTCATAATATTGAGATTGGCGTAAAGAGATTAAAAGAATATGGTTTGGAGCCGGTATTTATGCCAAATGCTTTGAAGGGTATTGAATATTTGCAAACTCACCCGCAAGCAAGGGCGAAAGACCTAAAAGATGCATTTCTGGATAATTCTATTGCAGGGATTATTTGTGCAATTGGTGGTGATGATACATACAGACTTTTGCCTTATCTGATGGAAGATGAAAAGTTTATAAAGACGGTAGAGGAGCATCCAAAATTATTTACAGGATTCTCAGATACTACGATCAATCATTTGATGTTTTATAAACTGGGCTTGTCTACTTATTACGGACCAAACTTTATTTGTGATTTGGGGGAAATTGCAGATGAGATGTTACCATATACCAAAAGGGCATTTGAGAGTTATTTGGAAGGTAATGAATCTGATGAAATTATATCCAGTGATACTTGGTATGAAGAAAGAGAAGATTTTTCAAGAGCTGCAATAGGAACAAAAAGAAAAGCTCATAAGGAAGAACGTGGGTTTGAACTTCTCCAGGGAAGTGAAATTTTCCAAGGAGGATTATTAGGCGGATGTTTGGAAAGCCTTTATGATGTATTGACCAATAGCAGATATGAAGATGAAAAGGAAGTTTGTGAAAGATATGATCTGTTTCCAAATAAGGAAGAGTGGATTGGGAAAATTCTATTTATAGAAACCTGCGAAGAAAAACCGACTCCTGAATTGTTTGAAAGAGAAGTGTTATTACTGAAAGAAAAGGGAGTATTCGACGTGGTAAATGGTGTATTAGTTGGAAAACCACAGGATGAAGCTTATTATCAGGAATATAAAGATATTCTTATTAGAGTGATAGACAATGAGAAACTTCCGATTGTTTATAATGTGAATTTCGGACATGCTATGCCACGATGTGCGTTACAGTATGGTGCTGTTGCAAAGGTAGATATGAAGCAGAAAAAGATTTATGTGAATAGGTAAACACTATGGCTGTGTCATATAACAAATTATGGAAATTATTAGTGGATAAAAAAATGAGCAAATCTGATTTGCGTAAAAGGCAGAAATTGCTCCTAACACGATGACAAAATTACGTCGTGATGAAGAAGTAAGTCTTACAAAGGTTATTGATGTGGTATGTAAAATCATAGATGAAGTTTCATTTGCAGGGACTGATTCCGTTATGCATGGCACGATAGAAAAAATGGCAGAACACTGACAAAAAGTTATGGAAAATTTTCCTGATGAATTTATAAGTTCATCAAAGTAGTGAAACTCATGCAGGAATATGTTATACTAAAGGCAGACAAAGCTGGAGGATATATGGATGAGCACCTGCAAGGCACTGTTATCTAAAATTACAAATAAAAATGCTTTTTATGAGCAGGAGGATGTGACACAGAATATTTTTGCGTTCCGTGTGGTGGGAATCTGCATTTTATTCTATTCGTTTGTGATGATTCTGAACTGCCTGCATATTTTTATCGTGGATCAGGCGATTTTTATCAGAGGCTATGTGGTGGCATGTGTGCTGACGCTGATTTATGGATTGCTGCTTGTGAAGATGGGGCTTGAGCACCCATTTACCAAGTATCTCAGCGTTACGGCCATCGGGTTGATCGTTATGGCCGCGAGTGCATCCCTTACCTACCATATGATCATTATTATGATGATCCCGATTATCATTGCAAGTATGTATACTTCAAAGAGACTGTCGGTTTATGCCTTTATCTTTACAGTGGGTGGGATTACGATCAGTACTTATGTGGGCTATTATTTTGGGGTATGTGATGCAAACATGGCACTGCTGACGGTGACATCACTGGATCATCTGCAGAAGGATGGTGTGTTTTTACTCAACAAAGTAAACGAAAATCCTATGGTTACGCTGGCACTTTATTATGTGATGCCGCGATCGCTGATGGCGGTTGCATTTTATTATATAAGTAACAGTGTAAACAGTATTGTGCGCAAGTCCATGGAAAATGCAATGCGTATGGTACAGGCAGCTTCCATGGATGATATGACGGGACTTTACAGTAAAAATAAACTGCTTGAAACAGTGGAACATATGGAGCCAAAAGAACGCCCGGTTGCGGTTATTTATTGGGATGTCAACCAGTTGAAATATGTAAACGATACGTTTGGTCATTTGTACGGAGACCAGCTGATTGCCAAAATTGCGGGATCCATTCGGGCAGTAGTGACGAGTGAGGAAGCCAATGCTTACCGTTACGGTGGGGATGAATTTCTTATGATTATTCCGGATGGGACACAGGAGATTGCAGAAGATGTCATTGAAAAGTGGAGGCAGGTGATGAAGCCGATTCAGAAAAACAGTGAGATTCCGGTATCTGCCTCCGTGGGATATGCCGTGGGAAAATATGAAAATATAATGGAATTGATCGAGATCGCAGATCAGAGAATGTATAAGGACAAACAACTACGCCGCCAGTAGCGGCGTATTTTATGGCTCAGAGGGATAACAGAACCGGAAAGGGGATAGAGAAAATTTGAAAACAAACAAATATGAAATAGATATGTGCAATGGTTCAATCATGGATAAACTGATCTCGTTTGCACTCCCACTCATGCTGTCTGGAATTTTACAGCTGATGTTCAATGCGGTGGATATCATTGTTGTGGGGCATTTTACGGGAAAACAGGCACTGGCGGCAGTGGGATCGACCACGGCACTCATCAACGTGTTCACCAATCTGTTTATCGGAATTTCGCTGGGGGCTAACGTGCTTGCGGCACGTTTTTTTGCGTCCGGCAGGGAAAAAGAAATGTCAGACACGGTACATACCGCCATTCTGCTGGCACTGATCAGCGGAATTCTCATGGCTGGAATCGGGGTAATCAGTGCAAAGGGTGCGCTGCTTCTTATGGGAACGCCGGACAATGTCATTGCACAGTCAACCCTTTACATGCGGATTTATTTTCTGGGGATGCCGTTTTTTATGCTCTATAATTATGGGGCAGCGATTCTGCGTGCGGTGGGAGATACCAAGCGGCCGTTGTTGTTTCTGAAAACCGATCACAAGAATCAGATCCAAGCGGCCGTTGTTGTTTCTGGTGATTTCCGGATGTGCCAATGCGCTGCTGGATCTGATTCTTGTGATCGGTTTTCATCTGGGTGTGGCAGGCGTAGCTACTGCGACGATTACGGCACAGATGATCTCCTGCATTCTGGTTTTGTTATGCCTGTACCGCACCGACAGCTGCTATCAGCTGCGTTTTTCGAAGCTGAAAATAAAAAAGGTTTATCTGCTGCAGATTTTTCAGGTGGGAATTCCTGCCGGGATTCAAAGTACGGTTATTAACTTTTCAAACGCGCTGCTGCAGTCTTCCGTGAATTCCTTCGGAGATACGGCGATGGCGGGGTATACAGCGGCAAATAATATTTTGGGATTTTTGTATATGTCGGTAAATTCCATTACACAGGCATGTATGAGTTTTACGAGTCAGAATTATGGTGTGGGGAAATATAAACGTATGGATCGTGTGCTGATCGACTGTCTGATTCTTACGGTCAGTGTTCCCCTGCTGCTGGGATGTGGCGCATGGCTTTTCGGACCGCAGGTACTTAGTATATATACGAGAGAAAAGGATGTGATCGAGAGTGGCATGGAGATTCTTGCCATTACAACAGTGCCGTATTTTTTGTGTGGCATTATGGATCTGTTTCCCGGAGCACTGCGGGGGATGGGACATTCGGCAGTGCCGATGATCCTGTCGGTGATCGGTACGGTCGGAACGAGAATTCTCTGGATTTTTGGATTTTTCCCACATCACAAATCGTTGTACTTCCTGTTTATTTCTTATCCGGCATCCTGGATCATCACGATTGTGATGCAGGTCATCTGTTTTTATTTTGTGAGAAAAACGGTGCGCAGGGAATTGATGCGGGGATAAAACGCAGCGTAAAAAATGTGCCCAAAAATCGGAAACGATTTTTGGGCATTTAGTTTCTTGAAGAAAGAAAAAGAACATGCTACCATGATGGAAACTAAAACAAAGAAAATAGTTTCCTTCCGGCAGAAAGGATGAAAAGAATGAATAAAGAACTGAAAGAGAACATTATGCAGGGAACGTTGCAGGCATTCAATCAAAAAGGTTTGAAATTTACGATGGATGATATTGCAAAGATTTTAGGGATCAGTAAAAAGACGATTTATCAGGTGTTTCGTGATAAGGAGACTTTGTTTCTGGAAACAGTGGATTATTTGTTTGACCGGATCAAGGACAGTGAGCAGAAGATCGTAGAGAATCCGGAGATGGATACCCTGCAAAAGATTCACACAATCCTTGGTGTGATGCCGGAATGTTATCAGGATGCGGATTTTCGACAGTTATATCAGTTAAAAGAAAAATATCCGGAGATTTATCATCAGGTGGAGGTACGGCTCGAAACAGGCTGGGAAACGACCATTGCCCTGTTGGAACAGGGCATGCAGGAAGGTGTGATCCGTCCGGTCCGGATTCCGATTTTAAAGATGATGCTGGAAGCATCGTTAGAGCAGTTTTTCCAGCGCGATATCCTGCTGCAGAATGAAATTACTTATGCGCAGGCATTGCAGGAGGTTGTCGGGATTCTGATGTATGGAATTGCTTCGGAGAGGTAAAACGAAAGGGGAGCATAAAGAAGCATGGAGAGGTTGTATTGGAACAATGACTGGAAATTTGCCGAAACATGGGAAGAAGCCATGAAAGAGGCAGTATATCCGGAAAATGAGATGGAGGATGTGCGGCTGCCGCATACCTGCAAAGAGCTTCCGTATCATTACTTTGATGAGCATGCATATCAGATGCTGTGTGGATATCGCAGACATTTTATGGCGTCGGAAGCGTGGCAGGGGAAAAGTGTGGAACTGACCTTTGAGGGCGTGGCGCATGATGCGGTTGTTTATGTCAATGGGACAGAAGTGAAAGCGCACCATTGCGGTTATACGGCATTTTCCGTGGAACTTGCAAAATACCTGAAATATGGGGAGGACAATGTACTTGCGGTGCGTGTCGACAGCCGGGAAAATTTGAATATTCCGCCGTTCGGATATGCCATAGATTACATGACTTTTGGCGGGATGTATCGTGAGGTTTACGTGCAGGTGAGAAATAAGACACATCTTGCAGATGTATTTGTCAAGCCACAGATACATCCTCTGCAGGTGACTACAGAGATTACGGTACAGAATATTTCGGATGGGATAACGTTGCAGCAGGAAATCCGCAAAAAAGGCGAGGGTGCATATAGTCCCCTGGGACAGAAGCCGGTAAAACAGACAAATGTGCAAACCGTTTTTCCAGTGCAGGAGATCTGTTTGTGGGAACCGGAAAATCCACATTTGTATGAAATCCGGACAAGTTTGTGGAAAAATGGGGAAATGATAGATGCGCGTGTGGATATCACAGGGTTTCGGGAAGCCGGATTCCGGAAAGATGGTTTTTATCTGAACGGAAAGAAATTGCGGCTTCGTGGATTAAACCGTCATCAGAGTTATCCGTATGTGGGATATGCAGCACCGGCATCCATGCAGATTTTCGATGCCGATATTCTCAAAAAAGAACTTGGCGTGAATGCTGTGCGCACTTCCCATTATCCGCAGTCGCAGGATTTTATCCGCCGTTGTGATGAAATTGGTCTGCTTGTGTTTACCGAGTTTCCGGGGTGGCAGCACATCGGGGATGAAGAATGGAAGCGGCAGGCGGTGCAGAATTTAAAGGAAATGATCGTGCAGTACCGCAATCATCCTTCCATTATTCTCTGGGGCGTGCGGATTAATGAATCACAGGATGACGATGTTTTTTACAGGGAAACAAACCGGGTGGCACATGAACTGGACGATACGCGTGCAACCGGCGGAGTGCGGATGCTAAAGAAAAGCCATCTTCTGGAGGATGTTTATACATACAACGATTTTCTTCACGATGGCAGACATCCGGGGTGTAATCCGAAACGAAAAGTTACACCGGATATGAAAAAACCGTATCTGATCAGTGAGTATAACGGGCATATGTTTCCGACCAAGCCGTTTGACGATGAGGAACACCGGACGGAGCATGCAATCCGTCATGCAAATGTATTAAATGCGGTGGCACAGGAGCCGGATATTGCAGGAAGTTTTGGCTGGTGTATGTTTGATTATAATACGCACAAGGATTTTGGCAGCGGTGACCGGATCTGTTACCATGGCGTGATGGATATGTTCCGCAACCCGAAACTTGCGGCGGCGGTGTATAGCAGTCAGCAGGAAGATACACCGGTTTTAGAACTGAGTTCTTCGATGGATATCGGAGAGCATCCGGGCGGAAATCGCAGCGGAAACTGGATGATTACAAATGCGGATGCCGTGCGGATGTACAAAAACTCTAAATTAATCAAAGAGTATCATCGGGAGGACTCCCCATATCGTGCACTGGCGCATGGACCGATTCCTGTGAATGACTTTATCGGAAATGCGATTGTCGAAAATGAGCCAATGAAATCGAAACAGGCCAGACTGATGGGGCAGCTGCTTAACATGACGGCGTATTACGGGCTGAACAATCTTCCGGCAAAGTTCTACCTTCTGGCATTGCGGCTGATGGTCTGCTATCACATGAAACCAAAGGATGCGGTTGCGCTTTACACACGATATGTCGGGGACTGGGGGACGACTTCCACGGTCTATAAGTTTGAGGCTGTCAGGGACGGAAAAGTGGTAAAGACCGTGATCAAAGAGCCGATGCAGCAGGCACATCTGGAGGTGAAGGTAAGTGCACATAACCTGACCGAAGGCAGAACCTATGATATGGCGGCGGTTCGTATCCGGGCACTGGATGAAAATGGAAATGTGCTGGGATTTTTCAATGAACCGGTGCAGTTTGAAGTGAAAGGTGTTCTGGAACTGATCGGTCCAAAGACCATATGTTTACAGGGAGGTATGGGTGGTACTTATGTAAAGACGACCGGACAGGCCGGAGAAGGAATTTTGACAATTGAAAATGCGCAGACGGGGAAAATCTGTGAACATTTTCAGGTGGCACGGGAAGAGTAAGGGGGAAATACAATGAAATTATCAGCAAAAGAAAAAACGGCATTCGGCCTGGGGGCTGTCGGAAAAGATATGGTATATATGCTTTCGGCGAGCTATATTCTGTATTATTATCAGGATGTTCTCGGAGTAAGTGCGATGGCAATGGGAATTATTCTCATGGCAGCGCGGGTGTTTGATGCATTTAACGATCCGATTATGGGAGTAATTGTTGCAAAAACCAGAACACGCTGGGGAAAATTCCGTCCATGGCTTCTGGTTGGAACCCTGTGCAATGCGATCGTGCTGTATCTGATGTTTGCCGCACCGCCGGCATGGAATGGAAGTGGGATTGTGGCATATGCAGCCATTACTTATGTTGTGTGGGGAGTCACCTATACCATGATGGACATTCCTTTCTGGTCGATGATTCCGGCATTTACAGAAGGCGGAAAAGAGCGCGAAAATTTAACAACTATGGCGCGTTCCTGTTCGGGTGTCGGTTCCGCTCTCGTTACGATTATTACGATGAAATGTGTGTATATGCTGGGACAGGGAAATGAGCGCACGGGTTTCCGCTGGTTTGCACTTATTGTTGCGGTATTGTTTGTGCTGTTTATTACGATCACCTGTCTGACGATCCGGGAAAAATCCACGGTTCATATGGAAACGCCGACCGTACGGCAGATGTTTTCGGCGCTGATTCACAACGATCAGGCAATGACGGTTGTCATCACCATTGTACTGATTAACTGCTCTTTGTATATTACGTCCAATCTGCTGTTGTATTTTTTCAAGTATGATGTGAGTGGGGAGAGCTGGTATAACAGCTATACACTTTTTAGTACATTTGGCGGAGCAGTACAGATTTTGTCCATGATGGTATTGTTTCCGCTGCTGCGGAAGTTTATGAGCAGTATCCGTGTGTTCTACCTGAGCTTTGGAATGGCAATCGCAGGGTATGCGATTCTGCTTGTGCTGATGATTGGCGGTCATACTGTGCTTGGAGCCCTGGTGGTGCCGGGATTTTTGATCTTTGCGGCATTTGGCATGCTGACCGTGCTTACCACAGTATTTCTGGCAAATACGGTAGATTATGGGGAAATGAAAAATCACCGCCGTGATGAAAGTGTGATTTTTTCCATGCAGACGTTTGTTGTGAAACTGGCTTCGGGAGTTGCCGTGCTGATCGCAGCGATCTGTCTGTCTCTCTGTAACCTCAAGCAGGATACAAGTGCGGCGGTTGTTGCGCGTGCAGCGGATTCTTCGGTGCTGGGACTGCGGCTGACGATGGCGGGAATTCCGATGATCGGTCTTTTCATCGCGGTATTGGTATTTCGGAAAAAATATATTTTGACAGAGAAAAAGCTGCAGGAGATTAATGCAGCAATTAAAAATCAGGAGAACTGCTAAAAGAAAGGATGACAGCTATGATTCGTAAAATTGGACAGGCATTCGTACTGGATACGGCACATACAACATATGCATTTTCCATTCTGCCGGGGGGACATCCGGAGCATCTGTATTACGGGAGAACTATTCATATCGAGCATCCGGATGATCTTGAAATTCTTGTGGAAAAGCATGTGTTTGCACCGGGAAATGTGAATATCTGTGAAAAAGAGCATGCCGGTTTTTCGCTGGAGGATGTGCGGCTGGAAATGTCTTCGTACGGAAAGGGCGATATCCGTGAGCCGTTTGTTGAGGCCATTCTTTATGATGGGGCAAAGACTCTGGATTTCCGCTATGAAGATGCCGTTATTACCGGGAAAAAAGATGCGCTGGACGGACTTCCGGGTTCCTATGGAAGTGCGGGAGAAGTGCAGCAGCTGTGTGTGACAATGGTAGACCGGCAGTATGATCTGAAGCTGTTGCTCTACTACTATGTCTACGAGGCGGCAGATGTGATCGGACGGAGTGCGAAGATCGTCAATGCCAGCAGTCAGGATGTACAGCTTACCCGTCTGATGAGTCTGCAGCTGGATTTTGATGACAGTGATTATATTTTTACGACATTTCGCGGCGCATGGGCGCGGGAGATGCACCGCTGTGACCAGACGCTGACCGGTGGCAGAATTGTCAATGATTCTTTTACCGGAACCACGTCGAGCCGGGCAAATTCGTTTGTGATGCTGAGCCGTCCGAACACGGGAGAAGATCAGGGAGACTGTTATGGATTTCATCTGATCTACAGTGGAAATCACTGTGAGACTGCGGAGGTCAGCAGTTTTGGAAAACTCCGGCTTCTTACGGGGATCAATCCACGGGAATTTTCGTGGAAACTGGAGCCGGGAGCACAGTTTCAGGCACCGGAGGCCTTTATGACCTATGCACCGGATGGATGGGGAGGCATGAGCCGGCGGATGCATGCGTTTATCCGGGAGCATATCGTGCGCGGATATTGGAAAAACAGGCCGCGCCCGGTACTTTTAAACAGCTGGGAGGCCTGCTATTTTGATATCAGTGAGAGCAGGCTCTTAAAGCTGGCAAAGGCGGGAAAAGATGCCGGAATCGAATTGTTTGTGGTGGATGACGGTTGGTTTGGCAGACGAAACGATGACACTTCTTCGTTGGGAGACTGGGTGCCGAATACAAAAAAACTGCCCGGTGGCTTATCGCGCCTTGCCAAAAAAATTACAGATCTGGGGCTTTCTTTTGGAATCTGGGTAGAGCCGGAGATGGTCAGTGTGGACAGTGACCTTTACCGGAAGCATCCGGACTGGACCATTGAAATTCCCGGAAAACCGCATGCAGAAGGACGAAACCAGAGAATTCTGGATCTTGGCAGGAGAGAAGTGCAGGAGTATATCATTGCCAGTATGACAAAGGTCTTTTCTTCGGCACCGGTTTCTTATGTGAAGTGGGATATGAACCGGACGTTTTCCGATTATTATTCACAGAGCCTGCCGGCCGCACAGCAGGGAGAGGTGGCACATCGTTATGTGCTGGGACTGTACCGGTGCATGGAGGAACTGACCCGTCGTTTTCCGGAAATTTTATTTGAAGGGTGTGCAGCAGGCGGAAACCGTTTTGATCCCGGCATTTTGTGCTATTTTCCGCAGATCTGGGGAAGCGATGACACAGATGCCTGTTGCAGGGCGGACATACAGACAAATTACAGTTACGGGTATCCGCTCTCGACGGTGAGTGCACATGTATCTGCGTGTCCGAACCATCAGACGCTGCGCCGGACACCGCTTACGACCCGCTTTGCAGTTGCCGCATTCGCAGTGCTGGGGTATGAATGTAATTTCTGTGACTGTACCAGAGAGGAACTTGAGGAGATCAGGGCTCAGATTGCACTGTACAGGAAGTGGCGTAGTGTATTGCAACAGGGCATATTTTATCGTGGGCGGACATTTGCTGACGGAAATCTCACAGAATGGACCTGTGTTTCAGAAGATCAGACACAGGCAGTCGGCATGCTGATGCAGAAACTTGCGGAACCGAATACACAGTTTCACGCGTATTATCCCAAAGGACTTGCAAAAGAGAAACGGTACCATTTTACCAACCGCGCGTTAACGTACAGTATTCTGGAGTTTGGGGATCTGGTCAACACGGTTGCTCCGGTACATATCCGCCCGGATTCCGTGACACATCATCTGCTGGCAAAATTTGTAAAGATGGATGGGGAAACGGAGGATTTCTGTGCATACGGGGATGCCCTGATGTATGGAGGTGCACATTTGCACCCGGCATTCGGAGGCACCGGATATGATGAGAACGTACGGTATTTTCCGGATTTTGCGTCTCGTTTGTATCTGATGGATTGCAATTTATAGCCGAAAAGTGCTATGATACAAAAGAGCAATTCAGGCAGGACAGGAGATAAGAAAATGCAGAAACGAAAAAACAGATGGTACATAGCCGTTGCAGCAGTTGTAATTTTAGCAGTTGTTCTGGTATTGGCAGTTGTGCTGGGGAAAAAGGGAAAGAACAAAAAAGATCCAAAGATGATTGAGCCGACGCAGCAGGAGCAGGCATCGGAAATACCGACGGAAACAGAGGAAGTATTTGATTATTCCGCTACGGAGACCGCAGAGACAAAATCGCTTCCGAAGTCCGTTGTCAGCAAGCAGGGAATTCTCATTGATGTGGATGCCGGAACGATTCTGGCCGGAAAAGATGCATTGAAACGTATGGTTCCGGCATCTATGACCAAAATCTTTACCGTGCTGGTAGCAGCGGAAAATATTAAGCCGGAGCAGCTGGACGAGCTGGTTACCATCAGTATTGATGCCACAGATTTCAGTTATAGTAATGACTGCAGCAATACCGGATACGAAGTGGATGAGCAGGTAACGGTAAGGGATCTGTTTTATGGAACCATTTTGCCATCAGGGGCAGATTCTGCGGTCTCTCTGGCAACTTATGTGGCCGGTTCACAGGAAGCATTTGTGGATATGATGAATCAGGAACTGGAAAAAATGGGATTGTCGGAGACCACACATTTTACCAACTGTGTCGGCATATACAATGATGACCATTACAGTACACCATATGATATGGCAATGATTTTAAAAGCCGCAATGGACAATGATCTGTGCAGGGAAGTTCTTGGAACGCGAACCTATACGACATCAAAATCCAAACCACATCCGGATGGGATTACAATATCCAACTGGTTTTTGCGGAGAATTGAAGATAAGGATACACACAGTGAAATTATCGGGGCAAAGACAGGCTTTGTGAATCAGTCCGGAAGTTGTGCGGCAAGTATGGCACAGACACCGGATGGAAAAGAGTATATCTGTGTGACTGCAGGGTCCACCAGCAGCTGGCGCTGTATCTATGATCATGTGGATATTTACGATGCGTTTCTGCCGGAGACGGCACAGCCTTTTGAAAGTGAAGAGGTAACACAATAAAAAAGGAACAGCGAAAGCTGTTCCCTGTTGTTTAAAGAATGATGATATTGGCACAATTGATATCTTCTCCAAGGTTGTAAACGTTACCGCTGGTAAGCCCGACAACCACAGGACGGAGAATATAGTGCGGAATATTTTTGACCACACGCGCCTGTTCGCCGTTACTCAGTTCCACGATGCTGTCTACCGGATATAGAATCATGCTTTCAAGGAAGCTTTTCATGGCAGTTATGTCGAGTTCCATGGTCATGGACATAATCATTTCCACGGCATCTCTCTGGGAATAGGCTTTTTTATAGGGGCGTTCGGTAACCAGGGCATCATAGATATCCGATACGGACAGAATCTTGGCATAGGGGCAGATTTTCTCTGCGGACACACCCATCGGGTATCCGCTTCCATTGATCTTTTCATGGTGTTGCAAAACACCAAGGCAGACAGCCGGAGAAAATTCCGGACGATCCTTGATCATGTTGTAACTGTATGTCGAGTGCTGCCGCATAATGGCAAATTCATCATCATCAAGTTTGCCCGGTTTGTTTAAGATAGCATTTGGAATTTTGGTTTTTCCAATGTCGTGCAGCAAACCACAGACACCGATTTCCCGTACTTCTTCGGGAGAGAGTTCCTGCTGCTTGGCAACGATCATGGAAATGGTTGCTACATCCACGCTGTGTTTGAAGGTGTATTCGTCACTGGTTTTGAGCGTGGAGATATCAATTGCGATGGCATCATTGCTTTTAATGGAACGCATCAGGTCATCGGCAATGCTCTCTGTGGTGGCAACCATTTCCTCGGAGGTCGTATTGTTGTAGATAAACTGGATACCGGTAGACACACGTTCACGGATACTGGCAGAAAGGGTAACTTTTGCGCGGTCTTCGGTACGGAGCCGTTCGATATTTTTTTCTGCTTCCGGAGAAGTAGGAACCTGTTCAGGATTTTCCTCTTCTTCCCCCTCCTGGATGTAAACAGACATAATACCCAGTTTCAACAGGGAATCAATCATATAATCATCCAGTTCGGCACCTCTGGCAACGAGATTACGTCCCAGACGGTCAACGACCGGATGATCGAGCTTCATGCCCGGTTTTAATTGTCTTGTTCTCATGTACTTTCGTTGTATCATGTTTATATTTTACTATTTGTTGGATATTTTGCCAAGTTTTTTTGGAAAACTTTAGGAGAAATTTAGGAGAAATGATATGCTTCCACAACTTTTTTTAGATCGAATGAAACAAATGCTGGAGGAAGAATACCCGGCATTTCTAAACAGTTACGAAGATGCGCGTTATCAGGCACTGCGGATCAATCCGTCAAAAACTGACCGGAATCGGTTTGCTGAGGAAACTTCCTTTCACCTGCAGCCGGTGCCATGGGAAGCGAACGGGTTTTATTACGAAAAGGAAGATCAGCCGGGAAAACATCCGTATCACGAGGCGGGCGTGTACTATATTCAGGAGCCGAGTGCCATGGCACCGGCTGCATATCTGGATGCGCAGCCGGGCGAAAAAGTTCTGGATTTATGTGCGGCACCGGGGGGCAAAAGTACACAGATTGCGGCAGCGATGCAGGGGAAAGGGCTCCTTGTCAGCAATGAGATTCATCCGGCGCGGGCAAAGATTCTTTCCGAGAACATGGAACGGATGGGTGTAAAAAATGTGATGGTGACAAACGAGAGTCCGCAGACACTTGCGGGAATGTTTACGGAATATTTTGACCGGATCATGGTAGATGCCCCGTGTTCCGGGGAAGGAATGTTTCGCAAAAATGAACAGGCATGTGAGGAGTGGAGTCCTGAGAATGTTCAGATCTGTGCGGCGCGGCAGCAGGAAATTCTTGCATGTGCAGCCTCCATGCTCCGGCCGGGGGGACGTATGGTTTACTCTACCTGTACCTTTGCACCGGAGGAAAACGAGGGAACGATCAGCCGTTTTCTGGAACAGCATCCGCAGTTTCATATTGTGCCGGTGAAAAAATATCCGGGAATGGCAGACGGTGTAGCGGCATGGACAAAACATCCGGCAGCGGAGATAGGAGATACGATCCGGTTATTTCCGCATCATCTGCACGGAGAGGGACATTTCGTTTCGGTTCTGGAAAAAGAGGGAACCGTTTCGCAAAATTACCGGGGATATTGTGCGAATGGAGAAGAAAAACCGCTGGCAAAGGGAGAAGCAAAAGCGTATCTTGCAGGATTACAGGAGTTTCTTGGAAAGATACCGGCAGATGATGCCGGGAGGCTGTTTCTTTTTGGAGAGCAGCTGTATCTGATGCCGGAACATATGCCGGCAACCAGACGGCTGCATGTGCTGCGTCCGGGTCTGCATCTTGGCACAGTTAAAAAGAACCGGCTGGAACCGGCACACGCACTGGCGCTTGCAATTTCTCCGCAGGAAGCATGCCACAGCTGGAATCTGTCTGTGGATGAAGCACGCGCGTATCTGGCCGGGCAGACGTTTCCGGCAGAAGGGGAGAAGGGCTGGTATCTGATCACGGTAGATGGATACAGCCTCGGCTGGGGCAAACTTGCGGGTTCTGTGATGAAGAATCACTACCCGAAGGGGCTGCGGAAGCTGCTCTAAAAGAAGTCTGATTATTGTTTTAAGGTTATGATTGTGTGAAAAGTAGCGGAATCCGTATCATAGTACATTTGCATGTCCCCCTGATATTGTTTCACTACTTTTCGGATACTTTTAATTCCAAAGCCGTGTCTGGTTTTATCCGGTTTATTTGAAATCGGATAACCATCGGGATCACATTTGGGCATGATTCGGCAGGAGTTGATCAAAACAAGCACAACAAAAGGCAGGTTTTCTTTTTTTTGTGCTGTAAGTTCGATAAAAGAATCAGGAATGTGCTCTGCCGCTTCTACTGCATTGTCCAGTAAATTGCAGAAAAGAGAAGTCAGGTCATTCTGGTGCAGATGTACAAACGCGTTGCTTCGGATGTCCGCGTGAAAATCAATACCTTTTTCTTTACATTGCCGCTGATAACGACTGAGAATTGCATTCAGCATTGCATCGTCACAGATACGGGAGGTTTCCTTTAAGTCAGAACCGTTCATAAGACTTTGAATATAGGCAGTTATTTTTTCATTTTTTCCTTTTTCGTTTAAAAGTTCAATGGATTGTAAATGTTTTTTTAAATCATGAATGAGAATATTCTGGTTCTCATATTGAGACAACAGCATTTCATAATATTCTGCAGTATCTGCTTCTTTTTGAAGCATCAATTGCATTTCTGTAAATTCACGACTTTTTTTCTGATTGTACTGATCAATTCCAAACACCAGCAGGTTGCTTAATAGAAGCAAAACAGCACAGAACGTTACCATAATTGTAGCCGGAAAAACCAAAGAAATTGTTTCTTCAATGACTAAAAAAGTAAACATCACAAAAATCGAAGAAATTGGGATTAATAGCAGGAATAGACACGAACGGTCAAAGGTTTCCTGTTTTGTGCTTTTTGATTTTAAAAAAGCCGTTAAAATATACACGATGGAAAAAAACATCCCTTTGCTGATGATGCCGTAAAAGACAAGACCAAGAGCGTCCGCCCCGGGAAAATGAGGGAATAATTTTACAATGAGACCAGTAGGAGCCAGTTCTGACATCGCCATAATTGCAGTCAGTATAAGGGCATGAAAAAATGCCAGTGGGAGTGTAAGTTTAAATTGTATAAAAAGAAAAAGGATGTTTGCCACACAAAAAAGGAGCAGATTCAGATACGGCTGCTGCAATAAAGAAAACAAAAACAGGAGAAAATATAAGGTACCAAGCATCAGAACCCGTGAGAGGGCAGAACGTTTGGAAAGAAAAAGATTTCCAGTATACAGCCATGTGATCATAGACTCAATAAAAAAACTGAAAAATAAGATTAGAATATGTTCCATGTGTTTTACCTCGTACTTTCAAGATATAAAAAATAAGCATTTTTAAATGCACTGTATTTTCTTCGCGTCAGATAGGCAGTGAGCTGTTGGTCGGTCAGATGCACCGTTGTATGGTCAAAATCAGTTACATGCTTAAAATTAACGATGAAGCTGCGGTGTGTCTGGAAAAAACAGTTTTTGGGAAGCAGTTCTGCCCAGTAATTCATATTCTGAACAGAAACAAAATTCTGAGAGGTGGTATGAACAATGACCTTTCGTCCCTGTGCTTCTACTGCAATAATTTGCGAGGCAGGAAAAATATAGGTCATTTGTTTGGTTTCAATCGGAATTTTGACAGTTATGGCATTAAAATAAACCAGAGCATCTTTCATATTCCGAAAAAAACGGCTGAGATCAAGTGGTTTGGAAAGATAACGAAATACATGAAAACGCATGGCATCATCCAGATATTCCGCGTATGAGGTTACCACAAAAATGAGAATGTTTTTGTTTTGCTTTTTTAATTCATTTCCTACATAAATACCGTTTACACCAGGCATTTCGATATCCAGAAAAACAAGATCTTTCTCACCGTTGTCGGCAAGTAAATCTTCTCCACAGGAAAAAGATACGATTTCCGGGCATTTGATATGGTGATGTTCAAAATAGAATTGAATATAATTATGTAATTGTTCGACCATCAGAGGATCGTCATCACAGATTAAAATACGCATGGTTCATCCGTCTTCCTATTAAAATAATTTCTATATATTATATCACTTTGAAAAATTTAATACAAAAATATGTGTATGAAAAGACAGGTTTATGTCAGTTTTGGTCGAAAATAGGAAAAATATACAAAAAATACAGAAGTATTCTGTCATACCTATATTTTTAACTGATTAAAAAAATTTTTTTACCAATATATAAGAAAAAATGTTTACTCATACAAAGTAAGTGGAATGTTTTGTGGATATACGATATGATAATGACGTGAAAACCAATAACAAATTTATACAACGAAAGCCTGCTAATAAAAAGTCAAGTGTTTTTTGAAGAAAATTTCAAAAATCCGAT
>OHWI01000302.1_pt1 | contig 18945 bp, 13 predicted proteins | sample 1579721 | NCBI WGS metagenome assembly OHWI01 (sample SAMEA3882529, study PRJEB24775) | human gut metagenome | biome: human-associated habitat; feature: intestine environment; material: feces | place: Netherlands | collected 2009/2010
TATGAAATTTGCTCCGATTATCGACCCAAGCGTGCGCAAACCCTCCCCCAAACCGGTGCGCGTCGACCTGCGGAAGGTGTTCACGTTCGGCACCGCATTATGGGCCATCGCCTTGGTGATCTGCATGATTCTGCTGGCCTTCGGCATCAATGTCGAACGATTGCAGACCATGTGCGCCGCCGGCACGGTGATCGGCGTGCTCATGCTGGTTTGGGAGCATTTCGACCGGTGGGACTACCGCCGTCTTGGCGAATAACCCGACCGGCGGTTCAGCCAATCGCGAAATAACCGGTAACAACATTGGGCCACTTCCGCACCAACCTGCGGAAGCGGCCCTTGCCGTATATGGCGTGTCCCAACGCTCTGCAATCGCCGCTAATTTCTGGCGACCGGCAGCTCCAACGTAAACGTGCTGCCCTGTCCCGGAGCGCTCCACACCGAAGCGGAGCCATGGTGGGTCAACGCCACATGCTTGACGATGGCAAGACCCAAACCGATGCCTTCCTCGGAATGCCCATTCTGGTTGCCGCCACGGTAGAACCGTTCGAAAATACGGCTTTGCTCCTTCTGCGCAATGCCGCAACCACGGTCAAGCACGCTGAGCAGCACTTTGGTGCCATCCTCGTTCGGCTTGACGGATACGGTTATGCCCTTGCCGTCCGGTGAATAGGCGATGGCGTTTTCGAGCAGCTTTGCGACCGCGGCCTGAATCTGCTCACCTTCCCCGTTGATGTCCAGCGATTCGTCGCCATCGATTTCAATGTCGATGCCGCGCCGTTGCGCCATGTCGCGATGCGCGCCGACGACGGTTTTCACCTGTTCCATGACGTTGATACGGTTGCTCGCCGTCGGCAGAATCGGTTCCTGCGCCTTGATAAGCAGCAGCAGGTCGGACACCATATGTTCCATGCGAGCGCAGGATTGGCGCAGTTTTACGGTGTTCCCCTCAATCGCGGCCTTATTGTCCGAGTCATGTTCCAACGCGTCCGCAAGCTCCTCCAGCGACTGCGTCGGCTTGAGGAGCTGCTCCGAAACGTTGGTGATGAAGGAATCACGGATCTGGGAGAAACGGACGGTTTCGCTCACGTCGGAAACCAGCACCACCACAAAGCGTTCGTTGAGCCTGCCTACGATCACCTTCAGCCAGTTCGGGCGGGACACCGTGGTCACCGGCTTGTCCGGCGATTGGCCGATCAACGCCTGTTTGGCAACCTCCCGCATGGTTGGCTTCCCTGCTTTCGGAGCCTTCTTCGGCTCATGCAACGTGGTCGTGGTCAGGCTGAACTGCTTCTTGCCGCCGTGGGCACGGACCTCGTGCACCGCGCTTGCCACGGTGTCATCGGCGATGGCGTCGTCCCGCACCACGCCAAGGGCGTAGGCGTCCGGATGCGCGCGTATCACCTCGTCATGCTCGTCGACCACGATGGAGGCCAGCGGCAGTATGGACAGCAACGTGTTCGTCGCGTCGTCCAAAGTATCATCATTGTTGCGATCGTCACCATGGCGATGTGTCAGATTGCGCCACCACGTGCCTACGGATTCAAACATGTCTTCATTCTCGCACACCCTGACGTTCCCCGATGAATGGTCGTGGCGCGATTTTCGTGAACGCAGGGTGAACGTGCCGGTGAACATTGGCGGAACAACACGTCCGTCACGTGCGAATCCGCCACTTCCCTAATACACTTGGGAGAGGTTATATCCGAACCCGATATTGACATACGTGAAGCATTTGAAAGGCAAGCATATGCGCGTTATCTTCAATGAAGAGCTCAAGGCAGTCGCCGATGACCTCGACCGCATGGCGCAAGACGTTCGCAAGGCAATCAATGGTGCCGGCGACGCGTTGCTGAACCAGAATCTTGAAGCCGCCCAGGCCGTCATCGACGGCGACATCGAAATCGATGCCCTCGAATCCAGCGTCATCGACCAGTGCGTGAAGCTGCTGGCCAAGCAGAACCCGGTGGCCACCGATCTGCGCGTGGTCGTCTCCACCCTGCGTCTGGCCGCAACGTTCGAGCGCATGGGCGATCTGGCCCGTCACATCGCCGAAGCGGCCCGCCGCACCTATCCTGCTTCCCCGCTGCCGGCCGATGCCCAGCCGCTGTTCGCCGAAATGCAGGCGTTCCTTGACAATGTGGCCGACCAGGTGGTTTCCATGCTTACCGACCGCGACACCAAGACCGCCGAGCAGATCATTCTCAACGACGACAAGCTCGACGCTCTGCACAAGAAGACCTTCGAACTGGCCCAGTCCGAGGATTGGAAGGGCACCAACCAGCAGCTCATCGACGTGGTCCTGATCGGCCGCTTCATGGAGCGTCTCGGCGATCACGCCGTTTCCGCGGCCCGCCGCGTGATGTTCATCGTCTCCGGTTTCGACCCGTCCAAGGAGCCGACCCGCGACGAAGGCACCGACATCGACTGAGGGTTCCTCACCTCTTCTTGCATTTTCCTTGACGAGATGGGTGGTTTCCGTTTGGAAGCCACCCATCTCGCTTATATGTGGCAGATGACCTCGGCCAAAAACATCATAAGGGGGTAAAAATCCCGCCCCCGAACATCCTTTTCCAAAAGAAATCTGCCACATATAGGCAAAATCACTTTCGCATGCAGGCGCAATCCGCCACCTATAAGCGAAATTCCTCCGATAGTCGTAAAAACTAGACATCGCGTCCAGTTCATGCCCGTATACTTGTGTCCCACGACGCGGCACAATAGTGCCCAGCGGCATCCAAAGGAGGAAGTCATGTACTATTCCAACGGCAATTACGAAGCATTCGCCCGGCCAAAGAAGCCCGAGGGGATCGATAGCAAGAACGCCTACATCATCGGCACGGGTCTTGCAGCGCTGTCCGCCGCCTGCTATCTGGTGCGTGACGCGCAGATGCCCGGCGACCACATCCACGTGTTCGAGAAGGACCCGGTTCCGGGCGGCGCCTGCGATGGCGCGAACATTCCTGGCGTCGGCTATGTGATGCGTGGCGGACGCGAGATGGACAACCATTTCGAGGTGATGTGGGATCTGTTCCGTTCCATTCCGTCCATCGAGACGGATGGAGTGTCCGTATTGGACGAATACTACTGGCTCAACAAGGAGGATCCGAACTATTCGCTATGCCGCTCCACTAAGGCGCGTGGCGTGGACGGCGGCACGAACGGCAAGTTCGCGCTGTCCGACAAGGCGTCGATGGAGATCATAAAGCTGTTCTTCACACCGAACGAGGAACTATACGGCAAGAAGATCTCCGACTTCTTCGACGATGAGGTGTTCGATACGAACTTCTGGATGTACTGGCGCACCATGTTCGCCTTCGAGAACTGGCATAGCGCGTTGGAGATGAAGCTGTACATCCGCCGCTACATCCACCATATCGGCGGACTGCCGGACTTCAGCGCGTTGCGGTTCACCCGCTACAACCAGTACGAGTCGATGATTCTGCCGATGATCAAGTATTTGGAAGGCTTCGGCGTGCAGTTCCACTACAACGTGAAGGTGGAGAACGTCGATTTCGCGATTGGCGGCGGCATGGGTCCCGTACGCCAGCGCACCGGCACCGGGCAGGACACGATTTTGAGGAAGCAGGCCGAATACGGCGCGTATCCGCGCAATCCGTTCAGCTCGCCGACCAAGAAGATGGCCACACGCATCGATCTGACCGAGGCGGATGGCACGACCCGCAGCATCGATTTGGGCGAGAACGATCTGGTGTTCATCACCAATGGCGGCTGCGTGGAGAACTCCTCGATGGGTTCGCAGACCGAGCCGGCCGCGTGGGCTCCGGAGATCAAGCCCGGCGGCGGTTGGGATATGTGGCGTCGCATCGCGGCGCAGGATCCGAGCTTCGGACATCCGGACGTGTTCTGCTCCGACCCGGAGCATTCGAAGTGGATGAGCGCCACCGTCACCACGTTGGACGACGAGATTCCGCCGTACATCCAGAAGATCTGCAAGCGCGACCCGTTCTCCGGACGTGTGGTGACCGGCGGCATCGTCACCGTTGAGGATTCCAATTGGCTGATGAGCTGGACGCTGAATCGCCAGCAGCAGTTCCGAGACCAGCCGAAGGACCAGCTGTGCGTATGGGTGTATGGTCTGTTCCCCGACAAGCCCGGCAACTATGTGAAGAAGCCAATGCAGGATTGCACCGGCGAGGAGATCTGCGAGGAATGGCTGTACCACATGGGCGTGCCGACCGACAAGATCGCCGACTTGGCGAAGAACCACGCCAACACGGTTCCAGTGATGATGCCGTACATCGATGCGTTCTTCATGCCGCGTTCCGCCGGCGACCGCCCCGATGTGGTGCCGGATGGCGCGGTGAATTTCGCGTTCCTCGGCCAATTCGCGGAGACGCCGCGCGACACGATCTTCACCACCGAATATTCGATGCGCACCGGCATGGAAGCCGTGTACACGCTGTGCGACGTGGACCGCGGCGTGCCGGAGGTGTGGGGTTCGGTCTATGACGTGCGCAACCTGCTCAACGCCACGGTGATGCTGCGAGACGGCAAACCGATCACCGATATGAAGCTCAACCCCATCGAAAGGGGTGTGTTGAAGCAGATCGTGAAGAAGCTGGATTCCACTGATATTCCGACATTGCTCAAGGAATACGGCGTGATCTGACGTTCTTGCGATTCCGTTTTGTCCGTCTTGCCTGCGCCGCACGGCACCCGCCGAGCCGCGCAGGCAAGGCGACATCAGCAAAACGCAGATACAACGTGAAAAAGACTTACCGACAAAGGCGCCGGCAATAACGAAAGGTGGGAACCTACGGTATGCAGGTTCCCACCTTTTCGTATGTGTTTCATGCGATCAGCCGCGACTATTCACGCACCCAATCGCAACAAACTCACTTCTGGCCCTGAGCGGCGACGGCGGCAGCGCCGGCAGCGGCGGCTTCCGGATCCAGGTACTCGCCACGCGGCTTGATCGGCTTGAAGTTCTCGTCCAGCTCGTACAGCAGCGGCATTGCGGTCGGGATGTTGACCTTGGCGATCTCCTCTTCGGAGAGGTTGTCCAGCATCTTCACGATGGCGCGCAGGGAGTTGCCGTGAGCGGCGATCAGAACGGTCTTGCCAGCCTTCAGCTCCGGCTCGATGTCGGACTTGAAGTACGGCTCAACGCGCTTGACCACATCGGCCAGGCACTCGGCTTCCGGAACCGGATCGCCGGTGTAGCGCGGATCGTTGTTCTGCGCGTACTCGTCGTTCGGATCGATCTCCGGCGGCGGTGTGGCGTAGGAACGACGCCACAGCATGAACTTCTCGTCACCGTACTCCTGACGGATCTCGGTCTTGTTCTTGCCCTGCAGGGCGCCGTAGTGACGCTCGTTCAGACGCCAGCTGCGCTTGACCGGAATCCACAGGCGATCGGCCTCGTCCAGCGCCACGTTGGCGGTGTTGATGGCGCGACGCAGCATCGAGGTGAAGACGATGTCAGGCAGGACGTTCTTCTCCTTGAGCAGGCGGCCGCCGTTCTTGGCTTCCTCGACACCCTGCTCGGTCAGCGGGACGTCGACCCAGCCGGTGAACTGATTGGTTTTATTCCATGCGCTCTGTCCATGACGGAGCAGTACTAGTTTGTAAGTCATACCTGCCAGTCTACCGCCTAGCACGCCCAACACAACCGTCGATGACGATTATTTGGTTACGTTCATGCAACAATTTTCATTCTGTTGTATGCCGTTTGCATCACCAAGCAATCGCCAACGCTCAATGACGAAATCGTAAATGCATGATGCAGCTACACCATGAAACCGACCTGACAGGCATTGAGCACAAACGCGCCGGCTGCGACCAACGAGGTCACCGAGCACAATGGCAACGCCCGACGCCACTGGTCATGCCGGACGGCTGCGACGGCACGAGTAGCAATCGCCACACACCCTGCGATGAATACGAACGCCGCAAGGCTCATCCAATCGGCGTTTCCCCACGACCAGTCATCGCATATGCCATATTCCGTGCATGAACGTTCGCGATCCACCTCCGCGGGCAGAACTATGAGCAGATCCAGCAGTCCGGCATACACCGATAATGGCATGGCAAAAACCACCGTCAGCCCAGCAGCCCATCCCAGCGCACGCATGCACCAGCATTTGCCCTTCCCACTGCCAATGCGCACCATCAGCGTACGCTTGCCGTGCGCGGCGTCATCTTCGAGATCGCGCAGGTTATTCACCATCATGACGCTGACGGACAGCAGGCCGCAAATCACCGAACCGGCCACTCCTGTCACGGTGATCGACCCGCTTAGCGCATACTGTGTGCCGAGGGCGGGAACCAACCCGAAGAATACGAATGCCGCAAGTTCGCCCAGACCCCGATATCCGTAAGGATGCCGACCGTTGGTATATCCCCAGCCCGCCAACAGACAGGTTGCGCCAAGCGCGATCAGCCACCAGCGACCAGTTATGACGACAGCGACCAGTCCGGCGGAACAGGCGGCTAAAGCGGCGACCGCGGCAGCCAGCAACACGCGACTGGGGTCAATTCCGGAAGCGACCAACCGCCGAGGTCCCGCGGCGTCACTGCCTCGTCGGGCGTCCGTGCCGCGTACGCCATCGGCATAATCGTTGAGATAATTCACAGCAATCTGCAGACCGACCGCCACCACGGCGCACAACATCGCAACGACCGCAAACCACGGCCGAGAAAACGCACAATGCCCCAGCACATCACCGGCATCACGCTCTTCCAGCAATCCTCCCGGAAAAGCCGGGCACGACCGCAGGCCACCCAAAGCATCCCACCGCCAACTGGCGGCAACGCCGACCAGAACCGGGGCAAGACCCAGCGGCAGCGTTTGAGGGCGAGCGCCACGAATCCAAGTCGATATTTCCATGAATCTCATGTTAGATGTTGGGTGTGCGAGAGTGTGCGAGGGTATGCAAAAGGGCGCTCCCGTATTGGGAACGCCCTTTAGTAATTGCTTTTTTATTTTTTAAGGATGGCTCCGGCGGCACGGAAGCCCACAGGGCTTCCTCTTCGGCCGCCTCGCGTGAAGCCGAATATTGAACTGAGGCTCCGCCTCAGTTCAGCGGCTTCACAAGCGGGAAGGTGATGGTCTCGCGGATGGTGGCGCCGGTCAGTGCGATGAGCAGTCGGTCGATGCCCATGCCCATGCCGCCTGCCGGAGGCATGCCCACGCCGAGGGCCTCCAGGAAGTCCTCGTCGATGTCGCAGGCCTCCTCGTCGCCGGCGAGCGCGTCCTTGGCCTGGGCCACGAAGCGTTCGCGCTGCACGACCGGGTCGTTGAGCTCGGAGTAGCCGGTGGCCAGTTCGAAGCCGCGCACGTACAGATCCCACTTCTCGACCACGCCGGCCTTGGAACGGTGGCCCTTGACCAGCGGGGAGGTCTCGACCGGGAAGTCGCGCACGAAGGTCGGCTCGTACAGCTTGTCCTCGTAGAAGTGCTCCCACAGGTGTTCGACGAGCTTGCCGTGGTTCTCCACGTCGTCGCGTTCCACGCCGAGCTTGTCGGCGATCTCGCCCAGGTGCTCCACGGAGGTGCCGGGGTTGTCCGGACCGCCGTTCGGCACGATTTCCTCGCCCAGGGCCTCGGAAAGGGAGTCGTACATGCTGATGGTCTTCCATTCGCCGCCGAAATCGTATTCGGTGCCGTCCAGCAGCGTCACCTTGTGGCTGCCGAACACGTCCATGGCGGTGTCCTGCACGAGCTGCTTGACGAGCGCGCCGATGGTGTCGTAGTTGCCGTAGGCCTGGTATGCCTCGACCATGGTGAATTCCGGGGCGTGGGTGGCGTCGACGCCCTCGTTGCGGAAGTCGCGGTTGATTTCGAACACGCGGTCGATGCCACCGACGAGGCAACGCTTCAGGAACAGTTCCGGCGCGATGCGCAGGTACAGGTCCAAGTCGAAGGCGTTCATATGCGTGGTGAACGGACGGGCCGCGGCGCCGCCGTGCACGGTCTGCAGCATCGGGGTCTCGACCTCGAGGAAGTCATGGTCGGCGAAGGTCTTGCGCAGGGAGGCGACGGCCTTGGAACGGTTGCGCACCATGTTGCGGATCTTCTCGTCCGCGATCATGCCGATGTACGGCTTGCGGGTACGGGTGTCCTCGTTCAGGTCCTTGTGCAGCGCCGGCAGCGGCTGCAGCGCCTTGGCCGCGATGGCCCATTCGGTGGCGAACACGGACAGTTCGCCGGTTTTGGAGGCGATCACTCGGCCCTTGATGAACAGGTGGTCGCCCAAGTCGACCAGCTGCTTGAACTGCTTCAGGGAGTCGGCGCCGATCTCCTTCTTGGAGATCATGCCCTGGATCTTGGTGCCGTCGCCGGCGGACAGCTGCACGAAGCACAGGCCGCCCGCGTTGCGCAGGAACAGCACACGGCCGGCGATGCCGACCACGTCCTCGGTCTCGTCGCCCGCTTCGAGCTTGCCGTCATACTTGGCGCGGACCTCTTCGATGGTGGCGGTGACGTCAAGGGTCACCGGGTACGGCTGGATGCCTTCCTTAAGCATCATGGCGCGCTTGGCCACACGCATCTGCACCTGCTCCGGGTGGGCCAGCGGGCCGAATTCCTTATTGGACGGGTCCACGGCCTCGTCCAGCGCGGCGCCGCCGTTGATCTTGGCGCGAATCGCAGCATCCTGCTGCAGCAGCATTTCGGCGCGTTCCACCGTGGTCATGGTGGGAACTGCGGCCTCTTCTTCGTTCTGATTCTCTTGGGATTCGTTGGTCTCAGTCATAAGCCCCAAGTGTACCGAGAAGCCACTACACAACACGCGACACGCCGACCTTGCATACAGCGCCCAATCGTGTAGTATATCCAACTGTTGCCAAACGGGCTGTAGCGCAGCTTGGTAGCGCGCTTCGTTCGGGACGAAGAGGCCGCGGGTTCAAATCCCGCCAGCCCGACAACTAAGGCGGAACTTCGGTTCCGCCTTTTTCTTTGCCTTTCCATCAAACCGACGCTTGGCACCGTCTCACCGTCGGTTTCGCGGGAATCGCAATATCGAACCGACGCTTGGCACCATCCAAGTGCTGGTTCGACGGACAATCCAAAATAAGGAATCCCCATGAAGAGAAGCATTCTGGCGCTGGCCTCCGGCGCCTTCATCCTCGGCGCCGCCGAATTCGTGATGATGGGCATCCTGCCCCAGACGGCCACCGCCATGCATGTCAGCATTCCCGCGGCCGGCCATTACATCTCCGCATACGCCATCGGCGTGTGTGTCGGCACACTGATCCTGGTGTTCGGCCGCAAGGTGCCGCCGAAGCATCTCATCATCCTGTTCATGGCCATCGCGTTGGTCGGCAACACGCTCAGCGCCGTCTCCTTCTGCTCGCCGATGCTGCTGGTGGCGCGTTTCATTTCCGGCCTGCCGCATGGCGCGTTCTTCGGCACGGCCACGCTGATCGCCAAAACGCTTGCCGACAAGGGCAAGGAGGCGCAATCCGTGTCCATGATGGTGATGGGCCAGACGGTGGCCAACATGCTGGGCGTGCCCGCGGGAACGTTGCTCGCCGAGGCGATGTCCTGGCGGCTGGCGTTTGCGATTCTGGCCGCCTGGGCGCTTATGACGATCGTCGTGGTGATTTCGTGGGTGCCGTCCATCGATCCGATCAAGGACGCCGGCATCAAGGGGCAGTTCCGCTTCCTCACCCATCCCGGCCCGTGGCTGATTCTGCTGGCCGTGTTCTTCGGCAATTCGGGCATCTTCTGCTGGTGGAGCTACGTGTCGCCGTGGTTGCAGAAAACCGGCGGATGGTCGGCGACGATGGTGCCGATGCTGATGGTGCTCGCCGGCCTCGGCATGGTGGTCGGCGGCATCGTGGGCGGCAGGCTGACCGACCTGTGGAAGGCGGGCGCGACCGCGGCGCTATCGCACGGCATCGCCTTGTGCGGACTGTTGCTGGTCTTCCTGTTGCCCGGTAATCATGCGACCACCGCGTTGCTGACGTTCATCATCGGTTTCGCGCTGTTCTTCAATTCATCGCCACAGCAACTGCTGATGGTGCAGGCGGGCGAAGAGCTGATTGCCGGTGCCGCCGTACAAATCGCCTTCAATTTCGGCAATGCGATCGGTTCCATCGCCGGCGGAGCGGCACTGACCGCGACGGCGATGAATTACCATTTCACCGGCATCGCAGGCGCGCCGATCAGCCTGCTCGCCGTCATCCTGCTGGTGCTCTACACCCGTCGCTACGAAGCCCGCGCCTAGCCCCATCCCAACCTTCCCATCCTTCTCCCCCAAATCCCATCTCAGCGTCGATCCCATCGCCCCCAATCCGCGAAACCGACGCTGAGGAGGGTCTAAGCGTCGGTTTGGCGGAAATCGCAATATCAAACCGACGGTTGGAGGACGCTCAGCGTCGGTTTGGCGGAAAGGTGCGGCGAAACCGACGGGTTTCCACATATCCACAGGTGGATTGTGGAGGGGATTATTGCGATTTTCCCCTGATTTCGTATTGTTTTACGGCACGGGAGCATTGACTCGCGGCGCAGGAATTGCGATTGTTCCGCGGATTCCCCATGATTCCGTGTTTTCCGCGCCACGCACGCCGAATACGACTAGAGTGGCGTACCGTGCGAAGCATTGTGAAACGAATTCTCGTCACCTGCGCGGCGACTACCGCGCTGGCGCTTCTTCTGACCATGGTCCTATGCGCGCTCGGCAATGCGATGGCGCCGAAATGGCAGGTCGAGCCGTTCACGGACCATATCACGCTCACCACGACCAATACCGCTATCCAGGCCGTTGACCCGGCCACAGGTGCCGTGCTCAAAACCCCGCAGGAGGGCGCGTACCGCACCAAGGAAACGCATATCACGGTCGCGTTGGACGGCGGCAAAACCGTGAATGCCATCGTTCGCGAGCCGCTCGACGCGCCGGCAGATCGTCCCGCATGCCTGTTCCTGCACGGTTCGGGCACCGGCAAATCGTCGGAGGCGTTCGGCGACGTGGCGAACGCGATGGCGTCGGCCGGCATCACCACTCTCGTGCCGGACAAACGGCTCGACAACTACACCATGCTGCACCGCGACTACGTGTCCAGCGCGCACGACTATGCGAAATCGCTGGAAATCCTGAGAAAATGGCCGGGCGTGAGCAGATCGGAAACCGGCATCTACGCCGAATCGGAAGGCACATGGATCGCCACCGTGCTGACGCAACAGCATCCGGATCTTGCCTTCGCCATCCTCACCTCTCCCCCGGTCGTTTCGGGCCGTCAGCAGATGACGCTCGCAGCCACCAATTATCTGACCGCCGCGGGCGCACCCGATGCCGTCAAGCAGCTTATTCCGCGCATTACCAGCCTTGGCACACAACGCATGGGACTCGCCTATGCGGATTTCGACGCCGCGAAATACCACACATCGCTTACCATGCCGCTGCTTATCAACTATGGCGTCAAGGACACAGCCATGCCGGTCGAACAGGGCGCGCGGCTGCTGATCAAAGCCGCAAACCAGGCTGGCAATACGAATGTGACGCTGCGGTATTATGACGCGAACCATCAGCTTCGAACCGGTTCGAATCAGACGGTTCCGGGACTGCCGTTGGAACCGCATTACACGCACGATCTGGAGGATTGGATCAACGCGGTGACGAGCGGCACGGGCGCGAACGGCTGGGCAACGCCGATGATCGCCGGAACGCAGCCGAATCAGACGGTCGCGGCACCGCTGAAGACCCCGCCCGCGCTGGTGAAGTCGATGGGTGTGATTGTCGGCGCAATCGCGGTTTGCCTGCTCTGCGCGCTGCTGGCGATGTGCGGCGCGCCAATTCTGCTCATCGCCGGCTGGGTGCGCGAGCGCCGTGCGTCACGGCGGGTATCGCACTATTCGGCTTCGACGGAACCGGCGGAGCCAACGGATTCGACTTCAATGTTTTCAACGGATGCGACCACATCGACAGGCCCATCCACACAACCGAATGCGGCACGTCCAATCGCAATAACCGACCATCGATTCCCGGTCGGCATGCGCGTCGCACTGGCGCTCAACACCCTCCTTGCCGTCGGCACGACCGGCGTGTTCCTGGCGTATCTGGTCACCGTCATCATTGATGCGATCTCGTTGACCGACAATTCGGCGGTGCTTGCCAAGAACTGGCATGCCATCGTCATGCTCACATGGCTGAGCCTTGTCGCGTTCGCCTGGCTGTTGGCGGAAATCATCGTGGACGCGTGCCGTCGTCATGCTAGGAATCGCGCGATTGCAAGCATAGACGACGATGCGGATATGAATAATGGCCACGATGCCGCAGCCGGAAGCCGATGCGATATAGGAAAAGATGGAAAAGCATGCATCGGATCCGGCCATGTCATCGTGGCCACGTGTGTGGTGGTGTCGGCGGCGCTATCGTTGGCGCTGCTGGCTTTCTGGGGACTGCTCTGCTGACTGGCGTTCCCGTCGGCGCAGACGCACCGCGGCGACGACGGCCCAGACCACGGAAATGATGAGCAGCAGCGCGCCGAGACCGCCGACCACGTAGAAGAACAGCGTCGAGGGATTCGGCATCCACCGCCATGCGCCGATGGGCAGCAGGCACAGCATGGACATCAGGCCGATCAGGCAGAAGAACACGCCCAGCACGATGGTTCCGGTGCTTGGTCCGGACGGGCGGATTACCAGCTCGCCGTCCGTTTTGCCGATGCGCACTTGCTTGGAGGGGTCGACCGGCTCGGCTGATTTGGCTGGATCAGCCGATTTGACGGAACCGGTCGGACGTGCCGAACGGCCCGCAAAGCTTCCGCGCATGTCTTGTCCGGAGGTTTCCAGCGATTCGGCCTCGTCCTGCGATTCGAACTTCCTCTGCGCTTCCGGACCGCCGTCGAACGGCTTCTGGAACGATTCGGTCTTCGCCTCGCCCGGATCGTCGACGGCCGGCAGGGTTTCCGTGGGCTCGTCCGAGACCTCCGCGATTCCCATGACGTCGGTCAACGGCACTTCACGGGTTTTCTCGTCACTCATTTCGTTTCCTTTCCGCTGGCGCTTTTCCCGACGTTCTTTCCATCGACGCTGCCATGCGATTGGCCGCCCGTCGTTCCCACTGGCAGCTTGCTGTCGGACGTGTACTGCATGGTGACACTGCCGCCGACCGTTCCATCGACGTTGACATACAGATCCGGTTCCTCCGGAGCCTTGTCCGAATCGATCGACGGCCAATACCACTTGTTCTCGTAGATCGTTTTGAATGCCTTGTCGAGATCCGTGCCGGCGTATACCGAATCCTGCGAATCGTTCTCCGTATCCGAACCGGCATCGCCCGCATCATCATCGCCGGAATCGTCGAAATCGGTGGTGCCGTTGAGCGCCGGAACGCCCTTGTTCACGCCATGATGGCCGAGTCCCGAATCATCGTTCTCATCGAGGGACAGGCCCATGAAGCCCGTGCCGTTGAAGAACGTAATCCCGTCCGGCCCTCCTATGTAATCCGTGACGTTGGTGTAGCCGTCGTCCGGATCGCTGACCGACCACTGGCATCCGTCCGGCAGCGTGACCACCACCTGGGCGTTCACCACCACCAGATTCAGCTTCCCTGTCGGACATGAGCTTTCGCCGTACGTGCCGTCGTTGAGCTTGACCTTGTGCTTGCCATGCGCTGCCGGATATCCGCTCAAATCGATGTCGAGCACATCGTTGGCGTAGTTCTTGCCGACCACCACCAGTCCCTGTTCGTATCGTTTCATCTGGGCGTCGCTGGTGTCGCTCCATGTCACGATGCCGGAGACCGTCGTGCGGTGGTAGTCATTCGACATCATCCAATCGCGGCTTTCCCATGCCACCGCACTCGTGCAGAACGTCATCACCACGGCCATGAACGCCGCGCACCATGCCAGCGGATGCAGGCCGCCGGTGCGACGGCCCATGCAACCAAGCACGACGATCACCACGCCGATTCCCAGGCAGATGCCGCCGCAGCACAGTGTGGCGAGACGCAGCACGCGCAAGGCGTAATCCCAATCAACCGGCATCGTAATGGCGTACCAGCCAGATCCGGCGATCGCCAGCAATGCCAAGCCAAGCGTCACCAGTACCAGCAGCGGTCCGGCCGGCTTGCGGCGGGCGCGTTTCGACTGCGGCGCCGCCACCGTCGGCGGAGCGGTGAAGGTCGGCGGCACATTGGCCGCGGCAAACGCTGCAGGCGGGTTCACCGGCTGCTGAAACGTCTGGTATGGCGATTGGACGGGACGCGCGTACTGCTGGTAGCCGGAAGGCGCGGGACACGTCGGCTGCGGCATCGGCTGGCCTGGCGTGCCGGGCATGTTTGCAGTGGTGGCCGTGTTCGTGGACATCGGCTGCGGCATATATAGCGATTGCGCAGGCCGCACCGGCTGTCCCGGCTGAACGGGCTGAGCAGGCTGCCCAGGCCACGATCCGCCCTGCTGCGGCGGCTGCCAGCTCGCCGCATACGACTGGCGGTTCACCAGCAGCCAGAACACCAGCACGGCCATGCCGAACGCCAGCCATCCGGCGCCGGGCAGGCACAGCGCCACCGCGGCGCATACCAGCGCGCCCGCGCAGTTCCAATCCCAATGGCCGTTGACCAGCTCCTCGCACAGGATCCGGCCATCCGTCTCGTCCGGTAGCAGGAACCAGGCCAATGCGTAGAACGCCGCTCCGGCGCCGAACAGTAGCGAGGTGAGAATCACCAGCGCGCGGACCAGGGTGGCGTTCCATCCCAAGCGGCGCGCCACGCCGTCGCACACGCCTGCGATCCACCGGTTGCGGCCGCGCGTGATCCGGCTGGAGCGGATCCATGCGAAGAATCGATTGCCGCGATTCGGCTGCGGCTGATACATCGGCGGCCGTGGCTGCGATTGCGGTTCGGCAGAACCAGCGGCACTGCCGCCTTGCGGATTGTTGTTTGCGTTGCTCATATCTCCATTACAGCAATCCGCAGCCGTCATACGTATCGGGGAACACCCTGAATCTGCCCTGAACACCAGCTGAAAGCCCTGAATCGGCATCCCCGACAGGGCACAATGGAAGCATGAAGTCCTTAGCCAAACCGCGATACACGCAGGAACAGTACGACCAGGCCAGCGCGGTCTACATGCGCTGGTGCTACGTGCAGGCCCTGCGCGAAGGCCGTCCCGTGCCGTCCAAGCCGGCGCGACTGCCGTTGCTGCGCCCGACGTACGGCCGCGAGGTCGCTGGCGTGGCCAAGGCCGTCAGCATGCATCTGGGCGTGTCCGTTCATCTCATCCGTTTCATTTTCGTGGTCACCACGTTTTTCTTCGGTGCGGGCGCGATCGCCTATATTTTTCTGTGGATCACCGTACCCGTCGGAGACCCGGTCCAGCAGGCGTACGTCATCGCCGGCAGCCAGCCCGTCGAGAACGCGCCGCTGTCCCACGGCAACGTGAGGAACGTAAGAAACCTAAGGAACGTCGGAAACGGCGGCGCGCAATCGCAAGACAGCGACGGCAACGCGGACGGCATGCAATCCGGCAGCGGAGCACAATCGTCCGAAAGCCTGGAACAGATGTTCGCCAACGCGCCGAGACCCGCGCTGCTGGCCATGGCGGGACTGCTTATGCTGGGCCTATGCGTGGCGATGGCGGCGAAAGGCATTGAAGGCACGCTGATTGTGCCGTTGCTGCTCGGCGTGGTCGGCGTCGGCGTCTCCTGGCTGCGGTTCAACGCGAAGGACGGCCAATTATGGACGATGCTCGGCGGCATCGCGGTCATTTTCGTCGCGTACGCGATCTACATCGCCACCCACGTGCGCATTATGCAGTCCGCACGGCACGCCACGTTCACCATGCTCGTCGCCGGTTTGGCGCTGCTTGTCGGCGTGTTGCTGGCGATTGTGCCGTGGATTATGACGCTGGTGCGTGATTTGGGCACGGAACGCGCGCTGAAGGAACGCGAGGAGGAGCGCGCCGATATGACCGCCCACCTGCACGACGGCGTGCTGCAGACGCTGGCGCTGATCCAGTTGCATGCCGGCGACCAGCAGACCGTGTTTTCACTGGCAAGGCAGCAGGAACGCGAGTTGCGCGAATGGCTATATCAGGAGCGCACCACGTCGGATCGTTCCGTCAACGCCGGTTTGAAGCAGATCGCAGCGCATGTGGAGGACACGCATGGCAAGCCGATCGAGGTGGTGACGGTGGGCGACGCGCGGCCGAGCGCGCAGACCGACGCGTTGTTGGATGCCACGCAGCAGGCGCTCGTCAACGCCGTGACGCATGGCGGCGAACCGGTGTCCGTCTACTGCGAGGCCGGCGACAAGCTGGTGGAGGTGTTCGTACGCGACCATGGCGACGGCTTCGACGTCGACGCCATTCCAGCGAATCGCCTGGGCATCCGCGAGTCCATCATCGGACGTATCAAGCGCCGCGGCGGTACAGTGGAGATTGTGTCGAGGCCCGGCTGGGGCACGGAGGTGCGCATGCACATGCCGATTTCAGGAGCGGCGGAGGATGCGGACAGCGCTACGACCACCACAGCGGACGGCGATACGGGCGTGCAATCGGCGCAATGAACACGGCACATGCAGCAGGTGCGGCAATGAATCAATCGAACCAAGGAGCAGGAATGAGCGAGCGGGAACAGCGCATCAGAATCGCCGTCGTGGACGACCATGAGATGTTCCGTGCGGGCGTGATCGCCACGTTGCAGCCGCATTTCGACGTGGTCGGACAGGCCGCGGATGTGGAAGGATCGGTGGCGATGATCGCGCAGACCAAACCGGACGTGGTGCTGCTGGATGTGCATGTGCCGGGCGGCGAGGGCGGCGGCGGCACCGAAATCCTCACGAAATCGCGCGCATACTCCCCCGATACCGTCTTCCTCGCGCTGTCCGTGTCGGATTCTCCGCAGGATGTCGGTTCCGTGATCCGCGCCGGTGCGCAGGGATATGTGACGAAGACTATTTCCGGCGACGACCTGGTGTCCTCCATCAAGCAGGTGCATGAGGGCTACGCCGTGTTCTCGCCGAAATTGGCGGGATTCGTGCTGTCCGCCTTCCAGAACGGCCCGAGCGCGAACGGCGCGTTCGGCGGCCCGATCCACGATGACGAGCTGGACCGGCTGTCCAATCGCGAGCAGGAGGTCATGCGGCTGATCGCGCGCGGCTACACGTACAAGGAGGTGGCTTCGGAACTGTTCATCTCCATCAAGACCGTGGAGACCCATATGAGCTCGGTGCTGCGCAAACTGCAGCTGTCGAACCGTTCCGAGCTCACCCGTTGGGCCGCGGATCGACGGATTGTGTGACGTTGCCGCCACGACAACGACAATCGCCATAAACGGCATGGAAAAGGGCTTACCGAAAAATCCTTCGGTAAGCCCTTGATTGATGCGGGCAGAGCGAGATTCGAACTCGCGGAGGCTTGCACCTCAACGGTTTTCAAGACCGTCTCTTTAGACCGCTCAGACATCTACCCTTTGCGCCTAACATCGCTGCTACGCACGAAACGCCAATATACCACAGTGCGCGGAAGTGCGACACCTGGCACAGCCTCCATCCCCGTCGCTTCCAACAGAAAACCGCACACGCATCTGCCCAGAACGACACAAACGGCACTGGGACCGTCCAACATACGAAAAGCGGCGCCGGCACAAATGCAACGCCGCTTTCACGGATTCATATCAGACGCGAACGTCTTGGAAAATCAGGCTTCCCACTTGGTCGGCTCGATGACTTCCTTGCCGCCCATGTACGGACGCATGGCCTTCGGAATTTCGATGGAGCCGTCCTTCTGCTGGTGGTTCTCGAGAATGGCGACCAGCCAACGGGTGGTGGCCAGCGTGCCGTTCAGCGTGGAGACGGCGCGGGTGTTGCCATCCTCCATACGTTCGCGGATGTTCAGACGACGGGCCTGATACTCGGTGCAGTTGGAGGTGGAGGTCAGCTCACGGTAACGGCCCTGGGTCGGCACCCAAGCCTCGCAGTCGAACTTACGTGCCGCGGAGGAGCCCAGATCGCCGGCGGCGGTATCGATGATGCGGTACGGCACCTCGACCTTGCCGAGCATTTCCTGCTCCATGGCCAACAGGTGCTCATGCTCCTTGTAGGAGTCCTCCTGCTTGGCGTAGACGAACATCTCCACCTTGTCGAACTGGTGCACGCGGATGATGCCGGAGGTGTCCTTGCCTGCTGCGCCGGCTTCACGGCGGTAGCAGGAGCTCCAGCCGCAGTAGCGCAGCGGGCCGTTCTCAAGGTTCAGGATCTCGTTCTCGTGCATGCCGGCGAGCGCCACTTCGGAGGTGCCGACCAAATACTGGTCGTCCGGCTCGCGCAGGCGGTAGATTTCGTCGGCGTGGGAGTTGAGGAAGCCGGTGCCGCGCATTACTTCCGGACGCACCAGCGTCGGGGTGATGGCCAGGGTGAAGCCGTGTTCCTCGGCCTGGTCGACGGCCATGGTGAGCATGGCGATCTGCATGCGGGCCACCTGGCCGCGCAGGAAGTAGAAGCGGGAGCCGCCGACCTTGACGCCGCGGCGCATGTCGATGCCGGCCACGCCGGTGCCGAGGGTCAGGCAGACCAGATGTCTTTTTCCTTTTCCGGCGCCCAGCTTCCATTCCGCATAAGCCATGCAGTTGGCGTCGTTTTCCACGTATACGGGCAGTCCGCAGGCGGCCTGGAGCATGTCCCGTACCGGAACGTTGTTCCAGCCGGGCACGTTGGTAAGCGTATAAACGGTCCCCTGGTAAAAATTGACGAACCCCGGCATTCCCATGCCGAGGGCCTGCACTTCCGGGTGATTCAGCCGCAGCATATTCACGAACTGGGCTATGGCTTCAATCAGTTGATCGGGATTGCCGTATTCCTGGGTGGCTATCGAAGGAGCGTGGGCGATTACTTCCGCGCCCTTGACGACCCCCATCTTGATGGAGGTGCCTCCGAAGTCAATGCCGATGGAGGGAATGGTTGAAGCTGTCATATAACGCCAATATAGAATTTTATCGGGCGTTGAAAAGGTTAAAAGAAGTATGCTTCCGTTAAAAAAAAG
>OHWI01000338.1_pt1 | contig 16728 bp, 9 predicted proteins | sample 1579721 | NCBI WGS metagenome assembly OHWI01 (sample SAMEA3882529, study PRJEB24775) | human gut metagenome | biome: human-associated habitat; feature: intestine environment; material: feces | place: Netherlands | collected 2009/2010
TCGACACGGTCCACCGCGGTGCGTGCGATCACGTTCACTCCCCTGCGTTTCAGCTCACGTGTCAGCGTCATCGAAGCACGGCGTTCCCATGTGGACAGCACGCGGTCCTTACGAATCAGCAGTGTCACTTCGCAACCGGCGGCATTCCACAGCGACGCGAATTCCAATGCCACCGCACCCGCACCGATAATCACCGCGCTGGAGGGCAAGGTATTCAGCTCCAACGCCTGGGTGGAATCGATCAGCGCGCCGGCGAACGGATTTCCAGGCAACGCAAGCGGACGCGATCCGGTTGCCAACACGATGTCGTCGGCATCGATCGCAAGTTCCGTTTCAACCGGTTCGAACACGCCGGCTTCCACGGACCGCGATACCTGCGTCTCCCCCTCAGCCGGCGTGACACGTACTGTATGCGCGTTCTGCAATGCCGCGCAACCGCGGAATACGGTGACGCCGCGATGCGCCAGCAGGCCCGTCAGCCCTTTCGTCATCGTTTCCACGGTGGAGACGCGGAAATCACGTAATCTGCCGAAATCGATGCTCTGCAGCGTGGCGTTGATGCCCATGCGTTCGGCGTTATGGATGGTTTCGACGCTATGCACGGCGGTCAACAATGCCTTCGATGGGATGCATCCGCGGTTGAGGCATGTGCCACCGAGCGTACCGTCACGTTCGATCAACGCCACCGATTTGCCGAGTTCCGCGGCACGCAGTGCCGTAGAGTAACCGCCGGGGCCGGCTCCGATGATAGCGATGTCGAAATGCTGTTGAACCATATTGAATCCCAATTCGTTCCTCATTGATTCGTTTGCACGCACGTGAAGTGAGCTTTTGTTCGATGCGAGCAATCGTTTTCCATGGTAATGGAAAAGCCGTCAGTTGTTCGCTGACGGCTTGAAAAATCACCGGCGGTTCTCGATACCGATCACTCCGGCCAGTGTCCACGCTTCGGGTAACGAGGCTTCGGAAGCCTCCAACGGCGAATCTGGATGGCACGGCTCCACGCATAGGAACCGGAACGCATGCCCTTGGCCACGGACTGCTCACCGAATTTCTCGATGAGCTTCTTCTTGAGCTTGTGCCACATGACCGCCACGTCGATAATCACGGCAAACAAGTAGACATACATGATCAGCATGAGCGGCAACGCCAATGCAGGCCACTTGTAGGTGACGACCATGGATCCGATCAGGATTATGAACGCGACCGGGATGAAGAACTCGCCCAGATTGAAGCGGGCATCGACGTAGTCACGGATGTAGATGCGCCACGGCAGACGTTCCGACTTCGGCATGTGGTTGATGTCGCCACTTTGCATGGCATCGTATTCGGCGTTCTCACGTTCGCGGATGCGGGCCTTGGCCGCCTTACGGCTGGCGTCGCGATCCTTGGGGACCAGCGGACGGAGATTCTGCGCCTGGGCGTCCTTGCGCTTCGGGGTCGGACGGCCCTTGCCGGAGGTCGGCTGTGCAACCTTGCTCTCGACGTTCTCCTGCGCCGGTTCTTCCTTCTTGGTAAACAAACTCATGCCTATAGAGCGTAAGGTGACGTATCGACGCTCGATGCCGCCCGCGGTGCCGTCTGCGTTGCGGTTCAAGCTGCGATTCAAGCTGCGGTCGGACGGTCTGCAAAGAACGGATACAATGGACATTCGTCACACGATATTCAATCCGCGTAATACACACGCATATATAGGGAGCATCAAGGATTATGACAGCTTTAGGAGCCGAAGAGATTCGCACGCGCGTCGAGTCGGATTTCAGCCGCATCGTCGACGTGTTGAACCAGAAGATCGCCTTGCAGTCGATTTCCGCGAAGGGCATCACCGCGGACCATATGAAGCGTTCCGCGCAATTCGTGGCGGACCTGCTGCGCGAGGTTGGTGTCGATACGAAGGTGGTGCAGTCGCACAATCCCGACGGCACGCCGGGCGCTTGGGAGGTCATCGGTTCCAAAAACGTCAGCGAGGACGCGCCGACGGTGCTGCTGTACGCGCACCATGACGTGCAGCCGGTGCCGGATCCGAGCGTATGGAACACCGACCCGTTCGTCGGCACTGAAATCGACACGCGTCTGTACGGCCGCGGAGCCGCGGACGACGGCGGTGGAATCGCCATTCATTCCGGTGCGCTGAAAGCGCTTGGAGACGATCTGAAGGTGAACATCAAGGTGTTCATCGAAGGCGAGGAGGAGATGGGTTCTCCGAGCTTCATTCCGTTCATCGAAGAGCACCGGGACGAGTTCGCTTCCGATGTGATCATTGTGGCCGATTCGGGCAACTGGTCCGCTGAGATTCCGTCGCTGACCACGTCGCTGCGTGGCAACACCGATATTGATGTGCATGTCAAGGCGTTGGAACATCCGGTGCATTCCGGCCAGTATGGCGGCCCGATTCTTGACGCAAACACGCTGGCTGCGATGTTGATTTCCTCCATGTACGACGCCAATGGCGATTTGGCCGTGCCGGGCGTTGCGTCCGAGGAACCGGTTGGCGGCCTGCAGCGTGATATGGACGAGGCGACTGTGCGTGCCGACGCGGGCATCGTCGAATCGTATCGTCTTGCCGGCACCGGTTCGCTCGCCGCGCGTCTGTGGACGAAGCCCAGCGTCACCGTCATCGGGTTCGACGCGCATCCGGTGGAAGGATCCTTCAACGTCATCTCTCCTGAAACCACGTTCCGTCTGAGCTTGCGCACCGCGCCGAACCAGCGCCCGGAAGAGGCCCAGGAGGCGTTGGCCAAGTTCATGGTGGAGCATGCGCCGTTCGGTGCCGAAGTGTGGGTCGACAAGCTCGACAACGGCATGGGCTGGGCCATGGATCCGAACGCTGAGGCCACCAAGGACGCCATGGACGCCATGGAGGAAGCGTTCGGTGTGGCTCCGGTCAACAAGGGCGAGGGTGGCTCCATCCCGTTCATTCCGGAATTGCAGCGCATCTTCCCGAAGGCGCAGGTGCTGGTCACCGGTCCGGAGGATCCGAAGGCCAACGCGCATAGCCCGAACGAGTCCATCAGCCTGCCGGCGTTGAAGAACAACGTCATCACCGAAGCGTTGCTGCTGGATAAGCTCGCCAAGTAAGAAGCCGTGTAAGGCTTGCCGAAATAGAATAAAGCTCTCTGTCATACGATTCCGATTGGAACGTATGACAGAGAGCTTTTTCATTTAGCTGCCGATTGGGGAATCATCATCCATTAGTTGGACACGTTGCTGAACGCCCAATGCCAGTAGCCGGTGTAGTATGCGGTGGCCAACGCGATTGCCGGCACCGCGATGCAGATGGCGTAGAACAGCCAGTCGACCGCATGCAGTTTCGATTCGCGCGCTTGGCTTCGTGGCGCGTCGGATCCGAATCCGCGCGCTTCCATGGCGGTGGCGAGTTTCGTTCCACGTCGGATGGATACGACGAGCAGGCTGAATGCTTGCGAGAAGACGCGTTTGATGGTGCTGCCGTCGCCGAGGCCACGCGAGCGGCGTGACTGGCCGAGTGCACGCCAATCGTCCTGCAGCAGCGTGAACATGCGCATGCCGGCAAGGCCGCCGTATACGAAACGTTGCGGCAGGCGCAGAATCTGCACGAGTCCGTCGGCCAGATCGGTCGGGTCGAGTCCCAAAGCCAGAATCACACCCGGCACGGCGATTGCGGCGACACGTAGGAATGTGGCCAACGCCAGATAGAGCGATCCTTGGGAGATGACGATGATGCCGCCCAGATTGGCCAGCACCGTGCCGGATGTCTTGCCGTACAACGCCACGGAAACGAAGCTGCCTGTGGCCGCTATCCATACCGGCCATGTCTTGCGCAAGACCGTCCAGGGAGCCACTCCGCCGATCCATAACAATAGCATTTCCAAACCAAACGCCACGGATGCCGAAACGACATCGAGGGTGAAGAACATCGGAATGCACAGGATCAACGCACCGATGAAACGGCTTACCGGGTTGATTTTCGCCACGAACCATGACGGTGACGCCGGCTTCGTTTCGTTACGACGTTCCTTGTGTGGCACCACGGTAATGGTTTCGAGCTTTTCATTGCCGTCGCGCCCACTGTTTTTGTTGGTTTCGAGCATGTCACTCCCCCTCTCTGACCAAAATACGGCGTGCGCCCAGCGCTTCGATGAGCGGCTCATCGTGCGTAATCATGATGACCGCGCAACCTTGGTCGCGCGCACCGGCGATCAATTGGACCATGCTGGTCCACGTGGTGAAATCCTGTCCGAATGTCGGCTCGTCCATGACCAGCACTTTTGGCGCGGCAGCCAGCATGGACGCCACGGACAGTCTTCTTTTCTCACCGCCCGATAGGGTGAATGGATTCGCTTTGGCGAAGCGGGAAAGATTCAGGCGTTCCAACAGCCTGTCGGCGATGGAATACGCCTCCTCGTCGGTTTTGCCCATGGATTTGGGGCCGATGGCCACCTCGTCTCGCACGGTGGATGCGGCGAACTGGTGTTCCGGCTCTTGGAACACCATGCCGATACGTCCCAGCAAGTCGCGGCTTTTCCATGTGATCACATTGTTTTCGCGATGGGGAGGTACCAGATCGTCCGCCATGCATACACGTCCTGCTATCGGTTTGAGCAGTCCTGCGAGAGTGAGTCCGAGTGTGGATTTGCCCACGCCGTTTCTGCCGGTCAACGCGGTCACCTCACCGGAATGGAATTCGAGGTCGATATGCTCGCCGAGCGGGAAATCATAGCCGAAGCTCAGATCCCGCGTGTAAAGCACGACGTCCTGCGGTTGCCGGATTTGTTCCGGTTTGGGCGCGTGGCTTTCGATGGTGCGGCCCGGCACCCACGCACCGCCGTCGGCAAGCACCTGACCCATGTGGCCGAACACTTCGTCTGGAGTGCCGTCGGCGATTACGCCGCCGACGTTCGAATCGGCTTCGGGTTTGCCCAGCACGATGACGCGGTCGACCAGGTCGAGCCACACGTCGATATGATGTTCCACCACAACCAGCGTCTCATGGGTTTGTTCGAGGACGTGGCGGACAGCGTCGTGCACTTCCTTGACACCGTCCGGGTCAAGGTTGGCGGTCGGTTCGTCAAGCAGCAGCAGGCCAGGGTGCATGGCCAGCACGCCCGCCAAGGCGAGGCGCTGACGTTGCCCGCCGGAAAGTCCTCGTGTGGAGCGGTCGAACGCCATGTAGTCGAGCCCGACGATGTCAAGGGCGGCTCGTGCCCGGTTCCAGATTTCATCTTTCGGCAGGCTCAGGTTCTCGCAGCCGAATGCGGTGTCGTCTCCGGCACGTTCGAGAATCGTCTGCGAGTCCGGGTCCTGAAGCACCAGCCCGCAACGTCCGCGCGCGTGTCTGGCGTCGACGCCGTCGATGAGCAGCTCGCCTTCCTGCTCGCCTTCGTCATCTCCACCGAGCACGCCGGCCAAACCGGACATCAGGGTTGATTTGCCTGCGCCGGACGCGCCAAGCAACAGTACCCGCTCCCCCGGTTTGATGTTGAAGTCGACGTGTCGTAGCGCGAAATCCTTACGTGAGGCGTGTCTCCATCCCCAATCATGTGCGGTCACGCCGGCCGCTGTTGTGTTCTGAACGTCAGTGGTCATTCGTCGTTCTTTCTTCTGATTGTCATGCTGTTGTTTCGTATGCCGTTGTCATGCGATGCGCCATCACAAGAAAATCCCGCACCACCTTGATGTGATGCGGGATTTGCTTGCATCGGACAATCAGACCAGTTCCTGCGTACGACCGGATTCGAAGCGGTCGAGCACGCCGGTCTTGGCGATGGCCACCTGCAGGAGGTACATCACCGCGCCGGCGAGCACCGCGCCGGAAATGGCGGAGGCGATCAGATAGATGCTGACGCGTAGCGCGCTCCAAGCCGGATTGGTAAGCCAGTAGTACAGGCCGCAGCCGACGCCTGCAAGTGCGCCGGAGATCGTGGTGGACAGCAGGTCCCACTTCTTATAGGCGAAGATGGCAAGACCGATTTCGGCGCCGAGGCCCTGCACGATGCCGACGATCAGCGAGCCGCCGACGCCCCACTGGTTGCCCATGGTGAGTTCGAGCGCGGCCGCGAGGGTTTCCGCGAACAGTGCGGCTCCAGGCTTGCGCACGATGATGGCGGCCAGAGGGCCTGCGAACAGCCAGAAAGCGTTAAGCAGGCCTTCGAAGCCTGGAGTCACCGCCTCGAAGAGGGCCAGCGGCGCGGTGCAGACGATGTCCCAGCCCCAGAAGATCACGCCGGATGCGACGGCGATGATGGCTGCGACGACGATATCGACCACGCGCCACTTGTTGTTGTGTTTGCGAACTGCGGAAGACTGGTTTTCTTCAGTCATGGGATATGTGCCTTTCTCTTTTCGTCAAGGCACGGGAAATAGAGAGACGTCCGTGCGCCGGCATTACCCGGTATACGTTCATACGGTTGAAGCGGTTGCTTCCTCTCAGCCATTCGGCCCCCGTGTCTGCGCCTGATATTACACAGGACCCACGATTTACGTCGGTTTTGTCTCATAACGGATTCCGTATTCCGTAGCTGAGTCGCATTCCGATGTGTTGTTTTGGAGGAACGCTCCAACCGTATGGTGATTTTATTGAGGCAGTCTCATCAGCGATTCGGCAAGATTCCTGAATGTTTCTCCGATACCGTCCGACCGCAACGCGCCCTCTTTGGTTAGGACTGCGGGCCGGCCTGCTTCGCCGGTTTCGCGCAGTTCAGGCTCCAATGGGAGTTGTGCGAGCAGTGGCACTTCATAGCCGAGGCTGTGGGTCAGCTGTTCGGATACACGTGCGCCGCCACCTTCGCCGAAGATGCGTAGCTTCTCGCCTTTGTGCTCGTAGTAGCTCATGTTTTCCACGACGCCGCGAACTTTCATCGGCACCTGCAATGCCACCAGGCCGGACCGTACCGCGATGTCGGAGGCGGATGGCTGCGGTGTGGTGACCACCACCAGTTCGGCATTCGGCAATGCCTGTGCCACGGAAATCGCCATGTCGCCGGTACCGGGCGCCAGGTCGAGCAGCAATACGTCCGGTTCGCCCCACCATACGTCGGATAGGAATTGTTCCAAGGAGCGTTGCAGTCTTGGACCACGCCATAGGATGGCTCTGTCCGCGCCGGCGAACATGCCGATGGAGATCAGTTTCACACCCCATGCGGTGACGGGCATGAGCATGCCGTTGAGGTTCGTGGGCTGTGATTGCACGCCGAATAGCCTGGGCAGCGAGAAACCGTAGATGTCGGCGTCGATGGCGGCGGTATCGTAGCCGAGCGCCGCGAATGTGGCTGCCAGATTGGCGGTGACAGACGATTTGCCCACGCCGCCTTTGCCGGAGGCGATGGCGAAGATGCGGGTTTTGATGCCGGGTTTGTTGAACGGGTTCTGTTTACGTTCCGCTTTGAGGCCGGCCACCAGCTGGGTGAGTTTGTCTTGGCTCATGGAGCCGACTTCGATGCTGGGAATCAACGTGGCATCGGAATAGGAGGCGACCGCGCCGTTGATCTGGTTGGTGATGGTCTGCGACAGCGGACAGCCTTCCACGGTCAGTTCGACCCGCACCCGTACGTCGTACGTGTTGGTTTCGCCTGCCACTGGCGTGGCGTCAATGGCTGCGATCATGCCCAAGTCGGTGACGGACCTGCCCAGTTCGGGGTCAATCACTTTGCTTAGCCGTTCGTAGATGCGCGCTTCGATGGTGCGCTCGTCGCTCATGCTTCCTCCTTATGCCGCGTACCACAGTAGCGGTTCGCGGCACGGCTTGCCAGATGGTGTGGCGATTATTCAACTGTTCCTGTGTCGAGCAGCTGTTTGAATTGGTCTTCGTTGAGCATGGGGATGCCCAGTTCCTCGGCTTTTGCGGCTTTTGAGCCGGCATTCTCGCCTACGACGACCCAATCGGTTTTCTTGCTGACGGATCCTGCGGCTTTGCCTCCGCGCAGGACGATGGCCTCTTTGGCGGAATCGCGGGAGAATCCTTCCAACGAGCCGGTGACCACGACCGTTTTGCCTGCCAATGTCTGTGGTAGTCCGCTGGCTTGGGCTTGTCCGACTCCTACGCCGGCGGCCTTCCATGCGTCAAGCACGGCACCGCGCCAATTGCCCGGCTCACGGGCCGCGGTGAACCATGTGACTACGGATTCCGCAATTTCCGGACCAATACCGTCGATTTGGGACAATTCGTCCACGCTGGCATGTTCGATGGCATCCAACGTACCGAACGCACTGGCGATGGTGCGTGCGGTGGGCGGTCCGAGCCTGCGGATGGACAGGGCCACCAGAACGCGCCACAGGTCGGCATGGCGGGCTTTGTCCATTTCGTCGAGCATCTTGCGGGTGTTTTCCGCCGGACGAATGTACACCGGCTGCACGCTGGACGTGCCTCCACGGGATACCTTGATTTCCTCGCGGATCACCACGGCGTCATCCGGCACCACGTATTGCGGATATTCCGCGGTCTCGTCGATGTCGGCTTCCTTGCGTTTGCGGGCGGCGGTAGGCGCGGTCCAGAATGCGGGCACCTGATGCCATAATCCGGATCCGCCCACACGTTTGCGCACTTTCTTGATCTTGCCGTTTGACCCGACGGTCTCGTGGATTTCGATGATTGGGGCCTCGCGCCAGACGCGCACATCCTTGAGGTCTGCGGACGTCAACGAGAACAGCCCGGCCTCGCTGGACAGCACAGGTGTCTGCATGGGCGGCAGTTCCAGTCCCACCACCGGCTCGTACGGTTCAGGCTCCTCACCGGGTTTCACCACGATTTCGGTGATGTTCGGCGCATACGTGTCGATGGAATCGGGCCTGTCCTCTTCGGGATTCGTCAGCGCAATGGCTGATTGGTCGCCCAGATGTTCGATATCGAACGCCTTGCGGGACGCCAGATTGATGATCCGCTCGGTCAGCTGCGCCGGGCAGGATTCCACGTTCGGGCAGCGTATATCTTTGTCTCCCTCTTTGGCGGGAGCGAGTTCCGCGCCGCAGCTCGGGCAACGCGTGGGCATCACGAACCGGCGGATCTGGCCCTCACGTCCCTTGCGCCGCTCCAGCACCGGACCGACGAGCTCGGGAATCACGTCTCCCGCCTTGCGCACCACCACGGTGTCGCCGATGAGCACGCCTTTGCGTTCCACTTCAAAGGGGTTGTGCAGCGTGGTACGGGATACTGTGGAACCGGCCACGTACACGGGTTTCAACACCGCCACCGGAGTCACACGTCCGGTGCGCCCCACCTGCACAGTGATGTCAAGCAGCTCGGTATTGACCTCTTCCGGTGGATATTTGTAGGCGATGGCCCAGCGCGGCGCACGCGATGTGGCGCCAAGGGAACGCTGCAATCCCAAATCGTCGACCTTCACGACGATGCCGTCAAGCGCGTGTTCGATGTCGCCTCGGTGTTCGCCGTAATAGTCGATCATGTCGAGGATTTCCTTGAACGACGTGACCTCACGGTTGTGCGGAGAGACGGGCACACCCCATTTCTTATACAATTCGTAGGCTTCGGATTGGTCGTTGACCACATCATGGCCGTTGCCGGCGTGCCCCGCACCCCAACGCAGCGATCCGATGCCGTGCGCGTAGAAGCTCAGGCGACGGGTTGCGGTGATACGCGGATCCTTCTGTCTCAGACTACCTGCGGCCGCGTTACGGGGATTGGCGAATGGCGCACGACCGGCGTCCTCGTTCTCGGCGTTCAGCTTGTTGAAATCGTCCCATCGCATGAACACTTCGCCGCGGATCTCCACGAATTCGGGAATGTCTTCCTCCGGTCCGGCAAGGTTCTGCGGAATGGTGGAGATGGTGCGCACGTTGAGAGTGATGTCCTCGCCGGTCACGCCATCGCCTCTGGTCAGCCCCTGTTCAAGCACGCCGTTGCGATAGATGAGGTTCAGCGCAAGACCGTCGATTTTCACCTCGCAGGTCATGGGCAGTGGCTTCGATTCGGGCCAATCCAATCCCCTGAGCACGCCGTCGTACCATTCGCGCAGCTCCTCGATGGAGAACACGTCATCGAGGCTCATCATGCGCGATGGATGACGTACGGAAGCGAAGTCGTTGGAGAACGTGCCGCCCACGCGATGGGTCGGCGACTGCGGTGAGTCAAGTGATGGGAACTGCGCCTCAAGCGATTGCAGGCAGCGCAATCTTGCGTCATATGCCGCGTCGGATGAGACGGGGGCATCGTCAATATAGTATGCGATCTGGTCTGATTCCACCCATGCGGCCACGCGCGCCCACAGCCTGGCCGCGGCTTCGGCGCTCATCGAAGCCACATCAACCTTGTCGAGGCGCATGGCGTCGGCATCGGTCGGCTGCAACGCGGCAATCCAACGTTCGCTGCCCGGAGTCAGCGAAGCCAGCCCCTCATCGGCCACGACGGCCGCGGAACTACCGTCGCTCTCCGGCGCGTCGAAATCCCATGCCAACTGTTCGGAATCATCACGATTCGTCATTGTCACCGCTTTCCCATCATTTCCGCCATGCCGCGCGGATGTCCACGCCAGCACCGATTATCGCACAAATGTTCGACCGTTTTGTTAGTTGTTCAGAGAGCGCAGGAACTGCACCTGCACCACGTCGGCACCGTCATGGTCTTCGTAGTCCATGCGCATCGCGGCCACTGACAAGGTACGTGCGGGCACGAACATGCCTTTGTCCACGCAGACGCGGGCCGCTTGGTGCATCAGGGGCGCGACCGGCGTGTTCGGCCATACCGGCAGTCCGGCGTCGGCGAGCACGTGGATGGCTTCCTGCACGTTGGTCGGCACCGGAATGCACTGCGATTGCGCTCTTCCGATCAGTTCCTGCAGTTCGCTTTCGAGCATGGCGATACGTCCGGGGGCGATCTCCTCGCTCATGATGTATGAGGCGGCGGCAAGGTCGAAGTGGTCGCACATCCATTCCGCATAGGCGAGACGGTAGTAGGCGAATGAGGCGTCTTCCCGGTCAAGCGCGACGTTCAGCGCGTTGAGGCATGCCGCACGTGCCGGATCCCAGTCCTCGGCACGTCCCAGCTGCACGGCGAGCTTGAGATGCGACAGCGGGTATGCGGGGGCGTAACGCACCATGGCGTTCAGATGCGGCAGCGCGGCATCGACGCCTTTGACTTGGGCGAGCAGGTCGGCAAGCTCCATATGCATGTAGAACAGGTTGTCGGGGATGAGCACCGTTCTTTCGCCTTCGGTGGCGAACATGCGGTTGTAGATGACGCGTTCCGCATATGAATTGAAGTACCGCGGCACGCCCGGATTTTCAGCGAAGATCCGGTCCATGCGTTCGAGTGTGGACTGGGCGGATTCGATGGCCCGCTCGACGTCTCCGGAGAACAGCATGTCTCGTGCCTTCAGACGTTCGTCATCGAGGGATTGTGCCAGTTCGAATGAGAAGTCGGGCGTGTCTTCGCCGTCGATCAGCGCGCTGGTGACCTGCGGCGCCAATTCGGTCAATTCCGGATCGGATATGGAATTGATGATGTCCATGGCCTGTTTGGCTTTGGCCACCGATTCGAGTCCGTCGCTTTGCGCAAGACGATGGAACTCCCCCACGGCGCGCTGCAACAGGTCGACACGCTGGATGGACAGGCCCATCATGTTCTCACAGCCGAACAACTGCGCCGTGCCGTCATCAAAACGAATGTCGGACAGTTCGGGTTCTTCTTGGCTTCCCGCCGGTGAGAATCGGCTGTCACGAAGGTCGAAGGCCGCGTCGATGGGTTTGAGCGCGCCTTTGCCGTCCACGTCCATTTCGGCGTCGAACATGCGGTATGTGGCGGTTGGATGGGCCAATCCGTCAGTGTCGAGCCGCTTCAGGAACTCGTCGCGGGTGAAGGTGACGGTCACCAAGTTGCGTACGGTCGGGTTTTTGCGCAGCTGCGCCATCGGATCGTCGTCATCATCATCGAGGTAGGTGTCGTACTCCGTTTTGTCGCTGGCGTCGTCCCGCATGGAGGCGTCGTCATCGTCGGCGCGTCCGTCCGGTACCGCGAACGCCATTTCGTCGAAGTCGATGTTTTTCATCAGGTCTTCGAACTGGCCGTCCACCGTATCGTCTCCAGTGCCAACGCTATCCGAGCCAGCCGAATCGTCGGAATCGATTGATTCGGATGAGATATCGGTGGTTCTCGGAGTGACGGGCCGAGCCGGATCGCCATGGTAGTCGCCGTCCTTTGGAGCGGCTTTGGATCCGGATGGCCTCATGTCTCCGGTACGGATGCGTTCGAAGGCGCTTAACGCCTCGCTCATCAACTCGCTGATGGCGGAATCCTGTTCGGCTACGGCCTCTTCCAGACCAATCGAATCGATGTGCATCGACACGCGTTTGACATTCGGATCGGCTCCGAAGCTCAGCGCGGCCATCATGAGTCCGACGCGCAGATTGTAATCGACGCTCATACGCGTGCGTTCGACGTCGGTCAGGTCGATCCACGCGCGGCGCGATACGTCGTATCGGGTGAACGGCATCATGGACACTCCAGCAGAAGTGAAGCCGATTGCGACTTCGCCGTCGCTGAGGTCGCACCGGAAGTCAACGTCGAAACGGTATGGCAGGCGCAGGCTGCGCAGCAGACGGGACATGGTCTGCCGGTACACCCATTCGAAACCTCCGTCGGCGCCGGAATCGCCTTCCAACACGTTGTCCTTGGTTGATTCGGCGACTTCACGCCGGAAGTCGGCCGCGATATCCGCCAGTCGGCTGGCGGCCTGGATGCCGTCTTCCCGGTTCGGGTCGTCCGGTTTCAACGCGATCAGCGCCGGATTCTCCAGCAGGGCGAAGTCGATCTGCGCGGCTTCGGCACGCGTCACCGTGTTCTCCGTGGGGAGAGCGCCGATGCGTGCATTACGTTCCAGCCATGAGCTGACGGCGGCGAAGCGGTTGAGGTTGCCCTCGATGTTGAGGGCGCACAGCACTGCCGAGAACGGCAGGGAGGAATCCCATGCGAAGAAGTAGCATCCGGAATAGCTGGATGTGTACAGGCGCAGCGGTTCCGCTCCGTGCACAGCTTCGAGCCCTTGATCGGTATCGAGCGCGTGGGCTTCGCGCATCAGATCGGCGAAGTAGTCTTCCAGGCCGGAGGCGCGCATGCCATGCGACCGGGCGCTCATGGTGTCTCTGATGGACCGTCGGATGGCGCCTATGGGCGCTTCGCGGTTGAGCCTGCGGAAAATGTTGCCGGAACCGAAACCGACGAGCAGGCCGTTCATCTGTGGCAGCATGTAGGCGGCGAAGAACGCGATGGTGATGGCGTCCCGATATTCGAGGTCGAACCGCATATTCGCTGGCAGGTTGGCGCGCATTTGCTCAAGCGTGTAACGGCTGCCGGTTTTGAGCCATGAGGCGAGCCACATCATGCGACCGCCCGGCATGCGTCCCACGACGCCGCCTTGCGTGGCGCGCACCGTTTTCGGATTGCGGCTGGCCGCATGGCCGAGTCTTGGACCGTCCGCCAACGTAAGGGTTTCCTCTTTGACGAAGACGAACCGCGGTTCGAGTTCCTGCGTGTCCATGTCCGGATCGGTGCCGGCGAAGACACGCGCTTTGCCGTCCGCGAGCGCGATTTGGGCGAAGTGGTCGCTGTCGGTGAACAATCCGATGGAGAAGGCATGGCCGTGGGTCTGCGGCAGTTGGGCCCATCCGAGGCGGAATCCTCCGGGCACGCCTTCGAATCCGTCGATGACGTGTCGTTTGATGAGCGGATTAAGCCGGATGGCGTTGCGGGTCAGTTCGTCGACGATGTCGTCGGGCTTGTCAAGCGCCTTGCCGAAGAGGTTGGCGTGGATGTGGCGCGGCGTGGCCTGGTTGACGAGTCGCCGCACATTTTGCCTGACGCGTTCGAGCATGGTCCGGTTATGTTCCGGTTGGCTGGTCGGGTCTGATGGTGTGCGGTGAGACATGTGTGCCATTCTTTCAATCCAACGCGACATGAAGCTATTAGAATAATGACGTGACTTTTTCGAAGCAGCGTTTTCAGGCACGTCGTCGTATGTGCGCAGCCATTGTAGTCGCTTTCGCGGTGATGGTGGCGGTCGAGTGCGTGTTGTGCAATATGCCGTTTTGGCGTTCCTTGGCCGCATCGGGTGATTCCGCCGCCGCGTACAACATGCTGGGCCCTGGGCTCGAACGTACTGACGAGGGGTTGTTGAAGGTCACCGATCCGACGCAGGCATATATGCAGGTCGATGCGGATGGCTCGTCGGAATATGTTCGTATGGACCCGGTGTCTTCGAAGGCGTTGGATAAGGCAGCCAGACAATCGGAGCAGATGTTGCGCACGGTTCGTGTCCGTCCTGATGTCAATCGCAGGGCCGGTACGGTCAGTTCGGTGTCGGTGTCTTCGCCGCGTTCGCTGTATGTGCATGCGGCGGCTGCAGGTGGTTCGGTGTGCGTGCGGATTGTCGAGCCGAAGGGTTCGCTGATTCCGTTTGATGCGGTGCGTGCGAATGTGCGTGTACCGTTCGCGTTGAATCCGTTGCGTATCGGCGTGATGGTGGCCGTGTTGGCGATGGTACTGGTGTGGAGGCCTGGTTCGCGGTTGTGGCGGATGCCGTTGGATACGACGAGTGTGAGGCAGCGTGCGTGGCTGGGGGCGCTGCTGGCGGTGCCTGCTGTGGTCACTTGTGCCGTTGTGGTGTGGCAGCTGGTGGAGGCGGCTCCGTTGAGCTTCCATACGAAAGGCACGTACACGTATGATTTCGACCAGTACGATTACGTGGCAAGGGCGCTGCTTGATGGTCACGCGTGGTTGGATTTGGATGTGCCGGATGCGTTGCGTGACGCGGCGGATCCGTATGATGTGGCCACCCGGCAGCGGTTGCTTGCCGATGGCGTAAGCCCAGTGTATTGGGATTACGCGTTCTATCAGGGGCACTGGTATTCGTATTTCGGTGTGGTTCCCGCGTTGTTGTTGTTCCTGCCGTATCGGGCGGTCACATCGTTGTTCGTCGATGGCGGGCTGATGATGCCCTGCGGTGCGGCCGTGCCGCTGCTGATGCTTGGTTTTCTGGTATTCGGATGTCTGCTGGTGATTCGTGTGATATCCCGAATTCGTCCGAATGCGCCGTTGGCTGCGGTCAGTATGCTGTGCGTGTTCATGCTGTTGGCTTCCAATGGTTTGTATCTGTGGTATCGGACGAATTTCTATTCGGTGCCGATCGCCGCCTCCCTGTTTCTGAGCGTGTTGGGATTGTGGCTGTGGTTGGGCGCCGCCAAGCGGGTGCCGGTGTCAGGCGATCGGATTCGTGAGGTTGATGGCACGCAGTCGTTGTCGTTGCCCCATCTGGCTGCAGGCTCGATGTGCATTGCGGCCAATCTGGGGTGCCGTCCGCAGTTCATTCTCGTGGCGTTGCTGGCTTTCGTAATATTCTGGCCGCAGATTCAGTCGATTTTCCGTCACGCCTCCAATGATTCCTCCCTTCCCCATATGTCGGTCTGGCGTCTGATGCGCGCGCCGTTGGCCGCATTGCTTCCCGCGTTGATTGCGATCGTTCCTCTGCTGGCGTACAACGTGGTCCGGTTCGGATCACCGCTCGACTTCGGCACCTCATATCAGATGACGGTCACGGATATGACCAGTTATCGGCAGCCATTGTCGAATCTTGCGCTGACCGTCGCATATTACCTGTTCCTGCCGTTGCGGTTCACGGATGCGTTTCCGTTCCTCGCCGTCAATCCGGCGCCTCTTCCCACTTGGGGATTTACCGAGGCAATGCCTGGCGGCTTATTCACGATAGCTCCGTTGGCGTTGGCCGCGCTGGCCTGCCCGTTCCTCTACCGGCGTATGCGCAAGGCCGGGCGCACGAACACATGGCTGTTGTTGACATCCAGCCTGGCATTGGGATTGCTGCTTGTGGTGATTGACTCCCGCATGGCTGGTTTGGGATGGCGGTACATCGCCGATTTCGGATGGCTGTTTGCCTTGGCCGCGTTGCCTTCGTTGCTGATCGTACTTGATTGCGGCAAGCCGCGTCTGCGTTGGGTATGTCGTGCCGGATTCCTCGCGCTGCTGCTGTTCACGCTGGTTGTCGCGCTGATGTCGTTGTTCCTGCCCGGGCGTGACGATGAGATGTTGCGCAACAATCCCGCCCTCTATCTCGACGTGCAGTCCTGGTTCATGTTGGGTTGACATCCTACATAAGCTACATCCAGTAAAAATTCAGGTTTCTTTCCTGATTCATATAGCAGTTTTTCCGGTTTGCTCTGAGTTTCATCGGCAATCATAACGATTGTCATCATTGTTGCTTTGAGTTATGTTCCGGGGGTCGCCAACCATGAAACCGCTTTCGCCGCCACGCAACCATCCTCGGGCCGCACGTTGGATGCCAAAGGCGACATCGTGCTGCTCACCACCGAACTGGGCCGCGACGACAACGCCGTGCAGGACCAGGTCGTCAAACTCGATGCCGAAACCAGCAGTGTGACGCGACTGTTGGATTTCGGCAGCCTGTTCGCCGATTACAAGGCGTCCGCCACGCATGCGGGCACGGACGATTCGGATGAACTGCCGGTGAACCTGCGCGCGGTTGCGCCTGCGGTTCGTTACAATCGGCGGTATGGGTTTCTTCGATTCGCTGTTCGCCGGTAAACGTTCCACACCGGCTTCGTCCGTCACGTTCCATCTCGACCAGGCCGCCCACATGTACGAGGACGGCAATATCGGCTTGGAGGCCACCACGCTTGATATCACACCTGACAGCAAGCGTGTGGCGGTGATAGGTTTGAACGGTGCCGGCAAGACCACGCTGCTCAAATTGTTGGATGGCGCGTTGGCCGCCA
>OHWI01000339.1_pt1 | contig 16699 bp, 10 predicted proteins | sample 1579721 | NCBI WGS metagenome assembly OHWI01 (sample SAMEA3882529, study PRJEB24775) | human gut metagenome | biome: human-associated habitat; feature: intestine environment; material: feces | place: Netherlands | collected 2009/2010
CTGACAAAAAATCTGACTACGCATCTGACGCACAATCTTTGTGCGGTATTGCCTTTATTTTATTATAACAATATCACAATATAATGTCAACATGAATATGGTTGACAAATTCCCATAAAAATAGTAGAATTTAAGTATATGAATTTAAGGAGAGTTTGAGATGTCAAGAATATTGACGCCACAGCAAAAGATAGAGCGGAGCATCGTTACTGATTTTCGCAGAGATATATGGAATAAATTCGTAATGGGATATGAGCGTTACGATATGATAAAGCCCGGGGACAAAATAGCGGTGTGCATATCAGGCGGCAAGGACTCAATGCTCCTTGCTAAGTGTATGCAGCATTTGCAGAAATATCAGGGCATGGATATCGGGCTGGAGTTTATTGTGATGAACCCCGGCTACAGCGACGCAAACAGGCAGAGGATAATCGACAATGCGGCGCTTATGGGAATACCCATAAAGATGTTTGAAACAAAGGTCTTTGACATTGCATACAACACAAAACGCAACCCATGCTATCTTTGTGCAAGAATGAGACGTGGCTGGCTTTACAAATTTGCGCAGGACCTTGGATGCAACAAGATAGCTTTGGGACATCATTTTGATGATGTTATAGAAACCATACTCATGAGCATGGTATACGGAGGACAGATTCAGACTATGATGCCGAAGCTACACTCGAGGAACTACGCAGGCATGGAGCTTATCAGACCACTGTACATGGTGAAAGAGGCGGACATTATCCGCTGGGTGGAGCAGAACGATCTGCATTTTATCCGCTGTGCCTGCCGTTTCACTGAGAGCTACGAGGGGTCAGAGAAAAAGGGTGAGGTATCAAAGCGGCAGGAAATGAAGGAGCTTATAGCAAAGTTTCGTGCCACCAATCCCAACATTGAAAACAATATTTTCAAGAGCGTTTACAACGTCAATCTGCGCACTGTGATACAATACGAATACAAGGGTAAGAAGTACAATTTTATGGACACATACGATGATTACGACCCAAGTGTTCAGGCAGATGACGATGATGATGAGGGAATAGAGTAAAAAAGTTGTGAAAAGGGCTTGACAAAGCGGCAGAGATAGTGTATAATATATTACTGTAATTGGTTTGCTGCTATGGCTCAGTAGGTAGAGCACGTCCTTGGTAAGGACGAGGTCACCGGTTCAAGCCCGGTTAGCAGCTCCAGCAGGGACGTGTCCCTGCACCCAAATCCGCTATCATTTATGGTAGCGGATTTTTTGTCGCCGCCCATGGGTATGATACCCTACACACAAAAAACACCGCCCGAACTCCTCGGACGGTGTTATATTTTTACCTCGTATTACAGATTTGTATACTCCATAAGGCTCTTATCCACCTCACGGGCAACATCTCTGCCCTCTCTGATAGCCCATACTACAAGTGACTGTCCTCTGCGCACGTCGCCTGCGGCAAAGACGTTCTTCACGTTTGTCTGATGTGTGCCGTCGGCTGTTGCGATATTCGTTCTGCCGTCTACCTCAACGCCAAAAGCCTTTGTGAGATAGCTTTCAGATCCCAGAAAGCCTGCCGCAATAAGAACAAGCTCGGTTTCTACCTTGTATTCGCTACCCTCAACAGGCTTCATTATCGTTCTGCCTGACTTAGGGTCTTTCTCCGGGGAGAGCTTTACAAGCACTGCGCCCTTAAGATTGCCCTTTTTGTCTTTGAGAAACTCCTTGACAGTTGTCTGATAAACTCTCGGGTCATGACCGAACACACCGATAGCTTCCTCCTGACCGTAATCTGTCTTGCAGACCATTGGCCACTGCGGCCATGGGTTGTTCTCAGCTCTCGTGTCAGGAAGCTTTGGCATCATTTCAAGCTGCAAAACGCTCTTTGCGCCATGTCTTACGCTTGTACCAACGCAGTCATTTCCTGTATCTCCGCCACCTATTACCATGACGTTCTTGCCCTTTGCGGAAATGTGGTTTTTATCCGTAAGACCGCCGTTCAGCAGCGCCTTAGTTGTGGATTTCAGAAAATCCACTGCAAAATAGATACCATTTGCATCTCTGCCCTCGGCTTTGATATCTCTAGGGTTTGAAGCACCACAACAAAGTATTACTCTGTCGAAGTCCTTGAGAAGCTCAGCCGCTGTGATATCCTTGCCCACATTAACGCCTGTGCGGAACTCGATGCCCTCTTCTTTCATTATGTTTATCTTGCGCTCGATTATCTGCTTTTCAAGCTTCATGTTCGGTATGCCGTACATAAGCAGACCGCCCACTCTGTCCTCACGCTCGAAAACTGTTACACTGTGACCTCTCTGATTGAGCTGGTCAGCGGCAGCAAGACCTGATGGGCCTGAGCCTATAACAGCGATAGTCTTTCCTGTTCTTACCTTTGGCACTCTTGCTGAAGCATATCCGCAGGCATAGGCATTTTCGATAATGCCGTATTCGTTAGCCTTTGTGGTAACAGCGTCGCCATTAGCTCCGCAGGTGCAGGCTTTTTCGCAAAGTGCAGGACAAACTCTTGATGTAAACTCAGGAAAATTGTTCGTCATATGAAGTCTGTAATATGCCTGCTCCCAGTTGCCCTTGTATATAAGGTCGTTCCATTCAGGGATAAGATTGTTAAGCGGACAGCCTGAAAATGCGTTGCCTATCTTCATTCCTGCCTGACAGAACGGCACACCGCAGTCCATACATCTTGCACCCTGCTTCTGCTGCTCCTCCTTTGAAAGAGGAGTGTGAAATTCATTAAAATTCTTTATACGTTCCTCAACGGAGAACGCTGCTGCGTCCTCACGCTTATAGTCCATAAAACCAGTTGGCTTTCCCATATCTCAACTATACTTGCTTTCACGGCAAGTATATCCTCCTTTCGATTTTAAAAGTACAATATCTCATGTGCGCAGGCTTACTGCTTGCCGTTGATGATCTGATAGAATGCTTCTATCTGCGCCTGATCGCTACTTATACCCTTTTCTTCCATTGAAGCTATAGCAGACATCATCTTCTTGTAATCGTGAGGGATTATCTTTTTGAACTTAGGCAGATATTCCTCAAAGTTATCAAGAATACGCTTGCCCTTTTCAGAGCCTGTTGCGTCAACGTGCTGCTGGATAAGGTCTTTGAGCTGAATGATATCGTACTTCTCCTTGACCTCAGAGAAAAGTACCATTTCCTTGTTGAGTCTTGTGTAAAGGTGTCTGTCCTCATCAAGAACGTAAGCTACACCGCCCGACATACCTGCCGCAAAGTTTTTGCCCGTCTTGCCGATAACTACCACACAGCCGCCTGTCATATACTCACAGCCGTGGTCGCCAACGCCCTCGACAACTGCCACTGCGCCTGAGTTTCTTACGCAGAAACGCTCGCCTGCAACACCGTCGATGAACGCCTTACCGCTTGTTGCGCCGTAAAGTGCAACGTTACCGATAATGATATTGTCCTCGGCTTTGAAAGTGGAATCCTTTGGAGGATAAACAACGAGCTTACCGCCTGAAAGTCCCTTGCCGAAATAATCGTTAGAGTCGCCCACAAGCTCGAGGGTCAAGCCGTTCGGGATAAATGCGCCGAAGCTCTGTCCGCCTGAGCCGTTGCAGACTATCTTGTATGTATCGTCAGCAAGTGTGTTATAATACTTTCTTGTTATCTCTGAACCAAAGATAGTACCGAATGAACGGTCTGTGTTCTTGACATTTACTGTGATAGACTTCTTCTCACCACTCTTAAGATTTTTCTCGAACTCCTTCATGAGTACCTTTTCATCAAGAGTGTTTTCAAGCTTGAAGTCATACTTGGATTTCTTGTTGTATTCTACCTTTTCTGAAACGTAATCAGAGTTGATGATATTAGAAAGGTCAACTTGTGCCGCAGTGCCTGTGATACCAGCCTTTGGCTTGATAAGGTCAATTCTTCCCACAAGCTCGTCAACTGTTCTTACGCCAAGCTTTGACATATATTCTCTAAGCTCGGAAGCCACGAATATCATAAAGTTCATTACATATTCAGGCTTGCCAGGGAACTTCTTTCTAAGCTCCGGGTTCTGTGTTGCAACACCAAATGGGCAAGTATCAAGATTACATACTCTCATCATTGCACAGCCGAGTGTTATCAGCGGAGCTGTTGCAAAGCCGAACTCCTCTGCACCGAGTATAGCGGCAATAACAACATCACGGCCTGTCATGAGCTTTCCGTCTGTTTCGATAACGACCTTGTTTCTAAGACCGTTCTTGATAAGGGTCTGATGTGCTTCTGCAAGTCCAAGCTCCCATGGAAGTCCTGCATTGTAGATAGAGTTTCTAGGAGCCGCACCTGTACCGCCGTCATAGCCTGAGATAAGGATAACACCTGCGCCTGCCTTTGCAACGCCTGCCGCAACTGTACCAACACCGCACTCAGAAACGAGCTTTACAGAAATTCTTGCGTTCTTGTTTGCGTTTTTTAGGTCATAGATAAGCTGAGCCAAGTCCTCGATAGAGTAGATATCGTGATGTGGCGGAGGTGAGATAAGCGACACGCCAGGTGTGGAGTGTCTTGTTTTGGCTATCCATGGATAAACCTTTTTGCCAGGGAGATGTCCGCCCTCGCCAGGCTTTGCGCCCTGTGCCATTTTAATCTGTATCTCATCAGCAGATGTGAGGTATCTTGAAGTTACACCGAAACGTCCCGAAGCCACCTGCTTGATAGCTGAACATCTGTCCTCAGAAGTACCCTTTGTGAGAAGTCTGTCAAGGCTCTCACCGCCCTCGCCTGAGTTTGACTTGCCGTGAAGTCTGTTCATTGCGATAGCAAGTGCTTCGTGAGCTTCCTGCGAGATAGAGCCGTATGACATAGCACCCGTCTTAAATCTTCTTACAATAGAGTCAACGCTCTCAACTTCCTCCAGCGGAACAGGATTTTCAGCAAAGTTGAAATCCATAAGACCTCTGATGTTCACAGGGTCCATTTCCTCAGAGATAAGCTTTGAATACTTCTTGTATGTTTCATAGTCGCCAGTCCTTGCAGCCTGCTGGAGCAGATAGATAGACTGAGGATTGTAGAGATGCTCCTCCTTGCCGCTCCTGAACTTGTGGCTTCCTCTTGATTCAAGCTCTGTGTCTGTGCCAAGTCCAAGAGGGTCAAAGGCTGATGTATGAAGTCTGTCAACATTTTTCTCGATATCAGAGATAGTGATACCACCTATCCTGCTGACAGTACCTGTGAAGTATTTGTTTATAACATCCTGACCGATACCGATAGCCTCGAATATCTGTGAGCCTTGATATGACTGTATAGTAGAGATACCCATTTTTGAAGCTATCTTTACGATACCATGGAGAACAGCCGCATTATAATCGTCAACAGCGGCATAGTAATCCTTATCGAGAAGGTCGTCAGCAATAAGCTCGTGGATAGTTTCCTGAGCAAGATAAGGGTTGATAGCGGAAGCACCATAGCCAAGCAGTGTTGCAAAGTGATGAACTTCTCTAGGCTCGCCGCTTTCGAGGATAATAGCAAGAGATGTTCTCTTCTTTGTAACAACAAGGTGCTGATGAAGCGCTGATACTGCAAGCAGTGACGGGATTGCAAGGTGGTTCTCGTCAACTCCCCTGTCTGAAAGGATAAGGATATTTGCGCCCTCGCTGAACGCCTTGTCTGCTTCTATATAAAGTCTGTTTATAGCCTTTTCAAGTCTTGTGTTCTTATAATAAAGTATAGGGATAACAGCTACCTTAAAGCCAGGAATGTGCATATTCTTTATTTTAAGGATATCTGTTGAGGTAAGGATAGGGTCGTGTATCTTCATTACCTTGCAGTTCTCAGGCTTTTCTTCAAGAATGTTGCCGTCCTCACCGATATAGACAGTTGTGGAGGTAACTATTTCCTCTCTGATAGCGTCTATAGGCGGATTTGTTACCTGTGCAAAGAGCTGTTTGAAGTAGTTGAACAGTGGCTGAGGCTCTTTTGAAAGCACCGCAAGCGGGCTGTCTGTACCCATAGCGGCAATAGACTCAGAGCCGTTCTTTGCCATTGGCAGGATAGATGTCATAACGTCCTCATAGGTATAGCCAAAAGCTTTCTGAAGTCTTTGTCTTTCCTCGTAGCCGTGTTCCTCTACCTTGATGTTTGGTATCTTAAGGTCTTTAAGTCTGACAAGGTTGCTGTCAAGCCACTCGCCGTAAGGCTGCTTTGAAGCATAGTATTCCTTAAGCTCGTCATCGTCGATAACTCTACCCTGAACAGTATCAACAAGAAGCATTTTGCCTGGGCGAAGTCTTTCCTTTTCAACGATATTGTCTGACGGGATAGGAAGTGCGCCAACCTCAGATGAAAGGATAAGATTGCCGTCCTTTGTGATATAATATCTTGACGGACGCAGACCGTTTCTGTCAAGCACTGCACCCATGATATCTCCGTCAGAGAAAAGGATAGAAGCAGGTCCGTCCCATGGTTCCATCATAGTTGCGTAATACTGATAGAAGTCTTTCTTAGCCTGACTCATCGTGCCGTTGTTATCCCATGGCTCAGGGATCGTTATCATGACAGCCAGCGGCAGATCCATTCCACTCATGACCAAAAATTCAAGTGTGTTGTCGAGCATTGCAGAGTCAGAGCCTTCTGTGTTCACAACAGGTGTGACCTTATCAAGGTCGCCCTTCAAATGCTCAGACTTCATCGTTTCCTCACGAGCGAGCATTTTATCAGCATTGCCTCTGATAGTGTTTATCTCACCGTTGTGAACGATCATTCTGTTAGGATGCGCCCTCTGCCAGCTTGGGTTTGTGTTAGTAGAAAATCTTGAATGTACCATAGCGATAGCAGACTCGTAGTCCTTATCCTGAAGGTCAGGGAAGAACTTTCTGAGATCCTGCACAAGGAACATTCCTTTATATACTATAGTTCTGCTTGAAAGTGATACAACGTAGGTGTCCTCATTTGACTGCTCAAACACACGTCTTGCAACATATAGCTTACGGTCAAAGTCAAGACCCTTTTTAACGCCCTTTGGACGCTTGATGAAGCACTGCATTATGGCAGGCATACACTGGGCAGCTCTCTTGCCAAGCACCTCAGGCTTTGCAGGAACGACTCTCCAGCCAAGGATCTCCAGACCCTCTTTTTCGGCGATTATCTCAAACATCTTCTTTGCCTGATTTCTCGCAAGCTCGTTCTGTGGGAAGAAGAACATACCAACAGCATAATCTCTCTCCTCGCCAAGCGTGATCCCAAGCTCAGCGGTGGCGATCTTCTTGAAGAATTTATGTGAGATCTGAAGCAGGATACCTACTCCGTCACCTGTTTTGCCCTCTGCGTCCTTACCAGCACGATGCTCAAGCGTTTCAACGATAGTCAGCGCATTTGCAACAGTATCGTGGCTCTTTTTGCCCTTAATGTTCACAACAGCACCTATTCCGCAGTTATCATGCTCGAATTTCGGTGAATACAGGCTTTTTACATTAGTCATATCCTCCATGCGTTCCATTTTTATCACCCTTTCCTGCCAAACTGTAAAAAAATTATAGCTTATCGTTCAGCAACGTATGTTATTTCACGGCTCATAGCCGATTTTTAGCTGTTTTTAACAAAAAATTTGCAGGAAGAAATTAAAATCCTGCAATCCTGCATAAGTGCAAACAAACTCAAAGCGTGGTTTTTCGCACAAATGCAAGAAAATAGCCTTTTGCCGTCTTTTTTGACGGCTTAATCATTATAACACACATTACAGCAAAATGCAAGAGTGAATGATAAAACTTGCATAAAATCATTATTAATTTTTAGTTAATCGGTATACACATATAACTTATAATTTCATATCGCTTTCCTAGGTAAACCTTGCAAACTAACGTAACAACGCTCTTTTCAGCTTATTTACAGCCATTTTCAGCGGAGAATCGTACTCTTTGTAAAAATGCTGATAATCCTTAGAATTGTTCCAGTCACCACCCCATTTCCAGCCATGACGCCTGAAAATGCAATAGCAAAGGTCTGTTCTGTCAATCTTGTGATCAAAAGCCTTGTCACGGTCTGCATACTCTGCAGCATTGGCAGGCATGACCTTATTCCCCACTATATAAGGATTTATAAGAGGGTTTATGTCTATCGCCCTGCCGTAGCTGTGAGCCGAGATAGTGTTGGTACCAGCCACCACCCTATAGTTGAAGGCAGAGGAATTGTTATCCGCCATTGACCTTTCATCATCAGCGTCATACTCGTCCACGAGCCTGATTTTTTCTATCTCATAACCGCCCTCGAAAAGCTCATAGAAAATATCCAGAACCTCCTGCGCAAGCTTCCTCGCCACGATAAGCTCCCCCGACTGCACCTTATGCTCAAAGTCATAATATCTCACACGCAGATATGCAAGGTCGCCCAGCTTCACATAGGGATTTTCCTTATAGGAAACGCCTTTGATACGCTCTATCACCTCGTTTGGAAGCTCCTCAGCCGTAAAGCCCTCTCTGTATAATATCTTTTCCATAAAAACACTCCTTACAAAAAGCGGTCAAGGCATGATACCTTGACCGTCCTTATTATTTATCCGCAGACTTGTAGTACATAACAACAGGCGTACCGTAAGGCACGTTGTCATAAACATATTTGGCGTCGTCATAGCTCATATTTATACAGCCGTGAGAGCCGTTGTATTTGTATATCTCACCGCCGAAATATCCGCCTCGCCACGTTGAATCGTGAAGACCTATTCCGCAGAGAGAAACGTTGTTCCAAAAGTTGCACTTTGTATCCCACTCGTCGCCGTCGGCATTTGTGTCCTTCATACGCTTGTTGGTCTCCTTTGACCACAGCTTATAAACACCAGGGAGAGTTGTTCTCGCCTCAGATGTGGTCTGACCTGAAACTATATAGGTATCGAGCTTTTTCTTGCCCTTTTCATAATACCACAAGTGCTGGTCGGTAAGGTCTATCTCAATATAAGTGTCGCCTATATCATCGTCCTTGCTTCTCGCAGACTCAACGCCTGTAAAGTCAAAATAACCGGTACTGTAATAGATAGGGTCTACCTTGTCAACGCTCTCGCCCTTTTCAAGCATATCCACAAGATCGTCACAAGTCTTTTCCTGATCTATCCACCAGCCGTATTTAGCATCAGAGCTTGTCGGCACGATTATGTCGCCCTGCAAAGTGGCGTGGAATTTTCTCTTAGTATTATATGTATCATACTTCTTTGCGAGCTTTTCCACATACTCCATGGCTTTCTTTCTGTCCACAGTGTAGCTTCCGTCATCTTTGAGCTTTATCATCTTCATAAGCTCCTCGCCCGTGAGAGTTTCTGTGGTGTAGTCAAAATCGTATGTGACAGAAAGCTGGAAAACATCATTTCGTTTCTTGCAATCGTCCTCAAGGTCTGCGCTCTTCACCTTTGGAAGAGAATAACAACCTGTGTCCTTGTCAAGCTCAACGCTAAGCTCACCTGCCGCCACGCTTTGCGTAACATAAGCTTCAAGCTTTTTCATATCGGTTATCTTGTTTCCCTGCACCTCAGGGGTGATAACATAAGCCGTCTTATCCTCGTTAAGACCAAGCTTTGCATCGGCAGATTCAACATCGCCCCAGTTTGCTTTCTCCACAAGCTTCTGAAGCTTCTCAACATCAAATGTGATGTCCTCATTAAAACTATAGGTGGAGTTCTGTATAAATCCAGAGAACCATGTTTTTCTGTTCACGCTGTCATAAATCTTCTGAAGATCGCCCTTGCCGCTTAGTCTGTAATCAAAATCAGCCGTCTTGAAAACAACAGGCGTGCCGTCGATAGTTTTGACCGTAAGCTCATAAGGCATATCGTTCACCCCGAGCAGGTCGCAAGCCTGTTCAAATGTCTTTCCGCCCACGTCAATGCCATTCACTGTTGTGCCGCTCAGAAATCTGTTGCTATAGTAAGCTCTTCCAATGAAATATCCTCCGCCCACGACTATCACGATAGCAGCTGCCGCAGTGCCGCAGATAATGCCGATATTGTTGCGTTTTTTCTTTCTTTTCTTATTCTTTGACGAACCTTTGACAGAGCTGTTTTTCTTCACAGATGTCGCAGGCTTTTTCGTTATCTTTGTGGAATTTTCCGTCATCAATTATCCTCCTGTACAAAATGACGTTCGGCATTTGCCGACAATGTATCAAGAATAATTATATCATGCTTTTTTCCTTTTGTCTATAGGATAGGCTGAAAAATTTGTCACAAAAAGAGTGCCGGATATTCTTATTTAATGTACAAATAAACGTACTGCAAACAAACTACACGCAAACACAGTAAAAAAATATCGGGCAGATAACTCCACCCGATACAATATCAATCTTTTATATACTTGTTCTTGACCTCACTGTAGGTCTTGCAGAAGCGGTCATGGGAGATATACGCTCCCCAGCTCATGTTATCGTCCACCTGAGGGTCCATAACATATACCTGACCGTTTATCGTTACCTCCACCCACATATGATAGCCGTAACCGCCTGCCGCCATAGCGGTCTTGCCGTCAACGGTCTTTGCGTCAAAGCCTATGTAGCCAAGCATTGCGGCGTAAACGTAAGAATATTCTGTGCAAGTGCCGTAACCGTCCTCAAGAACAGCCTTGACAGGATTTGCCCAGCCGCCGTAATCGTAGACCGTGTTCTTTATAATATAATCGTAGCAAGCCACAGCCTTTTCATAGTTTGTCATATCATCTGATATTATCTTATTGAGATATTTCAGAAGTATCTTTTCTTCCTTTGCGCTGAGCGTCGCCTTTGGATCAAGCACTGCAGAATTAAGTCGCTGTGCAGGGGTCTTGCCGTTGTCGACAACAGGCGCAGTGGTTGTAGTTGTAACAGGCTTTTTAGTTGTTGTCACCTTAGTGGTGGTGGTCTTTTTCTTGGTAGTAGTCACCGCAGGCGTTGTGGTCGTAACAGGGGCAGTTGTTGTCTTTGCAGTGGTAGTAGTTTTTGCAGTAGTAGTTTTCACTGTTGTAGTCTTTTTTGTAACCTTTGAGGCAACAGTATCGCTGTCAGTAGTGCTGACAGGGGCGGAAGTAACAGCAGAAACCTTTGTTTCAGACTTTGAAGCCTGCTGAGTTTTCTTTGTCACAAGACTTACTGATATGCTAAGCTTTGTGTCAGCGGAAGTCACGCTCTGCACTGCGGTCACTGACGCTGGCTTCTGTGATATTACAGAGGTCGTTACGCTCTCTGATCTCAAAGCTGTTTCGGAAGCTGACTTTGTTGCCTTTGTTGTTTCGCTTTTTGCAGTTTTTACAGCCTTAACAGCCTCGGTCTGAGAATTTTTCGCAGTTTCCTTGACGGCTGATGTTGTAAAAACAGTTGTGATATCCCCGATCTGCTCAGATGTTTCCTTGTCAGAAACAGCAGAAATGACCTTTGCATTTTCAGGCGGCATGACCGCACATGGCTGGATAACGTTTTTATCAAGTGTCGCAAAAGTTACAGCAGATACTGTCACAACTCCGCAGGCAGAAAGCACAGCCACACAGCGGGATATCCCCGACTTCAAATAACCCAATTCAGAACGCTCCTTTCAAATGTGATAAACTACACCATATTATAATGAATAAGGTTACAAAAGTCAAGGGGCATTGTAATCAAATTGTAATTTTCAAGCCGTTTTTTCGCTCGTTTATGAAGTTTATATGAACGTCAAGTTACAACCATTGTACATTTTATATCCCAAGAACGACAATAAGGGTTCTATTTTTATCACTTTTAACAAATTTCGCAAAACTTTTATTAATAATACCGAAAAACGGACACCTGCGTTACAAAAGCCCATATTTTCCACGATATTTTACATATCTATCCACAAAATCACCCACGCAAAAAAAGAACGCAGACACAAGCCAGCGTTCCCTTTTTGAAGTATATGAAGTATATATGGAGAAAAAAGTATATGTGTAAATTTCATCTTTTTGTCTTTCTCTTACTGTATTTATATGATACTCCGCCAATGTGACAGTTTTATGATAATGTGCTGAAAACTAATACACAAAAAAATAAGTGCAAAAAAACGTCTGCCATATGACAGACGTTTTCTCTTAGTTTAAGTAAATTACTCAGCCTGAGGTGCTCCTACAGGGCAAGTACCTGCGCAAGAACCGCAGTCGATGCACTCGTCAGCGTTAATAGCACACTTACCGTCAGCCTCGGAGATAGCTCCTACTGGACATGCGTCCATGCAAGCGCCGCAGCCGATGCACTCATCACTAATCTTATAAGCCATTTTCACAGACCTCCTTGCATAAATTCTACAAGTATCATATCAAATACTATACTTATATAATAACACATTTTCTGAAAAAATCAAGAGGTTTTCGGCATTTCATAAAAATTTCACATAGATTTTAAGTGATTTTTCAGTTAGTATTCACTAATCAACTAGATGCTTGCCAATTCCTGCTGTGAGATAAGAGCAAATCCTGCTTCACTCAAAGCTTCCAGAGCGGCTGTAACGTTCTCCACTCTAAGGATAAGATAAGCCGTGTTTTCCTTAGTGTTTATAAATGCAGAATACATATACTCAACGCTGATGTTGTCATTGTAGAGAGCTTTCATTGCTTCTGAAAGTCCGCCTGGGCGGTCATTTATCTCCACTGCAAGCACCTGAGTGGTGGTAACGGAAAAGCCCTCTGTTTTCAAGGCTGAAACTGCTTTTTCAAAATCGTCAACGATAAGTCTGAGAATACCGAAATCCTTTGTGTCAGCAAGGGACATTGCACGGATATTCACATCATTATCCCCAAGTATTTTTGTAACGGCAGACAATCTGCCAGGTCTGTTTTCAATAAAAACCGAAAGCTGTTTTACTGTCATAAAATTACCCCCTGTCTTTTAGACAAGCTTTCTCTTGTCGATAACTCTTACTGCCTTGCCCTCAGAACGTGGAATGCTCTTTGGCTCAACAAGTCTTATCTTCGCCTTGATGCCAAGGATATTATGGATATCGTTGGATATCTTCTTTTCAAGATCCTCGATAGACTTGACAGTATCAGAGAACATATCGTCATTAAGCTCGACTCTTATCTCGAAAGTATCAGAATTGTTCACCCTGTCTACGACTATCTGATAGTTAGGGCTTGCCTTTGATATCTTAAGAAGCACTGACTCTATCTGCGATGGGAACACGTTTACACCCTTAATGATGAGCATATCGTCGCTTCTGCCCATTGGCTTGCACATTTTGACGAGAGTTCTGCCACATGAGCATTTCTCTCTTGTAAGAATACAAATATCTCTTGTTCTGTATCTCAGCAGAGGAAAAGCTTCCTTTGTGATACTTGTGAATACAAGCTCGCCCTTTGAGCCTTCAGGAAGCACCTCTCCTGTGTCAGGGTCGATTATCTCTGCGATAAAGTTGTCCTCATTGATGTGCATACCAGACTGTGCTTCGCACTCGAAAGCTACGCCAGGACCGCTTGTTTCTGTCAGACCATAGATATCGTAAGCCTTGATACCAAGAAGACTCTCTATCTCGTGACGCATTTCATCTGTCCAAGGCTCAGCACCGAAGATACCAGCTTTGAGTGTAAGATCTTCTGGCTTTATGCCCATTTCCTTTACAGTTTCACCTATATAAGCGGCATATGACGGAGTACAGCACAGGATAGTAGAACCTAGATCCTGCATGAACTGTATCTGTCTTTCTGTGTTTCCTGATGACATCGGCAGAGTAAGACAGCCCACCTTATGAGAGCCGCCGTTAAGACCTGCTCCGCCTGTAAAAAGTCCATAGCCATATGCAACGTGGCAAACGTCGTCTTTTGATCCGCCTGCGGCAACTATAGCTCTTGCACAGCAATTTTCCCAAAGGTCGATATCATGCTGAGTGTAGAAAGCCACAACTCTCTTGCCTGTGGTTCCGCTTGTGGAATGTATTCTCACGCACTCTGAAAGCGGCTTTGCAAGCAGACCGTAAGGATAAGCCTCACGCAGATCAGCCTTTGAAAGGAACGGCAGCTTGTGCAGGTCCTCAATGCCGTGGATATCATCAGGCGTTACGCCCTTTTCTTCCATAAGCTTCTTGTAGTATGGCACATTGTCCCAGACGTGCTTGACCTGCTTGACAAGTCTTTCGCTCTGGAGCTTTTTCATGTCCTCGTGCGCCATGCACTCGATCTCTTCGTTCCAATATTTTCCCATCGGAACACACCTCCTGTTAAAATGGTTTCGGTCATATTACTCGGGTATCAACTTTGCACAAGTATCATACGCCGTACATTTCTTCAAGCATCTTAATGCCTGTTTTCGTTTTGAACACCTTGTCACGGAAGCTTTTTATGCTCTCTTTGGAAAGGCTGTCCTCGAAAGCGTTCACAAGGAAATCTGCTTCCAAGAGTATCTGCCAGTCAAGCCCCTGGGCGCCCTCATAGGTGTGATGATGTGCGATAAGGAAGCACACCCTGTCTATGATATTCTCATCAAAGTCAAGCTCTGTGAGCATTTTCCGTGCAGGCTCAGGACCTAACTGTTCCTGAAGCTTTCCGCCGCAGTGACACTTGCCGTATCTCTCCTCCGCAGGCTTTATGCCTATATCATGCACCACCGACGCAACGTCAAGACAGTACATAGCGCGGATATCAAGCCCCTCTGCCCTGCCGATAACACGGGCAAAGGTATGCACCTTTATAAAGTGCTGTATACGCTTAGGGTCGCCGCTGAAAAACTCGGTCATTTTTATGATAAGACCGCTTATCTCGTCCATTATTTTACCTCTCTGCCGAGAGCGAACGCCTTTTTATTCAGTTCAAGGAACTTTGCAGGAACACAGTTTTCAAGAGCCTTCTGCCAAACGTCCTCGTCAAAAGCCATTTTAGTTGACACAACGCCCATGAGAACAACGTTTGAAGCCTTTGCAGTACCAGCCTGCTCCGCAAGTGCCAGTGCGTCAACAGCGATAACGTCAACGCCCTCTGCTTTAAGCTTGCCTATGATATCCTCAGGATAAACAGCCGCACCTGTGATAACAGGCATTGGGTCTATCTGCTGAGTTGAAGTGATGATATGTCCGCCCTTCTTGAGATATGAAACATATCTTGCGGCTTCAAGCTGTTCAAAGCTGATGATGATATCAGCTTCGCCTTTTTCAACTACAGGCGAGCATACCTCGCTGCCGTACTTAACGTATGTAACAACAGAGCCGCCACGCTGGCTCATTCCGTGTACCTCGCTGACCTTGACATCAAACCCCTGTGAGAGAAGCACGTTTCCTATTATTCTTGACGCAAGCAGTGAACCCTGTCCGCCTACGCCCACTATCATAATTGATCTTGTTTTCATTATTTACACCTCGAAATATATGTTATCATTAGTCGCATATCGCACCCAGCTTACACATTTCCTTGCATATGCCGCAGCCTACGCACTGTGTATGGTCGATAACGCACTTGCCGTCATGGATAGATATAGCAGGACAGCCTATCTTCAGGCACTGCTTACAGCCAACGCACTTATCCTTGTTTACCTTGAGTGGTGGATTGTGCTTTACATATTTAAGAAGTGCGCATGGACGTCTTGAAATAATAACGCTTGGTTCTTCCTTGGCAAGCTCTTCCTTGATAACAGCCTCTGTTTCAGCCATGTGATATGGATCAACGACTCTTACGCTCTTGATACCAAGTGAATGGCAGAGCATTTCAAGGTCAACGGCATAAGCAGGGTCGCCCTTAAGGTTTTTACCGGTTGTAGGGTTCTGCTGATGACCCGTCATACCTGTGATAGAGTTATCGAGAATGATAACAGTTGAATTTGTGGAGTTATATGCAACGTTCACAAGACCTGTCATACCGCTGTGCATGAATGTAGAGTCACCGATAACGGCAACAGACTTCTTCTCAGCCTCTGCACCTCTTGCCTTGTTAAATCCGTGAAGTCCGCTGATAGAAGCACCCATGCAGATAGTTGAATCCATAGCACAAAGCGGTGCTGTTGCGCCGAGAGTGTAACAGCCGATATCGCCTGATACCATAACGCCCAGCTTATGCAGGCAATAGAACAGACCTCTGTGAGGACATCCCGGACACATAACAGGAGGTCTTACAGGCACGTTATCCTCAAATGTGATATACTCAGGCTTCTCGCCAAGTATCTTTTCGGCAACGATAGTCTGTGATATCTCGCCCATAAGGCTGAAAAGCTCCTTGCCGATAACGTTCACACCGTTCTTTTTGCAGTGTGTTTCGATAACATCGTCAAGTTCCTCGATTACATAGACCTTTTCGCACTTTGCGGCAAAGTCCTTTATTATCTGAATTGGCATTGGGTTTACGATACCGAGTTTGAGATATGAAGCCTTGTCACCAAGTGCTTCCTTTGCATACTGATATGAGATACCGCTTGTGATAACGCCTATCTTTGTATCGTTCATCTCTACCTTGTTGAGCGGTGAAGTTTCGGCATAATCAGCGATAGCCTTCATTCTTGCCTCAACAACAGGGTGACGGCGGATAGCGTTACCAGGCATCATAACATACTTCTGGATATTCTTTTCATATGGGATATTCTCCCTTTCCTCTCTCTCGCAAAGCTCAACGGCTGACTGAGAGTGAGAAACTCTGGTTGACAGTCTTACGATAACAGGAACATCGAACTTTTCAGAAAGCTCGAAAGCAGCCTTAGCAAACTCCTTGCACTCTCCTGAATCGGAAGGCTCTATCATCATTGTCTTAGAAGCGATAGCATGGTGACGTGAATCCTGCTCGTTCTGTGACGAGTGCATACCAGGGTCATCGGCGACAGCTATTA
>OHWI01000362.1_pt1 | contig 15621 bp, 15 predicted proteins | sample 1579721 | NCBI WGS metagenome assembly OHWI01 (sample SAMEA3882529, study PRJEB24775) | human gut metagenome | biome: human-associated habitat; feature: intestine environment; material: feces | place: Netherlands | collected 2009/2010
CCTTCTGACAGCAGTAGAAGGAGAACTAGCATGAGCAAATATATTCCCGGTAATCAAAAACATCTTACTCTCGAAGATCGCAAATACATTGAAAAATCCCTAAACGCTGGCTGTTCTTTTAAGGACATTGCAAGATATCTTTGTAAAGATCCAACAACAATCTCAAAAGAAATCAGGCTGCACAGGCTCAGCGACTGGTATCACAAAGGCTGTTTTAACAATGCACATAACTTTTGCGTCCACAGATATCATTGCAAAAAAATCAATGCCTGTGGCAAGATCATTCTCTGCGGTGTCAAATGTACCACCTGTCCAACCTGCAACCAGACATGTCCGGACTTTGTCAAAGAACGATGTAACCGACTCGATAAAGCACCTTATGTGTGTAATGGTTGTCCAAAAGCAATCAATCACTGCACGATTGCCCACAAATACCGCTATGATGCTATTTTTGCAGACCGCAAATACAAAGAATGTCTCTCACAGTCCAGGGCCGGTATAAACATGACCAGACACGAACTGCATCAGAAAGATATGGTCATCACGCCCCTGATTTTTCAGGGCCAGTCTCCATATCAGATTATGACGAATCATCCAGAACTCGATATATCCGTGAGAACTCTATATTCTTACCTTGATAAAGGAATCCTGACATTCTTCTTAACCCGTGAAAAACTGTTTCTTGCATTCATTATGAACAGATGCACCAAAGGTGCCGTAAAACTTGTTTTTAACAAGTTGGAACACCAGCTTGGCACATATGATTTTTTAACCTTATTCAACACGATTCTTACGGATCGCGGATCCGAATTCGGAGATCCGGAGTCTCTCGAAAACGGCATTAATGGCATTATGCGGTCAAGCATCTATTACTGTGATCCGATGAGAAGCAGTCAAAAAGGCGGCATCGAACAGACACATACCATGCTTCGAATGATTCTTCCTAAAAAGACTAGCTTTGAATATCTCACACAATGGGATTTAAGAACTATCGTAGACCACATAAATTCAACCCCAAGAGAAAGCCTTGGTGGTCGAACACCGTATGATGTAGCACTTGAAAACTATGGTATAGACATCTTAAAAGCACTTCAGCTTAGGCCGATTCCACCCGATGAGGTCAATCTGACGCCTAAGCTGATACGCTTTAACCACTAACTTAGCATAAAAATCTGCTGTCAGGCTGGAACTTAACAATTCACATTTTTTGAATGCGGCCTGTGGAATTTAGTTTCGCACAGAAACTATCCAGAGGCTTGTTTGCCATGCCTGAAAGTAAGATGTTTTATGGAAAGTTAATCTAATTATAGCAGTTTTATAAGGATTTAGCCTCCCACAATTCTAAAAAATCAAAGAATTTTAAAGCGTGGTGGAATTTACCCCTGCACTGGAATTTACTTTTTCAAGTCAGCTTTCCTTTATGATATTCTATTCATAATTTTACAAATACTTACTGTTCATTGATGTTTTCTGTCCATAATACTTTTCATATTTTATGAATATGCATTCTATGAAAAACCGGGACATATGGAGAAAAATTTGTATATTATGTCCTGCTTTTCCTGTCAGCTGGGACATATGCGAAAAAAAGTTCTTATTATGTCCCATACAAATGTCATAACAGGACATTTGTAGCATCTTCTCGTCCATATGTCCCGTTAGACTTTTACAGAAGGACTTTTTTATTATCTTTTTGTCTATATGTCCCATACAGATATCACAGCAGGACATTTCAGGCACCTTTTCATCCATATATCCCATTTGTCTTACACAAAGGGATATTTTTGCCCTTTTTTCTTTATATGTCCTATTTTGTTCTTCTGGCAGACTTTTTGCATAGAGGAGCTATAACTACAAATATTGATAAACTTAACAGGCGGCAGAAATCATCTGCCGCCTGCTATATAACGTATGCTGTTACACTTATAAAATTGCTGTTTCCAAAAAATGCTGAATGTCCTGAAATGAAGAAAAAACAGCAGTCGCCTCTCCAGTATCCTGTTTTATTCCTGAGCCAGTATAACCAATCACATCAATTCCTGCCCGTATTGCCGCATGAATACCGGTTGAGGAATCCTCAATTGCAACAACCTCATCTTTTTCAGCCTGCAATAACTGTATCGCCTTTAAGTACCCATCCGGATAGGGCTTTCTTTTTTCGCACATATCCCCACATACAATAACTGAAAAATAATCTGTCATTTTGATCCGGTTTAAAGCCGTAATAATATATTTCGCGCTCGTTGATGTTACCAATCCGGCTTTCAGATTCCGTTCCTTCATCCATTGAAATAATTCCTGTAATCCCGGCATGGGACAGATGGCATCATTTTCATAGGTATTTCCCATCTCTTTTCTTCTTTTCTGGTACATTTCCCATGAAACATTTTCTTTCGACCGGCTCAAATAATGTAATATTTTTTCACGGCTGTTAACTCCAATAAATCCTTTTAAATCTTCGTGATTCATATATATACCAAACGATTTGAGAGTTTTCTGCAGATAATGTGCATTTTGAGGTTCCGTGTTTACAATAACACCATCAAAATCAAAAAGAATATATTGTTTCTTCATATAAATCTATCCTTTAGTTATGCCAGCAGCCGTGATGCTTTTTCCTGAATCCATGCTATTTCTTCTTCCGAAAGATCACAAAAATCACTGTTTTCCATAGAGCAATTGGAATCTTGTACATATACTATTTTTGTATCTTTCTGGGTGATTGAATAAAACCAGCATTCTGCCGGAACATTATATACTTTTCCCTGCTCCATCAATGTCAGATCAATAGAAAAACCATTTTCCTTTTTTTCTGCGGTAATCAGAATCGCTTTACCATGTACAAGAATAAACTGCTCATCGGTCGAATGATGGATCTCCAAGTGTTTAATCCCATTAATATCATTGTCCGGTTTCCAGTTTTTAATACATACAAGCCACTTTGGATTTTTATAGACACATAAAATTCCCTCTTCGTTATTTTCATACATATCTGGTTTCATACTTATACCTCCCTAAATTTCTGTTCTTCCTGTAATTGGTACTCCATATCCAAATGCACCTTCTTTTGCGCACATCTTTGCGGCAAACTCCGATGCCTTTTTCATTGCATTTTGAATTTTTACATACATCTGTTCATCTGAACCATCTAAAATCTTATGTTGTGGGGAATTTTTTAACATATCACTTAGGAATGCCGCAAAATAAGAATCTCCCGCTCCCATAGTATCTATAACATCCTCTGCCAATACTGCTTTTGTATATAAAAATTTATCTTTATATAATACATAAGAGCCTTCTTCTCCGACAGTTCCAAGAACAACAGAAACACCATATTTCTGTGCCTTTTTCATTTCTCTCTCCCGTTCATCTTCTGACAAATGTGCACATGACATAATTGCAACAGTTACATACGGACATACATCCCTCAAATACTCATCTGTCCAGCGCATTGAAAAATCATAGGCAATCGGAACCTTTGTCTGATACAATTTTGAAAGATCCTGTTCAATATAGCTGTTAAGATTTGTGTAAATCAAATCATATTGCTGAATATAATCCATATCTTCTTCGTTGAAATCAAATGCATGATCTTTTGCAATTCCACCTTTATTTGAGCCAAGAAAAACACGGTCTGTTTCTTTCAGTGTTACCAAAGCGAAACCGTTTTCTCCCTGAAAATGCCGGCAATGCGTATCATCAATCTCTAATTTTTTTAATGTCTCCTGCACACATTCAGCAACTTCATCATTACCGTATTTTCCAAGATATGCCGAATTGACACCATTCCATTTTGCATATACGCATGTATTGACACATTGTCCTCCCGGATACATTTTCCCACGAGATAAATATTTATCACATACATTATCTCCAATCGCTATAATTTTTGGTTCTTTCATAGATTTTCTCCTTATGTTTTAAAATACTACTGCTCCTATCAAAATTGCTGACACTACTGAAACTACAGTACATACAAGGCCAGGAAGCATATAGCTGTGATTTAACACATATTTTCCAATTTTTGTTGTTCCCGCGGTATCAAACGCAATTGCTGCAACGCACTGACCGGAAGCAGGAATAAAATAATTTGATGAACATGCAATCCAGCCAGCAACAATAATATTTGCCGGAAGCCCTAATGCAATACCAATCGGAACCATAATCATTGTAGAGGATGACTGACTTGTTGTTATTGCCCCAACAATAAACACTGCTATGATATAAATCCATGGATGTTCATTCGTGAGAACTGACATATTATCTGTAATAAACGATGACTGATCTGCAATAAATGTATTCACCAGCCAGCAAAGACCAAATGCCAGAACAACAGCAAACATTCCTGTTTTAAATACTGGCTGATCCAGTACCTTATTGCTGTCAAGTTTTGTAATTAATACCGTTACGGCTGCTGCAACCAGCATAAAAATCTCAATTACTGTGGTAAGCGGTAATTTGCTTCCATCTGAAAGTGTTGGAACTAATGCACTCACTGCGCCAAGCAATACAATACCTACCATGGCAACCAAAAATACTGCAACAGAGATTTTTGCCTCTTTTGTTGTTTTAACTTCTGCAGCATTCTCATTTTTCACAAGAGTCTGAACCTGTCCGGATGCTACACGAGCCTGAAATTCCGGATCCTCTGCCAGTTCTTTTCCTTTCTTCATTACAGCAAGAGCACATGCGACTGTACCAATCAGTGTTGCCGGGATACAGACTACAAGCAGTGTAAAAATATTAACCGTTTTATAGTTCGTTGCTTCAGCCATAAAAGCCAGAATACCTACCGTTGCTGCTGAAATCGGACATGCCGTGATTGCCTGCTGGGAAGCTATAATGGATGCTGAAATCGGGCGTTCCGGTCGAACTCCTGTCTCAATAGAAATTTCATTAATTACCGGAAGCAAACTGTAAATAATGTGACCTGTACCACACATAAATGTAAAAATATATGCTACAACCGGTGCAAGTACCGTAATCATCCTAGGATTCCTGCGAAGAATCTTTTCTGCTATGCGAACCAGGAAATCCAATCCCCCACATGCCTGCATTGTTGCAGCTGCTACAATTACCGCAATCATAATTAAAATAACGGTAACTGGCGGATCTGCCGGTGTAACATGAAAGAAAAATGTCATAATTAACATTCCAACACCACCAGCCATTGCTAAAAATGTACCACCCTTACGTACCCCCAAAAATATAATGGCAAGTACAAGTATTAATTCTACCCAGAACATATTCATGTCCTCCCTCTCTTTTATATCTTTTTCAGTTACATTTTGGATGTGCGCATATCCGTACAATACAAACTTTAATACAATTCTCGTACATCGCTCTTATTTGTATTGTTTTGTATCTGCCTTAATATTATATTTGTATCATACCTTTGTCAAGGACTTGTGTGTTTTTCGTCAATTATTCTATATTTTAGTTCCGATTTTTGTGCACATTTTCATTCCCGGGCTATTTCAGTATTATATATGTATTGTTTTGTATCCATAATACAATAAGCAGACAAAAACATAGGATACAATGTCTTTGTCTGCTTATAAATTCTTTTGCCCGAATTAAATATGTTCTGAATTAATACTCTACTTTCCACATATATCTACGTGTTGAAAGCGGATGTTCTTTCTTTTCAGCCAGTTCATGGTTATAAATAGGATATACATTATTAAACAGTGAATGGTTAAAGTAATCCACAACAGAAGCATCAATTGTAGATAATCCAAGTTCTTTTGCGTCCAGAACCTCAATCCTCTTTGCATATGTATGAAGGAATTTTAAAGCCCTTTCATCCAGTTCACGGGTAGATCCTTCTGATATCTGGATCATAAACGGACGGTTTGCATCTGTGATTTCAAACGGTCCATGGAAATATTCTCCTGTATGAATACTGCTGGAATCAAGCCACTGCATTTCCATAAAAATGCAAATACTTTCCATATATGCAGCCCCATAGCCGGCTCCGCTTCCCATCGTATAAATAACGGTATCGTCCTTGTATGTTTCAGCAAACTGTTCAGCTCTTGCCTGTACATGTTTTCTTGCATTCCGGATAATTCCGGTAATCATACCAAGTCCTTCGTAGAATTTATCATAATTTTCATATCCTGCGGTCTGTTGAAGTGTTTCCACTGCTACGAGCAACGCACACATTGTTTTTTCTCCAGCATAATCAATATCACCTTTGAGATGATCCGGACTTGCATCAAATGAATACTGGATAATATAGTCACCAAACTCCACAATTTCAGATTCTTCCAGCCATGTAAGAATAATTACTGCTGCTCCTTTTTCCTTACCAAGCTTTGCTGCTGCAATCGTTTCCGGTGTATTTCCCTTATGGCAGGACAGACAGATGATCGAATTCTCTCCAAAATCTTTTGGTGTACTGTGAACAAATTCGTTGCTGTTGATCAGCGCGGATTTAATATTTGAACACTCTTTCTCCATAAATGTTTTTGCAGGATACAAAGCTCCAAGAGACCCTCCACAACCAACAAAATACAGGCTCTTAACACCTCCTTTGTCTTTTTTGTTCTCCAAAATCTCTGCTACAATGTTTTTAATGTCTTTGCTTGTATAACTCATATTCATTTCTCCTTTTTTTATTTGTCTCGTTTGTTTCTATCCAAAATATAATACAATATAATACATTTGTCAATATAAAACAGCTTTTAAAATAAATATATACAATTCTGAAACTTTGTATTATAATATATTGTATAATACAAATCAAAACACATTACGAGGTTTTTCATGGAATTAAACAATACAATTGCCAAACCACTATACAAACAACTTGAGGATCAGTTAAAAGAAGAGATTGACACCGGAAAACGTAAAGCAGGCAGCCGTCTTCCAACAGAAAATGAGTTAAGTACAACCTACAATGTCAGCCGGGTCACTGTCCGAAAAGCTCTTGCAGGTTTATCAGAATTAGGATATCTGAACCGCAAATCCGGAAAAGGAACTTTTGTTGCCGAAAAAAGAATCCAGCGAAATATCTCAAAAGGTGTTACCGGATTTTCTGAAATGTGCCGTACAATGGGAGCAGTTCCAGGTGCGAAAACCATTAAAATTGCAATAGAAGATCCTACCGAAAAAGACATGGAACTCATGCATATTACACCCGATAAAAAGATTCTCGTATTGGAACGTATTCGTTATGCCGATGAAAAACCGGTATTGTTAGAAATCAACCGGTTTCCTGAATCCTTTTCTTTTTTATTTGGAGAAAATTTAAATGACACTTCCCTTTATGATGTGCTGCAAAACCACAATATTATTTTTGATCATTCCGACAAAACTTTAGATATTGTGTTTGCCTCCGCACAGGAATCAAAAATTTTGGGGATTTCAAAAGGTTATCCACTTCTTCGAATCGAGAGTACAATCTATAATACTGATTGCTCACTTGTTCAAAGATGTAAGCAATTATGTATCGGCGATAAATTTAAATTCACAATTTAAAAACTCCGGGCACATATACATTTGCGCCCGGAGTTTTATATTATTCCATGGCATACCGGATAAATTTCGGGAGAATTGCACGATACTTCTATCTCCACATTTCAAGAAACGCTTTTACTTCCTCCGGCATACGTCCTTTGCGCCACGCGAGAAGAAGTTCCGTCGTAAGATCCGCATCCAGAATATCACAGGACTTCATCTGATCCGACAACTTGTGCATAGAAGCCGGAAGAATGGCGATTCCAAGCCCTTTTTCCGCCATGGTCATCGCTGTTCTGGCATCCTCACACTCACAATAAATATCACACAAAAGCCCCTTTTTTTCGAACGCGGACAACAGATAACTGCGGTAGCGGTGGGACAGGATCAGTTTCTGCTCTGACAGTTCCTCGAGCGTGATCCCATCTTTGTTTTTTTCTAAAACTGGGTTCCCTGCAGCCGCCATTGCAAGCAGCTTTTCCTGCATCAAAGTCCTGCTCTCACATCCTTTGAGCACAATCGGTGTCCGGAGTGTCGTGATATCGACCACGCCGTTTTCCAACTGCTCCCGCAGCGTAAATGTCGATCCCTCGTGGATATCAAAGCGAATATCCGGATGCGACGTGGAAAAACGGATCAGGTAATCGGACATCATAGAAACCGTGGACGGCGTAAATCCGATGTGGATTGTTGCCGCCTGGCTTGCCTTTATGACTTCCCGCTTGGTAATATCCGCCATGGTAAGAAGACTGCCCGCCCTGTCATACAGTGTTTTTCCTGCTTCCGTTAATGTAATCTTTTTGGTGCCCCGCAAAAAAAGCTGCACCTGAAGTTCTTCCTCGAGCATCTTTACCTGATAACTCAGCGGCGGCTGTGTCATGTGGAGAACACGCGCCGCACCGCTGATCGTACCAGCATCCACAATTGCCCGGAAGTATTCCAGTTGTTTTACATCCATAGCTTCTCCTTATATAATTTTTATTCGTTTAAGACATAAAAGTAATATTTTTCATATATGTTAATTCATGGTATACTAAATGTCAACAGAAAGAAAAGGATTTAAGGAAAAAATGAAACGAATTGATTTTGAACATGGTTCCATACCAAGCAACATCTTAAACGCAGCGATTCCCATGCTGGTTGCGCAGCTTTTAAGCCTGCTTTACAACATCATAGACCGCATTTATATAGCAAGAATCCCGCATATCGGCACAACCGCTCTCGGCGCGGTTGGCTTATGTTTTCCCATTATTGTGATCATCACGGCTTTCAGCAATCTGTTCGGCAGCGGCGGTGCTCCGCTTTTTTCCATCCGGCGGGGGGAAAATAATTCCCGGAAAGCTTCCGAAATTATGAATACCTCCTATACGATGGTCTGCGGCGGCGCAATTGTTTTAATGGTCATTGGATTTTTGTTTGCGCGCCCGATCCTGCGTCTGTTCGGCGCTTCCGAGTCTGCTCTGGTTTATGCATACCCGTACCTGATGATCTATCTGGTCGGCACACTTCCGTCCATGATCGCTACCGGTATGAATTCGTTTATCAACGCACAGGGATATGCCATGACCGGCATGACATCCGTTGCCATCGGCGCGGTGGCAAACTGCATTCTCGATCCGGTTTTCATCTTCGTCTTTTCGCTCGGAATCCGGGGTGCAGCAATTGCAACCGTGATTTCCCAGACACTCTCCGCTGCATTTGTCCTTTATTTTCTGAAAAAACGATCGGAGCTTAACGTACGGTTTCTGACCAGAAGCGAACTCTCCCAGTGCACGGAAACTGCCAAAAACATCGTAAGCCTCGGAACCGCAGGATTTATTATGCAGCTTACCAACAGTTTAGTCAGCATCTGCTGCAACAACGTACTCTCCGTGACCGGAGGCGATATCTATATCTCCGTGATGACAATCATCTCCAGCGTCCGGCAGCTTGTCGAGACACCAATTTATGCCATGAATGAGGGAAGTTCCCCGATTTTAAGCTACAATTACGGGGCGCGCCGCCCGAAGCGTGTAAAACAGGCAATTGGTACAATGGCGGTTATGATCTTTGTGTATACCGCCGCCATGTGGTCGGTCATTATCGTTGCACCGCATTTCCTTATCGGGATTTTCAGTTCTGACAGCGAGCTGATCAAAGACGCGGTTCCTGCCTTAAAACTTTATTTTGCCGCATTTATTTTCATGGATCTGCAATACATCGGACAGACCACATTTAAATCATTAAATAAAAAGAAGCAGGCGATTTTTTTCTCCCTGCTTCGTAAGGTATTTATTGTTGTGCCGCTGACCTACCTGCTCCCATATGCACTTGGCATGGGAACAAGAGGTGTGTTTATGGCGGAACCGGTCTCAAATGTGATCGGTGGAAGCCTGTGCTTTTTCACGATGCTTGCCACCGTGATTCCAGAATTAAATCATATGGAAAAACAAAAATAAGTTAATCTTCCATACCTGCGCGCAGCGCTGCTTCTTTTGCTTTTACGTCGGAAAGGAAATGCTCTTTTGCAAAGCCCATATCCTGCACCAGCTCCATGGTCCCGAGATATGTGCCTGTGGCATCCCGCACCGCCATATAGGTAACCAGCATGGTTTTTCCGTTTTTCTCCATCCAGATCGGCACTTTGTCGAGCGTCCCCTTCCGGAATTCCCCGATAATGTGACGCACCTGCTGCTCCACTTTCGGAGGATGGCAGGAAAATACCTCGCGGTCGATCGCCATGCCCGGACGTTTGAAATCCTTTGGCCCTTCATTGAAAAAGCGGTTGATATTGTCCTCATCGACAAATGTGATCTCCAGAGGAATCGTGTTGAGCATTGCGGTAAGCTGCGCAACGGTCAGGTGCCCGCCCGGCATGATGATTTCTCCATTCCTTACATGTTTACTGCAATTTTCTGTATGCAGATACTTCTCTGCCGCCTCCCATGTCGCATTTTCCACACCAAAGCAGACCGGATAATCTTTCGAATCGCGGTAAATCCCAAACCACTCTTCCTCCGTGAAATTCAGGGCACAGTTCGGGAAGAAAATATTGGCTTCCTTGTAGATCATATCCTCCACGCGCTGCAACACAATGCGAAAACGTTCCAGCCAGTGATCTTCCGTCTTTTGAACCGGCAGCTGCTTTGCCAGTGCCGCCAGTTCATCCCTGATCTCATCATCGGTTGTCCACATCACATCCGACGGACCGCTGATCCCGTATTTTACTTTCAGGTGTGGATACAGAAGATCCCCTTTCTTTGCATAATGGATCGCAACTTCCCGCAGCTTTCCAAACCGCTCCGGTGAAAGGGTATTGGTTTTCTCTATTTCGTTCCTGCATTCCCAGATGACGTTTTCCAACACTTCATTTTCGTGGGTAAACGTCTGCAGCGGATGTCCGGTGATTCCGGTTAAAGCCGCGGTAGCCGCCAGCTTTTTCTCTTTTACCGATGCCGCAACCGCTTTTTCCGCGTTGGCAACCTTTTCCTCACTCGTTGCACCGCGGAACAGTGCCGCATGGACATCACACAATTTCTGCACGGTCTCAAGTGGTGTGCCGCCCTGCAGAAGTTCCTGCTCCGCCTGCATGATCTCTGCCGGATCAACCTCTTTAAATTCTTTTGCGAAATCCGCCCTTACTTTTTCCAATTCTTCCCCGGCGCTCAGCCGCTCCAGATATGTTTTGATCTGTTCTACCCGTTTGTTGTGTTCCATGATTTTATCCTTTCCCATTTATATAGACTCTCTTACAAACAGTTTTTTCATTCTTCCGTTACAATATACACAAAAACAGGAAAAGAATATGTTGTTGCAACCACATTTTATATTTTATTTGTCGTACTGTACAGTTTTCGCAAAAGCAATTGTATCCTGCTTCGTATAATTTTTTGCATTTAATGCAATTGCATATCCATATGCATCGCCCTTCCTTGCCATCATAATACACCAATAGTTGCTTACCGGTTCCGCATTTTCTGTGTTCTCCAATTCACTCCATTCCGCCGCCGTATACAGATCATGTTCCGTCTGTATCAGATAAGCCGAAGATGCTAATCCAGACAGATTTCCCAGCCTTTTCATCTCTGTGTGGTTCCACTGGATGGTAACATCCGAAATCTGATCCCCCTGCCACAAAACACCAAAACTTCCCTCATTGTTTTGTGTAGAAAAGCGCATGACATATCCGGCGGCTTTCCATTCATCTGGCGCATAACCTCCAACATACGCATCCGGTTTCAACAGGCATCCGCCATAATCGCCAAGCGCCGCATCATAACTTTCTAATGTCAGACCTTTTGGTACCTCAAGCGTGATATCCATCACAGTCTGTCTCTGCGTTACTGTTTCTGTGTCCATTTCTGTGCCTGATTCTGTTAGTGTTACTGTTTCTGTGTCCGCATGACTGGTTTTTACCGAAGTGGTCATGCCGCATCCACAAAGTGCGATTGCAAGAATAAGTACCAGTGCAGTGACACATTTGCTCTTTCTTTGTTTACTGCATATACAGCGGATTCGTTTTTCCAATTGTGATTTACTCCCCTGCATATTTGTTGCTACTGAGAAAAAGCCCGTTTTATGCTGCAAAGCCGCGACAAACAACAGACTTTTTCCATATGCAGTTTTCTGCTTCTCCGATAATTGTGCCGCCACAGCCTCATCACATGCGAGTTCACAATCTTCCCGTGACAACCTTGCTGCCAGCCAGACCAGTGGATGAAACCAATAAAGCGCAACAAGAAAATTTCGCAAATACGACCACCAGATATCCCCATGTCTCTGATGCATCGATTCATGCAAAACAGCATAGTCAACAACTTCATCTTCTGGAAGTATCTGCTCCGGAAGATAAATATCCAGCTTTATTCCACGCGAACGAAACAAAAACGGGCTTCCTTCCAACGGTATTCCATAACATGTCCGTCTGCTGCCTTTTTCAATTGTACTTTGTACAGATACACAGCTTCTTTCCTCCAGCAGATATTTTCTGAATTTTCTTTCCTGCACAAACTGTCTGACCGCAAGAAGCAAAAAGCCTAAAAGCCAGATTTCATATAACCCATATGTTTTCACATAATCCTTCCATGTCTGTACTTCTTCCTCCTTTAATCGTGCAGGATCTGTTCGACTGCTTTCATCAATTATATCCCCTTGTTGTGAAAGTTTATTCTGCGCTGTTTCCCCCGTGGATAAAGATGTCTTTTTTACTGAGTTATATTCATTTTCTGATTTGTTATCCACAGCTTTCTGATTTTTCTGCGCAAGATCCACAAGATTCATTACACTGAATTTGCTTTGCTGTTGAAAAAGTTCTCTTCCTGCTACCGCCTTATAAACCATCTGTGGAAATGGCAAAAGCAGGCTGATCGCCACAAACAGCCACAGTGCATAAACTCCGATACTTCCCACAAATCTACGCAGGCCTTTCCTTACAGGTAAAAGAAACAAGGTTAACAAAGAAGAAACCAGAACCGCTGCTAACACATACTTTCCCATATATTTACCCTTTCTCTTCTGTCTCTTCCAAAAGCTGCCGCAATTGTTTTAGATCCTGCTCGCTGAGCTGTTCCTGTTTTACCATTGTCGTAAGCATCTCTCCAAAACTTCCCCGATATACCCTGTCCAAAAAACTCTTTGTTTCCTGCTGCACAAAATCCGCCTGTTTTCCGACCGGATAGTAATGTTTTGCACGTCCGACGGTTTCGTAGGCAACCACGCCTTTTGCCTCCATGCGTTTTAACATGACAATAAGCGTATGTTTATCCCAGTCCGTCACCCCTGCAAAATCCTCGACCATCTCCATGATCGTGCGGTTTTTCTTCTTCCAGAGCAGATTCATAATTCTCCATTCTCCCTGCGAAAGCATTGTTTTTTCTTCCATACCGTCTCTCTTTTCCTTTCATCTTCCCATTTGGTAATCTTTTGTTTACCTCATCGTAGCACTTAGGTAAACATATGTCAACCTTTTACTTTTTTTGCAAAGTTTGCTTGACATTTTATGCAAAGTATACTATTCTATTTTTGCAAAGCAAGCTATGCAAAACGATAGTATCAGCCCATTTGCTGAAAGCAAATTTTGCATGGGCTGATGTTCAACAAAAGGGGATCACCAATGAAAAACCGTATCAAAGAATTGCGCAAAGCCAATAAACTATCGCAAAGCGAACTGGCAGATATCGTGGGAACTACCCGCCAGACAATCACCTCTATTGAAGTAGGTAAATATACCGCTTCTTTAGGACTCGCCTATAAAATCGCACATCACTTTAACTTAACGATTGAAGAAGTTTTTGACTTCAGTGAAATTGAGAATGAGGAGTAATTTACTATGGAAAAGAAAATGGAAAAAATGAAAAAGGAAATCAAAACACAGAACCGTTTCTATCTGATTATCGCAGCGCTTTTTCTAATTGCACAGTGTACCAACACCTCCGGTGTACTGACCTCTGCCTACACAAATCCGCACTCTGCAGAATTTGTGCATGGGTTTGTACTTGGTCTGGTTATTGTAGTGGAAATTTTTGTAATACTGCAGTTTTGTAAAAACAGCAAAGCGCTCAAAGATGAAGCACTGTTAAAACGTCTGTACAACGAACGCCATGATGAACGCGCACAGCAGATTGAGGCTCTCGCCAGTCAGAAAAGTGTACAGATTGCACTTATACTCGCTGTCGCTGCCGGATTTATTGTCTGCTATTTTAGCCTGGAAGCCTTTCTTGGTATGCTTGGCGTCGTTATACTGACAGGTGTCGTAAGAAAATGCTGTAAAATTTATTATACGCGTACTTACACATTGCAATAACTTTGACAGTGCTGCACACCATTGTAATACAACCATCAGATATCAGGAGGAGAGTATACATGAACGTTGTTATTACCATCGATTCTTTTAAAGGAAGCATGACTTCCCTTGAGGCCGGGGAAAGTGCCTCTGCCGGAATCCGGCGCATATATCCGGATGCAGATATCACCATCCGCCCACTTGCAGACGGTGGCGAAGGCACGGTGGACGCTTTGACGCTTGGCTGTGGCGGCACACGCACACAGGTATGCGTAACCGGGCCTCTTGAAAAACCGGTACTTGGCAGTTACGGCATTCTGGATGCTGGAAAAACTGCAGTCATAGAAATGTCCGGGGCTGCCGGAATTACACTCCTTTCCGAAACCGAACGGAATCCTTTGTATACAACGACCTACGGGGTTGGGGAAGTCATCAGAGACGCCATTGCCAGAGGCTGCAGACATTTTATTATAGGAATCGGCGGAAGTGCCACAAACGATGGAGGAATCGGTATGCTGCAGGCACTGGGATTTGACCTGCTGGATCAGGAAGGGGTTCCGATACGTCATGGTGCTCTGGGCTTAAGGGATCTGGCTGTGATTTCAGACTCCCATGTACTGCCGGAACTGAAAGAGTGTACGTTTCGGATTGCCTGCGATGTGACAAATCCGCTCTGCGGTCCGCAGGGATGCAGTGCCGTTTTCGGTCCGCAAAAAGGCGCAGATCCTGCCATGATCCAGCAGATGGACCAGTGGCTTTCCTCCTATGCCGCACTCGCCGGAAAAAGCTTTCCGGAAACGAATCCCGCGCATGCAGGAGCCGGGGCTGCCGGTGGCCTTGGGTTTGCTTTTCTCACCTTTTTCCATGCCACTCTGGAATCCGGTGTAAACATCATTCTGGAAGAAACCCATCTTTCCGACTATATAAAAAATGCAGATATTGTCATCACCGGAGAAGGCTGTCTGGACGGTCAGACCGTCATGGGGAAAGCACCTGCCGGCGTTGCAAAGATTGCCAAAGAATTTCAAAAACCTGTGCTTGCATTTTCCGGCTGCGTGACGGAAGATGCAAAAGCCTGTCATGCAGCAGGAATTGATGCCTTTTTCCCGATTGTGCGGGGTGCTGTTTCGCTTGAAGAAGCCATGCAGACCGATCATGCAAAACAGAATATGACCGATACGGTGGAACAGGTATTTCGCATGCTTCGAACGTTTCAGAATACAAAATAATGAAGCAGATTGGTAAATTCCATAAACCAGTATAACACAAAATGAAACTGACATGGTGAACTGATTGAAATGCTTCTATATTTTTATTGGTTTAAAGGAGACACAACATGAATACCATTTACGCAGAATACAACATGTACCACAACAGCATTGACATTTATACAATAT
>OHWI01000385.1_pt1 | contig 14602 bp, 17 predicted proteins | sample 1579721 | NCBI WGS metagenome assembly OHWI01 (sample SAMEA3882529, study PRJEB24775) | human gut metagenome | biome: human-associated habitat; feature: intestine environment; material: feces | place: Netherlands | collected 2009/2010
GGCTGGCTTCCGAACGCGTCACTGGACATGGTTACATGATCCAGGCTCACATCTTCGCGGTGCAACAGCTCATAGAGCTTCAGAGCATCGGATTCGACCTCCACATCATCGGCGCCGGCGGTGCAGTCAATGTAGCCGCCACGGCGCACCAGATCCGCGCCGGCATCAATCAGTCCAGGATTGCGTAAGATGTGGGTCGGCAGCAGGTTCTTGGCTGGAACGTCGGAATGATCCAGCACATAGAAAATCGGATCCAGTCTTCCCTCTCCGTCACCCATGTGCATGGTTACCAGGCCAGGGGTATTGCTGAGTAAGCCGGCTCTGCGCGCTGCAGTAGCCAGCGCGATCAGCTCTTCTCCGCCTGGGTTGGAGCTTCTGTGGTCCGATACCGCTACCTTCACACCGATCATCGGTGGAACCAGGATGATATCGCGCTCTACACTTCCGGTCAGGGTGGTCGGCGGGTAACCATAGGAACTGGTCAGAGTGTACACGGTCATGCCCTCTTCGGTCAGGGCGCGAGCTTTTGCGACCAGATTTTCCACACTGCGGGTTACGCCATCGGTTCCCAGAAGTCCGACTACCGTGGTAATACCATTTTTGAAGAATTCACTGAGCTGGGATTCCGGTACACGGGATGCCGGCCCCTGCTCTCCGCCGCCGCCTGTGATATGCACGTGCATGTCAATGTAAGCCGGAACAACGGTCTTTCCCTCCAGATCATAGGTTTCCACTCCCGGAAGTCCCTCATATCCCTCAATAGTATCCTGCATCAGAAGGATTTTTTCCCCCTCAATAAGGATATCTTTCTTTCCCAGTTTCTCCGGTGCGTACACATTCGCGTTTTTCAGTAACTTGATCATAATGTCAATTCTCCTGTCTCTTTCTTTTCCGCTTTTCTATTTCAAAGCTTCTGTCAGTCTGTCTCAAAGGTGCCTTTTACCAGTGCTTTTCCATACTCCACCATTTTCTGTCCACGGACAAATACCGTATCTACCAGAAATTCCTCATCCAGGATCACAAGATCCGCGTCGCTGCCCGGACGGATGCAGCCCTTTTTCGGGAATAATCCGTTGGCTCTGGCCGGGTTCTCCCCGCAGATGCGGATGGCTTTTTCCACCGGAACCCCTGCCTTTACAGCATCACGCACTTCCTCATGCAGGGAAGAAAGCCGTGTAACCAGAAGCTTTGCGCCGCCCCCGCCAATCACATGAACATGCTGGTCCACATAACCAGGAATTACCATTTTTCCATCTGCAGAAACAACTTCCACCGGAGCAGAAAGTTCCGGTGGATCGATGTGTTCTGCCACAGAAAATACTTTTTCATCTACGATCAGGATATCACGGATTCCTTTTGGATCCGGATCATACAGATTCGCGTTTTTAATCAAAAGCACTCTGGACATCGTATTTAGTTCTCCTTTTTCTTCTCATCATCGAGCTTGGCAATACCAAATCCGGTAAAGCCCCAGATGATTGCAAAAATCCAGCCGGTGTAGCACAGGATTGCCCATGGAAGGTAATCCAAAGTCTCTACGCCAAGGGTGGAAGCCATGTAAGCACCTGCTGCGGACCACGGGATCAGCGGTACAACTACGGTACCGGCATCCTCAAGGGTTCTGGACAGGTTCTTTGCCGCAAGCCCGCGCTCTTTGTAAGCGTCACGGAACATCTCGCCCGGAATCAGAATGGCAAGGTAAGAGTTACCGGTGGTCAGTGCCATGGTAATGCAGGCTGCAACGGTTGCGGTGATCAGCGCACCGGTACTCTTTGCCACGCTTAAGATCTTCTGGAGTACCACATCCAGACAGCCAGCCCGGCTCATGATACCTGCAAAGCAGAATGCGCAGAATACCAGAAGTGTGGTGCTCATAATGCCGTTCATACCGCCGCGGTTTAACAGCTTGGTTACGGCCTCGGAACAGGTCTCGGTGTCAAATCCTGCACGGTGGATCATGGATACATCAAAACCGTTTACGGTTGCCTTTAACACATCTCCTAACGCTACGTGCTGAATGAAGACACTCTCCAAGCCTGCTACAAAAGTAGAAAGAAGCATAACCGGAATGGTTGGCTTCTGAAGCAGGGAGCCGCCCAGCACGATCACTACCGGAATGATGATCAGCAGGTTCCAGCTGTACATGGAAGAAAGCTGGCTTAATAAAGTAGTAACGGTGTCAGAAGTAATATCTGCGCTTACATCTGCGTTCATACCAACAATGGCATATACCACCAGGGAAACGATGGTTGCTGGGACAGTGGTGTAGAACATATGTCCGATATGCTCATACAGTGTGCTGCCTGCCGCGATCGGAGCCAGGTTTGTGGTATCGGACAGCGGAGACATCTTGTCACCAAAGTAGGAACCTGCGATGCAGGCGCCTGCAGTAGCCGGAAGGGATACGCCAAGGGCGCTTGCGATTCCCATCAGGGCAACACCCATGGTTGCAACGGAACCCCAGGAGGTACCGGTAACAACCGAAACCACTGCCTCGATCAGGAACGCGGTAACCAGCATGAATTTCGGGTTTACGATCTGGACGCCGTAATAAATCATCATCGGAATGGTACCGGATGCCATCCAGGTACCAACCATAGCGCCAACACATACAAGAATCAGGATGGCAGGCATGCCCTTTGCAATCTTGGTGCAGATCTCATCCATCATCTCATCCCAGGTAATGCCTACACGGAACGCGATAAATGCTGCGATTGCAGCTACCATGATCAGAAGCGGCTCTGTGCTGTAGCCGAATACGCCTTTTCCGATGGTAAGGATCAGGAGCATTGCGACGATCGGTGTGATCGATTCCGCAAAAGTGGGCAGACGTTTGGCCCGTTCTTTCTTTTCTTTCATTTGTAGTTTCTCCTTTTAGCCTCCTTCGTGACAGTTTCACATTTTATCACGGCAGAGTATTAAGATTTGGACTTATTATATCAGAAAAGATAACGGGCAACAACTAAAACTTTATATTTTTTTATTTTCTTGTTACACGGGAGTTTGACACATTGAAATTCAAAAAAGTACCGCAAAGCCTTGAAACAGGCTTATTTTTTTGTCAAATTTTTATTTTTATTATATAGTAATATTTGGTGATATGTGGTATAATAGTGACAGAGGTGATTATTGTGCGTATAACAACATCAAAATCAAAAAATTCTGAGTCCTTTTACATCACTCAGTCCTATACAAATGCCAATGGGAAAAGTACTTCCAAAACCATCCGAAAATTAGGTACGTTAGCTGAATTATCGGCGCAGCTCCACACGGATCGTGACGGAGTTGTTGAATGGGCAAATGAACAGGCTCGTCTTGAAACACTGAAATATAAAAGTGAAAAAGAGGATGCTACTGTCATGATTCCATTTCATTCCAACAGACTCATGGACTATAATAAGCAGAAACTTTTTTCTGGCGGATATCTTTTTCTTCAGTCTATTTACTATGGACTTAAGCTCGATTCTGTCTGCCGAAAAATCAAAAGCCGACATAAATTCGAGTATGATCTTAATGCTATTTTATCTGATTTAATTTATACAAGGGTTCTGGAACCTTCCAGCAAAAGTTCTTCCTTTCGAGCAGCAAAACAGTTCCTTGAGCCTCCAACTTATGAACTTCATGATGTTTACCGAGCTCTTTCTGTTCTTGCTTCTGAAATGGATTTTATTCAATCAGAAGTTTATAAAAACAGCTTTTTTCTTGGTGACAGAATGGATCGGATCCTTTATTATGATTGCACAAACTACTACTTTGAAATCGAACAGGAAGATGGAGATAAAAAATACGGAAAAAGCAAAGAGCACCGTCCGAATCCCATTATTCAAATGGGACTCTTTACAGATGGTGACGGAATACCTTTGGCTTTCTCACTCTTTCCTGGAAACCAAAATGAGCAGAAATCCTTAAAACCTTTAGAAACAAAGATTCTCCAACAATTCGGCTGTGATAAGTTTATCTATTGTAGTGACGCCGGACTTGCTTCTGAGGATAACCGTGTTCTTAATCACATGGGACAGAGGGCATTTATTGTCACTCAGTCCATCAAAAAGCTGCCTGCTGAAGACCGGGCATGGGCTTTAAAGAAAACTGGCTTCAAACGTCTCTCAGATGATAAACCTGTTGATCTCACAAAACTGACAGATGATGACAAGAACCAGCTTTATTATAAAGACGAACCATTGACAACAAAAAAACTGGATCAAAAATTAATCATAACCTACTCCCCTAAATATGCCGCTTATCAGAAAGCCATCCGTGCGGAGCAGATCTGTCGGGCAGAAAAAATGGTTGCAAATGGCTCTCTAAAAAAACAGCGTAAAAATCCAAATGATCCTGCAAGATTTGTAAATAAGGTAGCTGTAACCAACGAAGGAGAAAAAGCTAAGATCCACTATTATCTCGATACGGATAAGATTGCTGAAGAAGAAATGTATGACGGACTTTATGCGGTATGTACAGACCTGCTTGATGATGACGTTGCAGATATCTTAAAAGTCAGTGAAGGAAGATGGCAGATTGAAGACTGTTTCAGAACTATGAAAACAGACTTTGAAGCCAGACCCGTTTACTTAAACCGTGAAGACCGGATTAAAGCTCATTTCCTCACCTGCTTTCTTGCTCTGTTACATTTCCGGTTATTAAACCGCTCCTTGAAAGGGACTTATACCACAGAACAATTACTTCACACTTTAAAAGACATAAAATTTACGGATATAGAAGAACAGGGCTTCATGCCGGTATATGAACGTCAGGAAATCACTGATGATCTCCATGAAACCTGCGGATTCAGAACAGACTATCAATTCATAACAAAACGGAAAATGAAAGGAATTCAGAAAAAAAGTAAGCGGAGATAAAACATTACTATGTTTCGTGTATGCAGATAAAAGTGCCACACCCCTTGTATTTGAAGGGCACTGAAAAACTTCCATTTCTTCTTAAGTGGAAGTTTTTCTTTTATATTATTTTCAAATCTTTACTTAGGAAAATCATAAAAAGCTATGGTTTACTCCATAGCCAGCTCATCTAATCTTACTATTCGTTTTACATTTGCTGTAAATGCCGTAAAATACATTTGCAGATGCATAGCAAATAAACCTCTCGAATCTGCTTTACGCAAACCGTGAGCTTCCTTTAGTTCTCCATTCTTTTCTTCTATCCTGTGCCGAATCTTCATTCGCTCCTGAAAATATTCGCTTTCTTCAAATTTAAGCCTTTCAAGATTTTTCTCGCTTGCTTGCGTGATACTGTAGCTTCTTGTTTTAGCGTTTGATCTTCCTACACGGCATTTTTCTCTTTGGGGACATTTCCGACACGTTACTTTGCTAAATATATATCTTAAATAAGTATTCCCATTTTTTGCCGTTCTTTTTTCTACACGCGTGGAAAGCTCTCCGGCAGGACACTGCAGCATCCCAGCATCTTTATTAAAGCAGAAACCTTCCTCAAGGTTCCCGTTTGCTGCAGCAGCTACTGCTGTATTGGTTCTGGCAATCAATGTAATCTCTTTTCCGCAGACTTCCAGATTGTCATCACTGACATATGCCATATCGCCTATAACTTCTGTAACTTTTATTCCATTTTCCTTCGCGTTTTCTATCAGTTTTGGTAATTCCTGCCCATCTGGTGCTCCTCCATCTGTTACAGTGATCCCCGCAATGAGACGTTCTTCAGTCATCGCAAGATGATTCTTATATCCATAGAACGTACTGGTTGCCGTTTTATGTCCAAACCGTGCATCTTTATCATCTTTGGATCGGATCTCTTTGAGCCGCTCATCTTCTAGTAGTTCTTTCATTTCATGAGAAAGTTTCTGTATCTTTTTATTTCCACAGGATTTTATTCCTTCCTCCAGAACCTGGAGTAGTTCCCTAGTATAGGCAATTTCTTCATCCAGTCCTGCTTCCAAAGAGGGTTTCTCAGGAAATCGCTCTGATAATTCAAAAGCTGTTTTATAAACCTCTTTCCGAAGTTGTTTGCTCATATCCCGCAGAATCTGCGTTGGAGATTTTGCCCAGACAGAAGCAATTGTATGGGTGGAATCAACGATAATGGTTCCCGATTTGATCAGATTTTTATCCAAAGCCTGTTGAATGGTTTCTTTTAACATTTCTTCCAGAATATCTTCTGTAATACGAGTTTTTCTGAATTTTGTGAGAAGACTGGGATCTATCATTTTTGCTTCTGGTTCCAGGTCAAGGAAAAATTTATATGCCATGTCCGTCTGGGCGCTGCTAATCAGGGCTTCGTCAGAAAGATCGTACAGTTTTTTCAGGAAAAGCAGTTTAAACATCATTTCTGGTTCCTTTGCCGGGCGACCGAAATTTTCACAAAAAAGCCCAATTCTTTTTTAGAATCAGACTTTTTCAGTGCCCTTTATTTACGCTGTTCGCAAGCATTTTCCGATAATCTTCAATCCTGTCATTTTCCTGTATATCACAGCATAAATTCGTATATTTTCTTATCCAAATTTAGTAACTTCTTAGTAATAATCAGCCTGGAAAACAGGCTTTCTAAGAACCTTATAATCAGATTATTTTTAATTCTTTTTTCTATTATTTTATCATACTATGCCAGTTTTGCAATCCTATTCATCTCTTCTTTTGCATCAATTAATCCCAGATGCGTATATACATTTAACGTAACCCCTATATCAGAATGTCCCATTAAATATTGGAGTGCTTTCGGATTCATTCCAGCTTTCGCCATATTGGAACAATATGTATGCCTGCATACATGAGGCGTGATCTTTGGCATTTGTTTCTCATGAGTACGATTATACTTTCCTAACGCCCATTGAAAATGTTTTTCCCAATGGAGTGCTACCTCAGGCATATCTTTTTTATCCAGGAATAAAAATCGACTATATCCATCTATAATCGGCTCAACCCTTACTTTTTTACGGTTTTTCACAATCTGTTCAAAACATTCATAAACTTCATCTGTCATCGGCAACATTCGTGTTCCACTTGAAGTTTTGGTATCTTCAATGACGTACTGCATTCCTCTGGTTCTCTGAAGCTGATGATTCACATTGATTTTTCTCTCCTGAAGATCAATATCTTTCACTGTCAATCCACAAAACTCAGAAATACGAAGTCCAGTCTTAAACAAAATAAACATTCCATTATAGTATTTTGAGTAATGGTCATCATTTCGGATAAACTCCAGAAATAACTCTTCCTGTTCTTTTGTAATTGCCTGTCTTGTAACACTGTCATTTACGACAACTGTACATAATTGAAATTCAAAAGGATTCTTGCGCAGTAAATCATCTTCAACTGCCATCTGAAATGCAGGTCTTACAATTCCACGCACACTGTGAATGGAACTGTATCCTCTTCCATCTGCTTGCAGCTTAATAAACCATGCTTTTGCATCCGACAATTTTATTTTATCTATTCTTCTGGTTCCGAATTCTTCTTTTTTTATTATATTGATCACAAAATCATAGTTCGCCTGAGTGTTATGACGAACCCCCTTTTTTTGTCCAATGTATTTTTGAACCAAATCTAAAACTGTTAAATTTCCTCCGTAAGGTACTATACCATCATGTAAATCTCTTTGGATATTTTTTTCTTTTTCCCTTAGAGCTAAGCATGGTCTGCATCCAGTTGGCAGAGAATCTGTTGGCTCTAATTTCCAACTATACAAAAACTTCTGCTTTCCATAACAATCTGTATATACAAACGCATATCTTCCATCTTTTCTCTGACTTTCTCCGTTTCGTAAAATTCGACCTTTTTTATCCCGTCGTTTTTGGTCACGTTTTGTTTTACCCAAACGTCTTCGCCCCTTTCCACGAAGAAGCCCTAGCACGATATAGGTATTATATCATACCAGGGCTAGCATTTCCACTTTAAAGTGCTAAATTGTTCGTATATTTTTTACAAAGACGTAGTCTGATCCAGAAAGGCCTCAAATTTCTTACGGTTAATCAATGACTTACACCCCACCTGGACTGTAAAGCAACATTCTGAATTTAGATGTTCCGAAATAAGCATCCTTATTTTCTTTTCACCTATTCCAAAATATTGCACTGCTTCATCCACCGTAAGCATATATTTTTCCCAAATTGGAATCTTACCTTTTTCAATTTTAATCGCCACTCTTCTCTCCTCCTTTTCTCTTTGGACAAAACATTTTTATCTGCCCATGACAATTTACAATTTTATACACTGTCATCGGCAGATAAAATTACAATACAGGTGGCAGTTCAGTACTCTGCCCACATCGGTTTTGCACCGTCATTATATATGACCAGATTTTTTCTGGAAGTATCATTATCACAGATATGCTTCGTCGCCCTGTGCAGCTGCTGCACATTTTGTCAAATTCTTCTCGCTCCATACCTTTACTTCAATGTTATATTTCAGCATTTCCTCGTATTTACTCCATTAACAGAGCAGATATATCATGGCGGATTTACCTAGTGGCTCTACATATCTTCACGTCCTGTATGTAAAACAATATACAATTTTCAAGGTACAAAAATTCCTGAAGGGGAAAAGGAATCTATATTAAATACTCCCTTTACTGATTACTTTTCCTTACATATGATTTCGTATCAAATCCCAAGGTCTTAGTAATCAGTTTTGCTTCCAGGCGTTGACGCAGAGTTTCATCTACACAGTAATGCACCTGTCCAAATTCGTCAAACATTTTTCTGGTAGCCAAAACTGTTATGTACCCTTCATAATGCTTCAACACTGCCTGGATTGCCTCAGTATCACCAGTTGATGCTGCCTCAATAACATGGAATGGCAGCAAATCAAATGTGCATTTCTGTTTTTTACTTTTTTTCATTTGCAGATTCCTCCATATTTTTTCTCATCAGTTCCAGTGATCGTCTACGATGCTCATTAATTGTGCTGCGTACAAGATTCATTTCTCTGGCAATGTCTGCATCACTCATATCCATAAAATATGATAATAACACAACATTCCTTTTCTTTTCAGTAAGTGTCTGCAGTGCTTCAGCAATCAATCCGTCACGTAATGACGGATATGATACCAGACAATAAAATTCTTAATCTTTCCATTTCATGCTCATCCATTATAAAAAGTCTGCTCAACTCCTTTTCTGATAATTCTGACAACATCACTTCATACTTCTGGCGATATGCCATATGCTTTTCATAATTAATAACTTCACTTTTCAATGCCAGCTTGCACAGAGAATCAAACTGATGTCTGACTGTCTGCTCATCTTGAAAAGAGGATTGCTCCATAAGAGTTCACCTCCTTCCCCGCCGGTAGGCAATAAGCAAAGTTCTTGCTTCCCCTTCACACATATCCCAAACGGATGAGTGCATTTGTCGGGGTGTGGGAAGAAATTTTTAAAAAATTTCTTAATAAATACGAGAAAATTGTTTTTCCTGTATTTTGAGGTATATAAAAAACGTCCTAATGGGTAGTTTTTAGCCCATCGGACGCTATTTATATCAAAAGATAATATTTTGCCATCATTTTTTGTGGCATATAATTCACTTTTTGAGGTAAAGAAATTTATTTGCTTTTTTGAACTATTTATCTATTTCATCCGTCACGTAATGACGGATATGATACCAGACAATAAAATTCTTAATCTTTCCTATACCTCCGGATCTGTTTTACGGAAATTCAGAATTTTATATGTCTTTTAAAAAGTGAAATATCACCCTCTTTTTTAGTGAAATATTAGTTCATTTTCTTTCAAGAAAGGGAACTATACACTAAACATGGAGGTGTATCATATGCCAAAACAAACAGATAAAGAACTGGGATTGTTTTTTAAGAACGCCCGACACGAGCAAAAATTGACTTATGAAGAATTAGCTGAAAAAGCAGAAATGTCCAGCCGATATTTAAAGGAAATTGAAAATGGGGGCCGAGTTCCCAGTTTTCATAAAATCAGAAAACTGGTACGCGCTTTAAATGTTCCTCCTGAACCATTGTTTTATCCAAACAATCATACAGATAATCTTGATTATCAACGCCTGCTCATGTACCTGTCAAAATGCAACGATGAGCAAATTACCGCTATCCTTGCCATCGTAGAAGCATACCTGCGCACATACAAAATTCCTACAGACCACGATAAACAAGATCCCTGAAATTCATTTGAATTCTATCTGAATTATTCTGAAGAAGCGGTATGGTTTCCCATACCGCCACTCTTAACGTGCATATTTTTCTATCATTCTCTTAACATTCGTGGATTTCTTTATTGCCCCTATATTAATAAGAAACTCAACTACATCCATCATTCCCTGGTAATAAGCCCGCTGCTCCTCTTCATAATGGAAATGTTCTAACTGATCCAGATATTTATTCCAGAAATTCTGCTCACGCTCTGGGATTTTTTCCAGATGTAGTGGCAGCTTCTTTTGTATTTGTTTCAAATTCTTCTCTGCTTCTTTCCATTCTTCCGGCTGTACTGTATATTCTCTTTCTCCGGAGTCACAGCGCAATTCCTCAAATAAATTCGATACTGCTTCATAAAATTCATTCATCTTCTTTCCACCTCTCATTAGAATTATTTCTCATTACAGGCAGCATTATCATTTTCTTATTTCAAAAATCAAATAAACTTTCCAAAAACTTCATCTTTAGAAGTATAGTAACAATATTTTTCCTTAAAATCAATAATAATACTTCATCTTTAGAAACTTTTGAGGATCAGAATGATTATTTATTGGGATAAAAAAACGAACAGTAAAAACAGAATAGGACAACGGGTAAAAGAATTACGAAAGGCTCATAATCTTACTCAGAAAACACTCGCTGCCAAATTACAACTTGCAGGATATGATTTTAATGATCTGGCAATCCTGCGAATTGAACAAGGCACACGTTTCGTTCCCGACTACGAAGTTGTCGCACTGGCCGAAGTATTTAATGTTTCCTGCGAATATCTTCTTGGTCTGACGGACGCTCCTGCAAAATAATTCAATTGTATTGCTGCCCATTCTATGCTAAACTATGGATAGATACTTCTGAACAACATACACTATTTATAAACCGTATGATTGGAGTGATTTCATGGAATTAACAAAAAAAGTCCCTACAACCGATAAAAACCAGGAAAACAATCATCTTCTCCGCATGTTAGACCGGGGAATTGATGATATGGAAGCTGGTCGTGAATTGCCACTGGAAGATGCTTTTCGCAAAATCACAGAATTAAGGGATGCACGAAGAAATGCAAGAATATAAAATTATTTTAACCTGGGAAGCAATTTACGATGTCACAGACATTGCAGATTATATTGAAGAAGAATTCGGCCAGCAACGTGCTGACCGTTTTCAATCTGATCTGAAAGAACAAATGCAGAATTTAGGCCAGTTCAGTACTGCCTTTCCCCGAACTCAAATTCTGTACAGAGGATATTCCATACATAAAAGATCTTTTCCGCCATCTATTATTTTTTATATTATAATGGAAGAAACAAAAGAGATTCATATTCTCCGAGTGTTGCGCCATGAACGAGATTGGGAAAATATCCTGTTGCAAAGATCAACTTATACATATCCAGAATGAATACCTGGGAGCCGATCAGAGATTTTTCTGAAAGGCTTCCTTTTTTATTACTTCCCACTGTCAATTAAATCATAACTCATATCCAGAAAATCCAGCGTCTTAGCTTCACTGACAGAATCATCCAAAAGAATCGTAATCCAGTGTTGCTTATTCATATGATACCCCGGTAAAAATCCATACGTTTGAATAATCATCCCAACCAGATCAGGATCACATTTTACATCCAGGATGTCAATGTTTCCATCTTCTTCTAATCCCAGTATTTTCTTTTCCACTACCATAATTATAGCATACCATTTTCCATTTTTATGTCGAAGCACCGCAGAATCAGGATCTTTTTTCCATAAATATTCCGGTTCAGTTCCATATTGCTCTTTTACATATTGAAAAATTTCTTCACGTTTCAAATTTATCCCTCACTTACGATTTCTTTCTCTGATTATACGCTATCAGGATTGTATTCTCAACCACTTCTCACAGTTCTATTTATGTTTTATAGCTTTTGCATAGCCTGCTTTGCAGGCTACACCCCAAAAGAAGCAAGCACTGCCAGTGTCATGACACCTGGCTCATTTTGTCAAATTCCCTTTCCGGTTCATTCTACCAAAATGTATCAGGGAGTATCCCTGGCCCTCTCATATTTTATAATTTCTTAATTTGACGCTTTCACCCAGTCCTGTTAAAATAACTTACAGATACATCTGTCCAAACCAACAAAAAACCAAGTACCATAACTGTCATAGCCGAACTGGTTAGACAGTTTTTTTGTACTCTTTTTTATAGAAAAAAACGAATTGGAGGATTTCAATGAGCAAACGTACCAGAATTCATCCCGTACAATTTTATTTGAATGATGACGAACAATACATTTTAGAAGAAAAATATCGTCTTTCCAGGATGAAAAGCAAATCTGCCTTTCTACGGAAAATGATCTTATATGGATTTGTATATGAAGTAGACTACTCTCATATCCGAAAAATGAATACCCTGCTGGGCAATATCAGCAGCAATTTGAATCAGATCACCCATCGTATAAACAGTACCAATACAGTTTACCCAAAGGACCTGGACGATATAAAGGAGTTAATGGAAAAAATATGGCAGTTACAAAAATCCATGGTATCAAAACAACCGTTGATAAAGCAATAGAATACATCTGCAATCCAGATAAAACTGACCAGAATCTATATATTTCTTCCTTTGCCTGCTCTCCCGAAACAGCCGTTCTTGACTTTAAATACACTTTGGATCATACACATGACTGCAGAGATCCGCACAATACAAATAAGGCATTTCATCTGATTCAGGCATTTTCCCCTGGTGAAGTTTCCTATGAAGAAGCCCATCAAATTGGCAAAGAACTTGCGGATCGCTTACTGGAGGGAAAATACTCCTATGTTCTGACAACACACACTGATAAAGGTCATGTACATAACCATTTAATTTTCTGTTCTGCAGATAACATCACTTTTTCTCATTACCATGACTGTAAAAAGAATTACTGGAAAATACGAAATCTCAGCGACACTTTATGCCAGGAACATAACCTGTCCACAATTATGCCAGATGGTAAAAAAGGAATGAAATACAATGAATGGGCTGCAAATAAATCTGAATCCAGTAAAAAAGCGCAGCTGCGAAAAGATATCAACCAGACAATCCGAATCGTTTCCACTTATTCAGAATTTCTTGCATTTATGGAAGCTAAAGGATATGAAATAAAAAACGCAGAATTTGGCGAAAACAGCAGAAAATACATTACCTTTCGTTCTCCCGATATGTCCCATCCAGTGCGTGGAAGTGCTAAATCTTTAGGAAAAAATTTTACTAAAGAACGTATCAAAGAACGCATTGAAAATAAACGTCAGAAAGCTATTTTTCCTTCTGTTCATAACAAATTAATAGATACCAATGCTCCCAATATAGCAGGAAACATTGGACTTCAGAAATGGGCAAATAAGGAAAATTTAAAAATTGTCTCTGCTGAATATAACAAGATGTTCACACATAATCTACATAATTTTTCAGAACTTGAAGACCGCATAGCCTTGTTACATATGCAGCAAAAAGAGGTAAATACCTCTGTTGTTTCTCTCGAGTCTCAGATACGCCATCTTCGAGAAATGCTAAAATATGCCGAACAATATCAGAAAAATAAAATTTACGACGACCATTATAAAAGCTCCAAAGATCCAGATCGTTATTTCCGTAAATATGAATCTCAAATTATTCTTTTCGCGGGTGCTGAACATATTTTACAGGAAAATGGTATAAACCTGAAACATCTTAATTCCAATAAGTTGCAAGAGCAAATTGCAGATCTTATTTCCAGAAAAGAATCTCTAAATACTCAATACGTTTCTTTTAAGCAAGAAATAAAAGAGTTGGAATTGATACATCAAAACCTGTCCAAATATCTCAAACAGGATGCTCCTGAAATACAAAGATCTTCTCATAACAAACTTCCTTCTTTGTAAAACCAATAATAATAGGCAGCGATTTCACTCGCTGCCTAAATTTCCGTTAAACCGATATCCTACACCGCGCACCGTTTGTATATATACCGGATGTCCAGGATCATCTTCTATCTTTTCTCTAATGTTGCAGATATGTCGCATAACAACATTGTAATCACCCGAATAGGGTTCATTCCAGATTATATCATATATTTGTTCTTTACTAAACACTCTTCCAGGACTTCGCATTAATAAATGCAAAATTTCAAACTCTATAAAAGATAAATCTATTTTTTCCTGCTTTCGAAATAATTCTCTTTTATCCAACAAAATAACAATATCTCCATAACTCAAATTTGTTTTTGCATTTTCAATTACTTGAAATGCTCTTGCTCCCGTATTGACACAGGATATTATATGATTCAGGATTTCTTCCTCACTATCTTCAAATGTCAGTATTAACATTTTCCCATGTAATCACCTACTTTATTTTTTATGCATAAACTTTTAACTAAAACAAATCTGCCGTACTGTGACATTTTTCTTTTACCATCACACAGCTAAAGATTATTCAATATTCAATTCAATGTTTCCAGTAAAGTCCTCACACTCAATGCCGATA
>OHWI01000394.1_pt1 | contig 14391 bp, 20 predicted proteins | sample 1579721 | NCBI WGS metagenome assembly OHWI01 (sample SAMEA3882529, study PRJEB24775) | human gut metagenome | biome: human-associated habitat; feature: intestine environment; material: feces | place: Netherlands | collected 2009/2010
ATACATCTTTCTCCTTCGCTTTTTTAAGTAAAGTTGTTTGAAGAGTACAAGTAATTTGGGCTGCAAGCAAATTGACCGCATAGCAGGCCGCATATAGCTCATCAAAGTGTTTCTCCATCCAACGCAAAGCAGCGCTCCCCTTGTCGCCACCTGTTTCTTCGCTCCATTCATCCAGCAGCCCACAGCATCTATACCCATAAAAAGCCGGGTCAATCACATCTTCCATTAAGCCATTTATGGCAACTGATGCTTGTTCCGCTTCGTCCAGCTTGCGGATAATACGTTCTGGCGCTATGATATAATCTTTTTCCACGTTTTCCTCCTTGCTTTCGTGGAGGGGACCGGCTATAATGGGTTTACCGGCCCCCTGGGGTTGGTGTTTACAGGTCCTTCTCCGTCTGACCGCCAAGCTCACGGGGAAGGGCTTTCTTTTTCTCGATCCAGTCAACCAGGACAAACAGCTTGTTTGTGAGATACAGCGCCCCGGCGATGGTGACCACCACTTCCATCATGCCACGGAGAACCGGCGCACCGTGGTTTCTTTTGTGAACCGCGCGGCTACGTCCGGCAGGGCCTTTTTTAGGGCCGTAGCGTCCAGTCTGGCCGTTTTGACGGGCTTCCAGGTGATCTTGTATTCCCCGGCCTGTACGGCCTCCTGCGTGCCCATAGCGGCCTTGATGGCATCCTTGATGGTCTCCGCCTCTGCCTGGGCCTCGTCAATCAGGGCTTGCAGCTGCCGAAGCTCCCGGCACTTCATTTCTAATTCGTTGATGCTCATTGTTTTTCCTCCTGCATAAGAATTTCTAGATTTGCTGGGGTTATGGGGTGCGGCGATTCAGGCTCACCGCCCAGGGCCTATATTAAACCGCGGTTCCGATCTTCTCGAATTCCTCCCGGCCACCGTTAAAAATTTGGCTGCCATACTTCCGGCGGATTTCTTCCATACTGGTGTTCCCCCGTCTCCACTTCCGGCCCGGCTCCTCGTGGTGCCAATACCATTGCTTTTTATTCTGGCTCCAACGGAGGCCCAGGGCTTTCAGCTGTTCCCGGTGGGGCTTTGTGTTCCAGCTGACCCATACCCAGGACCCGCAAAGCTCAACAACGATCTCACCAAATTTTAAAAGTGCTTCGATAATGTCCCGGAATTCTGCCGCCGTCTCCGTGGTCTGGTGGTATTCGTCGGCGCTTGCGTTATGCTGCTTTTTCAGGGTCTCGAAAAGTGCGTCATGCTCGGCGTTAATGGCCTGCATGATCTCAGTACTGCCCCCACAGTCGGGGTGATACTTCATAGCTAAACGGCGGTACTGCTTCTTCAACTCTTCCAGAGTTCCGCAGTTCTTAAAATACATCATGTAACCCTCCTGTTAAGTTCCACATATCGGCGGATTATAGAGAGGGCATCCGGTCCGTTCCCGGTCCACCTGTCGCAGCCGCCGGAGATTGAAGAGAGGCCATCGGGACCGTGAACCCGTCCGCCTGTCGCATCTCTTGTCCTTTGCTATGGTTCTATTGTACACTATTTAGTTTACAACGTCTATTGGCAAGTACACCAAATAGTTTACTCATTTCCTATTCATTTTGTACATTGTTTGGTTTACTCCTATATGTTATAATAGCGGTGAAAGGGGGTGTTTTTGGTGTCCGCATCATCAGCTATCCGCAAACGCCTTGACGATATAGGAATGACACAAATACAGCTTGCGGAGGCGCTTGGAACGAATAGGCAAAACTTAGGAAACAAGTTGCGCCGCGACAATTTTTCAGCCAGAGAGCTTGAGGCTATTTGCAAAATCATAGGCTTAAAACTGGCTATGGTTGAAGGAAACCCTGGGGAATATGTTATCGAGTACACACAGGAAAACAAAGAGTAGCCCACAAGCCCGCTAGAACGATCTGGCGGGCTTTTCCTTTGCGGTGGTAGTGGTTCCTTCCCCGATGCCCAAACATCGTCTGCGGGTATCCTACGGGCAAAAGAAAGGCCGGGGAATAACCCCGGATTTCTGCTCAGGGAAATCCATCTGCTTCATTGTTGGCCCCCCCCCCTCCCTATCCTTACTGATCCACCCCAGGGGGATAGTTTTATGAGCACTCCCCCTACATTACCCCCGCAAATACCCGCAACACATAAAAAGATTTTCAAATAAGAAATCTAGCGAACGGAATTTTCCGTTGGCCAAATGATTTGTATAAAAAACGCTCCCCGGTACTACAATTAGCACCAGGGAGCTTATTTCACTTTGTTCTAAAATTCTACTCTAGAAAAAGGAATTGCTTTTCAAAAATTCATTATTCCCCACCTTTCATGTAATGGGAGAGCCCTTTTCTCGCTGCGTCTGTTGGTTGTATTTGTACAGGCTCCTCGACACCTGACGGCCATCCAGAGAAACTGTTGTATCTTTATCGTTGACTGCCTTAGTAATCATTGCACCGATTGCCATGACCGCATTGATGACTCCGGTATTAGCAGAAGCGATACCGTCAACAATTTGGTCATTGTTCGCCACCGCTGCTCGGTTGCCCATTTGACCAACTAGCTCAGGCCCATTCTCGCGGGCGATGAACATTTGCCCATGCTCGGGGAAGCCGCCGGAGGCGTATGCAGTGATATCCTGAACAGAATAGCTGTTGGCCGAACGGGAGGCAAATGTAGACTTGGATTCAACCGAAAGCGGGACAGCTTGCCCATTGTTAGCGAACCCTTTTAAAGAGGATAGCAGACTTGTGTAGGTTGCCATTTTATTGATAGCCGTTTCAAGTTTTGGTATCACCCCGTTAAGCTCTGAGATCAAATCGTCAAGTCCACTCGACACTTTGCCAACACTATCCGACATATCTTGAATGGGGTTATCTGAAAATAGCCCAATAAACTTGCCAACAATGGAATTCCATGTAATTGACCCAAGGCTTTCAGTATATCCAGTTATTTCCCCAGCAAAGTCCCGTAAGTATGATGTAAATTTGGACATATCGGTTTTCAGTGTTGGGATGGAAGCATTTACTCGATCCAGCTCAGGCGCTAACCGCTGCGACAGCGATTCCGCGACCTTCGTTAGAGATTCAACGAAAAGGAGGAAGGCCGCAGCCAATTCAACAAGAACTGCCGTTCCAACTCCAATTGCAGCCGGAAGTAAACCACTCGTCCCGACTGTCACCGCCCCCAACGCAGCTGTTACCACCCCGATAGCAACAAGAGTTCCAGTGCCAACACCAATTGCAGTTGCAATATTTTCCCCATTGTCCAGGACGGGTTGCCATGCGCGGCCTATCTCGTCAAGTCCTGTTCCAATGGCCCATACCTCAACCAAAAAGAGGCCACTTGCAAGACCCACTTCGGCGAGGATAGCTGTTCCAAGCCCAATATTAACTGCCAGAGAAGCGCCGCCAACAGAGCCAATAGCAGCTGTTGCAAGGCCGACTCCGATTAGAATATTAGCACCCATAAGTGTAGCCGCTGCAACAGTCTCGCCGTTTTCAATGACTGGATCCCATGCCTCACCGACTTCTCTGAGTTCCACGCCAAGCAAGGCAATTGCGCCGACAATGAGCAGTGCGGCCGCCGAAACTTCGGCAATAACAGCCAGCCCAAGCCCAAGATTCCCGGCAAGGGATTTTAGACTTGGAGAGAGGCTTGTGGTTATAGAATTATTAACCGCACCCACTGCACCTCCTGCCGCTACTATTGCGCTAGACGTACTGGATAGCGTTGTAACGGCCTGTGTAATTCGTTGCATTTGCCGAAACTCGATTAACGCACCAATCAATGTCCCCAAGCCGCCAACCATTGCAACGGCTCCACCAATAATAGTCGGCCAATCAACCCCGCTCCAATCTCCACTTTTTATAGCTTCCCAATTCTTTTTAAGCTCCTCGATTACCATCACAGAGCCGACGAGGAATGCTCCGGCCCCCATCAGAGCTTTATTATTGGTTAGGCCGCCGATGCCAACAAACACTTGTCCGATGCCTCTAGTAATATTCAGAACATCATTTACATTGAAACCGTTATCAACGATACCCTTTAACCCTTTTACGATGTTCGTAAGTCCAGCGACAAGCATAAGTGCACCGCCAAACTTTGTAGCCCCTAATATCATAAGGGCACTGCCAACAGCGCCAGCAAAGCCAGCAATCATATCTGTTACATTGTCAAATGTTGGGCCTTCATTGAGGACACTTTTCAGCCCCCTAATAAACTGGTTTACTCCATCAATAAACAAGCCGAATAATCCAAGCATCGGAAGTAGCCCAGACAATGCCGATCCAGCCCCCAAACCACCAAGCAGCTTTTGCAAGGCGGACAGCCCGGAAATCAAGCCTTCCGCAATTTTCCACGCCGCAAATCCAGCCGCAATTCTTAAAACGATGTCAAGTAACGGCTCTAGCTGCTTTTTTAACTCGTCTGTCTGCGACTTAATGCCTGCAAGCATATCTTCATCCCAAATGCTTGGGATTTCAAGGTTATCAGACCATTCAATATTAGCAGAAGCACCTATATTTGTGGCCTTCTCTTGTTTGTTTAAAATATTTAGTTCGTCAATTCCGATTAGTTGTCCCCGCAGCTTTTTCGCCGCATCAGTAGCGCCCTCGATGGAACCCGTTGCATCCTCAAAATTATCACCTAGTCCTGAACCAAATTCCCAATCAGATGGATCCCACTCAGGCATTGAAATATTGAAGAAACTAGCCATTGCCCGCACACCGTCCGATAAAGTGGAGACAAGCGCACGTATCCATGGAATGACACTCATAACAATCGGAAGTAAGAGGTTTCCAATTTCACGGGATAATAGCGTGATCTGCTGCCGCAAGACACGCATAGCATTTGCTGGGCTTTCCAATGTTCGCGCAAAGTCCCCAATTGCTCCAGTACGGGAAACACCCTCCATAATGGCCAGGGAGCGCAGAAGGGCTTTTTCTTGCTGACTCATAGACTCTACAGACGCATCTATCCCATGGGCAAGAGCATATTGCTTTAGGGCCGCTTCTGAAATATCAACGCCAAGCCGCCGAATCGCTTTTGTTTCACCAACAAATCCGGATTGCAGCCGCGTAATACTTGACTGCACATCTTCATTGTACAAAGAGGACGTATCATAGGCAAGTTCAGTCAAGCTTTTACTCAACTGATATGCCTTATCCCCAGTCAGCCCGAATCCCTTTGCAAGACTCATAAGCGTGGCTTGTGAATCCATCCATTCTTTCGGGTCTATGCCAAGCTTTGATGAAACGAGTTGGGAATACCTATAAGCCTGATCGTAATATTCCCCCATTGCAACGCCGAACAAATTAACCGTTTCCGCATAATCAACGACATTTTTTACTGCTGACTTCAAGCCCCTGCCGATGCTATAAAATCCAAGCCCCGCTGCAACAGTCCGCCGGATATTCCGGACAAGATTATTTAATGGACGGTTAGTTCGTTCAACTGTTGTCCGCATTTGTTGAAGAGCTGCGGTCTGTCTGTTTGTTGCCGTTGAGGCTCCGCCCATCACCGATCTTAGACGCTCTAGCGTTGCCGCAAGTTCTTCAAGCCGTTTTGTTGCAGTGTCCGATGTTGCACTTATTTCAATTTGTAAACTATCAATATCAACGGCCACAGTGCCACCACCTTTCAGATAGGCACTTGGCACTGTGGCACTTGGCACTTAAATATAAGAATATCCCCGCCATCTCATATTGAGATAGCGGGGAGCGTTGATTATCTGTTTTGAAGATATATTATGGCATCCTCTTCAAAAAGATTGTCGCTTTTTACGCAAAGGGCATAATTCGCATTCAAAGAGGCGGTTGGTGTTTCATAGGCAAGCACGTATTCCTTAGATAGTCCTGGGTTTACCGTGTCTAGCATCATATAGTTCTCATACTCTGTTAAAATCCCAAGCTCTGAGTTTGCTTCATACTCTGAACTGTTTTCATCAATACCGTCCAACAACACAAAATTCAAGTTGTTTACAGCGTAAGGATCAGTACTATCATTTGTGATTTTGACGCGCAAAACAACATAATTTGCATCTGTTGAAATTTGGAAGTCACCAGAGCCTAGTGTGGTTTTGTCCTCAACTGATGTCACACAAAATACAACATCACTTTTATTCGCCACTTGTTCACCCAAATACGCAACATTTTCATAGGCGGTTTCGTCCTGTTTGTCAGAACCTACTATGCCCTCTAGGCCGCCAGAAAACTGTGACAAGCCATCAATCATCATGCCGATTAAGCCCATCGCCATCATGATCGCACAAACAGCCGCTAACCAAGGATGCTTTTTCATGCGAATTACACCTTCCTTTCTCTTGTAGCTTAACATGGGAGAGGCGTAGTCGCAACTCTTTTCTCCGCTATCTCTATAACAAGGTTGTCAAGGTGCAATTTGCATCAATGAAAAAAATCTGACGGCGCAATTTTGCGCTGTGAAATCTCATTGGATTTAGGGGTTAGTGTTTTCAGACAGGTTAGGCCATTTTTTGCCTGTGTTCTTTCAGAACAATAATCTTTCTGCCCTCAATCTTCACCACGGCGGATGCCATGCCGCGGGAATTGATGATCTTTTCAATCAATTGAATGTTGTCTTTGGTTAGCGTGATATTCTCCATAACTAACACTCCTGCGGCGCGAACTTTATATGTAGTATTATATAACAAAACCAATGATTTTGCAATATTTTTGGCACTTTTATTATCTGGCAAACGGACTCTTTGCCACAATTACTGTGAGGCCGTTCACTAGATCGGAAAGGTCTCCGCCCTGGTATACAAATTTTTCAATCTCACGTTTTGCCGTCTCCGTGTCCGCTCCCATACAATACGCTGTATAAGCCACCAGGAATGTAAACGGACGGTTGGTTAGATCATTCCATGTACTACCCAACCGCTCAATCTCCAAAAGGCTATCTAGGGTAATAGGCTTATTCTCATAGGTTTTCCCGTTGATGGTCATAGATATGTCTCCTTCTGTAAAGTTGAGTTATTCCCATCAAAAATAATGTTTCAGACCTTCGGCAGCTCTGCGGGCTGCGTCAGCCTGTTCCGCTCCCATCCTGCGGGCCTCGTCCTCTGCCGCTGTTCCATTCTGATCTACCGTCACGGCATCGGGGGTTTTGCGGGCCGCTGCGCTCACAATGTCGTTGACTTCATTAGCGGCTACCTGCTCTGTTTTGGTAATGGTCGGCTGGACGTGTGCGCCCCACCTCTCCTGAATCTCCCGCAACGTCCCTTCAAGTGCCTTTGCACTGGCTCCGGCAATTACAACATCGGTTTCGTTTGGCCGCCCATAATCGATTCCATGATATTTCCTGTTCGGCAAAAGATCGGTGCTGTGACCATCTCCATTTTGCGGGGCATACAGATAGAGGGCATCAAAGCCACGTTCAATAGCTTCTAAATCCCGCATATAGTCGGGCAGGGAAGGGGCGTTGATATGATACCCGGCCTTTTCAGCGACGGCATTTAGGCACCGCAGGGCCACAAAATTCCCAGCGGCTTGCTCCACCATAGCCTCAATTTCTACTTGCTCCATCTTCAAATCAAAATCGTGGTATGTGCGGAGTTGGGCAAGGAAAGCCGGGTCCGCTGTCTCACGAATCCACGTATAGAGGGCGGAACGCATTTCTTTAATTTGCGCCGCTACTTCTGTTTTTGTATTTGTAAGTTGTTCGCGGACGTTCTGAATCCCAGCACTTTTCGCTTCCGCTATTCTTTTTTCAAAGTATTCCTTCTGATAGACCCCTTGATTATCCAACTCTTGACGATACCCTGAGTAAGCCGAATTAACCCCGGCAATATGACGGTTCTTGATGTTAATAAGCTCCCCTACTGCCTGTTCTGCGGCCTTGCTTACTGCGGTATATTTGATTTCTGGCATGGTATAAAATCCTCCTTTAGTTAATACAAAAATGCTTTACAAATCCCTCTGCGGCCTCTGGCGGATACATATAAATTTTTCCAGTTTCCCAGCACCAACGCGCCCACTGCATAGCCTCTCTGGGAGTAATATCCCATCGGCTCCCGACCAACTGGGCATCAAGCCAGCCCTTTTGAATGTGGTTGTAAATCGTCTGCCGGGAAATGCCTGTGGCCTGTTCCAGATCCTTTGTTGTCATGAGCCATCATCCAGTACAACGGATTCAGAAATTCGCCGTTCCAACTCTTGCGGGTCCATCTGCGGCCCAAGCGGGCCATTCCCCTGCGGAATATCAATTTGCACAGTATCTGCGTGGTCAAAATGGTTCTTCAGCTGGAAAATTGCCATTGCTGCATCAGCATTTCGATAAAGGGCCGCATTTGTCAAAATGTCAGCCATAATATCCTTAACTTCAAGGATAAACTGTGCCGTTCTGCTCTCTGTGTTGCGCGAAACCCATCTGTTTAGTGCTTGTCTGGAAATCCCGAATCCAAAAGTAGCTAACCCCATAACCGATGGATAAATCTGCGCCTCTGCGCAGGCCTTTAGATATTGAAAAGTTCTGTCCTTTACCATCTCAAAGTCGGAAAAGTCAATTTTCCCCCGGCCTTCGGATTCCTTCAATTTTTCAATATGCGTTTCAATGTCCGTCTTTAGCTGATCTCCTTTGTGTTGGTCAGCTTGTGCCTTGTAAATTTTCCTTGTATACCCGTCCCGCTCCTTGTGAGAGGCCAGGGCATCAGACATTTCCGGCACTGTTGGCAATCTGTTCACATCGTCACTCCTCATCAAATAAAAAACCCGTCAATATCCCCGCTGGAGATATTGGCAGGCACTTGGGATAAACCACTTGGCACTATCAAGCCTCGTCTCTTGTTTTCTTCTCGTTTATCTAAGTCGATTTTGCTATTACTTTTACAATTTTTGCAATATGGGAAAATGATTCCGCTTGTCACGCTATCTACATACAAAAGGATTTTTTTCTTGCCCTTCATTAAACAGTCAGGGCAATATATACAGTCAATCAAATGTTCACCTCCGATCTCAGCAATTCGCATTCCCAGTTTCCACGAAAAACAATTCCAGACTTCACAGCCGGTATTTATTCTTAAGTCACAAAGCCACCTCCAACATATCAGCAAACGCATAGACGGCCTTTTCATAATCATCCGCATATGGCGCTATAAATTCGTTGTGCATATCAACACCGTTTTCCCTGTAAACGCCTATCATACAACCATAAACTTCTCCTTGTTGTAATTGGGTGAGATAGGTGAGTTTGGGTGGATGTCCATTTTTGAGCATCTCACCCAGCATAATCCCTTGCGGCACAATGGTTTGCGAAATTGGGTGAGTTGGGTGGGTTGAAAATGACCAAAAGAGAAAATAAATATGTAAATAGCTGCTGCGCACCATCAATAGCAACTATGTACTATTTTTATTTATTTATATAAAAGTTAACTCACCCAATTCACCCAATACCCTGTAACACTTGTGGCTCAATGTTTTTAGTGGGTGAGTTGATAATGAAATTTAATCCACCCATCAATTCACCCAATTCACCCTATCGCCCATGCCCAAAGTTAAATATCTGTGCTGTTACATGGTGTTTCGGGAGCAGGTACTGCGGTGTACCGTGAAGAAATCTCTGACCTTTTGTGTTGGCCCCTGGTGGGTTGTCCTCTATGATCTTTGCGAGAGCCTTTCCAACCTTCCTTGCATCTGCATTTATAATCTCCGCAAATTCCGCTGCTGACCACCATTCCCATTGACTGACGGGCATGTTATAATCAAGCAGCGCAGATATTTCCAGCTCATACTGCAATCTTTGCTCAAATTCCCGGTTATCCGCTTGCAGCTCCCTCATTTCTTCATCTGTCAGTCTGAAACCCTCTTTATCTGCCAGATACATTTGATATGTTTCGCGCCAAAGTTGCGCAACGAAATGCCGATCAAGTGAAAACAACGCCTTTTTATCTATATTTGTGACATGAATTGTCCAGTATCTGCGGTTTCCGGTATCGTCCTTTAGGTAGTCCGCTGGATTGACAGTTCCACAAAACGATGTACGGCGCGGAGAGATTGTGTCCGTTCGCGCATACGGATATCTGATTTTGTCCTGTGCCCTTGTTACAAATGCCTTGATGCTGGATTGCTCCTTTTTTAAGGTGCTGTCCAATTCTCCAAGCTCTGTTATCCAACCGCTTAAAGCCGTCATGACGGAATCTTTGCTGTTAACGTCAAGCACGGCCCCTTCTACAAACCATTGTGGGAATGGGGACATGATACGGAAAAAGCTGGTTTTTGCAAGCCCCTGTTCTCCCTGCAGCACAAGAATACCATCAGCGCCAACGGGTTTTTGTTCATCATTTAGAGCAAGTGCAACACACTGTATAAACCACTTGCGAATGTACGTTTTATACTTTGGGTTTGCAACCCCCAAAATTCTGTATACCTCCGGAAATCGGCTAATTTTATCCCATGTATCTTTCAGCAAATACTCCTTGACAGGGTTATATCTATTCCAGTCTGAAATGCACACAAGATAATCATCTATAGCCTGCCGGGAAACTCCCTTATATTTGCACGATCTCAAATAATCCATCAAATAGGCAGGAAGCACATTCGCCGCGTTTTCTTTTGAATAGACTTCCGGCAGTCCTGTAACCTCTGTGATTTTTAAGAGTTGGTTATAACGTACAGAAATACCTAGATCATCAAGGGCCTGCCTTGTCGCTTCGAGCGTCAGTCTGTGCTCTTCGTTGTATGCCCGCCCGTTCCTGGCCTCTTGGTTTTTCATGGTAGACGAACTATAGGCCCCCGGTTCCCACACCTCCTCATTCTGCGCAAGGCTGAGAATCGCCAGCGTTCCGGCCTTGCCCCCCATGTATTCAATTAAATCTGTAGTATCTCCCTTCTCAGGAAGCTCCGGCCACGCTTTCGTTAAGTCCAGTATCTTTACCTCTGCGGCGATAGGTTTCAGCGCGGCGGCCATGCGCTGCGCGTACTCTTTGCCGGGTGTGTCGTTGTCCTGAATGATGTAAACATGCTTTCCGGAAAACAACGGCGTGTATTCTGCGCTCCATTTGCTGTTCGCGCCATCTGGGAGGCTGACTGCTGACTTGCCCATCCGCCCCCATGTATCCACGTCCTTCTCTCCTTCAACAAGGAAAATATGGGTTGCAAGGTTATCTGAGGAGGGATACAGCAGCGGAGCACTTTTTCCTCTCCCCTTTTCCCATGCGCCTCCCTCCATGTGGAACCAACACGCATATTTTGAGCCATCCGCCCGGCGATACACGGCCTTCTTGATCTGCCCACCTGGATAGATATGCTCCCGTTCGACCTGCCCATAATCCTGCTTCTTTGGTGGTCCCTGTATATCAAATTCCTGCTTCATCCACTCCGCCGCCTCAATATTTGATATGCCCCGATACCGGGCCACGAGGTCAACGGCGTCCCCATGCTCACCACAGCCGAAACACTTCCAGCCATCGGCGTACACTTGCAAACTCGGGTTCTTGTCCCCGACATGGAGGAAGCACCGCGCCTTGTCTTGTCGGTTTATTTCCAGTCCCAGGCGGCGGGCAACCGTGCGGCAATCCTCTTTTTTTAGTTCATTAAAATCGATTTGCAAAACTGCACCTCCGCTTATCCAATAGCTGCTATCGCCATGAGATTTCGGCAACATTTAATCAACATCAATTTGCAGATTGAAAAACTTGTCTAGCGCCTCTGTGGACACATAGTAAGATCGGCTCCCAGGCTTTACGCTGGGAATTTGGCCGCTTTTTACCAGTTTTTTGAGCATATATTCAGTTACTGGGCATTCCGGGTCTTTCTCTTTCAGATACTTAATTGCTCCGCTGATCGTTCTAATCATTTTAAAACTCCTCTCAAAATAAAAAGGGGCCAAAACCCCTGTTAAAACAGAAGTTTTGACCCTATGGCCGTCTACCATCCCCCTATGAGTCGGTGCATTATTGGGTTGTTAATACTCGCGCGAGTGTTTCTGTTGCTCTAACCTTTGCTTCATCTATAGCGTGGGTATAAGTCTTTATCGTTGTGTTTATATTCCTGTGTCCCAAGATGCTCGCCGTGGAAGATACATCTGCACCATTTGCAATTAGTAGACTTGCCACCGTATGCCGGAAAGCATGTGCCGCCACGGCTGGCAGGCCATTCCGCTTACAGAAATGCTTAATTGTCTGCTCTACAGTTGCGGGATGTGTTGGCTCACTCGGGTTTGATACCTTGTAAAACACATACGTTTCTGCGTTGAACGTATCGCCCAGGCGATCATATAGCCCTTCGGTTTCCTGCCGGTATTCCCATAGCACTTCTTGAAGCGCCAATGGCATGTATATGATACGCCCTTCCTTTGTCTTTGTTTGGCCGTATTTCAGCCCGCCTCCCGGCATCGTGGTTATTCCGTGGTCAATAGTGATCTGCCCTGTTTTAAAGTTTACTTTGCTCCATCGCAAGGCGCACAATTCACCTATGCGCATGCCAGTATGTAGAAGTGTGTAAATTAGGGCCTTTTTTCTCGTGTCCTCTTTATTGGCGCAGCATAGAAAGTGGAGGGCCTCTGTTTCAGATAAGAACTTTTTGCGTCGCGGAGCGTCCCGCCCCTTTGCGATTTTTGCCCGCTTTGCCGGATTAAATTTGATTAACATTTCAAATTCAGCATAGTCTAAAACCTGAGTGCAGAAAGAGGCCGTGTGTTTAATTGTTATCTCTGAATATTTTTTCTCTGACGTGGATAAAAACAGATTTTTTAACGGTTTCCCAAATACTTTCGCTATCGTTTCCGCCCCGCGTCTAGTCGCTTTCCGCTTGTTCCGGACAACTTGCTGATATTGTTCCGCCCCTATCTTGCGTACATAATCATTGATGCGGAGCCCGTCCTGCTTTGCAAGTTCAGACACATCTGCTGAGAATATAAAATACTCCGCCTTGATTTCTGAAATTGCTTTAAACGCCGTTGATATATGCCCCGGTTTCAAATCGGATAATTTTATATTCCCAATGTGTGGTTCGAGGATGCGCAAATATGAGCGATGATTTCTTAATGTGTTGTCCGCAGCACCTTCCGCAGCTTTCAAGCCTATAAAATATTCCGCGAACTGTTTGAATGTTTGCTTTTCGTCCAATCTAAAGCCATCTTCGATCTCCTGCTCAAACTGAACAACAGCCCTTTGCAATTCTTTTTCGATTTGCCGCTCCGACATACCGGGATCGGGCTTCCACGTCCTGAAATGCCGTCTTTGCTTCCCATCGGGGCCGAATCCATCCGAAACCGTAATCTTGTACGATATGGATCCGGTTGCCCCTATACGCTTCTTAATTGACGCCATTCTATCCCCTCCCCTTTTAGTGCAAATTTGGCGCAATTCTATAGGAAATGTCCGCCGTTTTTCCGTTAGGCTATGCTCGGAAACTGTTGATATTCAACGCTTATCGCTTCTTGTATTTAGTATACTATTTCTTTGGACGTAAGTCAATAGGTTTTTCACGCAAAAGCTCCCTTTGTTTTCTTTTTCGCCTATTTTCTCATAATAAGTCGTGTACTGCGCTTTATAAATGCGTTTTTTCTTCTCTATTTTTCTGCGCGGTGCAACTTTTGGCGCAAGTAAGCGGCCCCCACCCATCGGATAGAGGCCGCCACATTCAATTTGCTTTACTTTTAATTACCCCCAAAACTACCACCTTGCCGCCCTCGATTTTGACCTCTACGGCGCTATTTTGAGCTTTTCTTAATTCGCGCTCAATAGCGGCTATGTCACATTTTTGTAAGTTGATTTTCACATTGGGCCTCCTTACTTGAAAAAGGGGCCGGGGCGCATATATCCCCGGCCCGTGTATCAGTTCATCATGTATTGAATTAGCGCCCGCTCGTCCTGCACATACCGGGCAAAGGTACGCTTTACCCACGCTATCCCCTGGGACTTGTCCACGGCGCTCTCCCTTTCTCACAGGATATAGAAATACCGCTCCTGCATTTCCATAAGCAGCTTGACGGCCTCCAGGCGATCCCCTGGCATGGCGTCGGGGTTGTCCCTGATCTGGCGGAGGGCGGCGGCCTGGGCCTTAATCTCCGCTTGTTCCCGCTCGTGGCGCTCTCTCCGGGCCTGCTCATTTTTGCGGCGGGTTTCCTGGGATTTATTCATTTCTGCTCCTTCCTCTGCTTGTTATATGCCTCCATAACTGCATTTGAATCGGACTCAAGATCTTCCGACAGTTTCCACATTCCTCGTTGTAACATGGAAAGAGCCCCAAAATACATAGGGAGTCTGCTAATGAAAATCTCTTTATCCCCTGAGCTCTCATCTCCCAGCCACTCAACAATGAGGTTTAAGAGATCAAGGCAGTCGATTAAAGCGCTATGCGCCTCATCCATGCGTACACCGGCATCAAATAATGTCTTTACCTCGGTCATACATCTTTCTCCTTCGCTTTTTTAAGTAAAGTTGTTTGAAGAGTACAAGTAAT
>OHWI01000397.1_pt1 | contig 14262 bp, 14 predicted proteins | sample 1579721 | NCBI WGS metagenome assembly OHWI01 (sample SAMEA3882529, study PRJEB24775) | human gut metagenome | biome: human-associated habitat; feature: intestine environment; material: feces | place: Netherlands | collected 2009/2010
CTGACCTTGGATGCGGCCCCTGCCGCCCCCACCCTGACCCTGGATCCCGAAGCGGATGCCAAGGTGGTGGAGGAAGCCAAAAAGGCCACCCCCGTTACCGTGGAGGATACCCCGCTGAGCCCCGAAGAGCAGAAGATGGTGCAGGATTTTGCTGAAAAGATCGACTTGACCAACTCCCAGATGATTTTGCAGTACGGCGCCGCCAGCCAGAAAAAGCTGAGCGACTTCTCCGAGACCGCGCTCTCCCGCGTCAAGACCAAGGACATGGGCGAGACCGGCGAGCTCATCACGAACCTGATTTCTGAATTGCAGGGCTTTGACGCCACCACCGAGCAGCCTGTGCCTATCATAAGGCCCAAGCCGGTAAGAAGCATCAGCGGAGGGCAGATGATATTCACGGCGGCAATGCCGTCGCTGCCGACGCTATGGCCAATGAATATGCCGTCGATGGCCGTCATGGCCGACATGCCGAGCATGCCCATCAGCGTCGGGAAAAACAGTTTCCTGAACAAAACGGGAATCTTCACCGTCCCGAAATCAATCGCATCTCTTTTCATATATTTATTTTTAGTTGACAAGTAGACGAGTGACGAGCAGACAAGGAGATTTCTTTAGTCGACAAGGGACAAGTTGACGAGCAGACAAGGAGATTTGCCTATCTTGCTTTTTACCCTTTTAACTTTTTACTTTTTTACCTTTAATTCCTCACCTTTTCACTTTTTCACCTTTACCTTTAATTCCTCACCTTCTCACCTTCTCACTTTCTCACCTTTACCTTTAATTCCTCACCTTTTCACCTTCTCACTTTCTCACCTTTAAACGTTATATGCGGAATGCCGGATAAGACGGCAGGTTTCCCCAAGTCATCTTATCCGGCATTCCGCCCTCCGATGATGAGTGCATAACTCTCCTCGAAAGTATGTTTCCACGTCATTCGGCCGTAGTCAGCATATCTGCATGCGGCGTTAACGTGTGTTGAGATAACGTGAACGAGAGGAAAGAGAGCTGGCTCTCCATATCCCCAGTCGCCGTAAATCTTGTGCAAAGGTACTGCTTTAAGTGTTCTCATGCAACTTTTTTCACCTTTTTTATCAGTCAGTCATCACCGTATCGGGGCCTTGTCTGCCGCCTGCCAGCCGCCGTTTTACGCCTGACAGAAAAACCTTTGAATGTCTGTTTTGTAACGTCTTGATACTCAATGTGTTATGAAAGACCGTCTTTTGGGTTGTAAAAGACGGTCTTTTAGCGTCCAATTGACGGCCTTTTGAACCGTAAAAGGCCGCCTTTTACATTTCGTCAGAAGCCGAGGTGATGTGCTGAAGCTGTGCGCATGATGGCGTGTTGACCGTCAACCGTACTGACAGTGGCTTTTGTCGGCGTTATGGACGACAGGTTGTGGCTTTGGCAAATAATGCCATATGAACTTTGTTTTGTGCATGGTTTTCGTTACTTTTGCATATTCGTATATAAATACTCTTTGTCGGTCGAGATAAATCAAGAGTTCATGGTGAGAAGGGCATGCATATATCTGTTGTTGCTTCTGGTGATTGCCATCGCCACGTCGTGCCGTGATGACGGCAGGGCAGAGGGTATATTGCGCGTGGCAGACAGCCTGATGGAGGAGCGTGCCGACAGTTCGCTGGCCTTGCTTAGGCGTGACTCTGCGGTGTTTGCACGGTCGGGCAAGGCCGTGCGCATGGCGTACACGCTGTCGAAAACCGAGGCGGAGGACAAGTGTTACATTCTACACCGCTCCGACTCGGCCATACTCCCCGTGGCCGAATACTTCGCCGAACACGGCACCCCGCTACAACATGTGCGCTCGCAATATATTCTCGGGCGTGTGTATTGCGACCTCTGTCTGTACGGCCATGCCCTTACAGCCTTTGACAATGCCCTCGCCGTGAAACCCGACGGCGACTCCGCCATCTGCCGTTACAAGGCCCGCGCGGCCACGTGGGCAGGTTTTGTTTACGAAGAAAAAGACCTGCATAACGACGCTTTGAGGTATAACAAACTGTCATACAAGTATGCGAAGAAGGCTGACGTTCCGACTGTAGAGGTCTATTCGTTGCGGGATATAGGTCGGTCGTATAGCTATTTAAAGAAGAATGATGTCGCAATATCCTATTATAAGCGTGCCTCCGAAAGGGCAAGAACCTTGAATGACAGGTATCTTTATAATATGGTTATGGAGGAATTGGCGGCTATTTACATTGAGGAAAGACGGCTCGACGATGCGTGCAAAGCCTTGTCAACACCTTTCCTGGGTGGGGCGGATATGGACATTGCCGCACATTATTTTACTTGGGCTGATTATTATAAAAGCATAGGTAGGTTTGATTCGGCAATAGTTTATAATAAACGTGGAATGACTTATGGCGATGAGGGCGTAAACAAGAGCGTTTCTTTGGAATTAGCGATACTTAATAAAAAAATTGGTCGGCATGATGAGGCTCTGAAATATTATGAACTGTATTTCTTGTATGCTGACTCTTTGAAAGACGAAAGCGTCGCGGAAAACGCCGACTTGCTGGCGCATGTGGGGCGTATGCTCGAAGTAGAGCGTGAGAACACGGCCTTGGCAGGGGCTAAGATGCGGATGACATTGTTACTGTCGGCCATCATTATTATTGTAATGGCCGCCACATTCATGCTCTTAAGGTATTATGCAAATGTAAGGAAACGCCTGCGCGAACAGCAGGAGCGCGTCAAGGCATACCTGCGCGAGCAACGGGGGCGAGAGATGCGGAGCATAAAGCACAACGAAGAACGTATAGCACAGTTGCAGGCGGAATTGTTGTCGTCGAAAGCGGAGCTTACCGAACTGCAACGCTCATTGAAGCGCAACGAGGCAGAGATGCTGGTAAGGCGCAATGAGCAGATGCGTGTTGAAGAAGAGCGTCGTGAACTGTTGAAAGCCGATTTTACCGAGACGGAAGTGTACAAACTGTTCCATAATCCTACGGCCAGCCCCTCGCAAGCCGACTACCATAGGCTTGTTGACGCTTTGAACAAGGCATACGACGGCTTCACCCTGCGCTTGAAAGATTTTTACCCTGGCATAAGCGATACGGAGATGTGGTTTTGCTGCATGACGAAATCCGGGCTATCTTCAAAAGAAACATGCAATATTTCGGTCTATTCATTTAGCGCGTTGAGCATGGCAAAGTCGCGCCTGTACGCCAAAACGTTCAATAAAAAGGGTTCGGCAAGGGAGCTTGACAATTTCGTTAGGAGCTTTTAGTGTGGTCGTAACTTATTGATAATCATTTGTTTGTGATGTTGTGAAGTAATGTGAAGTAAAATTCCATTGTCCATTTATTCCTTTGTTGTACTTTTACAGCGTATTTGAAAACAATTAAAAAGTATTGGACAATGAAAAAGTTTGTATTAATGCTATTCGTGTCAGTATTCGGACTGACAGCTGTGAGTGCAGCAACGTTCCTTCCTGATTGCTTTAATTGGAAGCAGATAATTTGTGATATTACTGATAAAAATCATAAACCGAAGGGCCGTTCCGCTGTGTATGTTCCCGAGTTGTACCAGTCGGAAGACTATCTTTCAGTACAATCGGAATATGCGAATTATGCCAATGCGTATATAGCCATAACCAACCAAGAGGGCGAAACGTTAAAAGAGAATTTCATACAGATGGTTGCTGGAGGCGAGAACCTTTACTATATTGGTGATCTCGAAAGCGGAATGTATGAGGTAACTGTGGAATTTGAAGATTTGAAAATGTTTGCAAAAATATGGATATAATATAGTTGTGTTTAATAACCTTTTTACTAATCTAAATTTATAAGTTATGAAAAAGATGTTTTTTATCTGAGTGTATTGACAGGCTTTGTTATGTTTTCAGCATGTCAAAATGAAAGTGATAATTTGAATGTGTTAGAAAACGGAAAAACGCTTAAGGTTGCAGACTTTGCAGTATGGGGCGAGTTGCATAATAGTATTCTTGAGAATGTCCAAGAAAATTTTATATATTCAGGCATGGAAGCAAATTCCGATAAATCTGATAAAATCAAGAAGGTGCTTGATTTTAATCTTGTATTCATTGATAAAACATTCGTAGATGAAAGCGAAAGAAAGAACATGCGCAAGGAAATGATAAGGTATTCAAATTTTGTACAGGCTGATTTGTTCTTGGATAAAATACTGCGTGATGGTACAAGAGCAGATAATTCAGATATGTCGATTGCGGATGCTGCAAATGTTTTTAATGACAGTATTATTGATTTGGACGAATTGCCTTCATTAAATGTATTGAATGAAGCTGCTTTCAAAAGTGGCTTGTATTCAGGGTCGTCATATACGTTATTGAAACGTTTGATTGATGCATTGAATAAAAATTATAAAGGCTTGCTTTCTGATACAGAATATGAGAATGTTTTGTCGGGTATTGTGAAAGATTTTGACGCATTAAATTTTGATGAGACTTCAGCAGAAGGAGTGAATGTGGCAATGGTTTTATCTATTTCCGAAGCATCTTATCAGTGGTGGAAAGAAAATCCTGATGCGATGCCTGCAAATGGTAAAATTCCGACAGTTGTAGCTGCTGATGCTGCTGGAGCTATTGTTGGACTATTTAGTAATGCACTATATCAGGGACTTACTACCAAAACGCATAAGATGAATTGGGAGAGTTTGGGTTGGAGCACTTTAAGTGGAGCGGCAACAGGCTCTTTAGGATGTACCGGAAAATTGACAGGTTTTATTAAAGATATATTTTAATACCATCGCATAGTTCTTGTCAAGTGTTTTTATTTCTTGTGCTAAAATCTTTAATTGCTTTTGGATAACATGTAAATAAACATTTGACAAGAACAATATATGTTTTATGTATATGTAATGAAAAACGTGTTTCATTGTAAGGAAAGTGTTTGTTATGGATAAAAAAAGAATAGGCTTAGTGACATTTGTATTTTTTATAATATTGCTTTTATCTTTTATCCCTTATTTCTTGGATTTCATGCGGTTGATTGATTGCTTATTTTTGTTTGTTGTAAATATTTTATGTTGTTGTTTAGGCATGTATATAAAGAAAACAAAGTCGGGGAAAAACGATTAGTAAGAAATTCACTTTTGGTATTCTTGATACCGTTATTGTTGTTATCGTGCAATGATAACTATTCATTGAGAAGTGTGCAGGAAAAAGATGTAACAATCCTTTTTTACATAGTTGCAGAGAATAATCTTTACAGTTTTGCAGATACATTATTGATGGATTTGTCAAAAGTCGATACAACTTTGACCAAAGGTGTGAATATTATAGCTTACGTTGACGACTATCATGAACCACGATTATTGCTGTTAAATAATAGTAAATGGAAATTGTTGCGGATGTATGACGAGTGTAATTCAGTTTCGGAAGCGGTGGTAAGAGATGTTACCAGTTTTACATTCAATAAATTTCCGGCAAAAGAAAAAGGATTGGTTCTGTGGTCACATGGTACAGGATGGTTTCCTGTAAATGTAGGCACAAGAAGTTTCGGCGACGACAATGGAGAGGCCAACAACATGTTTTGTATCGTAAGAGCCGTGCCTTGCCGTTTGGACTTCATGGTACTTGACGCTTGCTATATGGGTTGTGTTGAGACTATGTTTGACGTCAGGAATGTCTGTCGATATTGTGTTGCGTCGCCGTGCCAGGTTCCCAATAAAGGCATCATTGGGCAAAGGTCGTTGGAATGCTTGTTGGATACGGAGAAAGGTCTGGAGGAAAGGCTTGTGTCTGTCTGTGACGAATACGCCAATCGGTATGATTCCTTGCAGGAGCCTGTGTCTGTATCGCTGGTAAAAGCAGATGCGATAGACGTATTTGCTGATAAAATAAAGACTATTGAAACGTTTGGGACGCTTGTTGATTATGCAGGCTTGCCTGTTATAAAATACAGGAACTTTGATGTGTTTTATGACCTTGAAGTTTTTTTTGATATGGTGGAGTTTCAATGTTCGTCATTGGTTGACGATATTGTTGTCCATAAAAGTAAAAGCAGACAGTTCCCTTATGGAAATTTTGGATTGTCAGTGTTTTTGCCGGACAAGCATAATGTTGATTATCAAGAGGCTTATGAAAGCATACCTTGGAATGTAGAGACAGGATGGCTTCGTAAGTTTTGTGTTCAATATTGACGTGCGGTATCTTCCTTTCCCAATCATAGAGTATGACACTTTCATTTTCTATTTGGGGTTGAACATCCCAATACGGTAACTTGGTTGGACTTTTGTATGGAGGGTTTTTCTACAGCCAGTATAACATCTTGATTCTCAATGCGTTGTAAAAAGCCGTCTTTTGGCTTGTAAAAGATGGCCTTTTAGCGTGTGATTGATGGCCTTTTGGAAAGCAAAAGACCCTCTTTTATTCAGGTTTGAGCCTACAGGATTGTTGCATACTGTTGTCACCGTGGTGATTTGTGTGGCGGGAAGTTTAGCGATAGCGTTGGCGATGGACAAGACGCGCATGTCTTATTGCTTCTGTAGGAAGAGGATTTTACGGTAACAAAAGTATCGCTTGCACACTTGTAAAAATGTCATGATATTTCATGGCGAAACGGTGGACGTATGGCCGTCAAGCGTTTAAAAAAACAAATTTTTCGGCTTTTTTCCTTATTATATTAGGTAATTACGTTGATATTCCTTAATTTTGCAGCTCGCATTCGATAATCATTTAAAATAACATAAAATAGTAAGATGAAAATTTCATTTGAAAATCCGGACAAGGTGAACGGACTGATAACCTTGACCGTTGAAGAGGCTGACTACAAGGAGAATGTCGAGAAGACACTGAAAAACTATCGCAAGAGAGCTAACGTGCCGGGCTTCCGTCCGGGCATGGTGCCGATGGGGATGATTAAAAGGCAGTTCGGCACTACCGCCAAGGTGGATGAAATCAACAAGCTGCTCGGCGAGGAAATATATAAGTACGTTAAAGACAATAACATCCAGATGCTGGGCGAGCCGCTGCCGTCAGACAAGCAGGAGCCGGTAGACCTGGAGAAGGAAGCTCCCTATACGTTTATGTTCGACATCGCCGTTGCTCCCGAAATGAACGCAGAGCTGAACGGTGACGACACTATCGACCACTATACCATCACCGTTGACGACGACGTAGTGAACCGCCAGATAGACATGTTCGCTTCACGTGCCGGAAGCTATGACAAGGTAGAGGAATACCAGGAGCACGACATGCTGAAGGGCGATCTGCGCGAGCTTGACGAGAACGGCAACACCAAAGAGGGCGGACTGACAGTTGAAGGCGCCGTGCTTATGCCTGAGTATATTAAGGTAGACGACCAGAAGAAGCTGTTTGACGGCTGCAAGCTGGGCGACATCATCACCTTCAACCCCAAGAAAGCTTATCCCGAAAGCGACATCGAAGTGTCTTCACTGCTGAAGATCAAGAAAGAAGAGGTTGCTGACATGAACTCTGACTTCAGCTACCAGATTACTGAAATATCACGTTTCGTAAAGGCTGAGGTAAACCAGGAGCTGTTTGACCAGGTGTTCGGTAAGGACGCTGTTAAGAGCGAAGAGGAGTTCCGTGGCAAGATAGCCGAAGGACTGAAGGCGCAGTTCGCTGTTGACACCGACTTCAAGTTCATCCAGGACGTGCGCAAGTACATGGAGAACAAGGTTGGCGCGCTGACATATCCCGACGCCCTGTTGAAGCGTATCATGCTCAACAACAACAAGGACAAGGGCCAGGAGTTTGTTGACAAGAACTATGAGCAGAGCGTGAAGGAGCTGACATGGCACCTCATCAAGGAGCAGCTCGTGAAGGCTAACGGCATCAAGATTGACGACGCCGACATCAAGGAGACGGCCAAGGAGGCTGCACGCGCCCAGTTCGCGCAGTACGGCATGACCAACATCCCTGAGGAGTACATCGACAACTATGCTACGGACATGCTCAAAAAGAAGGAGTATGTCGACTCTTTCGTTGACCGCAGCATTGACCGTAAGCTCACAGAAGCTCTCAAGAAGGTTGTAAAACTTAACGAGAAAACAGCAACCCTTGACGAGTTCAACAAATTGATGCAAGGCGAATAAATATTTTTTAGCAAAAAAAACTTCCATAATATTAAGGAGGTTACCGACTTTTTTATTATCTTTGTTCCAACGAACAAGCTTAAAGGGTCGGCAATCTCCTTTTCGCATGTAATATAAATAGGTGGAAAATGCGATGTCGGCAAAGGTTTCCGCCCGGCATACAACGGATAGCCGGCGGCACGGCAGCCTGTAAGGCGATTATTCATTTTTCATTTTTAATTGTTAAATTAAAATATAGATGAACGATTTTAGAAAATATGCTACCGGTCATCTTGGCATGAACGGTATGATGCTTGACGACGTGATGAAGGCGCAGATGCAGTATCTCAACCCTTACATCCTTGAGGAACGCCAGCTTAACGTGACGCAGATGGATGTATTCTCGCGCCTTATGATGGACCGTATTATCTTCCTCGGCACACAGATAGACGACTATACGGCCAACACCCTGCAGGCCCAGCTGCTGTACCTTGACTCGGTGGATTCAGGCAAGGACATCTCAATATATATCAACAGCCCCGGCGGCAGCGTAACGGCGGGCCTCGGCATTTATGACACCATGCAGTTCATATCGAGCGACGTGGCTACAATCTGCACGGGCATGGCCGCTTCGATGGCGGCAGTGCTGCTCGTTGCCGGCACTGAAGGCAAGCGTTCGGCGCTCACCCACAGCCGCGTGATGATACACCAGCCGCTGGGCGGGGTGCAAGGACAGGCATCAGACATTGAGATAGAGGCAAAGGAAATTCTTAAGTTCAAGAAGGAACTCTATACAATCATATCTGAACACTCGCACACTCCTTACGAGAAGGTATATAAGGACTCTGACCGTAACTACTGGATGACGGCCGAGGAAGCCAAGGAGTATGGCATGATAGACACCGTTTTGGTAAGAAAGAAGGCAAACTCGACACCAACAAATTCAAATGGCAACCAGGAATAACAGGACGGAAAAGGTTTGCAGCTTCTGCGGTCGGAGTGAACGTGACGTTAAACTGCTTATCACAGGCCTTACGGGATATATCTGTGAGGACTGTGCCGCGCAGGCGTATGAAATAGTAAAGTCAACCGGTGTTCTCGACGTCGGCAAGGAGAAACACAACGATAAGTTTCAGTTGAAGAAGGTGCCGAAGCCGATGGAAATAAAGGACTATCTCGACCAGTACGTCATAGGGCAGGACGACGCCAAGCGTTGCCTTGCCGTGGCGGTGTACAACCACTACAAACGACTGCAACAGCCGGCCGACGACAACGGCGTGGAGATAGAGAAGAGCAATATAATAATGGTGGGCAGCACCGGAACAGGCAAGACACTGATGGCCCGTACGATAGCGAAGCTGCTTGACGTGCCGTTTACCATCGTTGACGCGACCGTGTTTACGGAAGCTGGCTACGTAGGCGAGGATGTCGAGAGCATACTTAGCCGCTTGCTGCAGGTGGCCGACTATGACGTTGAGGCAGCCCAGCGTGGTATCGTTTTCATTGACGAGATAGACAAGATAGCGCGTAAGAGCGACAATCCTTCAATAACCCGCGACGTTAGCGGCGAGGGTGTGCAGCAAGGTCTGCTGAAACTTCTGGAGGGAACGATGGTCAACGTGCCCCCTCAGGGTGGCCGTAAGCATCCGGACCAGGAGTATATCCATGTAGACACGAAGAACATCCTGTTCATCTGTGGCGGTGCCTTCGACGGTATAGAGCGTAAGATAGCCCAGCGAATGAATACCCATGTGGTGGGTTACAACTCCGTACAGAACGTGCGTAATATCGACAAAAACGACCTGATGAAGTATATTTTGCCGCAAGACTTAAAGTCGTTCGGCCTTATACCTGAAATCATAGGCCGACTGCCGGTGCTTACATATCTTAATCCATTGGATCGTGCGGCACTGCGCTCAATACTTGTCGAGCCGAAGAACTCTATCGTGAAACAATACAAAAAGTTGTTCGAGATGGACGGAATAGAGCTGACTTTTACGGACGAGGCTCTCGATTTCATCGTCGATAAGGCTATGGAGTACAAGTTGGGGGCGCGTGGATTGCGCTCGATAGTGGAGAGCGTGATTATGGATGCGATGTTCGAAATCCCGTCAAAGAAAGTCAAGAAGTTCGAGGTTAACCTCGAATATGCCCGCAAGCAGCTTGAGAAGGCCCACTTTGAGAAGTTGGAAAGTGCCTGAAGCAAAAGGCCTATGAAAAATAACAGTTAATCAGTTACTCTGTCTGCTATATGTACCATGACGTTAATCTTACCGAAAAGCTGAAACAATATTTCGGCTTTGACAAGTTCAAAGGCAATCAGGAAGCTATAATCCGCAACCTTCTTGACGGCAGGAACACTTTTGTGCTAATGCCGACCGGTGGCGGAAAATCGTTGTGTTACCAGCTTCCTTCACTCATTATGGACGGCACGGCAATAGTCATATCGCCGCTTATTGCCCTGATGAAAAACCAGGTGGACGTGATTAACGGTATGACAGAGACGGACGGAGTGGCGCATTACCTGAACTCCTCGCTTAACAAGTCGGCTATCGACAAGGTAAAGGCTGACATCATTGCCGGCAAAACAAAACTGTTGTACGTTGCGCCCGAATCGCTGACAAAGGAAGATAATGTGGATTTCTTACGTGGAGTGAAGATATCATTCTACGCCGTTGACGAGGCGCATTGTATCTCGGAATGGGGACATGATTTCCGTCCTGAGTACCGAAGGATACGTCCGATTATCAACGAAATTGGCGAAGCGCCGGTCATTGCGCTCACAGCTACCGCGACGGACAAGGTTCGCACTGACATAAAGAAAAGCCTCGGAATACTCGATGCGACTGAATATAAAAGCTCGTTCAACCGTCCTAACCTTTATTATGAGGTACGTCATAAGACAAAGGACATAGATAAGCAGATTGTCAAGTTCATCAAGCAGAACCCTGGAAAGAGCGGAATAATATATTGTCTGTCAAGAAAAAAGGTGGAAGAGCTGGCCGCTGTGCTGCGTGCCAATGACATAAAGGCCGCCGCATACCATGCGGGACTTGATTCGGGCACGCGTTCTGCCACCCAAGATGACTTTCTCATGGAGCGTATCGACGTCATTGTTGCAACAATAGCGTTCGGTATGGGTATAGACAAGCCGGACGTACGCTTTGTCATTCATTATGATATACCGAAGAGTCTCGAAGGATATTACCAGGAGACCGGGCGTGCGGGACGTGACGGAGGAGAAGGAAAGTGCATAGCGTTCTACTCTTATAAGGACTTGAAAAAGCTCGAGAAGTTCATGGAGGGCAAACCCGTGGCCGAGCAGGATATAGGCCGACAGTTGCTGCAGGAGACCGCGGCATACGCCGAATCATCCGTGTGCCGAAGGAAAATGCTGCTGCATTATTTCGGTGAGGAGTATGATAAGGATAATTGCGGTAATTGTGATAACTGCCTGCATCCTAAGACAAAGATAGAGGGAAAGGACGCTTTACTTGTGGTATTGAATGCCATCGCCGCAATAAAGGAAGATTTCCGCACCGATTATGTGGTGGATTTTGTTGAAGGGAAGGAGACCAACGATATCGTGGCTCATAAGCATGACCGGCTTGAAGAGTTCGGCTCTGGTGAGGACATGGACGAGAAATTATGGAACCCGGTAATACGGCAAGCCCTTATTGCAGGATTATTGAAAAAGGACGTTGAGAACTACGGAATACTGAAACTGACGTCTGCCGGCAAAAAGTTTATGAAAAACCCGGCATCATTCATGATTGTTCTTGACAACGAATTTAATGAAGACGAAGAAGAGGACAGCCATGAAGGTGTAAGTGCGGCGCTCGACCCGACGCTTTATTCGATGTTGAAAGACTTACGCAAGAAGATGAGCAGCCGCCTGAAACTGCCTCCGTATGTTATTTTCCAGGATATTTCCCTTGAGCAGATGGCTACGGTTTATCCTGTTTCCCTTGAGGACTTGCAGACAATACAGGGCGTGGGCGCTGGCAAGGCGCGCCGCTACGGCAAGGAGTTTGTCGCCTTAATCAAGAAGCATTGTGAGGAAAACGACATTGAACGTCCGATGGATTTGCGTGTGAGGACAGTAGCCAAGAAGTCTGTGCTTAAGGTGAAGATCATACAGAGTATCGACAGGCATGTGGCGCTCGATGACATTGCCGAAGCCCAGGGACTTGAATTTGATGAACTACTTGACGAGGTTGAGGCAATAGTCTACAGCGGAACTAAAATCAACATCGACTATTTCCTTGAGGAAGTGATGGACGATGACCGCATAGACGAAATCTACGACTATTTTAAGGAGAGCGAGACTGATGACCTTGAGGCTGCCATGGACGAACTTGGCGAGGATTGTACGGAAGAGGAGATAAGGCTCGTGCGTATTAAGTTTATGTCTGATATGGGTAATTAATCATTCTTATTATATTGTATTAAACGGCTCCGACACATGTAAAACAGTGTCGGAGCCGTTTTGTTTTCAGCTTTTTGTCATGATTGGCGATTACCTTCGGAAATGTCGGTCATGGTGTATTTTATATCCGTGAAAAGCCATTTTTAACATGTTTATGGGGTTAATAACTTACGGAATGTATTATATTTGCACGCGGAACATTAACTTTTGTGACATAGGTGAGTGTTTTTTAGCTTTACTGCAACGTGTTGCCGGTTATTGTATGACTGCTTACTAATCTCAAACTAATTATAAACATTTATTTAAACTACTATGAAACTAACCGTAAAAACAAGACTCGGCATGACTTGTTCATGTTTTGTAAAATCATTGATGACAGTATTCGCCGCGTGCGGTGCGCTGCTTTCGGCCAATGCCCAGGAAGCCGACGGCCGCAACTTCGGCATTGACGGTTTTGCGGCTGTCAGCGGAACGCCGGGCACCCCTCACTATCTTGAGGGCGGAACCACGGGCGGAGCCGACGGCAAGGTGGTGTATGCAAATACGTTCCAGCAGCTCCAGGCATATCTCCAGGCCAAAGACCCATACGTGGTGATAGTCGACAAAGACATGGATACGGGCATTAAGTGCTGGGTTGACGACCTGTCTACAGGCCATCTTTGCAACAACCAGGACGGTTCCGAGGGCGTTGAGACCACATACGGCGAGCGTGTGATGATAGCGTCCAACAAGACTCTCGTCGGCGTTGTCAATCCCGAGACGGGCCGGGCGCCGCTGTTTTCGCGCATTACGTTCGTGATGCAGTGCGCAAGTAACGTCATCATACGCAACTGCCGCTTCACTATGGAGGGCGCGCCGATACTGAAGTCGGGCGAGAACAAGATTGTGGCGTTCCGTGACGGGGAGCAGAAGGAGGTGGGCGACCCTGACTGCATGAGCATCCTGGCCGACGAGAACAGCGCCAAGACCGACTGGGGCGGACACATCTGGATTGACCATTGCGAGTTTTTCAACGGCAATGCGGCGGACAAGGACCGTTATGACGGGTTGCTTGACTGCAAGAACAACGTGCAGTGGATGACGTTCAGCTACAATCACTTTCATCATCATGACAAGGCCTGCCTGTTCGGCAAGGGTGACAGCGACGTGTTTGACGGGTGCCGCACCATCTCCATGCACCACAACTGGTTCGACAACATTGCCGGTTCGCGCCTTCCGCTGCAAAGGGGCGGTCACCTGCATTACTTCAACAACTACATGGTTGGCAGCGAGGACGGCTGGGACGTGCGTTCAAAAGCCGTCGGCTACATCCAGGCATGCTACTTCAAGGACAGCAAGGCTCCCGTCCGTTCCGACCGTGAAGGCTCGTTGAACATCGACAAGACAGAAGGCTATGGCGTGACATACGAGAACTGCCGGCAGCTGATGGAGGGCTACGCCAACATCGACGGGACTAAGGCTGACAAGTCGCTGACGGTGAATTATACCGACTGGACGCCGGAAAAGACCGACGGCGGATACTTTGTGAACACTCTCGACAAGACCGCCGACGTGCCCGGAACCGTGCAAAAGTATGCCGGGGCGGGGAAAATAGAGATATGGACGGCTTATGCCGACGCGGTGCCTGCCGAGGATATTGACGAATACGCGGCGGCGATAAAGGACAACCCGACGGAACCTACGTATGACGCGAACGGCGACAAGATAACCGGCATATCCGCAGACGTGGCACAGGTTGAGGCCGGCGGTGCCGTCGCCATGCAGTATTATTCGCTCGGGGGAGTGCGAATAATACT
>OHWI01000402.1_pt1 | contig 14113 bp, 16 predicted proteins | sample 1579721 | NCBI WGS metagenome assembly OHWI01 (sample SAMEA3882529, study PRJEB24775) | human gut metagenome | biome: human-associated habitat; feature: intestine environment; material: feces | place: Netherlands | collected 2009/2010
ACTACGCTAATAAGCTGCTAAAATTTGAGCAGAACAAGACCAAAGGTCATTTCGCCAGTAGCGGTGTGGTCATTCCGCTCAATGACGGGCTTCTTTCGCTTGTGGGAGAACCGCCGGCAGACGGTAACAAAGACGCTCTCATCTTCAACCTGCCTTCGTATGAAAGTTGCTGCAAATCCGTCAAGCGTTGGGTGAAAAGAGCCGGGATAGATAAGCACATAAGCTGGCATTGCGCAAGACATATTACTTTGTCTTACTCATTGAAAACAAGGGACTTACAAAGATTGTCAGCTTGACAGGTAACGATTTGGAAACCAGCGGGCTTCTCTATTCTGCAATGTTCTGCATCAATCAAAAGAACGCTTTTCTCATTTGCAAAAGTAATGTTTTTCTTCCTTATAATCAAAGCTATTCCTCTGAAAAATAGAGAAAATCAAACATCTTATCATTATTGTACATTTGTTGCACATCTTGCTGATGAAAATCAGTCGCACTGTCCTGCTTTTAATTCCATACCGTTTCCACATTATATTTGAGCCTGCCCATTTGCAAATAGCCTGTTGGTAGGTTTGCCTGTCTGTGTGCCGACAGGCAGGCACGCCGGCAGACCGGTCGGCAGGCAAGCAGGACGGCAGGCAGGTTGGAGCGCGGGCAGGCTTGCAGGCCAGCGTGCATATGCCTATATGCTTTTGTTTATTGCACCATTCCTTTGTTGCTTTATTACTACGTTGATAGACGGATGTATTGTACCACCGATTTATATCATCCAAACTCCACCTCTCTAAAGCCACAATCCATTGCTGATACCTTTATTTGAAGTTTCGCTGTTGTAAACCTGCACAACAACACGACAGCAAACCAGCATATCATTGAAACTATGTTGCTTCCTATCTGCATTGAATTACTTTCTTGGTTGTCGGGTTCTGTTCTTCATTGTTTTAGCAAACCATTGGTTCGCTGAGCTTGTAAACAAGCGAGGCTGTATTTGCCCAAAATAGCATTTCCTTATTGGTCTAATGTCTGTTTTGGCTGTGATTGGCACATATTGGCATCGAATTGACACTATTGTCTGTTTCTCAGATGGATGAAAATCCGGCTTTGTTCCCTGTAATCTCAATAAGGTGCAGGCTTGCACCCTATTCCCTTTCTTCTTTTGGGCAGCTTGGGCATCGGGAAACGATGCTTTGAAAGCCGAAATAACAACACTTGTTCAAATCCATTTATTGACGGATTTCTTGTGCTCTCAAAAGCACAGCAAGGTGTCCTTCGGGTAACCCGAAGGCTTTTCGGTTACTGCCGAAAAGTGGCAGCAGCAAGGTATGTTTCGAGTTACTCAAAACCTTTCGGGTTACTCCCCGAAAGCCTTGCCGCTTGGTTGATCCTCCGAAGTCGGGCGACCTGTTCCAAACCTGCGGTAATCGTGTCTTATTCCTTGTGTCTGATACCATACTTTTTCATCTTGCCGTACAGCGTGGTGCGTCCGATGCCGAGCAGCTCAGCAGCCAAAGAGTGGTTGCCATTCGCTTGCTCCAAAGCACGGATTATCTGCTTCTTTTCCATCTCTTCGTTTTTCAAGGACAATGATGTTTCGCCGGACAATATGGGTGCTTCAAACTCCAGTTTGTCAGCCGTTATCGTATCCCCGTCGGTGAACAGCACCGCCGAGCGTACCGTACCTTTCAGTTCTCTCACATTGCCGCTCCACGGATAGACGAGCATCCGCTTTCTTGCTTCCGCATCAAAGCCTTTCACCTGTTTGCCGAACTCTTTGTTGGCAAGGTTCCGGAAGAACTCCGTGAGCGGCATGATGTCCTCACGGCACTCACGCAGCGGCGGTATGTGCAACGTACGTATATTCCTTAATCCGATGGAACAAGTCATGACGGAAACGCTTTTCGGCTACTGCTGACTGCATATCCTCGTTGGTGGTGGCGATGATGCGCACGTCCGCAATCTTTTCCCTGCTGCCGCCAACGGGTCTGTACCGTTTGCTTTCCAATGCCCGCAGCATCATCTGTTGTACTTCGAGTGGCAGGTTGCCTATCTCGTCAAGGAACAGCGTGCCTCCGTAGGCTTCCTCCCAATAGCCTTTCCGTTTGGCATCCGCACCCGTAAACGCCCCTTTCTCGTGTCCGAACAAGGCGGATGCGGCAAGTTCCTTCGACAACAGACCGCAGTCCACCGCCACGAAGGGCTTGCCCGCCCGTTTGCTCATTGTATGTATTTTCTCGGCGATGTGTTCCTTTCCCGTTCCGTTCTCACCTAACACCAGTACACTCATGTTTGTTGGTGCGACCAATTTTATCTTGTGGTCTATCTCACGGAAAGCCGCGCTCTGCCGCTCATGGATGAGCGTTTCGTGCCGTTCCATCCTTTCACGTAAGGTTTTCAGCAGTGGAGGCAGGCTCATTTCCAACAGATTTTTCGGAATGAAGTCCTCTGCGCCCAGCTTCAGCGACCTGACGGCAATGGGAATTTCGCCAAACTCCGTCATAATGATGTAGGGATTGTTCCTGCATTGTTTCCGTAGCTCATCCAACAGAATGATGCCGTCGCCATCAGGAAGACGCAAGTCGGCGAGCACAATGTCGTCCTCGCACATCTTGGCGAACAGTTTACGTGCCTCGTTGCAAGTGGAAGTGCTGACGGTCTGAAACCCGTTACTTTTTAACAGCCTGCATACATAGCCGGAAAAAGTGAGATTGTCTTCCACGACGATTATTCTTCCCATCGTTCAGCCTCCTTTCTTGCCAAGTCCACAATCAGTTTGCCTTGTGTCAATACCTTTTGGACGGCATGGGCTATCTCTCCATCCGTTGGATTGTTGCTGTGAATTGCGGCATATAATTCCTGCAACGGCTGTTCGACTTTCATCAGCATCCATGAACTTCTAAGGTGGTGTATCCAACCGTCTAACGCGTCCCTGTCCTTTGCCTCCGCAGCTTTCCGCACTTCTTCTATTTCTTTTTTCGTTTCCGTAACCAACTGTTCCAATGTGTGTCGTTTGTCGCCAAAGGTGAGCAAAGCCGAGAAGTCCGGCTGTTGTCTATGCTCTTTATTGGCATATTGGCTTACCACGTTCAGCAGTTCGGCGATGGAAAACGGTTTGCCGAGCATGGCGGTGAAACCTACCGATTTCAGTTCTTCCTCCGTGATGAAGCCTGCTGCCGTTGCCGCTACAACGGGAATCGTGTGTGAGTTTCCGACATCGGACGCGCGCAGCAATTCCAGCACCTCGTAACCGTTCATGTCCGGCATTTTCAGGTCAGTTATCAGCAGGTCATAATCCTTGCCGCGCATTTTGTCCGTCAATTCTTCTACCATTAGGCAAGTATCACAGCCTATGCCGTTCTGCACAAGCATATCCCGTATCATGCCGAGCGTCACAAGGTCATTGTCTATCACTATTACGCTGTAATTTGAAATGATGTCTTGCACATGTTCTTTCTTCCCCTCCGCTACGGCTTCTTCAGTTTTCGGCAATGGAAGAACAACGGTGAACTTGCTACCTTTATCCTTTTCGCTTTCCACTGATATACTCCCGTCCATCAGTTCCACAAGCTGTTTCACGATGGAAAGACCAAGCCAGAACCCATCCTGCGTGGCGGCATTGCCCAACCGCTCGAAAGGCTTGAATATCCGTTCCTTTTGTCCTTCACTTATGCCCGTACCCGTATCCTCCACCGCCAGCGTAAACACACCGTCCTTGTATTGGGTTGTCAGCGTGATGATACCGCTGTCTGTGAATTTAATAGCATTGGAAAGCAGGTTGCCGCCTATGCTCAAAATGCGGTTCTTGTCACCGTTCACCATTTCGTTCGCATGGTTACGGACAGTCAAGGTCAGATGTTTGGATTGGACTTGTGCCGCAAACTCTGTTTCAAGAGTATCAGCTATCAGGTTTAATTTAAATGGCTTGGATAGGATTGCAACTTTCCTGCTGTCTAACCTGAAATACTCCAAGAGGCTGTTCAGCATGGATGCCATATGCCCTGCCGATGTTCTAATAACTTCCGCATAGCGCATACGGCTATCCCTGTTGTCATCGCTCAACAGAAGTTCGGCGTTGCCGCTGATGGCGGTCAAAGGTGTACGCAGTTCATGGCTTACGTTCTATATGAGGTTGCGCCGTAAGCGTATAAGTTCCTCGTTCTTGGCGTTGCTCTCCTGCAATTTGCCGATAAGCTCTTCACGTTTCCTTTTTTCGTCCGCATTGCGTTTTAGCTCCCTATGGATAGTGAGATAAGACAAGAACAACAGAATGATAGCTGCCGATATGGTAGCCGTGTATAAACGAACGGAAGTATTTTGTGCTTCTGTTATTTTCAGTTCTCTCTGTTTGAAAGCTACTTGTGCCTGCCTGTCAAGCTCACTGACAAGGCGGTTCAGTTGGGCGTTCAATGTCCGGTTTCGTGTACGCAGGCTGTCGGAGTATGCGTCCATTTCTGCCGCCTGTTTCCGTTGCAGAGTAATCAGACTGTCGCTGAACTCGTGCAGTTCTTGGGCTGACGGAAGTATCTGCACTGTCTTTTTGCCGCCGAAGAAACCTGTGATGCCTTTTTTCTTTTGTTGTACGGTGCGTACACGGGTCGCACGTTTTGCCACTTCTGGCAAGTGGTTTATTAGAAGGCTGTCGGCTTCTTCCTGCCGTTCAAATACTGACATGATGTGCCGCAGATGTTCTTCCTTACTTTGTAACATGGAACGCAAAGTATCAACCTGTGTCTGCTGCACGAAATCCTTGCAATAAGTTTTCAAAGACTGTAGCAGACTGTCTGTTTGCAGCCATTGAGTATGATAGTGCAGGTAGTCTGCCTTTTCCCAACTGATAACGCTTTCTCCCGACATAGCAAGTCCTGTAATATAAACGTGAGTTCGGTATAATGATGATGTGATAATAATCCTACTTCATGTGGTCTGTGGGTATCTGTCATTCCGCGCTTCGACGCGGAATGACAGATACCCACAGACCGCTTGAACTACAAAACAATGTAAGTTCTTTATTCAAAAAAATATTATTCTTATACCGAACTCGTGTTAATAAAAGTATTTGCGATACCTATGTTCTTGCGTATTTTGCTTATCTCGACACTTTCCAGTTCTATTTCTTGCATCCGATGCCGTTCATGTACCAAAATGGCAGCCATTAGGATGATGTACCCGAAAAGGATTCTTGTTCGTAAATTCTTTTGCGTCATGCTAACCTCATTCAATAATAATATTCATGATACACCTCGAAGTACATGATGCCCCGCTCCAGCGAGAAGCGGATTTTGTCTACCCTTGCCAGCCAGCCGATAGCTGCAGCCAGTTCCAGCGGGTTCAGCCCTGTGGCTGTCACGAGTTCTTCCCACGAACATCTGTTGTTATGCAGCGCACGCCATACGATGCCTGCGTTTTCTCCAATTTGTTCCTTGTTCATGCGTTTGGAGCTTGAATATTATTTATATATGTTTCCCTATAGTGCTTAGGCGACATGCCTTTCTGCGCCTTGAAATACTTTCCGAAGAAGGATGCGTTCGGAAAATTGAGCCGATAAACAATCTCCTTAATGGGCATCTGCGTATGGCACAGCATACGTTCGATTTCCTTAATGGTTTCCTCCCGTATCCATTCGGTCGGGGTTATGCCGCTGGCGGCTTTTACTACGGTTGTCAGGTACTTGGAGGTGATGCACATCTTGGAAGCATAGAAAGCCACGCTTCTTTCCAAACTGTGATATACGAACAGCAAGTCCATGAACCGTGCATACAGGGCATCTTGCGAGGACTTGTAGAGGCACGCGCCTTTGGCGAAGTGGTTAATGCGTATCAGCAGGCGGTTTTCTTTTGCCAATGACCCGATGATGACGGATAATTCCTCGAAACTTAATCCGGTGGAACTCTCCAGTTCTCTGAAGGACAGATTGCCGCCATTTTTCTCGATAGCTGCAATCACTTTAATTTTCGCAGACTTTTTATCTTCCATATGTTCCAATTTTTATTGATAGCCACCGTCCAATGCATGATTGAGGCTAATGACACCTAAGACTTCGCTAAAAGTATCTTGGCAGGCAGTCAGTTCTGCTTGTAGTAAAGACTGTTGGGCAGTCAGCACCTCCAAGTAAGTAGTGTTCCCATGATTCATAGTCTGTTCCGCACTGTGCAAAGCACGTTGCAAGTGGGCGATTTCCTGCCGACTCAACTCGGACTTCTGCCGGGATGTCTGCCAAGTGGTTAATGCTTCGTTCACCTCCACTCCGGCATTGAGTAAGGCTTGTTGGAAGTTGAGCAAGGCTTCCTCTTGCTGCGCTTTGGCTATCTTCAGCCAGGCGATATTGGTTCCCCTGTTGAACAACGGTTGTACCAATGATCCGACAGCGTTAAACAGCCATTTGCCGGGATTCACGATGCTTATTCCGCTGTTGTTCGTCCAACCTGCCGTTCCGCTTAAAGTAATGGACGGATAGAAATAAGAGCGTGCTTCACCTGTGGCATAAAAGGTTTCTGCCAATGCAGCCTCAGACTGCCGGATGTCGGGACGGCGTGAAAGAAGCTGCAATGGGATTCCCACGGACAAAGACTCAGGGAACTGCTGTCCATCAAGAACCCCTCGGTCTATATGTCGGGGAGTTTTTCCCAGCAAAAGGCAAAGTAAGTTTTCCGATGCATTGACCTGTTCCTTCAGGCTCAAAAGGGAAGAACGGGCAGCCACAAGGTTGGCTTCGGACTGCGCTACCGCCTGCTCATTAGTCGAGCCTGCCTCTTTTAGCGCTTTCATTGTTCGCACATCCTCTTCCCAATAACCAATGGTTCGCTCGCTGATGACTATTTGTTTGTCATGCATCAGCAACGTGTAATAATATTCCGAAATGGAAGCAACCAACTGGCTTTGTACGGCCTGCCTGTAATAATGGCTTGCTCCAAGCGGGCTTTAGACTGCTCTTTGGCATTCCGCAATTTGCCGAAGAAATCGAGTTCCCATCTTGCAGAAGCTCCCAATGAATAAGTCTTGACCGTCTTGGCACCGTCGAAACTGCTCAGCGAGCCTTGAGGATTCAACGAAATGGAGGGAAGGAATGCCAACCGTGCAGAAGTGAGGGTAGCCTGTGCTTCCTCCACTTTCAGATAAGCCATGCGTAAATCGGTGTTTACTTGTAGCCCTTCCTCAATCAACGCTTGCAGTTTCGGGTCGGTAAACAACGCTTTCCATGAAAGCGATGCGATGCTGCCCGTATCCGCCACATTTACTTCCGTTCCGTATAAGCCATCGGTCTGCAAACCGACCGGGCGATGATAAACGGAATATGTACCACAACCACACAAGGTAGTGGCGAGCAAAGCATATGCAAATATTCTCTTCATTATCGTATTATTTTGAATGTTCAATCTTCTATTTCGGGTTTCTCACGAGCAGGCATCACCTTTTCTTGGATGCGTTGGAACACAGTGAATAGGAATGGCACAATAAACAAACGTGAGTTCGGTATAAGAAAACGATTGAAAAAGTTGTGGGAATGAGATATTTTTAGTACCTTTATAGTTGACAATCAATAAGTTACATAAAAATATCCATTCCCATGACAGATGCAAATATAATAGAAATTTTCTGTATTCTCGATGAGTTCTGCAAATATTTTGCTCCTGAACTGAAAAAACACACGCTGGACATCTGCGGCAAACGTCGCCGCAACCGCCCGTGCCTCATGTCCGACAGCGAGGTGATGACCATTCTCGTACTGTTCCATATCTTGCGCCAGCGCGACCTCAAGTCGTTCTATCTCGGTTATGTATGTAACCACATGCGCAAGGAGTTTCCACACCGCCTGTCGTACAACCGCTTCGTAGAACGCCAGGCCAAGGTGGGACTCCGGCTTTTGCTGTTCCTGCAGACATGTGCGTTGGGTAATGGAATATCCATAATCGACTCCACACCGTTGAAGTCATGCAATATAAAGCGTGCGCACAGCCACAGGACGATGAAGGGATGGGCCGCCAAGGGCAAGTGTACGATGGGATGGTTCTACGGATTCAAGCTGCATATAGTGATAAACGACCGTGGCGAGATAATACAATGGATGCTCACGCCCGGGAACGTGGACGACCGTGAGCCATTGAAGGACAAGAACTTTACGCAAAGGCTTTTCGGCAAGATTTTTGCCGATAGAGGCTACATAAGCCAGGAGCTTTTTGAAAGTCTCTTCATTGACGACATACACCTTGTGACCAAACTCAAGAAGAACATGAAGAACTCGCTCATGGACCTGCACGACAAAATCCTGCTGCGGAAAAGGGCGCTCATTGAAACCGTCAACGACGAACTCAAAAACGTCTGCTACATTGAGCATACCAGGCACCGCAGCATTGACGGTTTTGTTTCCAACCTGATTGCAGGGCTTATCGCATACAACCTGCTTCCTAAGAAACCGTCACTCAATATTGACATCATTGATAAAAGCAGGCTTATTGCATAAGATTATTATACCGAACTCACGTTATTATAAGGATTTTATTTGAGTAAGGCTTGACACAGTGCGTTTAGTATAATGATAATTGAGTATAAAAAAGTTGGCCATAACCTATTTATTGATGGTTTATGGCCAACTTTTTTATTTGATTCTGTTTCCTGTCAGAACTGTTCGAGTATTTCTATGCGTTTTTTCGTGTCAGGATGGGTGCTGAACAGCGAGCTGAAGAAGCTGGTAAGTCCTGGAGCGAAATGCTGCGGATGGATGATGAACAGTTGCGCAATGTCGTCACGTTTGACATTTTCAAGTCCAGGGTCGCCTGAAATTTTGCGTAACGCCGAGGCGAGCGCAAGCGGATTACCGCATAGTTCGGCACCACCGGCGTCTGCCATGTATTCTCGTTTGCGTGAGATGGCAAAGCGTGTGAGCAGCGTGAACAGGTAGGCTACGGCGCAGCACAGGGCGGCAATTATAAACACTACAAGCATGGAGATACCGCTGCCCCGGTTGTCTTCGTCGTTGCTGCTGCGATGGCTCATGCCGCCAAACCAGAAAGCGTTGTACATCATCTGTACCACGAGGCTCATTATTGTTGACACTATGCCGACGAATATTATGCTTGTGATGAGCAGTCGGGTGTCGTGGTTGCGTATATGCGTCAGCTCGTGGGCTATTACTCCTGCCAATTCGTCGTCGTTAAGGCGGTTGATGATACCCGTTGTGAGTGTCACTGTATAGCTTTTTTTGTCTATTCCGCTGGCGAAAGCGTTAAGCTGCGGGTCGTTGACGATGTTTATTTTCGGCATGTCCATGTTGCATGCGATGCACAGGTTTTCGACGATGTTGTAAATCCTCGGGTTCTCCTTGCGTGTTATTGGACGTGCCCCCGTAGCTGCGCGCACCATTGCCGTGTTGGAAAAGTAGGCTATTATGAACCATGCGCCGACGCCGGCGATTACCCATGGCAGGGCGTTTAGGAAGTAGTGGTTTACGATGTCGGCGTCAAGATGGCGCACGATGTTGCCGTATTGGTCATAAACGCCGTTGCCGAAATAGTTTACCAATGCGAGAAACACCCAAATCATGCCGAGTATTATGACCGGAAACAGGAGCAGCAACATGGCGGTAAGCATGTTGTTGCGCCGTATCTGGGTGTACATTCCTACATATTTCATTGTGCTTTTGGGTTAGAACTTTATTTCTGGAGCCTTGTCGTAAACTGCACGCTCTTCCTGTGGAACCTCGAACATCGGCTCCTTGCCGAATTTAAACATCTTTGCGAAGATGTTTGACGGGAATGTTTCCACGGCGTTGTTCAGTTCGCGTGTGGTTGAGTTGAAGAAGCGGCGTGCTGCTGCCAGCTTGTTCTCGAGGTCTGACAGTTCCGTTTGCAGGTGCATGAAGTTCTGGTTTGCCTTGAGGTCAGGATATGCCTCGAGCGACACCTTCAGGCCGGCCAGCGCGCTGGTAAGCGCGTTCTCGGCGTTGATTTTGTCGTTAATGCCAGTAGCTCCCATTGCAGCGGTGCGGGCTTCGGTGACACGTTGCAGTACCTCACGCTCGTGTGTGGCGTATCCTTTGACGGTAGAGACGAGCTGTGGTACGAGGTCGTGCCTTTGTTTCAGCTGCACGTCGATGTTTGCAAAGGCGTTCTCGCGGTTGTTTCTTAATTTCACGAGGTTGTTGTAAAGGCTTACTCCCCAGATGACGAGCAGCACAACTACTACTAAAATGATAATTGCTATTGCCATAATAAAAAAATAATTGGTTTTGTTTAAATATGAGAACAAAGATAATGCCATTTCCCGACATTCACTACTTATTTATGATTTAATGTAAAACTTTTTGCTTTTTATTCTTTTCGATACGTTTGCTTTGCAGTTGTGTCACATGCGGCATGGCGCATATCAGACGGTAAATAGGCAAACAACGTGTAAATGTCGTGTGGGGCTTGTTGACTGGAGGTTTTGCAAAAGACCGTCAAACGTGTCGTGAAAGGCCGCTTTTTACATTGTAAAAGGCCGCCTTTCATAATCTGAAAGACGGCCTTTTGTCTTGTGCTCGATGGCGTCGGCAGTTGGGCGTAAAAGTGTTATGTAAGGTTTTCTGGCTAACGTTCGATGCGATAATCTTTTCCTGTACTGAACAGTGTTAATCCTTCTTCCATGTCCGAAGCGTATACACTCAGTCTTGCCTTTTTCTGAGGAAACTACCGTTTCATTTCTGCATAGTCAGGTAGGTGAATATATCGAATGCCGTTGATTATAACAATTTAAGTAATTCTTCGTGAATCAGTCCGTTTGTTCCGGCTATCGGGCTTCCCTGTGAAGGGTCTAGTTCTCTGCCATTCCAATCTGAAACTTTACCTCCGGCCTCTTGTACCAGAAGCATTCCTGCCGCATAATCCCACGGGTTCAAATAAGCCTCGAAGTATCCACCTTGTCTGCCGCACGCAGTGTATGCCAGCTCCAAAGCGGCAGAACCAAGTCTCCGGATATCTTGTGACTTTTCATAGACTTTGAGGAACTTTGCAAAGTTATCTTTGGCAAGTTCCCTTTTTGCAGTGCCAATACCGATTATGGTTTCCGAGAGATTTTTGTCAGAGGCTACGTGTATTGTCTTGCCGTTTAAAAAACTTCCTCCACCTTTGACTGCGGAGAAAACTTCATCGTGAAATGGGTCATAGACAATGCCCATAACAATCTCTTTTTGTCGGCAAAGAGCCAACGAAACTACGCTGTGCTGATAGTCATGCATGAGGTTGGTGGTGCCGTCGACAGGGTCAAGAATCCAGTAGCTGTCCGTATCCATCCGCTGTAACCCAGTTTCCTCTCCGAGAAATTGTATGTCTGGCGCAAGTGTGTATAATGCCTTTTTCAGAAAATCCTGTACCGCAATGTCCACTTGAGTGACGTAGTCGGCAACACCTTTTTCTCTTACATGGGCTGCCATTTCTCGATTCCTGATTATTCCTTGGGTCTCTTTGACCAAGTTGATAATACGTTGTATATCCATTGTCTTGTCTATAAAGTTTATTTCGATGGTTGTTCTGCAATTGTGGATTCCGTCGGTATTAGTACCCCTTGTTTTCGTCAGTTGACACTATTCCGTAGCTTTTTCGTGCGTAGTTTAACTTTGGCGGGAAAACAATATGTAAAAACAAAACAGGCAGTCATCCGTTTAAAGATAACCGCCTGATTTTCAATAGTTTAATAAGTGATCCGTTTGGGGCTCGAACCCAAGACCCCAACATTAAAAGTGTTGTGCTCTACCAGCTGAGCTAACGGATCTGATTATTCATTACGTTCGTAAAGCGAGTGCAAAGGTATGCTTTTTTCTTGTAATGACCAAATTATTTGCCGTCTTTTTGCCTTTTTTCTTCATTTTGGCTTGGTGCAATACTTTGATTTACGGCGGTTTTATATGTTGACGATTGCGTTTGGGGCGAGATGTCTTTATCTGGAACTGCTGGTTCGTCAATATTTTCTTTTGTTATATAACGCTGGTAGTATGCGATGATGAGCGTAGTAAGCGGTAGGGCGATGATGAGCCCGATGAAACCGAGCAGGGCTCCCCATACAGAGAGTGACAATAGGATTACAGCTGGATTGAGGCCCATGGCCTTTCCCATTATCTTTGGGGTCAGCACCATGTCTGTTATTATTTGTACGATGACGAATACTCCTGTTGCCGATGCGAAAATCACCCAAAAGTTCTGGCCCGTATCGGCGGCCTTGAGTAACGAAAGTATTACCATAGGGATGAATGCCAGACCGTGGACGTAGGGAATGAGGCTGAGTATGCCTATCAGTATGCCGAGTCCGATTGCCATGGGGAATCCTATGATGGTAAAGCCTATACAGAAAAGTATTCCTATGCATAATGCCACGAGGCCTTGTCCACGGATGTAGCTGTTCATCTCGCGTTCGACGTCGTTTATAAGCGCATGCCAAAACGGCCGGTTCTTTTTGGGGAAAATCTTGATGAATCCGGAAGCGAGCCTTTCATAATCAAGGAGTATGAAGAAGAGGTAGAGCAGGGTTATAAGCGACGCTACAATGCTCAGGATGACGTTTGCCGTTTGTCCTATTACTGAAAACACTTTCGGCATGGCTCCCTTTATGGCTTGGACTACATCCTCCTGTTGCATGAATTTCTGGATTTCGTCCTTGTATTCATTCAGCCATTGCTGTATAGCTACGGGGAAGTTGTTTATGTGCGTCTTTTGGTGAAGGTATCGGGATATTACCTCGCTTAGCTTGTCAAACTGTTCAATCATTGGTGGCACAATGAGGTAAAAGATACCACCTATTACGGCAACGATAAAGACAATTGAGATTATGATCGACAGCACCCTTGTGGGTACGTGCATCTTGTATTGCACAAATTTCACGATTGGGTATATCATGTAAGCCAGTAGCCATGCCACGAAAAACGGCAGCAGCACACTGCTGAGGTAATTCATAAGAAGCAGTACTATGACCACTACCACAGCCGTTAACGACCATCTTATGAATTTGTCGAATGTTATCTTTTCTTCAAGCATAATTCAGTTAATCCATAATTTAATTTATGTTGCCGGCGCACTTGTTTTTCTTTATCTTATCATTGTTTGTTTCCTGCCTGCAATCGGGCTTCCTCTTCCGTCGCTTTTCGGTAACATTCACGGCATAACGGCTCGTATTCGCTTTGCTCCCCAAGCATTACTCTTTTGCTGTTGGCGACAAGCCGGTGGCTTGCATAAGCAACCGAACCGCACCTTACGCATATTGCATGTACTTTGGTTACCTCGTCGGCAACGGCGCATAGGGCCGGAATCGGACCGAACGGTATGCCTTTATAATCCATATCCAGGCCTGCGACGATTACCCGCACGCCTCTATTGGCCAAGTCATTGCATACATCTACCAGGCCATCGTCGAAAAACTGCGCTTCGTCGATGCCAACAACTTCTATGTCGGAAGACAGCAGCAGTATTGATGACGAGGAGTCCACCGGTGTGCTCGGTATTGAGTGGCGGTCATGGCTCACCACTTCATCATCGGAATATCGTGTGTCTATGGCCGGTTTGAAGATTTCCACTTTTTGCCTTGCGAATTCGGCACGTTTCAATCTTCTTATAAGCTCTTCCGTCTTGCCGGAAAACATTGAGCCACATATCACTTCTATTCTTCCCGGACGGTGCGTCTCACCTGTAAAATTATTATCCATTTCGGCGCAAATTTACAAAGACGTTTTAAAAATTGCAAAGAAATACGCCGTTTTTTTGTCGTAGATGATTATTTACCTATATTTGTACCGAAATATGGGCTTATTGTATATCGTGCCCACGCCGGTGGGTAATCTTGAAGACATGACGATGAGGGCTGTGCGAGTGCTGAAGGAGGCAGACCTAATCTTGGCTGAGGACACCCGTACGTCGGGCGTCCTGCTAAAGCATTTCAATATCAGCAACAAGCTCATGTCGCACCATAAGTTTAACGAACACGGCACTTCCGCCTCAATCGTAGAGCGTCTCAAGGCAGGAGAGACCATAGCCCTTATTAGCGATGCTGGCACTCCTGGGATAAGCGATCCTGGCTTTTTCCTTGTGCGTGAAGCCGTCAATGCGGGTATAACCGTGCAGTGCCTCCCTGGAGCCACGGCTTTTGTTCCGGCCTTGGTGTC
>OHWI01000411.1_pt1 | contig 13879 bp, 9 predicted proteins | sample 1579721 | NCBI WGS metagenome assembly OHWI01 (sample SAMEA3882529, study PRJEB24775) | human gut metagenome | biome: human-associated habitat; feature: intestine environment; material: feces | place: Netherlands | collected 2009/2010
CGAATCATGTGGTATCCAATGCTGGCGGTATGATAACCGGTTCCGCATCTATTGATGTTACAGAAGCATTGAAAACGCTTCTTGAAACGCAGATTGAAGATATGGGAATCGGAGAATTACTGGGGCTTGGTCTGGAAACGATGCTGGTCAGTTTATGTCTAAAAATCATATCAGTCCTGATTACCGTCATTTTATATGGACGAATGATAGAAATATATCTTTATGTCTCTGTGGCACCTATTCCGTTTTCAACATTTACGAACAGGGAATGGGGAAGTATTGGAAATAATTACGTGAAGGCATTATTAGCGTTGGGATTCCAGGGATTTTTTATGATGGTATGTGTTGCGATTTATGCAGTTCTGGTAAATGCTATTACAGTTGCGGATAATCTTCATACAGCTATCTGGTCAGTTGCAGCATATACAGTTATTTTATGTTTCAGCCTGTTTAAGACCAGTTCCCTGGCAAAATCAATCTTCAATGCACATTAGGAGGAAACAAGAATATGGCATATGTTCCAGTGCCGAAAGATTTTTCAAAAATAAAGACAAAATTAGCACTGAATTTAACTAAAAGACAAATTATATGTTTTTCTCTGGCAGGAATTTGTGGTGTTCCGGTCTATTTGCTGACAAAAGCAGGACTGGGAACAGATGTGGCAGCAACGCTTATGATCATAGTGATGCTGCCATTTTTCTTTTTTGCAATGTATGAAAAGGATGGATTTCCAGCAGAGAAAATATTGCTTCACATTATCCGGCAGAAATTTTTAAGACCTGGAATCAGGGTCTATCGTTCCCAAAACTTATATGACCGGATTATAGAGTACGATAAATTAGAGAAAGAGGGTGCATGGCTTGAGAAAAAGGCAAAAGAAGCCAGGGAAGCGAGAAATCCGTTCCATTTCCTTAAAAAAGCAGACCGAAAAAAATAAGAAACAGAAAACCGGACTTACGAAAGAAGAAAAAAAGCGTCTGAAAGAACTTCGGATGATAAAAGCGGAGAATCAGAAGAAGAGGAAGCCTTTTACAGCGCAGGATACGATTCCATATAAGGAAATATATAAGGATGGTATCTGCAGGACAGATGATAACTATTATTCAAAGATGGTGCAGTTCTACGATATAAATTACCAGTTAGCGCAGAATGATGATAAAGCGGCTATTTTTGAGAACTATTGTGAGTTCCTGAATTCATTTGACAGCTCTGTTGAGGTACAAATTACATTTCTTAATCAACAGGTGAATTTTGATGAGTATGCAAAAAATATTGATATTCCAGAGCAGGATGACTGTTTCAATGATATTCGGAAAGAATATTCGGATATGTTGAAAATGCAGCTTTCCAAAGGAAATAATGGGCTTGTAAAAACAAAATATATTACATTTTCCATTAAGGCGGATAATCTGCGAAATGCAAAATCCAGGCTGGAGAGAATTGAAGCCAGTGTATTGAATAATTTTAAGGTGATGGGAGCCATGGCAGAGCCTTTAAATGGGGTAGAACGTCTGAAAATTCTGCATGATGTGATGAATATGGACACAAAAGAATCTTTCCATTTCCATTATGGGATGGTTGCAAAAACAGGTCTGCAGACAAAAGACTTTATTGCACCTACCGGATTTGATTTTCGCAATGACAGCTATTTTCGGATGGGACAGACTTTTGGATGCGTGTCATATTTACAGATTACATCACCAGAACTTACGGATAAACTGCTGGCAGATCTGCTGGATCTGGAAGAGAATCTTATCATCAATATGCACCTGCGTCCCATTGATCCCAAGGCAGCTATTAAAAGCCTGAAAAGTACGCTGTCAAATATTCAGAAAATGAAAATTGAAGAACAGAAGAAAGCGGTCAGAAGTGGATATGATATGGATATTATTCCAACGGACATTTCTACATACGGAGAGGATGTGGAGGGATTGCTCAATGAAATCCAGTCCAGGAATGAGAAACTTTTTGAACTTACTTTTTTGCTGTTGAATACAGCGGACAATAAGAGAAAACTGGACAATATTGTGTATCAGACTGCAGGAATCGCCCAGAAATATAATTGCAATATACGGAGACTTCAATATCAGCAGGAACAGGGACTTGTGGCATCACTACCACTGGGAATGAACCAGACTGGAATACAGAGAATTATGACTACGACTTCTACAGCAATCTTTGTTCCGTTTACCACACAGGAACTTTTCCAAGGCGGTGAAGCTCTTTACTATGGCTTAAATGCACTGTCAAACAATCTCATTATGGTGGATCGGAAACGATTGAAAACACCTAACGGCCTGATTTTGGGTACTCCTGGTTCCGGTAAGAGTTTTGCAACGAAAAGAGAAATTCTCAATGTTTTCCTGATTACAGACGATGACATTATTATCTGTGACCCGGAGGGAGAATATTTTCCGCTGGTAAATGCCTTAAATGGTGAAGTTATTAAAATCAGTGCAAAAAGTAATGATTACATCAATCCTATGGAAGTGAACCTGGATGTTATTTATCATCCGGAGAAATACAGGATTAATGGCGATGTGGAGGATATTGATACCATTATTGCTGATAAAGCAGAGTTTATCACATCTTTCTGCGAGGTCATTATGAAGAAACCTCAAAATGCAGAATTAAATGGTGATGAGGTTTCCATGATTGACCTGTGTGTAAAAGACATTTATAAAAAATATCTTTACAATGATCCAAAACCGGAAAATATGCCGACTCTGCAGGATTTCTATGAACGCCTGAACTTTTATGCACCAGATAAACCAGCAGCACAGAACATTGCCAACAGTCTGCAGTTGTATGTAACAGGATCGCAGAATGTATTTAACCATCGAAGTAATGTCGATACGCAGAACAGAGTGGTATGCTTTGATATCCGGGAACTTGGAACCACACTACGAAAAGCAGGGATGTTGATTGTCCAGCATATGGTTTGGACAAGAGTATCACAGAACCGCAGTCGCAGGAAATCAACCCGTTATTATGTGGATGAATTTCACCTTTTGCTGAACCAGCCACAGACTGCTAATTATTCTATTGAAATGTGGAAGAGATTTCGTAAGTGGGGTGGAATCATTACAGGAATCAGTCAGAATGTAACAGATTTTCTTGGCTCTCTGGCAGTAGAAAGTATTGTGGGAAACAGTGATTTTATCCTGATGTTAAATCAGCACAGCGGGGATCAGAAGATCCTTGCGGAGAAATTGAATATTTCCAAGCATCAGATTTCTTTTGTAAATAACAGTAATGCAGGAGAAGGGCTGCTTTTTTACGGAAATGTAATCATACCTTTTGCAGACAGATATCCGCAGGATACCAAAACCTATGCTTTGATGAGTACTAAACCGGATGAGATTCAGACTTAACGGACAAAAAAGCAGAGGTGAGGTACATTGGGAAAACAAAAATATACGGCGAAAGAGAAGAAAGTCAGCCGTATGACCAGAAATGGTCTGGTTGAGGAAAATCTTGCAACAAAGGAGACCAGAAAAGTTACAAACAGCGATCAGGAGTTGCCTTATAAACAGAAGGATGTAGAACAGGCATTTATTACTTCTGAAAAGAAGAAAAACTCTCATAAAAAAGCTGAAAAGAAACAATTTTCCGAAAAAGTTCAGGAGGGAAATCCTGCCAAAAAAGAAGAGGCTGCAAACAGTCCTCCGGGAAAACGAAAAACACAGGGACGGTACAGATATCGGGACAAGCCTGCAGGTGTATCTGTGGATTCAGCGGTAGAAATACGTGAGCGCAAAGAAAAACACAGGAGCCAGTATCAGCGACAGAAAAAGAAACAGCAGAGACTGCAGTTTGGAAAACTGGAGACAGATGGAAGTCTGAAGAAAGAAAAGAAAACTTCGGCTGAAACAGATGGAGGACATTTTCAGGCAGAGAAGAATGATGTTTCTACAAACCGAAAAAAAGGAAAGCAGAAATATAGCCGAAAAACAATAAAAACTTATCAGGAAGTGGATAAGGCTGCAAGAAAACAGGAAGCTGAGAGGCAGAACAAAATTCCGAAAGATTCTGTTTATACCAAGAAAACAAATGAGGAACAGAAAGCAAAGGTAAAGTACCATTTATATTTCGACAAAAAAACAGGGAAAACGGATGGTAAAAAGAAAACCTTGTCTTCTGTTCCAAAGAAAGCATTAAAAAATGCAGTATATCAGAAAGCAGGCGAAGACGAAGAGGAAAACAGTGCTGTAGATGCAGCACATAAGCTGGTGCGTTCAGGTGAGTGGATATTACAGGAACATAGCAGTAGAAATATCCGGAAGAACCGCAGTCAGATACATAAAGAAAACCGTTTAGAGCAAAGAGCCTGGAAGAGTGCATCCAGGTATCAATATCAGAAATATCTGGAAGAACATCCAGAGATGCAGAAAAAGCTGATCAGAAAATTAATACAGAAGCAGAGGATTAAGCGAGAGTATCAGATGGCATACCGGGCTGGGAAGATTGCAAAAGAAACAAAAGACACCTCAATCCGGTCAGTAAATCTTGCTACTAAAATTGCAAGAAAGGCACAGGAAGTATTTGTAAGAAATGTAACTACTCTGATCTCAATGGGGTTGTTATTGATTTTGCTTCTTTCCGTAATGACAGGATTTGCTTCCTGTTCGGCTATGTTTTCTAATGGAATTTCTACGGTAATCGCTTCCAGTTACATTGCGGATCCGGACGAAATTGAAAAAGCAGAGTTGTATTATACGCAGTTGGAAGCCAGTCTTCAACAGAAAATAAACCAGATGGAAGCCCGGTATCCAGGAAAAGATGAATACAGATATAACATTGGTGAAATCGGCCATGATCCCCATACATTGATCAGTTATCTGACTGCCAGGTATGGGGATTTTAAGTTTGATGAGATAAAAGGAGAACTGGAAACAATTTTTTCTTTACAGTACGGAATCACCGTAGAGGAAAAAAGTGAAACCCGGCAGGAAACATCTACAATACAGGTAGGGCAGTCATTGGGAAATGTTGTGACCAGTGGATACTGTAACTGTCCTATCTGCTGTGGCGTGTGGAGTGGAGGACCAACTGCTTCAGGGGCAATGCCACAGGCTAATCATACGCTTGCGGTTGATGCTGCAAACCCATTTCTTCCAATGGGGACGAAAGTAGTGATGAATGGGATTGAGTACACCGTAGAAGATACTGGAAACTTTGCCCAGTATGGTGTCCAGTTTGATGTTTATTATGATAATCACGCAGTAGCTGAGGCACATGGTCATCAGACCTGGGAATGTTTTCTGGCAGAGGGCAATCAGAACTCTGTGGAAGTTACCCGTACAGTAACTGCAGATGTACTGAATGTTTCTGTTCAGGCAAAACCGCTTAGAAGTGTTATTCTGTCCAGAATGGAAGAGGATGAGCAGGAAATTTATGAAGAGGTCTATTCCAACAGAGGAAATTTACAGACATATAAAACTCCGGTTGAGTTAAACTGGTATGCCTATATCAGTACCTATTATGGGTATTCTGTAAACAATGGAACCGGGCAGACACAACTTCACAGAGGTGTGACGGTTAATGTACGACAGGGAACAGAAGTGAAGTCAGCGATGAATGGTTTTGTTGTAGATGTAGGATATAGCGGAACTTTTGGAAATTATGTAGTTACGCAGGATAAAAAAGGTGTGCAGATTAAATACGCTTATCTGCAGAGCATTTCGGTAGCAAATGGTCAGGAAGTAACAACAGATACTGTAATTGGTACAACGGGAAGTACAGGAAGTGCAACCGGAAGCCAGTTATATTTGGAACTGGTCAAAGATGGGGAATATTATAATCCTGTTTTTTATATCAGTACCGGAGATAGCGGGCTGTATGGTGGAGGCGGCAGTTATGATGATGAGACTGTGCGGAGATTATTTGCGGAAGCAGACAAATATCTTGGTATGCCGTATGTATGGGGCGGTTCCAGCCCGGAGACTTCTTTTGACTGTTCTGGTTTTGTAAGCTATGTGTTTACCAATTCGGGTGTCTGCAATATGGGAAGACTTACTGCACAGGGAATTTATGACATTTGTATGCCTGTATCACCAGAAGAAGCAAGGCCAGGAGATATTATCTTTTTCACTGGGACGTATGATGCGGGAGAGCCGGTTACCCACGTAGGAATTTATGCCGGAGATGGACAGATGATCCATTGTGGAAATCCAATTCAGTATACGTCCATTAATTCTGCATACTGGCAGTCTCATTTTTATGCTTTTGGCAGGCCATAAGGAGGGGCGTATTTGAACATTGAACGAATAAAAGAAGAACTTGCAAGAACCTACGTTAAGATTGAAAAGCTACAGAAAAAAGCAAGGGATCTGGAAGAACAGAAGAAACAGGCAGAGGATATGGAGTATCTGAAAATTATCCGAAGCAATGGAGTTTCCGCAGAGGAACTTCAGTTGATGATTGATATCAGTAAGGAGGAACAAAAAAAGATATTGGAAACCAGAGAAAAGGAGCAGACAGAAAATGAAGAAATTTCATAAAAGAGCAGCTGTATTTTTAACCGCAGCTACGTTAGCAGGACTTCCGGCAGGAGCTTTCTTTTATAGTTCGCCCGGAAGTCTGACTGTATGGGCAGATAATGTAGAAGTGGAATCATCAGAAGAAAGCAGCCCGGAAGATGTTGATTTTTCAGATGGATCAGAAGCTGAAATTCATGCAGATCCAGTGGAACAGGCACAGGAAGATGCAGGAAATGATGTGACGGAAACACCGGAAGTAGGGATTACCTTTACAGAACCCGAAGGCTGGCAGACAGATACGGCAACCGTAAAAATTCAAGTGGAAGATACAAAGAATACAGGTGCTTTTTCTATTGCAAAAGTAGAAGCAAGACTTTCAGAAAATGGAGGATGGTCAGACATAACCGGAAATATGGAAGTATCCATCTCTTCTAATTGTAGTGTTTATGTGAGAGTTACCGATCAGAATGGAAATACTTATGAGCAGAATCGTTACATAGAGTGTTTTGATAAAACCAAACCAACTATTATTGCGGCTGCGAAGAATGGGATACTGATCGTGCAGGGAGTTGATGCGGAATCGGGAATTGCTGCTTTGTATGTCAATGGAAATGAATTCACAGAACTGACGAATAATACATTAAATGTCCGTTTGCAAAAAGCGGATACTTCCTATGAATACTTTACCCTGCAGGCAAAAGACAAAGCAGGAAATATGTCAGAGATCTATAAAGTAGGAAACCCTTATTATGAAAATCCAGATGCAGTAAAAGAGAATACAGAGGTTTCCGGAACGGAGCAGAATGCAGCTTCTTTGCCAGCCGATGGAACTGCAAGTAAGCCCACCAGTGCTACGGCAACCGTAACGGAACATCAGACAACGAACGAGACTGCTACTGCACCAACAGAACCAGAAAACACAGGAAATGAAACGGATACAGAAGCAGATACCGGACGGGTGCAGGGAGAAAGTTCTGCTTCCGGCATGACAACAGGAACAGTTCAGGACAAAGGGGGAAAGGAATTTTATACGATCAAGACAAAAAGTGATAAGGTTTTTTATCTGATCGTAGATAAGGATAAAACGGATGAAAATGTTTATCTTCTTACAGAGGTAGGCGAAAATGATCTTTTGAACTTTACGGATACCAACATGGTCACACTTCCACAGAACCAGGCTATTGCAGAATCCGCACTGCCACTTGAAACAGAGAAGATCACAGAGATACCGGAACCAGAAGTTACGATCATACCGGAAGAAAAGGAAGAACCTGAGAAGAAAAGCAATAATTCCGGCACGATTTTATTAATGCTGCTGGTTCTGGCAGGAGTTTGTGGTGCTTACTATTATTGGAAATTTATGAAAGGAAGAAATACTTCTTTTGATTATGAAGAGGACGAGGACGACGATGAGGAGGAAGATACAATTCGTGAGGATGATGAAGAATTAGAAGAATATGAAATGGAAGGTGAAGTAGAAGACGAAGAATCAGAGGAATAACTTTGTTTCACTTAATTACAGCGACAGGTGCAGAAAGGAGATTGAAAATTGCAGCTTGTAATTGCGGAAAAACCCAGCGTAGCCAGAAACATTGCGAAGGTGCTTCATGCCACAAACGTAAAAGATGGCTACCTGGAAGGAAAAGAATATCTGGTTTCCTGGTGTATTGGGCATTTGATTGAACTGGCCAGTGCAGATCAGTACCGGGATGACTGGAAAGCATGGAAATATGAAACACTTCCCATGATTCCGGAGAATTGGAAATATCAGATTAAAGAAAGTACCAAAGGGCAGTTTCGTGTTTTAAAGGAACTGCTTCACAGAGCAGATATCACAGAAGTTATATGTGCAACAGATGCAGGAAGAGAAGGGGAGTTGATTTTCCGTCTGGTATATAACCAGGCAGAATGTAAACTTCCCTTTAAAAGACTGTGGATTTCTTCCATGGAGGAAAAAGCAATTCTGGAAGGATTTCAGCAGCTGAAAGATGGACATGAATATGATGATCTTTATTATTCTGCAGTGGCGCGAAGTGAAGCAGACTGGCTGGTAGGAATTAATGCCACCAGACTGTTTACGGTACTGTATCACCATCGGTTGATTGTAGGTCGGGTGCAGACACCTACACTTGCAATGCTGGTGGAACGGGAAAAGAGCATCGAGAACTTCCAGAAAGAGAAGTATTATCTGGTTCATCTTCTGATGGATGGATTGGATGCTGTAAGCAACCGGATAAAAGAGAAAAGTGCTGCCGTTCAGATGATGGAGGATATGAAGGATGAAACTGCACAGATTCTTTCAGTAAAGAAAGAGAAGAAAAAGGTACAGCCGCCGAAATTATATGATCTGACCACATTACAGAGGGAAGCAAATCGTCTTCTTGGATTTACGGCACAGCAAACCTTGGACTATACCCAAAGCCTTTATGAGAAGAAACTGGTGACGTATCCAAGGACGGATAGCCAATATCTTACAGATGATATGGAAGAAAATGCTCTTCTGGTTGTCGGGGCAGTAAATAGTATGTTTCCTGAAATGTCAATAAAGGGTTCAGAACCAGATATAAAGAGACTTTTGAACAGTAAAAAGGTATCAGATCATCATGCAATTATACCAACGGTAGAAATTACAAACATGGATTTAAAAGCACTTCCGGGTGGAGAAAAGGAAATTCTCATGCTGATTGCATCAAAGTTATTATGTGCATCGGAACAGGAATACATATATGAGAGTATTAAGACTGAAATTTCCTGTCATGGAGAATTGTTTACTGCATCTGGAAAGAATGTTCTCCAATATGGATGGAAAGAAGTGGAAGAACGGTTCTTTAAATCATATGGGAAAAATGCAGAAAAGCCAGAAGAGGAGGAAAGTGATTTTCCAGATATAAAAATGGGACAGGTATTTGAAAGTGTTGTTGTAAAATTTAGTGAACATTTTACAGCACTGCCGAAACATTATACGGATGTGATATTTTGTGAGCGTAAGGAGTGGATAGGAATTGAAGAAAGGAGTTCAGCATGAGAAGAAAAAAAGATAGAAGCAATGGCATTACTGCTTTGTATGAAAGACTGTCTCGTGATGATGATAATGCTGGAGAGAGTAACAGTATAGTTCATCAAAAGCGAATGCTTGAAGATTATGCTATAAAACATGGCTTTACGAATCTTGTTCATTTTACCGATGATGGTTGGAGTGGAGCGACCTTTGACAGACCTTCATGGAACAGACTTGTTGAAGGTGTTAAAAACGGAGAAATCACTGTCTGTATCTGCAAGGATATGTCCAGAATCGGCAGAGATCATCTGCAAGTAGGTTTTTTCACTGATATTCTGTTTAGAGAAAAGGAAGTTCGATTTATAGCAATCAATAATGGTATTGACAGTGACCGTCAAGAAACCAGTGAGTTTGCCCCTTTTCTGAATATCATGAATGAGTGGTTTGTCAGGGACACAAGTAAGAAAATTAAAGCTGTACTGAAATCCAGAGGTTCTTCCGGCAATGCGCATACAAGTAATATCCCACCATACGGCTATTTGAAAGACCCCGAAAACCACGACCATTGGATTATTGATGAAGAAGCTGCTGAAGTAGTCCGCAGAATTTATCGTATGACTATTGAGGGAAAAGGACCTTATCAGATAGCAAGAGAACTTTCAGAAGAAAAAATTGAAAGACCCTCTTATTATCTTGGAAAAAAGGGACTTGGAAATCATGCAAGCAACTATGACAAAGAAAATCCGTATATGTGGCGAGGAAATCAGGTTACTACTCTGATTGCCCGACCAGAGTATATCGGAAAGACTGTCAACTTCAGGACATTCAAAAATTCCTATAAGGACAAAAAGACGAAAAGGGCAGATAAGGAAGATTGGGTGGTTTTTGATGATACACAAGAGCCTATTGTCGATGAAGAAACATGGATGCTTGCTCAAAAGTTAAGACAGAATGTAAGAAAAGCAGACCCTATGGGTGAGCCTAATGTTCTAACCGGAAAGATTTACTGTGCTGACTGTGGTGCGCCGATGTATAATCACAGGCAACGAAAAGGGCGTGAAAGAATATACTATACTACCAAAGGCGAAAAGCGGATAAGCCATTCAAATCCGGCAGATTGTTATGAATGTTCCACTTATAATCTTGCTTATCAGAAGTATGACCGGCATTGTACTTGCCACCATATTTCAACAAAAGCACTTAAAAGCATCATTCTGAAAACCATACAAGAGACTTGCCATTATGTTTCTTTGAATGAGCAGGAGTTTGTCTATTCTCTGCAAGAAGAATCGGCGATGAAAGATATTGCTGTTTCTGAAACTGTAAAAAACCGCATTGAAAGAAATCAGAAGCGAGTTCACGAACTGGATATGCTTATCAGGAAAATCTATGAAGATAACGTAATTGGAAGATTGCCGGACAGGCTTTTTCAGAGTATGCTTACTGATTATGAAAATGAGCAGAACGAGCTAAACAAGATTATTGAGACTGACACCGCTGATATGCAACGGATTATAGGCGGTCAAAATAATGTGGAGCGTTTTCTAAAGCTGGTTAAAAAGTATGAGAACATTACAGAGCTTACTCCTACCATGATAAATGAATTTATAGACAAAATACTGGTTCACGAGCCACAGGGAAAAGGTGCAGACCGCACCACAGAGGTGGAGATATATCTTAACTATGTCGGGCAATTTCAAGTACCTGTGGAGCAGCATGAACCAACAGAGGAAGAAAGGATTGCTGCTGAAAAAGAAGCAGATCGACTTCGCAGAAAACGAGAATCCAATCGTAAGTATATGAAAAAGATTCGTGAGAAATCAAAAAAATTTGCGGAGCATGAGCGTATAGCAGAAGAAAAAAGTTCTGATAGCAATGTGTGTGTTGAACAGAACGTCACAAGCAAATCAAATCGGCAAAAAGTGAAAGGAGAAAAAATAGCATGACAGAATTGAAACCACGAATCCATGACGAAAGCAACGGTCTGGACTATGTTCTTGTGGGCGATTACTATGTGCCGGACTTGAAGCTGCCGGAGGAACGCCGACCTATTGGGCATTGGGGACGCTTGCACCAGTCCTATCTGAAATTGCACCGTCCCATGCTTTACAACGAGCTAATTTTGTCCGGCAGGCTCCACACCGTCGTTGCCGATCTGAACGAGCAGGCGGCAGACAGGCTGGACTTGATTATCCGGCAGATGATGAAAGCCGAGGGCGTGACCGAAGCCATGAAAGCGGAAAATCAGATGTTATGGGTGCAGTCAATGAACTCCATCCGCTGCCGGGCAGAGGAAATCATCAAGACGGAACTAATCTACTGTTGAGAGAGGTAAAGCTATGATTTTGGAAGCCATGTATAATGGGGAGTTTTATCCCTGCGAGACAGTTGTACCTACATCACCGGAATACCGAAAGGCAGTCATAGCATGTGAAAAGCTCATGGAGCAGTTGTCCCAGCGGCTCAGCAAAGAGGACTATGAGCTGGTGCAGGAACTCCGGGCGCAGACAGCAATCGCCCAATGTGAAGAAAGTGAAAGTCACTTCAAGTATGGCTTTTCCGCTGGGCTGATGTTCAGCAGGAAGCCCATGAACAAGTGCAGCAGAAGAAAGAAAAATAGATGAAGAAAGCCGCCTGAGCAGAAAGAAACTGTTCGGGCGGTTTCAGCATTCGCCAGTAGATTTATTCACACTCTTGTGATAAAATTTACTACAATAAAGAGCGTGATAGCACTAATTTTATGGGGGGATGCTTAATGAATAGAATTTTGAAAAAATTTTTACAGCGGGGTGTCGATTTAAGTCCTGTGGGAGTTGAACTCCGTGAGGATAATACAAATTATTTTTGTACCCCAAAAGGGGCATCGGTTTTTGGATGGGCAGGGATAGATGGTATCCACTTCTGTTTCATTCGTGGATTTGGAGAGATGGTTTTCTCTGTCAGCCCCATGAATACTTCTCCTGATTATGTTCATCCAGTAGCTGAAAATTTTACCGACTTTCTGCGGCTTATACTGGCTTGTGGTGATGTGGCGGCAGTGGAACAAGCGTGGATGTGGAACGAAGCACAGTTTGAAGCCTTTCTCAATGAAAACCCTACAACCCAGGAACAACAGCAAACTTTATCGGAAATTTCAGAGAAGATGAATTTGTTGCCTATGGAACAACCGTGGACATATATCAAAAACCTGCAATCTTCCTTTGATTACAGTCAGATTAAATACACAGAAGATTATTACGATAATGATATGACTTCAGAGGCAGAATTGGTTGCCCCTGAATGGAAGGTCTACTTTGATGGAGATTTCTGGGGACATCGAGGTAAAGACCGTGCCGGAAAAGAGATCAAGCTGGATAAACAATTCGATTGGGCTGGATATCATTGGGTAATTCCGGCAGCTTATTCATGTAGCAAAGGACTTGTCGTTGATTTTTGTATGCGAGTTGATTCAGAAAGCATCCGTGACTTCATGAAAAAATGGAATCTGGACTGGGAAAATGACTCATGTGAAAATTTTACCCGTGAGCAACAGATGCAGATGGAATGGGAAAACCCACTTTGTTTTAACTTCAAACCTTGCTTGAAGTTAAACGAGAAAATATTACAGACAACCCATGGCTGCGCTGTGAGCTTTAATCCTTGTCTGCCAGATGGCGTTATCAATGAGTTGGAAGCAAAATGGGCAATCGACCATTATGGGCTGGATAGTACTTATGGCTGGGTCATATGCAGAGACGTATTTCCTTGGGGAACCAAGCATCACCCTGAAATCAATAAACTTTTTCTTACAATGGAGCAGCAACCAGGACAAGTTCCAGGCTCACATTTCAAAGTTCACGCACCCGGAGATTCATTTATGTTTTCCCATCCTGTTAGCGGAATAACCCATACACTGACCGTGCAGGAAATAGAACAGCAGACAGTTCCTCAAAATAGTTTTGGTTCTGATCGCTGGATTTATCCGACACATTATATTGCCATGAGTTATACACTTACCCCTGAACCGATGGAGAACATTTCGGTTTTTGACTGTGATGAAGGCGATAGACCGATAGAAGTTACACCAGACGATCATTCGTTCCGTCCAGTTGGCAGTAGTTCCTGTTTTGTTGTTGGTGTTATTGGTGGTGCAGATGGTCCGACAGCAGTTATATATGGAACAAATTCACAAGAAAAACTTCATGCTGCTTGTTCTGCTCTGCACTTTGAACCGGTTGGTGATGATGTCGAGTGGCGTATCGTGTTCAATGTTACGCAGTTTGACAAAGAAACATTCCCAATTATCTAAAAATACCCTTAGAACTCTAAGGGCGCACTTCTATACTCTCCTATCGGGAGTATCGTGCGTCCTGCGGAGCTTCATTCTCCGTCAGCAGAAGAAAACTGCTTGACCGAGAAT
>OHWI01000413.1_pt1 | contig 13749 bp, 9 predicted proteins | sample 1579721 | NCBI WGS metagenome assembly OHWI01 (sample SAMEA3882529, study PRJEB24775) | human gut metagenome | biome: human-associated habitat; feature: intestine environment; material: feces | place: Netherlands | collected 2009/2010
TATTTCCACCTGAAAGCCGGATTTCCTGAACCGTTCAATCATTTCAAGTTCCCCTGCGGTTCCGGTCATAATTGCGGTTTCCGTAATTTCCAGTTTCAGTGTGGAAGGAATGATTTTATAGGTTTCAACAAGACTGGTAATTGTTTCATATACATCCATATAGTAAAAGTCCTTGGTCGAAATATTTACGGATATATACAGATCGTCCCGCCCGGCTTTCTGCCATTGTGCAAGTTTTTGTACGGCAAGTTCCCACACAAACCGGTCAAGCCGGTAAATCAGACCTGTTTTTTCAAAAACTTCAATAAAATCACCCGGAAAAATCAGACCGCGTTTCGGATGCTGCCATCGGACAAGAGCCTCTGCCCCCAGTAATTTTCCTTCCGATGTCACCTGTGGCTGTAAATACATGCAGAACTGTTTTTCGGCAAGTGCTTTATCAAAATCACCCACCAGCTGCTTTTCGGCAACGGTATCATGAAATATCGTGTCGTTATAGTATGCAATTGATTTATCATAATTTTCACCCAGTGCCTTTATTGCAAGATTGGCTTTATCACACATAATGGATACTTCTTCATTCCGGTCTGTGATTTCATAAACACCGACATAAATATGAAAATGATACAGGTCATTGTTAAATGCATGCCCCATGGTCTGTATCGCATCCATAAAATCCTGCTCTCTAAATTCTTCTTTTGGGATGCATATTGCAAATTTGTCACCACCGGTGCGTCCATAGACGCTCCCTTCCCCACATTGTGCTTTAAGAAGATCTGCTTCCATTTTAAGGACTTCGTTTCCTTTTTCAAGGCCAAAGAGATCGTTGACCAGTTTAAAATCTTTGATATTGGAACAGATCAGCAGCCACTCTTTATCCGGATTTTCATTTAAAATTTCCGATGTTTTCTGGGCAAAATAATTCTTATTATACAATCCGGTAAGCGTATCATGTGTTGCAAGGTATTTTTCTTTTTCAAACGCAATATGTTTCTCCGTATTATCAATCAGATTCAGGAAAAAACCTATGTATTCATTCTTTTTGTCAAACAGTCTTCTGTATTCGATATCGAAATAATACGTTTTGTTGTCAATAATGGTTTGACCACTCCATTCAAGGGAAGCCGAATTGTTGATATCATGTTCTTTTATCCAGCCCTGTACATCCTCCGAGATCCCGGAAATGGAATCCAGTGAACTGTTAAATATTTTCAATGCACGCTCATTGGCATACACACATTCGTTATTTATATCAAAACATATCACAGCGTTATTCATTTCGGTTACAACGATGGACAGTGTTTTATCTACAAGTTCACGCGGAGAACGGTACAGTGTCAGGTAACAGATCAGTATTGCTGCGCATACAAAAAAAGGAAGTGACACATCAATCGGAAATTCTAAAATTCCACATATAAATTTTGAAACCGTGATCACACACATTAACACAAGTATCGGCAAATATTTCTTACGGTAAAAATCCGGTATCTGTATAATTTTGATTATAAACGATGCAATAATACAAAATACCAGACCATATGCAAACACATAGTGAAAGTAAAAAATAATGGATTTGTCGGCTACATGATACATATCAAAATTCGGGAATCGCACGGTTTCTATCGTAAATACGTTATGAAAAATTATATTTAAAAACAGTAAAATTCCATCCAGATATGCAATTATGAAACACCCCTTTTTAAACGGTGAAACCTCGTGAAAAACACGCGTATACTGCTGTGAATACTGCAATACATATATCAGCATCAGATCAAAGGAAAACCGATAAAGTGCTTCCATTATATAAGAAAATGTTTCATTTCCTGAAAAAGCAGACAGACCATTGCTAAGGATAGTAACAATTGTAAAAATGAGGCATTTCACAATGGAAGATGCCACATCACTTTTTATTTTTCTGGAATATTTGATACAAATAAGAATTGGTACTATCATCAGGCATAATAAGATCATATAAAGTTTATCCATGAAGACGTTAAACCTCCATTTAATAATAATTTCTATAACACTCCTGTTTTAAGGTAACTCCCTTATTATTTATAATAACCTAATTTCACCAGATTGTCTAATATAATTCCATTTCCCCTATCCTGAAATATTGCAAAAAAGGACGATATGATTTCTCATATCGCCCCTTATCGCCCTCTGTATGGTTTTAGAAATCTGTTAACCAAGCGCCACCCTTTCTGCATCTATGCCGCTTACAATGATCTGCTCTGCTGTCTTACCATTTTTAAAACGGTTTACTACAGATCAGCTAGTCTTCGTCAACTACCAGATCCGGCGAAATATCTGCGATTACCAGAGCGTCTTCTTTTGAAAAACCTCTCTTCCGAAGATTACGGTATACCGCCAGTCCTTTTTCGTTCTGACCTTCTGCACGACCTTCTGCACGACCCTCTGCACGTATCCCGTCAACAAACGATTTTTCATTATACTCTGTGATACACACGTCTTTCACCTCCGCTCTGTGTTTAAGCAAAAATGTCTTTAAAACATCATGCTCAATACAATAAGTTACCACTGCATCGACAGCACTCTCAAACTCCATGGTTTTACAATTTTTACGGATTTCATTGATCAGCGTCATATAATCCTTTAACGGCCGACAGTTGTTAAGTAAGTCGTCATTTCGCAAATAACAGGGGCTCCATAAGTAAGAGTCCCTGTTAAGCAATTATATATATATATATATAACTGGTTAATGTGTACCGTAAGACCGGTAATCCTTTTTGGCTGATCCATCAAGCGAATACATCAGTACATCTCCATACCGGAAAGCAAATTGTGCCTTATGCCAGTCTATCTTCCGCAGCGGCTGATCTTCCATCTTATACATGCTGCAGTAGCCATAATCAACGTTCTGCCGGTTTGTATAGGTAAGATGCGGGATTGGCGTTTCGCTTTCCTTGTCAAAAATTTCAGCTCCCTCCATCCAGCCCATGCCGGTATCTCCATCGCCCTGGATATTTTTAAACCCGGCTTCAAAGGTTACGATCTCGAAATTGACTACAATGTATCCATCTTTTTTCCAGAAGTCCTCTTTATAGTCAATTCCTCCGTTCTCATGCGCGTATTTCGTTACGTCAAATCCTTTTTTGACCGCATGCACATCAGATGGCAGTGAGTATTCGAAGTACCATTTCTGTTTTGACTTTGTGACCCTGTCAGGATCAACCCCATCCGGAATTACCTCATCCGGTGCACAGTCCATTCCGATATATGTGGACATACGGGATGGAATGGTAATCTCCCCATACGTGTAGACATCATAAGTTGTGGACCTGATATCTTTTGGTTTGAGTCCTGCGATTTTCGCCTTCTGGTTGAATTCTTCATCTGTTACCCCGGTATATGGGTTTCCAAGCATCATCTTTTTCACATTCTGTTTATCCAGATCACTGCCGACTTTTACAACATTGCGGTATTTGCCATTGATCGTGCCATTGTAGTAAAGGTCAACCTCTTCCAGCTTTGTAATATCAGATCCATTCACATTTCCTTTTTTTGAAACATAATAAAATGTCGGGTAGATCTTGACATAATCCGTGCCGTGGTAGATATTTCCGATGGTTATGAGGCTCATCCGGGATGTATAGCCCGGTTTTAGCACACCGAGATTTCGCATATAAGGGTGGCTTCCATCCACGGTCGGCAGGGTAAATGCACTCCTTACTTTTTCCCCATTCTGGTTGTTGAATCCCACATGGTATGCAAACCTTTTAAGTTCCAGTGATTTCGGTTTCCGGAAAACGTCAAGCCAGAACGGGTAATCCGAATAGTCGTACATATTCAGATTGTATAAACGTCCGGATACTTCGGCATTTTTGGTATCAACCGCAACATAGTTGGTATTGTCTGCATTGGCACACACTTCTTCCATTTCCAGTCCATCGTTGGCATCACAGTTAATTGCACGTGCCCGGAAATCAATACCAACGGCGGCAGTTTCATTGACCCAGATAGGGAGATAGAACTTTGTGGAATCCTGGTGCAGCGTGATCCACGTATCCGCGTCATAATAGGTGTAATCATCCCCGTCGCACATATATACCTCAAACGGGAATTTGACTTCCCGTGATCTGATGTATTTTGCGTAATCACGTTCTCCGTATCCCTTCAGTGAACTGTGGTAACCGCTGGTAGGCAGGTTGACGGTAAAATATCGGTCCAGTACCAGATGGTAACAGTTACCCGGTGTCACCAGCTGGGTATATTCCTTCGCGTCCGTAATCGTCGGGTAACATACGGTAGGGGTATGGATCACAACGTCATTGACCGGGTTTATTTCAATGTCGACATCCGGAATATTCGTATTATAAACAAACGATGGATAAAACTGTACATCACCACTCGAATTGAAGATACCATTTGATTTTTCCGGTTCAATCAGCTGGTCTGACAGATAAAGCACATCTCTGTCAATCTGCGTAGATTCCGGGATTCTGCCCGGAGTCGGGGTTTTCTTTTCCACCGGATCAGCATTCATGATGATCTTCCCATCAAATTCAAGGTAATCATTCATGACAATATACTGCCCGACCGTCCATCCGTCTGACGGGGATATGCCTATTCTTCCACAGGACATAAATGACACATTTCCGACATTGTTATAGGATGCATCCGGTTTTATGGTGACATGCTCATCCGGGAGGGAATAATTCATCACGGTGGCAGATTCTATTCGGTATATCACCAGATAATCAACTTTCCAGTAGGAATATTCCCGCCATACCAGTTCGGTATCATGATCGTGTAATTTTTTCCCATGTTTATCGGTGTGGCTGCAGCTGATATAATGATTAAACTGCTTTTTTCCGTACTTCCGGACAAAACGGTATTTATACAGGTAGGAATCCGTAAACACATTGACATACTGTGTCTCGGATGTTGGAATCCCCTGCGTACTGTCAAACTGTTCATTGTCTCGTTTGTCTGACTGAATTACAGCACTTGTGCTGGCTGGTGTGAGCTTCTCTACCGAGATTACATCCTCATCCTCATGAGAGTCTGGTTTCGGTTTCAGGCTGTTTTTCTTATAAAGCACGTTAATAACAGTACCGCCATTGTAGACTTCAAAAGTCTGACGTGCTGTTTTAAGCCACTTGGTATAGCTGTCAGTCAGGTTTCCATCCTTGTCTGCAAAATTGCAGCTTTTAAAGATCGGAGCACTGGTTTTTGCAACTTTGTTCCGGATGGCTCCATTTTTTTTGCTTTTCCGCTTCGACACAGATGTCTTATACAAATAATAATTTGATGTTTTTCCTTCTCCTGCGCCGACACCTGAAAGACGTGCCGGAAGGCTCTTTGAGGATGTTTTTATCTCCGAAAGACTGATGTAGTATTTCTTTTCCAGTCCAAGTCCACGATCACCACTGGCGATAGAGCCGGAACCACTGGTGCTGCTCCATTGGTAACCGGTATTCGCTTTATTCAGGTTTCTTGTGACCGGATTCTTTTCAATTTTTCCATCATCTGAGTTTGTGACAGATAAAACCAGTTTCCATTTGCCCTCATAACTTTGGTAATAATTGATGGTAACCGGTGCTTCGACCTTCTTGTACTCAACCGCAATATCATACCGTGCCCGCCAGCCTTCGTTACAGCTGGCCGGCCAGCCGATGCCATACCATGTAGATCCGTTTACCCGTCTCGTGTTACGTGTGTTCGACATCTGCTTATAGGTATAGCAGCGTTCGGTAACGTTGCGCTTTGATCCGCCTTTGCTGATCTTGTATCCCTGCAGAACGCCCTGGATATATACCTTGCCACCATTCTTCTGCAATGTTTTCAGATTTACACCGGCTTTGTCACACATGCTGTTAAAGACGTCTTTGGAGATGGTGAAGGAAGTGATAACAGTATCTCCCCTTTTTTTATCTGATTTTGAACAACCTTTTGGAAGCTTGTCAAAAAATACACAATCTTTTGCTTTTGTGCTTTCTTTACCGTTTCTTCCTGTTGGATCGCTTGTGACATACAATCCAACTGTCTTCCATCGCGTTCCAGATGATGCAGCTTGTGCACTTAACTTGAAACGTAAATTCCCGTCATCATCAACAGACGCTATTTTATCGCTTTCACTTGAAATACTTCTATTGATGGCCGCATTTGCAGATGCGCTCCCAAACGGTTCAAACAAAGTGAGAAAAACAGAACACAGTAAAAAAATAGCTAAATTTTTAAATTTTTGTTTTTTCATGATTTACCTCCATTTTTAATGGAAATATTGTAAGCATAAACCTATATATAATGTCAACCACAAAAAGAGCACCAGAAAATTTAATTTTCCGGTGCTCTATATACATATATTTTAGTAGTAATTATCAATACCATCAAAATACCATGCTAATCCATATGATGTTAAAGCTTTTCCTGTATAAGAAAGATCACATCCCTGATCATTTAAGTAAGTGATTGTTTTCTTTGATGAAAGATTTTTTACAGCTGTATAGCTTCCATAAATTACTTCATTTTGTAATTTACTTTTTACCGATGGAATTTTTCCTTTTTCTACACGGAATTTTACATATACACGAGCGTAACATATTCCAGTTTCATCTTTCCATAATGAAGACGGATCAACAATGACTTCACCACTGCTAATTACAACCTTTCTTGCTTTTGCTGCCTTTATGTATGCATTTACTGACTTCTGTTTGTTTGAATCAAGGTAAGTGTTCATCAGATCGCTTTTCCACTTGGATGTGAATGTTTTTCTATAATCAACGTTAAGTCTCAACTCTACGTTCTTTTTAATCTTCGCACAAATCATATCCTTATCTTCATCACTTAAAATTTTTGCTGTCTGTGCTGGAGTTTTATCTTTTTTACTCTTCTGTTTTGTTGCACTTGTTTCTTTTTCATAATAAGAATTTGGAAAACTTGCAAGGATATATGGGTAATCCTTATAGTTCTTTGGCAGGTTAATGATTCTTAACACCTGTCCATCGTAGGAAAGTTTGAATCTTTTTCCTTTGTTTTTCAGACGATTTATCATCTTCTTTGCTTCGTCCTTGGTGATCTTTGTCTTTGGCAGAAATTTCCGGGTGCTGGAATATGTTCCGTTACTCTTTCCTACCATAATGCCCTTGGTGAAGCATTTGTACAGGGATTCCTTATATTTGTCATCAGCCTTCTTGATATCACTGATACGGTTAAAATATTTCACATAGCCATACAGATCGTAGTTATAGGAGTTTTCCCCTCCATTAACTGCGGAATCAGCTTCATTCAGAAGATATGCTGCTATCTCGTTTGTAGTAGCGGCAGCAGTATTTTTAATGCCGGCATTCTTTAATACATCTTTCCCTGTTACTTTCTGCACCTGGCTGGCAAAATCCTTGATGCTGATCTGGTTCTTCCCGATAGTAGTTGTTTCTGTAGTCTGATTTGCAGTATCTGTCGTTGTTGCCACACCGGTATCTGCAGTCTGTGTATCAACGGCCGCCTTTACTCTCTGGGTCTGTCCTGCAGCCGCTACGGAAATTCCCATTACAAGGGCAAGTGCAATTCCGGATGCCTGACGCATGGAATATCTCAGGTGTTGTCTGTTGCTGTTTTTTAACCATTTGTTTTTCATATACATTTTCTCCACTTTATACTCTGGTTTCCTTTTGGAAACACCTGTTTTCTTTGTTCTGATACCACTATAGCTTCTTTTTTTACGAATGGCAATAAAAATAGGAGAAAAGAAATACCAGAATTTTCAAAAAAGTATAGGAACAATCACATGGTATTTGTCAAGCAGAAAAAGAAAACCATGCGGTATAAAAATTTTTTAATTTCTTTAAATTCACCATAAGAGCTGTTTGTCGAAATCCGCGCAGATATCAGGATCGATAAAAGAGCCATCCAGATGGATGACTCTTTTATCTAGTGCCTATTTAATTGATCATGCAAGTGCTACCGTTTCAGCATCTATGGCGCTTGATTTGAAAAAACTATTTTGCTTTCCACAATCAGGCTTTCATAAGAGCCAAAGCTTTTTCGTATTCCTCTCTGGAATACTGCTTAAGGATCTTTTCCTCAGACGCCCCAAGGGAAATTGCAAATTTGACTGCATTGATACGTTCCTCTGAACGACCTGCCTGAAATCCTTCCTGCCGCCCGATATTTTTTAATCTTTCAGCAACATCACACATGCTCTTCACCTGACCTTTCATTTCATCGCATATAACTTTTTCATAGTCCCGGTCCCCTGTCATAACAGATAAAAGCTTTAAGACTTCATCTACGTGCTGGATTTCTGTTGGGTCATCCGCAACATAGTCAGGGTCCCTTCTTTTGTTAACGAAAAAACGTGCAACAACCTTGAAATCACTTTTAAACATTTCAAGCTGTTCATCCGTCAGCCATGCGATTTCAAAAACCTCCATTTTGTAGTCATTGACATATGGATCAAGTTCTTTTGGGATATTCATCAATGACTTGATATTTCTCTCCTTGCACCAGTGCTTTTCACCAAAATACAATACAATGGTAACAACTGGAGCAATTGAAGCTGCATTCGCCTGCAGCTGGCTTTTGTAGCTTGCACCATCATATCCAATCAGACGGAACGGCATTTTCTTTTCTACTGCCGTCTGGTTCTCAATGCCTATGATAGCAAGCTGCACATTGTACCTTTTCCACTTTTTTGCAACATCACGCTCCTGTTCATGCAACTTAGCATCCTCTCCCTTATACTGGGAATGTACGGATATGCTCTCAAGTGCTGACGGCTCGATCAGTTCCTGACCGTGAAATAAAAGAACGTTTACGATATCGGAAAATACATCATTGTAATCTTCCAGAATCTTTTCTGACATGTCTTTTTCTCCCATGTCACTATACCTCTCTTTCCCTGCTTATGCAGTTTTTGTTATATATAAACAGGGAAATAGTGGTTATCCCTGTTACATATCAGGGATAACCCTATATCCCGCAGAAAAACAACCGCGGTAAAAATAAAAAATCATACATCCGGAAGGACGTAAAAAACAAAATAATATATTTACCTATATTATAACAAATTTTGATAAATATACAACAAATTTCAGAGGCAATGGCTTTATCATAATATCCTGGTGCATTTTCTTGCTCCATAACTATTGAATTTTATGTAAAATTATGTAAAATATATCAAAAAGTGACAGGAGGTAATAGAAGTTGTTTTGGGACGTTGATAAGATCCGGCACATCCGGGAAGAAAAACATATAACAAGAGAAAGGCTAGCAACTATGACAGGTATACCAATACAGACTTTGGCAGATTGGGAACAGCACCGACATTCTCCGGTCAGGGTTAATGATCTGCAGAATATCGCAATTGCTCTTGATTGCTATTTGGATGATTTTGTTGTTGACGGAAAACACATCTAATTTGGGTTACGAAAATCCCTGGGTCTCATCAAACCCAGGGATTTTTACCTTATTATAATTATCTAAAGAACTCGACGCCTCCATCTGTAAAGAGATAGGTAAGAGACCCATGGAACCATTTTACATTACCAGGGTCAGAGTAATCCGGATTCATAAAATACAATGCGCCTATGCTTCGATCAGCTCCATTTTTTGTAAAATTGCCTGATTCATCTGATCATAAGAATCCCAATACTCTTTTTTTATTTTAATTCCGGTATAGATAAACAATTTCTGAATCATTTGCATAATTTTATCAGCAGAAAATCCCGTTCTATTTTTTATCGTTATCTCAGTTACCGAAACAATATCATGCGCAGCTGTATTTCTTATTTTTTCTTCCGTCAGCCGCAAATTACAAATGAGTTCCTTCAACTGTGCATCCGTTGAAAAATACTCAATTAACGCTTTGATATGAATCGAATAAACATCACCGTTCTGATTGAAACTGCCAGAAAAAGCCTCATTTAACACCTTTTCAATCTCTGTCCCGCGCAATTTTTCCATATCCCACCGACGCAGCTTTGTACCATCTCTTTTCGTAATCCATTTACAGTAATTATTAATATCGATTTTGCACTGTACCTTTAACACAAGCTCAAATAAATCCACCAAAATCGGTGTAATTGCACGAATAAAATCTACATACTCACCATTTTTTAGTTTAATCTGCATTCCAAGCGCATATTCAAATAGCATTCTCTCCGAGGATGCTTTCACCGGAATACAATCAAATTCCAGTTTTTTTGCCAGTTTATCTACTTCCGAAATATCCAGCAACAACCGTTTTTCTGCCAGTTCAAGATAGCCTCTGTATTTTTGGGTATCCTGTTTGCCCATCGTATCAGCAACCGTCAATGCTGCCCTGTAATCATAGGATAGGATATGTTTTTTTATCACTTCTTCTTTTTTCAGTTTCTGCAAACTTGGACAGGCAATTTCACTGCAGCGATTGTCTGCTCCTGGTTGGTTGTCTTCATCCAGTTCCCACAACGTAAACACATCATAATCTTTATAATGATGCTCATTGATTCTTCGTTCTGGTGTTGCAACCTGTATCAATTTTGCCGGGTATTCTTCCATCGTCTGTAATACCAGAAGTCCGCTTTTCATTGCGGGTGTTCCAGACGATACATTCAAAAGTAATTCATCGGTTTCATCCATCGTCCCATAGATTCCATGAATAATTTTTTGAAAATCTTCATAATAAAAATCAAACTCATGAACATTTGTCAATTCTCTCCGTTCAATAATTTCACACTCCATTTTACGGTTTTGCAGTTCACAAAGTTTGTTTAAACAATAACGATACCGATCATCTTTCTCTTGATTTACCAGCATTTCTTTTGACATATACATAATCACTTTATCCGGCTGATAATGTCTGCAAATATGCAAAATCGCACCGTCAAAGCAGTTAGTTGCAGATATTGGATCAGTTCCTCCAACCGGAGTAAATAAAATTTTCTGATGCATTACATTTCTCCTTAAATTTAACCTGTCGTGACTTCTATTATATAATAATTACTTCTTCATCTGCAATTGCAGGACTTACCCCAAACAAATTCACTTCTCCGCTTCCGCGAATTTTATAGACACGCACACTGTCCAGTTCTTTATCAATCATTCTTGGAATTTCATCTATTAACTTACGGTACAGACTCTCAGTAATCATTGCCTCAAATGCTGATTTCTGTACCCTGAATCCATATCCATTCAGTTTTTTTGCAAAGGCAAACCTCTTTTTATTATCTACAATATCATAAATGATAAGAACATACAATTTTTTAACGCTCTGCGTTTCCTCTGTATTCCAAAAATAATTTTCCATCGGCCACTCCTATCGGATCATCACAGGCATATACTGTTGCACATCCCTGCTCTCAATTGCATGAATAAACTGGTTTATCTGCAAATCCATCGCTTTTCTAAAACTCACACTATAATCAACATATGACAAATACCTGTTTTCCGTCCGAAATTTGTTTTCCAGTTTTTGCACATATTTTTTAAATCCCTCTTTTTCCAGAAAAACTCCCGGCTCCTCTGTTCCCGAATAAAAATCCTCCCGCACGAGTTCATGTCCGTTGAGCATACTCAGTGCTACAGAATCAATCAGTACTGCCCTCCATTCTTCCATTAAGTCACTCGCAAGTGTCGGATGTTTTTCCCTGTCACTGTGCATGATTCCAAAATATGGATTCAGCCCCTTTCCTTCAATTTTCCCATATAGTTCATTTAGTATAATCGAATATCCAAGACTGATCAAAGAATTAAATGGATCGCGCGGCGGTCTTCTGTTTCTTCCGGTAAAAGCAAATGCCGGATCTATTATTTTTCCCAGTTCCCTAAAATAAATTTTGGCGGCGGTTCCTTCAAATCCCATCACTTGTTCAATGCTCTGTGCCATATCGAGTTTCTGGTACATATTCTGCATTTCAATCACTGCACGCTGAATATCCACTTCCTGATTTCTCGCATATCTTCGCAAAATCACGATTTGATTGCGAATTTTTGCATTGATAATACGTTTGGAAAAATCCAGCTTAAATTGCTCATCCTCCGTCACTGCTGCCTGCAAACGTTGCCTTTGAACATTAACATGATTGGTAGAAATCAGTCTTCCAAAATAAGCACCCTTCGTAGAATAAAACAAAATATTTACGCCACGTTTCAGACATTCCGTTATACATTGTGTAGTAATTTGTATTTTTCCAAATATCTCAATTACTTCCAAGGTCTCTGCCGGTATGCTTTTTACCATTCCATCTTTGTACTTTACCTGAAAGCGATTTTCGGTAATTCCGATTGTTGCCCCTTGTTCACATACATATAAATAGCTCATTTTTCACACCCCTTCCCCTTTTTAAATTTATACCTGTCCCCTTTTTCGGGGTTTCTATTTTTCAATTTCTTGTCGTTGCTCCTGCTTTCAATCTCGAGTTATCATTTCCGTCCCCTTCCCGGGGATCTTATTTCTCAATCTGAAGAAAGGAGTTTTATATGGGAAAAGGATGTACAGTTTCCGTCCCCTTCCCGGGGATCTTATTTCTCAATTGGCTACGATCCAACGCAACCTGAAGATCAACAGTGGGTTTCCGTCCCCTTCCCGGGGATCTTATTTCTCAATTGCAAGCGGTAATATTTGTTATGTGACATTGCCACAGAGTTTCCGTCCCCTTTCCGGGGATCTTATTTCTCAATGATATTGTAATATCACAATGGAATAAACTTGATACAGTTTCCGTCCCCTTTCCGGGGATCTTATTTCTCAATTTTGAAAACGTTTTATTTACCAGTTATTCTGATGCCGTGTTTCCGTCCCCTTTCCGGGGATCTTATTTCTCAATTAAAGTACAATAAATTAGTAACTCAAAGAAGTCTGGTTTCCGTCCCCTTTCCGGGGATCTTATTTCTCAATGATTCCAAGTGGGTATTTGACGAATCTACAACGGTTTGGTTTCCGTCCACTTCCCGGGGATCTTATTTCTCAATTTTTTTAATCCTCAGCTTTCTTTGTTCAGCCCACACGGCGTTTCCGTCCCCTTCCCGGGGATCTTATTTCTCAATCCGTCTTAGATGCGGAAAGAAAGAAGGTTTTTATGTTAAAGAGTTTCCGTCCCCTTCCCGGGGATCTTATTTCTCAATAAAGCAGCAAATTGCCAGACGATAGTTACATCGTGTTTCCGTCCCCTTCCCGGGGATCTTATTTCTCAATGTTAAACAAGATTTATGAAATTATGTGCTTGCCTAAAGTTTCCGTCCCCTTCCCGGGGATCTTATTTCTCAATGAAAGAAGGTTTTTATGATGAATGTAGAGGATTTGAGTTTCCGTCCCCTTCCCGGGGATCTTATTTCTCAATTTATGTGAGATTTATGAGAGCAACAGAAAAGTTAATGTTTCCGTCCCCTTCCCGGGGATCTTATTTCTCAATAAATTTTTTAAAAATTCTATGTAATACCTTTAATTAGTTTCCGTCCCCTTCCCGGGGATCTTATTTCTCAATTCAAACCGGAAACTACAGAAGAGAAAAGCAAAAGTTTCCGTCCCCTTCCCGGGGATCTTATTTCTCAATGATTTCTGATTTGGCAAATGCTACTCTCACACCACTTATGGTTTCCGTCCCCTTCCCGGGGATCTTATTTCTCAATTTATTAGAACAAGCTGCAACAGATACAGCAAAAATGGTTTCCGTCCCCTTCCCGGGGATCTTATTTCTCAATGAATGAAAATAGCTTTTATACAAAAATCGCAAGTGAAGTTTCCGTCCCCTTCCCGGGGATCTTATTTCTCAATTACATACCCGATATTTTTTGCTAATAGTTGGG
>OHWI01000420.1_pt1 | contig 13359 bp, 10 predicted proteins | sample 1579721 | NCBI WGS metagenome assembly OHWI01 (sample SAMEA3882529, study PRJEB24775) | human gut metagenome | biome: human-associated habitat; feature: intestine environment; material: feces | place: Netherlands | collected 2009/2010
AGCATGTTGTCGGGACGTAGCGTGCCGCGTTCCGTACTCGCCTCCGTCGCCGCCGAATTGGTGACGATCCACGGCCAGGCCGACCAGTTACGTATCGCGACCGTTTCGCGGCAGCGTGAATTCCTGGACCGCTACGCGGGGGATGAAGTGGCGTTGGCCGCCTACGGCAAGACGTGGAACGCGCTGCGCGCAATGGACGAGCGTTTGGAAAGGCTCAGCAGCCAGGAATCGTCCATGCGCCAGCAGGCGGATTACCTGCGTGAGTCAATCGAACGCATCAACCGGGTCGACCCGCAGCCGGGGGAGATGGACGAATTGCGCGCACGGCGGGACCGCATCGAAAACGCCGCCGAAATCGCCGAAGGCGTGACCCGCGCATTGGGTGCGTTGGACGCTTCGCAAGTGGCGGATGACGTTGAATCGGCCAGCGCCGCCGATTTGATCGACCGTGCCTCGCAGGCATTGCGCGCCATTCACGTGGAAGGCGTGTTCTCCGAACTCGCCGACCGGCTCGACTCCATCAGCACCGATTTGTCCGACGTGGTGTTCAGCCTGTCCGGCGAAGTGGACAATGAGGCGAGCGTGGAGGATCTGGATGCCATCAACGGGCGCATCCACGAGTTGGACGAGCTGACCCGCCGGTGGGGGCCGGAATTGTCCGACGTGATCACGTGGAGGGACAAGGCCGTATACGATTTGGAGGATTTGGACGCCTCGCCGGAAAAGGTCGAACAGCTGGAAGCCGAACGTGCCCAACTGCTTGAGGCTGCGAAAAAAGCCGCGCAGGCTGTGAGCAAACGGCGTAGAGCCGCGGCGAAGGAACTCGCTTCCAAAGTCACCGCGGAACTTGATTCGCTGGCCATGGGCACTTCGAAACTGGAGATCCGCGTGGCGGAACGCGAACAGTTGGACGCCACCGGAGCGGACGACATCGAATTCCTCTTCACCCCGTTTCCCGGCTCCCCGCAGCTGCCGATGGGCAAAAGCGCGTCCGGCGGCGAATTGAGCCGTCTGATGCTCGCGCTTGAACTGGTCGCCGCCGAAAAGCATGTCGTGGCCGGAGGAACCGTGCCGCCGATGACGTTCATCTTCGATGAGGTCGACGCCGGCGTGGGTGGCAAGGCCGCTGTGGAGCTGGGTGCCCGCTTGGCCAAACTCGCCCAATCCGCGCAGGTTCTGGTCGTCACGCACCTGCCGCAGGTCGCCTCCTGGGCGGACGAACAGTATGTGGTTGCCAAAGGCGAAACCAAGGATGGTTCCATCGCCACCACCATCAGCCAGGTGCGCGGGGATGAGCGCGTGCACGAAATCGCCCGCATGCTGTCCGGCAGCGAAAGCGAAACATCTCTGGAACATGCCGAGGAACTGCTCAAATCGTCGGTGCTTGACTGACGGCGGATTCAATCGTAAAAAGTAATCGCAAATCGCAAAAGCGGTAATTGCAAAACAAAGGAGCCGATATGACACAGGAAACCAAGGCGAACCAAGGCAAAGGCGCCATCTTCGACCTTGACGGCACGCTACTCGACTCCATGGGCGTGTGGGATCAGGTGGACGTCGACTTCCTTGCCAAACGCGGCATCGAGGTGCCGGACGACTACATGCAGAAGGTCGCGGCCATGCAATTCCGCCAGATCGCCGAATACACAATCGCACGATTCGGCCTGTCGGACACTCCCGAAGCGTTGATGGAGGAGTGGGACCATATGGCACGTGTCATGTACGCCACGGTGGTTGAAGCCAAACCGTATGCGCGCGAATATCTGGAATCGTTGAAGGCGAGCGGCGCGAAACTGGCCGTGGCCACGTCATTGCCGCCGATGCTGCGCGAACCGGCCATGAAGCACGTCGGCATTTTCGACTATTTCGATGACGTGGTCAGCGTCGACGATGCTGGCGACGTCGGCAAAACTGAGCCGGACGTATATCTGCTGGCCGCGTCGCGTCTCGGCATCAAACCAAGCGACTGCACCGTATTCGAGGATCTGCTGGTCGGCATGCGCTCGGCCAAGTCGGTCGGCATGCATGTGTGGGCCATGCACGACGATTCCTCCGACGCCGACTGGCCTGAGATCTGCGATCTGGCCGACGGCGTCATGTTCGACTTCCACGACGCGCCCGTCATACTGTAACGGTTTGCATCATCGCCTGATGTTTCCGGGCCATTGCGTGATTCGACCGCTTCACGCTTTCATGACGCCGATCAGGTCCATATCTTGTTGAGCCTCATGAAGACGCGGCTCATGATTGTTCCCTATACGCCTTCTCGAACATGCCAAGCAGATCAAGCAGGCTGATGTCGGCGGCCTTGGCGGCGGTTACCGTCTGCCGGAACACGTCCATGATGCGTTCGCGCGCACGTTCCTTCATAAGCTCGTTGCCGTGGGCCAGCACGAACGTGCCTTTGCCCTGCACATTCTCGACAAGCCCCTCATCCGCCAGCTCGCTGTACGCTCTGGCGATGGTGAGCGCGCTGATGTGCAGTTCCTTGGCAAGCTTCCTGAGGGAGGGGAGCGCCTCGCCGGGTTGCAGTTCGCCCGACATGATCGCCGCTCGGATTTGATCTTCGATCTGTTCGTAAATCGGTTTGCCGGACGCGGATGAGATGTTCAGCTTCACTGTATCCCTTTCTGCGAGTGATATATATCCTGACCGAACAGTGTACGCAAACTGTTCAACAGCTATATATAACAGTAACACAGATTTGGCCATGCTGTTATAGTATGTTCTATAACAGCATGGCCGTAATTGAAAACCTTGGTATTCCGCCATTCTGAACAGTTGGTGCCTACCGGCTGCGGTGCCTGTCCGTTACTTGTGCGACGGATGGATGAGACGGTGGAAGGACAGGTAGATCAGCCAAGACACCGGCAGCGCCAGCATGAACAGGGGATAGAACCATGCGATCGGCAGGTGCCCATAGAGAACTCCAGCCAGCACCGGCCCCAACGCCATACCCAAGTCGATGCCCATATAGTACGTGCCGTTGGCCAAGCCACTGCGCTCCCGGCCGGCGATCACCACCGCCTGCGCCTGCGTGACGGAACTCATCAGTCCATAACTGGCCGCCATGGCGATGCCCGCGCCAAGCAGATACCAATCGTTCGTCATGAACGTGAGAAAGGCAAGCGACGCCAACATCGCAAACGAACAGACGACAAGCCAGAAACGGAAACCCTTCGAATCGAACAGGTCGCGCAACGTGAGCCGCAGTACCAGCAGCGCGGCCGCATAGAACACGAAGAACAAGTCGGACGAGATACGCAGATGTCGTGCGGAAATGTAATCCACCAGGAACGACTGGTTCGCGAAATAAGGGATGGCGAACATCATGAACACCGCGGCCAATGGAATGGCCCGTGGCTCCACCAAATTGCGAAGACGCAGACGATGCCGTAACGACTGCTCGGCGGCAACGGTTTTACGAGCCGGCCTGCCACCGTTTTTCACCAGCAGAACCGTCACGAACGCGCACACGTTAAGCGTCAGCGATGCGATGAACGTCCACTGGTAGCCGACGGCCGCCTGCAGACGGATGCCGAGTGCCGGGCCGACCGCAATCGCCAACGCGTTGACGATGCCGTACAATCCCATGCCCGCGCCCATATGCCGGATCGGAAGCAGCAGCGACACCCACGTCGCCAGACAAACCGTGCCGCATGCGAAGCCAAGCCCGTTGACCATGCGCGCCGCGACCAGCATGCCCGTCGAATCGGCAAGACAATACATGACGCCCGCCACGATGTACAGCACCGTTCCCGCAGCCACCAGCAACCTCTTGCTGACCAAATCCGACAGATTGCCCGCGATGGGACGGCAGAACAGAGACACGAAACTCATCGCGCCGGCGATCACGCCCATCAGCGCGCCCGTCGCTCCCATCGACTCGCCATAGCCGGCGATGACCGGCGTGATCACCATGTTGCTGGTCATGAAGAAGAACGTCGCCAGCATCACCAGCGCCACGTCACGGGTGATGAGCCGGTCCTTCCTCGGTTCCGCGGGTTCATCCGGCCGATTTGCCGTTACGCCCGACTGCGATGCTGAAGCTACGCTCATGATTCTCCTGCCTTTCGGGAACGCACTGTACCAGCGTCAATGAAAAACGGCCGCCCGCGTATCGCGGACAGCCGATTCTTCTATGTATCGTTGCCGTTTTGCCTGTCGAAACCTTACAGCGCCTTCGCGGCCTGCTCGACGAATCCTTCCATGCCGTCGATTTCGACGACGTTATCGAAACGCACGTCGGCGGTCTCAAGACCGCGCAGCGCGGCCGGAGCGGTGGTGCCGGTGGCCTTGGCAAGCACGTCCATGCATTCGAAATCGGTGCCGGACGCGTCAAGACCCAGAGATTCGTTGACTACGCGCGGGAACTTGTACGGGCTGGCGGTGGACAGCAGCACGCGCGGCGTGAGCGGATCGCGCGGCATCTGCTGCATGACGTAGTAGCCGCATGCGGTGTGCGGGTCGATCACGTAATGGTTCTTGTTCCAGCAGTCCGCGATCATCTCGCGCACCTGGTTCTCATCGGCCCAACCGGTGCCGAAGATGGAACGAATCTTCTTCATCATCGGCTCGGGAACCTCGTAGGCGCCCCACTGGCTCAGATCGTTCATCAGCATGGAGATCAGGCGTGTGTCCTTGTCGGACATGTAATACAGCATGCGCTCCAGGTTCGATGAGATGAGGATATCCATCGACGGGGAAATGGTCTGGAAGAACGGACGCTGACGGTTGTACGTGCCGGAAGTCAGGAAGTCGAACAACACGTTGTTCTTGTCGGACGCCACCACAAGATGCTTGACCGGCAGGCCCAGCAGCTTCGCGTAATAGCCGGCGAGGATGTCGCCGAAATTACCCGTCGGCACAACGAACTCGACCTCGTCGCCCACATTGATGACCTGGCGTTCCAGCAGCTGCGCGTACGCGGAGAAGTAATAGACGACCTGCGGCACCAGACGGCCCACATTGATGGAATTCGCGGAGGAAAGCACCACATGCGAATCATCGGCGAGACGTTCGGCAAGCTCCTTGTCGCCGAAGATGCGCTTGACGGCGGACTGCGCGTCATCGAAATTGCCCTTGACCGCGCACACGTTCACATTGGAGCCGGACTGCGTGGTCATCTGCAGCTCCTGCACCTGGCTGACCTTGCCTTCCGGATAGAACACGGTGATGCCGGTGCCCGCGGCGTCCGCGAAACCAGCCAACGCGGCCTTGCCGGTGTCGCCGGACGTGGCGGTGACGATCATGATCTTCTCATCCGCGTCGCCATCCGCCGGAGTGGTGCGCGCCATGAAACGCGGCAGAATCTGCAGCGCCACATCTTTGAACGCGGAAGTCGGACCGTTGAACAGTTCCATCACATAGTCATCGCCGAGCGGCTTGACCGGAGTGATCTTCTCGTCGGACCACTGCGGGCCGTACGCCTCGTCGATGCACTCCTTGAGCTCGGCCTCGGTGTAGTCCGGCAGCAGCACGGACAGCACATCGAACGCGATCTGCTGGTAGGACTTGCCGGCCAAGGAAGCGATATCCACATGGGTCTCACCCAAGGAGTCGGTCACGAACAGGCCGCCATCATCGGCGATGCCCTTGCGGATGGCCTGCTTGGAGGTAAGCGAATCGGTGGTGCTGCGTGTGCTGTGGAACGTGGTCACTTGATTTCCTTAGCAATAGAACGGACAGATTACGTCAAACGTGCTTCTCAGTGTACCGGCACAGGTGGGAAGAACGTCGCCTCGCGTCCGTGGAATGGGACGCCGACCCCATACGATTGCCGACGGAAGGTCCTGCTTTTCCACGTGGCACCGCGATCGTGCCGTCCATGTCTTCACGCGCAGGCGGTGCCATATTTCCCACATGTTTCGAAACCCTGTTTTCCTCCGATCGTTTTCACACGTACACTGCTCTGTAACCCGCGGTACAGCGGATGATCATTCCGAAGTCAAGGAGGGCTTCATGACTGCATCACCTCTTGCGCAAACACCGAACGACATGTTCAACGCGCCCATCGCCGAAGCGGATCCGGAAATCGCCGAAATCCTCGACGCCGAACTATCCAGGCAGCAAAACGGACTCGAAATGATCGCATCCGAGAATTTCGTGCCACGCGCCGTCCTACAGGCACAAGGCTCCGTACTGACCAACAAATACGCCGAAGGCTATCCGGGACGCCGCTACTACGGCGGCTGCGAGCAGGTGGACAAAATCGAAACCATCGCCCGCGAACGCGCCAAAAGCCTATTCGGCGCCGAATACGCCAACGTACAGCCGCACTCCGGCGCACAGGCCAACGCAGCCGTCTACCAGGCGCTCGTCAAACCCGGCGACACGGTCCTCGGCCTCGCCCTCGACCACGGCGGCCACCTCACCCATGGCATGAAAATCAACTTCTCCGGCCGCTTCTACCACGCCGAAGCCTACGGCGTGAATCCCGAAACCTTCCGCATCGACCCGGAAATCATCCGCCAGCGTGCGCTCGAAACCCATCCCGCCATGATCATCGGCGGATGGAGCGCCTACCCGCGCATCGAAGACTTCAAAGCCATGAAGGAGATCGCCGACGAGGTCGGCGCCAAATTCTGGGTGGACATGGCCCACTTCGCCGGCCTCATAGCCGCCGGACTGCATCCAAGCCCCGTCCCATACGCCGACGTCGTATCCTCCACCGCACACAAAACCCTCGGCGGCCCACGCTCCGGCTTCATCCTCGCCAAGCAGGAATACGCCAAGAAACTCAACTCCGCCGTATTCCCCGGCCAGCAAGGCGGCCCGCTCATGCACGTCATCGCCGGCAAGGCCGTCGCCTTCAAAGTCGCCGCCACCCCGGAATTCAAAGACCGCATGCAACGCACCCTCGACGGCGCCAAGATCCTTGCCGAACGCCTCATGGCCGACGACGTCAAAAACAACGGCATCAGCGTCCTGACCGGCGGCACCGACGTGCACCTGGTCATGGTCGACCTACGCAACAGCGAAATGGACGGCAAACAAGGCGAAGACCTGCTCGCACAATGCGGCATCACCATCAACCGCAACACCGTCCCGTTCGACCCACGCCCCGCATCCGTGGCCTCCGGCCTGCGCATCGGCACCAGCGCACTCGCCACCCGCGGGTTCGGACCCAAGGAATACGAGGAAGTCGCCGACATCATCGGCACCGCTCTCGCCGCAGGACAGGACGCCGACGTCGACGCGCTCAAGGCGCGCGTCGACAAGCTTGCCGAAGACTTCCCGCTTTACCCACTGATCACCAGCCTCGACTGACGAAATCGCGTCCCGCCGCGCAACCAACGACCCGAAAATGGCCGTCATTGCCCAGCGAGGCGTGATTTCGCGCTATTCTAAGAGACTATGACGAATCCACAGAACCAAGGCACCGCCATGAACGCCGACGTGTTCGAAGCAGTATGCGCCATGGGCGACGCAGCCCGCACCGCGCAATCGCAACTTGCCCAGGCAAACACCGAAGCCAAAAACCAACTGCTCAACGCCATCGCCGACGCACTCGACCAGCATGCGGACGACATCGCCGCAGCCAACACGCTCGACATGAACCAAGCCGAACAAGGCGTACGCCACGTGGCATCCCTACCAGACCCCATCGGCGAAATCGTACGCGGATACCATCTGGAAAACGGCCTACGACTGCAGCAGGTACGCGTCCCCATCGGCGTGCTCGGCATGATCTACGAAGCGCGCCCCAACGTCACCGTCGACGTTGCCTCCCTATGCATCAAATCCGGCAACGCCGTCCTGCTGCGCGGCGGACACGCGGCCGAACACACCAACGCGGCAACACTCGCCGTCATCGCCGACGTACTCACCAAACACGGATACGACCACAACATGATCGCCACCGTAGACCAATACGGACGCGACGGCGCCACCGCCATGATGGAAGCACGCGGCCACATCGACGTGCTCATCCCACGCGGGGGAGCAGGACTCATCCAAGCCGTGGTACGCAACTCCAAAGTCCCCGTCATCGAAACCGGAGCCGGCAACGTGCACATCTACGTCGACCGCACCGGCAACCCCGACAAAGCCATCCCCATCCTCATCAACGCCAAAACCCAACGCGTCGGCGTATGCAACGCCACCGAAAAACTCCTCGTCCACAAAGACATCGCCGAAAGCTTCCTGCCGAAAGCCGCGGCAGCGCTCGCCGCAGCGGGAGTCGAAATGCATGCCGACGAACGCGCGTATGTCATCATCGAACATGCCGGAATCGCAAATGCGCAACTCGTGCATGCCGCCGACGAGGATTGGGACACCGAATATCTGGCACTCAAAATCGGCATCAAGGTGGTCGACTCGCTTGACGAGGCCATCGCGCATATCAACCGCCACTCCACCGGGCACACCGAATCCATCATCGCCGAAGACTATTCGGCCATCGAGGAATTCACCGCCCGCATCGACTCGGCGGTGGTGATGGTCAACGCCTCCACACGTTTCACCGATGGCGGCGTGTTCGGATTCGGCGCGGAACTTGGCATCTCCACACAGAAGATGCATGCGCGCGGTCCGATGGGGCTGCGCGAGATGACCACGACCAAATGGATTGGCTACGGAACAGGACAGGTGAGAGAATGAGCGACGAAGTCATGCAGGACAATATGCAGCACACCATGCAGGACAACAAGAACCCATGGAACGCGGACTTGACCGACCCAATGCTCAGATTGCGATTGGCATCCGAACGATTGAGCATCGTGCGGTATGTGTTCCTTGTGCAGGTCGAAGACGGTATCGCGTCAGCGGATGAACGCGCCTCGCTCGAATACGCCGACGCGGTGCTGATCGGCTGGCCCGAAACCGACGCTTCGGACGTCATCACTCCCGATGCCGCCCGGCTTGACGATATCGACGAGCAGATGCGGGTCATGGAACAGCACATCGCCAAGTTCAGCGCGATGGAACGAGACCATGACATCGTCGGCATGACCGACACGCTGATTCGTGTCACCGAGCGCGTTGCCGGAATCCGCAGTATATACCAGCCGGATTTCCCGCTGCCGACATTCGCCGAGATTCGACGTGTGGTGCAGGACGAGTGGGATGAGGATATGGACAAGATCGATCCCGACAACGCCTCACCGACCGCGGACAGCATCGAGCAGGAAACCGCCGACGCGGATAAAGAGCAGCAGGCCGAGAAACAGGCCGAACAGCAGGCCGATGGCGCGCAAAAGAGCGGAGCGTCCGCATGACCGGACCAAAACGCATGCGGCCGGAATCTGCGGAGGCCGATCCCGAACTGACCGTCAGCTACGTGGTCGAGCCGGAACGACGCATGTCGGAACTATCCGTAGACCGGCCGCAATCAGCCGTGACCACCGGACGCAGGTCCGCACGAGGCAACTGGCACAACCGGTTGCGCATCGGCATCATGGGCGGCACTTTCGATCCGATCCATAACGGCCATTTGGTCGCAGCCTCCGAAGTGTCCTGGGTGTACGACCTCGACGAGGTGATCTTCGTGCCGACCGGACGGCCGGTGTTCAAGTTGGACAAGAAGGTCACCAATGCGGAGGACCGGTACCTTATGACGGTCATCGCCACCGCGTCGAACCCGAAATTCACCGTGTCGCGCGTGGACATCGACCGTCCCGGCGTCACCTACACCATCGACACCCTGCGTGACATCCGCGCCCAGTATCCCGATGCGGAACTGTTCTTCATCACCGGTGCCGACGCCGTGGCGGAGATCATGCAATGGAAGGACGCCAACAAGATGTGGGAGCTGGCGCATTTCGTGGCCGTGACACGTCCCGGTTATTCCTCGCCGGACGGCGTGAAATTACCTGAAGGCAAGGTGGATACGCTGGAGATTCCCGCATTGGCGATTTCCTCCACGGATGTGCGTCGCCGCGCCGAACATGGCGAACCCGTCTGGTATCTCGTACCCGACGGCGTGGTGCAATACATCGGCAAACACGGCCTATACCGATAGAAGATGGATGGGGCCGTCCGCATGCCCCCCCGAACACACGGGGTCGGTGAGGTCTGCGCGGCCGGTTAGTATGGGTCACATCCACTTCGCTAGAACAGACGTTTGGAGACACGGTGAGCGCAATCCTTGAAGGAAAGCCGGATAAGAACCTTATCCTTGTCACAGGCAGAGCACACCCGAAGCTGGCGGCGGAAGTCGCCGAACAGCTCGGCATTGATGTTCTGGAAACCACAGCATACGATTTTGCGAACGGCGAAATGTACGTGCGCTACACCGAATCCGTGCGAGGCGCGGACGTGTTCGTACTGCAGAGCCATTCCAATCCGGTCAACCAGGCCATCATGGAACAGCTCATCATGATCGATGCGTTGAAGCGTGCTTCCGCGCGTTCCATCACCGCGGTCTGCCCGCTGCTGGGCTATTCCCGTCAGGATAAGAAGCACCGCGGCCGCGAGCCCATCTCCTGCCGTCTGGTGTTTGACCTGCTCAAGACCGCAGGCGCCGACCGCATCATGAGCGTCGATCTGCATGCGGCGCAGTCGCAAGGCTTCTTTGACGGCCCGGTCGATCATCTCATCGCCATGCCGGTGCTGGTCGATTACATCCGTGACCGTTTCTCCAACCAACTTGACAACGTCGCCGTCGTCTCCCCGGACGCCGGTCGTATCCGTGTTGCCGAACAGTGGGCGCAGCGCCTCGGCGGCGGTCCGCTCGCCTTCGTGCACAAGACCCGCGACATCACCCGCCCGAACCAGGCGGTCGCCAACCGTGTGGTCGGCGACGTCGCAGGCAAGGACTGCGTGCTTGTCGACGACCTGATTGACACCGCGGGCACCATCGCCGGCGCATGCAACGTGCTTAAGGATGCCGGAGCCAAGTCGGTGACCGTCGTCGCCACGCATGGCGTGCTGTCCGGCCCGGCCGTGGACCGACTGAAGAACTGCGGGGCACGCGAGGTCGTGCTCACCGATACCGTGCCGATTCCGGAAGAAAAGCGTTGGGATGGGTTGACTGTCCTGTCGATTGCGCCGCTATTGGCCAGCGCCATTCGCGCCGTGTTCGAGGACGGTTCCGTCGCGGAGCTGTTCGACACGTATCCGGAGCATCACGGGCAGGGATTCCTGTTCGCCTGATTGTATTGATTTTCGACGGTGACATTTTGATTATTGGCGATTAGAATGCCGCCGTCGCTTTTTAAGGGTCCTGATTTATTCGGGGCCCTTATTCTTTTGCTTGGCGTTTTATATCGTTTTTTGTATCGGACGTTCGATGGAATGCCCCCGACACGGGTTGTTTTTTTATGTTGATAAGTTTGTTGTGTTTTGCAGCAAAGTCGAAAGTGTTCGTAAACCAACGTTTTGCTGAAGAATCGCTTCGTGTAATGCTTTTCTTGCTTCTGTGGGCGAGATGTATTCGCATTGTTTTGCAAACGATTTCAGTGAAAAAGAAAGGTGATTATGGACTGGAATATAAGGGATTTGCATTTGTTTAGTATTCCTTTGCTGTAAAAAAGATGTATTTTCAGGAACTGTTTGCAGATTTGTGGCGCTTGAGGTATATTGTCATCATCCGAATGACGCAAGGAGGCGCTTCAAGGTTTCCGGCCAAATTCGGCTTGAAGGAAGTAATCAAGGAGAAGAATTCAATGATGAATCGTATTATCAAAACAGCAGTGTGTATGACCGCGGTCGCGGCGATGTCCGTTGGCACTTTGGCCGCATGTGGTAGCTCGGATTCGGGCTCTGACGCCAAAGGTAAGGTTTATTATCTGAACTACAAGCCGGAGATTAATGACGCTTGGAAGGCTCTAGCGAAGAAGTACACGGAGAAGACGGGTGTGGAGGTCAAGGTCGAGACCGCTGCGTCAGGCACGTACCAGCAGACGCTGAAGTCCGAGTTCGCCAAGTCCGAGGCCCCGACTTTGTTCCAGCTCAGCGGTGTGGCTGAGTACCAGACGTGGAAGGCTTACACTTCCGACATGTCTGACACTGAGCCGTATAAGCAGCTCAAGGATAAATCCATGGTTCTGAAGGACGGCGATAGCGTCGGAGGTGTCCCGTATGTAGTGGAGGCATATGGCCTGATCTACAACAAGGATCTGCTGGCCAAGTACATCGCTACCGATGGTGCCAAGATCAAGAGCGCTGACGACATCGACAACTTCGACACCTTGAAGGCCGTGGCTGATGACATCCAGGCTAAGAAGGACCAGCTTGGTGTCAAGGGCGCGTTCACTTCGGCCGGTTTCGATTCCAGCTCCGACTGGCGTTTCAAGAGCCTCTTGGCCAACAATCCGTTGTATTTCGAGTTCCGTGACGATAACGTCACCGAGCAGCCGGAATCCATCAAGGGCACATATCTGCCGCAGTTCAAGCAGATCTTCGACCTGTATCTGGAAGATTCCACCTGCCCGAAGTCCCAAGTCAGCTCCAAGACCGGTGACGACGCGAATTCCGAGTTCGCGCTCGGTGAGGCTGTATTCTACGAGAACGGCACTTGGGCATGGCCTGATTTGCAGAAGGCTGGAGTGAAGGCCGAATCCGTGGGCATGATGCCGATTTACATGGGTGTTGAGGGCGAGGAGAATCAGGGTCTTGACGTGAACTCCGAGGCATATTGGTGCATAAACTCCAAGGCATCCGACGCGGACAAGAAGGCCACCAAGGACTTTCTGAAGTGGGTCATCACCGACCAGGCCGGCATTGATGCCATCTCAAGTGATATGGGGTTGACTACGCCGTTCAAGTCGTTTGAAGACGTCAAGTCAGACAATCCGCTGGTCCAGGCCGAGGTTGCCTATCAGGATTCCGGCAAGGAGGCGGTTTCTACCAGGCCGAACGGTATGTTCCCGTCAGATGAGTGGAAGAACCAGCTCGGTTCCGCGTTGCTTGAGTACGCTCAGGGCACTGGCGATTGGAATGCCGTCAAGAAGGCTTTCGTGGATAATTGGAAGACCGAATACGACGCAACTCACTGATAATCTCGCCATGAAAGAGATGGTGTGACGCTCTTCTGGTGAACAATGGGTCGGAACCAGGGTTTTTCTTCCCCTGGTTCCGACCTTTTCATTATTGCTGAGCTTGTGAGCAGATGGCAATTAGAAGACACGCCGTGGGGAGGGTTGCATTGGTGTTTTTCGGGCTGGTTTTTGGTTGTTTTGGTTTCTTCTGTGTTTTATGGCGATGGAATGGCTTGCGATCGGCGGTTTTCGACACGCCGGTGGATGTGTTGCGTGGCAATGGTTTTGGTGGTGTCTGGGGAATGTCGATTTGCGCAAGTGGACGGGTTTGTGTAAGTTAATCCCTTGCTGCCGCTCAGCGAGTGGTCCGGATGGTTCCGGTCCGCGAGGTGGGTGAGTGGTGGTGGTTTGAGAACTCAAGAGCGTATTTGTACTACTT
>OHWI01000421.1_pt1 | contig 13323 bp, 16 predicted proteins | sample 1579721 | NCBI WGS metagenome assembly OHWI01 (sample SAMEA3882529, study PRJEB24775) | human gut metagenome | biome: human-associated habitat; feature: intestine environment; material: feces | place: Netherlands | collected 2009/2010
ATTATAGATGCAGCACAACTGACATTGAAAGAACTGGCATAGGAATCTTCAGCCATAGGAATCGTACATAAAACATCACAATATTCCTTAAATGCCTTATTTAATCCCATGGTTTCATTTCCCATCATTAACATAACCGGGGTTTTCAAGTCCTCATGATAGATAGGCTTTTCGTGGTGGGCTGTTGTGCCTATGATCTTAAAGCCAGGGTATTTTATTCTAAGGCTTTCAACGAATTTATATAAATCCTCATTGTGAATGATTCGAATCACCGGAAGATTGAAAAAAGAACCCATCGCCGAAACAATTACATCAGGCTCATACAAATCAACCGCATGTCCAGTAATTATCAACATATCTACTCCCAACGCATCACATGAACGTATCATCGTACCTAAATTTCCTTTATTAGAGGGCCTGTCAAATAACACAATAAATGGATTGGAAGATAACGCAACATTTTCTAACCTGTCTTCCCTCATTTCAATAATAGCCAATAATTCAGAAGTTTCTTCTTTTCCACTTAATTCCTTTAGCAACTGTGCCGTAAGAGTATAATTGACTTCTGTTTTTACTGTTTCTATCATATGTTTTGCCCAGCCTGACAGATTATTCTTGTCATAAATAAAAGAAATAATCTTCCAGTTATTTTTAACCGCTTCATTTAAACTTCTTACGCCTTCAACAATAAATTGATTATATTTATATCTTTTATTTCGATTATGCTTCAATACTTCAAATCTCTGGTAATCATTATTTTTATTTAATATAGAAACAACTTTCATTTCAATACCTGCCTCATCATACTTTGGTTTTCGAATTTTTCACCCATTGTAAGCCCATTTTTGAAAAAATAAGGGAAAATGATTTCCCGGTTTTTCTGTGGCAGGGATAACAGGACGGCGGCAAGTTTTCCATTGGTGAGGATAACTGCCTGACCGCATATCGTTATAGGGTGTTCTTCATGGGGTGCTTCAAAATATTCGTCTGTTGTGCCTAAAGGGTAAAACTTTTCTTCTGTGAGGTATTCAAGGGATATTTCTTTTTGCCGCCGTCTGCTCCTGTCACGCCATGCGTTGATTGCTGCATAGTGTATGACAACTCTGCAAAAGGCATTAAAGGTGTACTCGATATGCTCCTTATATGCTTCTGTGCAAGGCATAAATAGTTCCCCCTTTCTCCCACATAATACGGCGTATGGTTTATAAGACACTTGTTATTTCAAGGTTTCTACTGTGAATGAAGCAGAATTGCCCGAATTATTATCCCGTAAAAGTTTTTGTGCTTCCGCTTCGGAAATTTCCTTAATCTCCATAACTCCATTTTCACTATTTTCAGCAATGGAAAGATATATACTGCCACTGTTATTAAAATAGATGATGGGTTTTTTAGTATCAATGAATATACCAATTATCTGGTCGTTGTAGTACCAATACCCATCTTTTGGGTGATAAACTATGCCATAGGATTCATAATCTTGGAGCGTATTCATGTTTTCTGTCTTATCTCCAGATTCCATGCTGTAAGATTCATGATTTCTAATCATATCTCCATTTTCTGTAGAAGTGCCAGCGGGCATTGATTTAAGTCCTGAATTTTCATACTTTTCTGTATGCCTGTCATAAACTTCTTTTGTGCATTCCCGAATACCAATAAGTTTATCGTTTGTATCCCGTTCCGCTTCAATATCCACTGTTCCCGTAAAGAAATTGGTAAAACTTGCGCCGCCCACTGGGTCATTAAAAAATCGGACAACATTTCCCTTGTAAGTGTAGCACTTGCTATTCTTATCATAAATCAATCCATATTCTTCATATATCCCATAGTCAATATTACCGCCGGGCAGTTCTGCCGCCGTATCGTAATCTGAAGCATTCTCGGAAGCATGTATTGGTTTGTACTCCTGTTCTTCAAAAATTGGATTATTATTAGCTTGGGCGGAAGTTGCAAATGCTGTAGCTACCCCGACAACAATCAGACACGCCAGTACCAGCGAAAAAATAGTTGTTTTTTTTGTTTTCATAATAGCAGTTATCCTTTCTTCGATAGCATTTTTACTAAAGCTGTTACAAAATGGCAATAGCCCACTTTTCGTTGCTTCCATGTTGATAAGCATTAGCGAATAGGCAGATTTTGATTTTTCTCCAAATTGTCGTATGACGCTTTCATCACAAGCCAGTTCTATATCACGGTTAAAAAGAATATACATCACCCACACAAAGGGGTTGAACCAATGAATACAAAGGGCAAGTGTCGCAATCAGCTTTGTTACAGTATCATAGCGATAAATATGCACATATTCATGTGAGAGGACATATTGCAGTTGTTTTTCATTTTTCCAGTCCATTTTTTTCGGCACCAAAATAACAGGACGGAAAATGCCATAAGTTAATGGGGCGGAAATCCTATCAGATTGCTTTACCAAAATTGGACGTTTCAATGGGCGTTCCGCCAGCCACTTTTCTACATAATGGTTGTGGACGGGTAAAGCTGTCCGAAATTCAATCAGACAACGCAAATAGGATATTACAAAAAACAATGCGATAAGTATTATTCCTGCACACCATACAATAAACCACATGGAAACAGATGATAAAATATTCTCTGGCGGCTGTTCTGCTCCCTGTGTCGTAACAAACAGCCCTTGCATAGTGGGAATGTTGTAATCTGTTCCAGCTTCCGGCAATGTTGTAGAAGATATGCTATGAGTTACCAACGTATAAACACTAAACATTGACGGAATCGAAAACGGGATAAGCAGTCTTAATATCACCAATTCCCATAAAACAAGAAAAGTCTTTTTCGGCAGTTTATTGATTGCCACCGCACGGATAATCACTACCGCAGTAATGAAAGCAGCCCCCGAAAAGCTCATTTGCAGTAAATTCATTTACACCACCTCATTCCAAATCTTCCACAATCTGCTTGAGCTTCTGAATCTGTTCAGCGGAAAGCTTTTTTCTGCCTAACAGGGCTGCAAACAGTTTGTCAACTGAACCGTCATAAATCTTGTCAACCAATTCTTTTGTTTCCGCTTCCTGTACTTCTTCTTTGGGAATAAGGGCATGGCACATGAAATTAGGCTCGGAACGTTCAATCGCCCCTTTTTTGATACACCTTTTTATCAGTGTGTAGGTAGTATTCATGTTCCAGCCAATTTCTTTTTTCAGAACGTCGGATATGTGTTTTGCAGTGGTGTCGCCCTCGTTCCAAAGCACACACATTACTTTCAATTCTGAATCGAAAAGTTTAATATCCATTTGTTTCCTCCTTTCCACAAGACCGCAGTAGTTTCTGCTTGATTACACATTACACCTTTCTTAATCGGTTGTCAACACTACCGCAGTAGTGTTAAGAAAAAATTCATAATTTATTTTCTTGAATAGATAATGAAATGAGAGGGCTTCCGCAGCAGTCGGCACTGTGCGTAATGTGCATAACTTGCTATCTTATGGAGTTGTGGGAAAGTCCGTTTGCAGAATGTGGGAAAGCTGCTCTTTAGCTTTTCCATGTTCTGTGAACGGACTTTTCCATAACGGAATAGCAAGTTATACACATTTCCATGGTGCTTGTCGTTTGCTCTTTGGTTCGGAATAGTGTGGTGCTGGCGGTCTATCTCTTGTTTTCGGTTGTTTGCTTCTTTACTGTACATGAGCATTTGCACCCGGATTGTCCGTTCCATATCCTTCCAGCAGATTGATCACTCCCCAGGCTGCAAGTCCGGCTCCGATCGCACAAACCAATGTTTTTAAGGTCGTAATTGCCGTTGTAAAAAATGCCATAAGTGTACCTTTGGAAAACTTACATTTTCCAGTCCTTTCTTAGATTTTTTCCAGAAAGGGAAGAAAACACTATATAAACCCTGCCTTTTGTGCTACACTAAGCATAGGATTTTCTACTTGGAAAATTCCTCACACGTACAGTCGGTATATTCATTTTCGTCGATGGATACCGACTGTTCCTTTTTTCCAAATTATTCATGATTTCCTCCCATGATCCACTTCCCGACAATTTGTCGAGAAGTTACATCTGATACAGTTCCACTTCATCCTCTGGTTTCAGTATCAGATTAGTACTCAGATATTTTTCAATATCAAAGGTATTCTTTTTGTCATAATCGGACAGATATTTGTAATTTTTATGTTTGCAAATATCGTATTTATTTGAGAAAAATGGTCTGACACCTCTCACCTGCAGAATACATTTTCCTCCGTCCATGACTGCTATTTCATCCTGGCTCATCAACTCCTTTCCTGTTTTCTGGTAGTTCATTCCATAAGACCGCTGACTGCCTCTCGTATCCGATGTGTTATAAAGATCTATGGTTTCTTTTCCCAGGATCTCCGCTATTTCCTTTAATGTCGTTTTTTCCTTTCCACCCAGGAATAAGGTCGTATCACAGTTTCCTTCGATGGTATCGGCATTATCCTTATAAATTGCCTTAAGCTGAGACTTTGACTGCAAAATAATAGAAGCTGAGATTTCCCGGCTTCTAATCGTAGCAATCAGTTTTTCAAATTTTGGAATTTGTCCGATGTTCGCAAACTCGTCCAGGAGACACCTCACATGAATTGGAAGTCTACCTCCATATACATCATCAGCTCTGTCACAGAGCAGATTAAAAAGCTGTGTGTACATAATAGAAACAATAAAATTAAAGGTATCATCGGTATCTGAAATAATAACAAACAATGCTGTTTTCCTGTCACCGACCAAATCCAGTTCCAGTTCGTCATAACTCATAAGCTCCCGCAGTTCCGCAATATCAAAGGGTGCGAGTCTTGCACCACAACTGATCAGAATAGATTTTGCTGTCTTACCGGCAGCCAGCTTGTATTTTTTGTACTGCCTTACCGCAAAATGGTTCGGGTCTTTCTGCTCCAGTTCATCAAACATCAGATCTACTGGATTCTTGAAATTCTCATCATCTTCCCTGGCTTCTGACGCATTAATCATTGCAAGCAACGTATTGAAATTCTTTTCCTCTTCCCTACCTTCATACCAGATATAACCGATCAGGGCACAATAATAAAGTTTTTCCGCCTTTACCCAAAAATCCTCACCCGATTGCTGCCCTTCACCTTTGGTGTTAGCAATAATGGTTGTTACCAGTTTTAGAATATCTTTTTCACTGCGGATATATACAAATGGATTATAGTGCATGGATTTTTTGAAGTTAATTGTATTCAAAACTTTGATTTTATACGGTTCGTATATAACTTTTCCCTCTTTGTCCCGCACGATTTTTCCATTCTCATCCGTCATTGGACTGCCTTTTGCCAGCATACTGCCAACTTCCAGAAGCACAGTTCCCTTCGGATCAGTAATCACATAAGAGCTATGCATCTGCATAATGTTAGGCTTTACAAAAAATCTGGTTTTTCCAGAACCGGAACCGCCAATTACCAGAATGTTTTTATTCCTGGCGTATTTCGGATTCTTTGGTCTGCTTGACATAGTAAGACTCTCTGTTTCTGTAAGAATAATATTATTTTCAAATTCAGGATCAGCATATGGTCGTATATCTTTTTCTGTTCCCCATCTGGCAGAACCATACTCCACACCCAGCCGATATTTCCTGGCATTTTTCGTGCGGTAAATAATAATAAGCTTTACAGCCACGCCGCCTGCGATTCCACACAACAAATCTATATGATTCAAACATCAGATAGGGGAAATTAGCTAAAAACAGCTTTTTCTGATCTGCCCTCTTCAATTCACTTGCCTTATCTGTGATCAGATTTTTCACATCCGCAAGCATTTTTCCTGGGATACTCTCTGAAGAAAAAACAGCTTTTCCAGATATTTTTCTCTTTTTCGGAGAACCTCTGATATGCTGAACTTTTCCTCTTTTCTTCTTATGCTGCTGTTTTTTCTCCATCATAAACTCTGCCCTCTGTCTTTCTGCTGTTCTCTTGCTCGTTCTCTGTTCTTTCCTTTAGACACAGCATCCTTAAAGTGCATAAGTTTTTTCATAATAGATGGCTTATCCTTTTTGTTCATCTGTACACCCAAATATTTCTTAAATGCCAGATTCATCATTTCTGTATCCTGCCCTTTAAAGAACACATAGTAGGTCGGTGGCTTGGTCGAACTGTCTTTTTTCAAGGCAAAATCTAAACGGTATTTTTTCGCCACACGCTCAAAGGACTTGATATTTCCATCTGTGATTTCAATATTGGATAAACCAGAACCCTGGCTTTTCAGTTCTTTGTATGACTGTTTTCCAACCTTATAAGGATTCTTTCCTTTTTGTTTCTGTCCTGACAGATACTTCCGCAGCATATTTTTTAACACGTCGGCAGTCACTCTTGCAGTTTTAACCGACAATGCGATTGTTTTCTGAGTAACTTCTTCCTGCAATTTGCACGCCTCCTTTCGATTCTGATCAGCAAATTACGGTGGTACTAACAGATGGGGGAGATATATTTTCATTGGAATTTGACTCCTTTCCACTTCCCGACAAATTGTCGAGAAGTACTCTTTAAAATATAAAAAGCCGGCTGATTCCAATTTCTAATAAAATGGACCAACCGGCTACAAATTCTCTATTTCGTTTTTTCATTAATAAGCTGTTTTTTTATGAATACCAGCATTGAAATGAACTCAACTAACAACTCATATGCACTATGTATATCATCCGTTCCATATTCAACAATTCCATTATGCAGAATATTATTTCTAAACGGAATTCTTTTATCAATTTCCTTTGTATAAGCGTCAGTATTTGCAAACACTACATATGTAATTCCCATAACGTAAAGTTTTCCCACACTCTCAGAAGACATTCCCTCATTTTCATCTATAGACATTCGTTTTACTATTTGTTTCACTTTTGAATAAGGCTGTTTCGTGTAATTTAAAGTATTATATATTAACGGTTCTATATGTGATAACAATATTACTAATTTTTCACGTTCACTTATGGACGGATTGCTTATAATACTTTTTATATAACAATGTAATTTATTTTCTTGCTCATAATACTCCATAAGTTCTTCTTCCGCATCTTCTTTATCAATAAGCCCATAACTGTCTACCAACCACCAGACATCTTCATAATTCAAATCATAATTACTTAGTTTTTGAACGTTTGCAAAAAGTTGCGTATTCTTAACATCATCTGGTATATTTTTTAAAAATTCTGTCAAACTTCCAAATAAAGTATCTGGTATATTTTGTGAGAAACGACTTATTTTTTTTGAAAACTCAAGTAACACATCACCCAATTTATCTGTATCTATAAAATGATCTTCTTTATTCATCAGACCCTCCCTCTACTTATTTGTCAATTTATTTTATTATAACCAATCATACTTATTCTGTCATTTATTTCTTAAACTCAGTAATAAATATACAGTACTGAATTGCACATACAACTTTCCTTCTTCCCAATCCATCTGATCCATCAGTAAACACTGAAATAATACATCTACATCCTGCAATTTATAAATCCGATTGCACGTTTCTGACAAACCTTTTAATTCTGGGACCTCTTGCATTGCGTTTCGCCTGTGCATAAGGCATTGCAGATATAATGCTTCCAGATGTTTCTGACTGAAAATAAGTGCTGTGATATCCTGTTCATTAACAGTACATTTACGTTTTTCTAACTCTTCCCGGGAAATATCCAGAAAACACCGGATATTTTCGACATATACATCACCATCAAATGTTGGATGCTTTTTCTTAATCCATCGTTTCGCCGCTACCTCCATATTCTTTCTGTCTCGATCAGATCTGGCACTACGGAAATTCAGCCTTTTGCCCATTTCTGCATAGATATTACTTTTCACCTGCCGCTCTGCCAAAGCTGCGTATTCTTCATTGCGAAAAAAATAATCTAAAAGTTGGTTCATCTTAGCCTGACTATCTACCAAATGATAACATTCTTCGGAAAACCCCAAACCCGCAAATGCAACTGGCGCACTTCCTTTTTTGATTTCTTTTTCAATCACTCTCAAAATGTCTCTCTTTGATTCCATTTCTTGCTTTCCTTTCTCTTCTTCAATTTTCTGATTCTGTTCACAGATCATCAATAAGTTTTCATCTGCTCTTTTCGCTGTCAGTGTTAATGAATAACAAACCAAAACCAGAAACAGTGATATCAATACACTTCCTACACCAATCATAAAAACTTTTCCCCCTCCAATACATGAAGCAATCCGTCCCACTTAAAAAACGGACTGATTTTTTTCAGCATAGCAATCAAGTCCGCTTCATTTTCTATTTCAATATCCAAAAATTCTATTACACTAATTTCAAGTCCATCCGCAATTTTCTTTAATTGTTCTACTTTCGGCTTTCGTATGCCTATTTCATACTTCCGAATTGTATTCACATTAATTCCTGTTCGTTCTGCAAGCAGCTCCTGCGATAGCCCTCTCTGTTTCCGAAAATAACGAATCTTTTCATTTATCTCCATGTCTTTCATCTGTTGAACTTCTCGACAATTTGTCGGGAAGTTGTTCCCTTTCCCAGTTTTCTTTTCCTTCATATCCATACATAGATATTTCCTCATCCAACAGCCTTGCAACCATAAAGCAACAAGACAGCAAAAACAAAAGCACTATTCCTGCCATAATAATAATTATCAAATCAATCACATCTCATTCTCCTATGTAAGCGGTACAGAAAAAGCAGCCTTGACAGACTGCTTTTTCAATCACCATATTCTATTTTTGTTCTCATGTAAAAAGGCTTCCGAAATTGTGCGAATCCCAAACGCTAATCCATCTATGTAAGCGTCTCTCTGTTCTGTTTGTTTAAGATTTAAAGTATATTCCTTGTAATCCTCAAACATTGCCTGCAGATCCGGACTCATTAGACTTATCATTTCCTTTTCTAATGTTTCACACAGTTCCTTTGTCTCTTCATAACTTTTACTTTGTGTTTCACATTGATTCATTGGATAAATGCTATAATACAATTTTTCCAGTTGCTTTTCGCTCATTTTTGATCACCATTTCTTTCAGTCTTTTTATGATCCATATAATTCCAGAAATGCCGTTTTTTAGCAAAATGCCTGCTACAGCTAATAATCTCCAGGCAAGAACCCCTATTCCAATCCAACTTCCTACCATCAGTTTAAGCACCAACAAACCAAGCATTTCCCCTGTCCCCACATTTCTTGGAACGACCAGCAAAAACATTTTCTGGATTCCGAAAGGTATTCCCACAAAAAGCAATAATTTTCTCCAGTCTAATATTTCACCATTCATGCACATAGGGTGAACAATTAAGCAGATAATCATAGCTATTGCACCAGGAATTATCAATTTTGTTATAATTTCTTTTCCTCTCATATGCCACCTCCGTACATATCATGATTTACTTTTGCCTGGTAATAATTGCCTATTGTCGTTATTGAATTCATAAGACAGGTAAGCAAGTATGCTTTTATGTTCTTTACTTCCCTGGTATTCTCATGCAGACAATCAAGTACATACTCTATGTGGCTTTCTTCCAGCAACAATAATCTGCTTTTTACGAACTGATATGGGTATTTCACTCCACTGATCGTAATATTCTCCCGTTCTATGCTGATTGTTTCCACAATTAGTGCCACAATTTCATCCAACTGTTGCTGTTCCCCTAGTCTGCATCGTTGTACAAGACAGTCATATTCAATATTTCTTTTTACAAGTGCAGTATTCATCTGGAATAACTCCATCTCTTCCATCAAATCCATTGACTGCTGTTCGGAAGAATCTGAAAGATTGATAAGATCAGTATTACTTCTGTCAGTATTACTAATATCAGTATAATTATATTTAGTATTAATTGGGTCGATTTTTCCGACCTCTGTAGTTCTGATTTTTCGACCACGATAAGTCGTATTTTCCGACCTCTTGAAGTCGGTTTTTCCGACCCCTTGAAGTCGATTTTTCCGACCACGATAAGTCGATTTTTCCGACTCCGATAAGTCGACTTCTTCGACCTCTCGATTTTGTTGAATACTCTCTTCGGATTCATCATTGTTTTTAACATCTTTTGATGTCCTTAAAATAAAGTTCTTTACATAAATAATATCCGGTTTACCAAATCCTTGTTTGACTCTTTCAATTAATCCGATTCCCTTTTTGGTATCCAGTTCTGCAAGCGTTTTCATTGCTTTATCTCTTCCACAATTCATATACTGAATAACCTGTTCAACAGTAAAAATAATATAAACCTTACCCTCTTCATCAAACCATTGATGTCTGATAGATAAAGCCATTCTGTCCAGCATCAGCCCATAAAGAACCTTTGCATCGCTGGACAGATTACGGAAATATTCATCTGTGAATAATACTTTGGGAATACGGTAAAAAGCAAACTGTTCCGATTCATAATCGTGAAAATAACCAAACTCTATTTTTGTGCTTTCGGATTTTGCCATTTTGCTTTCCCTCCTTCCCTCGTTATTGGCTTTTCTTCCAGTTATCAAGCAGTTCATAGATAACCTGTTCAATCTGTTCTCTGTTATATTCCTTTGGGAAATACTTTCGTATTTTCTTTTCAGTTAAAGTAACTTTTCCTGTCTCTGTTTTCTTTTCATTCAGAATAAGCTGTACCGCTAATTCTGTCAGTTTACCTTCACCGCTGTATTGCTTCAGTTTTGTTGCCATTGAACCTGTAACAGAGCTTGCTCCAGACACTATGCAGTCTTTCACCCAAATCTGCTCCGTTTCTGATAAATAGGTTAATGAAACACCTACTGTAAAATTAATCTTTCCTTCATCCAACAATTTCAGCAATTCCGGAATAAGACAGGTCAAGCGTATGTAACGCTGAACGGTTCTTCCACTGTCACCGGCAGCCTGTCCAACCAGATCTGCACTGTCAACAGAAGCTGCGTTTTCGTCTTTTATGCCCTGATGTTTTACTGCATCCATCTTCATCTTATAAGCATATGCCTTTTCGCTTGGAAGCAAACTTTCTCTCTGTATATTAGAATCCACCATAACGATTACGGCTTCATCATCGGTGTAGTTCCGTATGAGTACTGGCATTTTACTTTTTCCAGCCAGTTCGCAACCACGTTTTCTCCTGTGACCAGCAATCAGTTCATATCCTCCCTCTGCGCGAGGACGTACCAATGCAGGATTTAAGATGCCATAATTCTTGATACTTTCTACTGTTTCAGCCATTTTTTCATCATCATTTACATGAAACGGATGATTTTTAAAGGGATAGAGCTTTTCCAGTTCTATTTCCACAACCTGGTTCATACTCTTTTCCGGTGTTTCTTCTAATCCCAGTAATTCATCATAAGAGGTAAGCTGAATCTCTTTTTTCGGTCTACGCATGTTTCAACACCTCCTGAACCAGTTCCAGATAGCTGTCTGCCCCCTTGCTTTTTCCATCATAGGCAAAGATACTTACACCCTCCGATGCTGTTTCTGCAAGGCTTTCTGTTCTCGGAATCGTCTGCTCAAAAATCCTAATGTCACTTCCGTATGTAGTTTTGATTGCCTGTTTGTTTCTCTTTGCATTATTGTAACGGCAATTATCCATTGTGAATAAAATGCCTTCTATCTGTAAATCCGGATTGAACCTCTGATGGATTCCCTTAATTACTTTCAGTAATTCCATGAGTCCATCTGCCGCATAATATTGTGGCTGTACCGGAATCAGAACACTGTCCGCTGCACTCAAAGCATTGAGCGTCAGCATTCCCAGGGATGGCATACAGTCAATCAGAATATAATCATACTCATCCTTCAGCAGTTCCAGATACTCTTTCAGCACCTTTTCTCTGTCCTCTACTGTAAATAAAGACATATCCATTCCGGCAAGCAATTTATTGGACGGAATCAGATCCATCCCTTCTTCATGGTGCAAGACTGCTTCCTTTGGATCAAACTCCAGTCCCATGATGATATTTTCCATCATGCTCTTTAATGTTACCTTGAGATTTTTAGGGAATCCCAATCCCATTGTCAAATGTCCCTGTGGATCAGCATCTACCAGGACTACTTTTTTCCCTGACTTCACCAGTCCGGCTCCCAGATTGATTGTTGTCGTTGTTTTGGCTACTCCGCCTTTCTGATTTGCAATAGCAATTACTTTACACATATACTTTCCTCCGATTTACTCTTTTTCTTCTACTTCAACATAAACACGAAAATATTTGCTTGTTCCTTTGTTCGCATAAGCATCCGATACTTCCAGAACATCCAATTCTTTATGCTTTTCCAAAATACGACGGAACCATTGAATATCCTTTAAAGTACCCTGTAATCTAATTTTCAGCATACATATCCTCCCAGTCTTTGTAAAAACAATACTCTGGATAACGGATTTTAATGGCTTCCCAAAAATACCGGGCATATCCGCAGCAAAACAGATCTTCTACGGTATAATACTGACACTCTTTTAACTGATCTTCCTCTGCTTCATAATCTCCGACACTTGGTGTCCCATTGCAGTAAAGATTAAATGCCATGCGGACGATCCGTAAACTTCCACTGGTCTGCCAACCTTCCTGCAGGGATTCCGTTTTTACACATCCAGTTTTAAAATTATAGATTTTATTCACATTTTCTCTTGTGTCTCTGTCGATACCCAGGCAATAAACCAGAGCCTGATGATAAACATCCTGATATCTGCATTTTTTCAGATATTCCATATAAAATTTTTCGTGTTCCTTGCTCTTGAAAGTAATTGTGCGAGAATTGCTATTCTCTGCTCTTAACGCTGTGTTTGTCATTTTCATTTTCCTCCTGAATTTTTAATATTTTGGTATAAAAAAGACACTCCATTTCTGGAATGCCCCATAAAAAATAGGGACACCCGCTTTTAACAAGTATCCCTATAATCTATCAATGATCTGATAGCTCTCTATTCATTTTCATATTCAAGATTCTTTGTGTTCCCCGTACCGAGGTCTAAGGCAACAACTACGGTTACTCTCTGCACAAGTATCTTTTCCTTGTGATTTTCACCGATTTTGTTGAAACTGAAAAACTCTACAAAGTGCGTAAATTCAAGGATTTCTAGGTATCTTTCCTTTGTAGTCCCACCACAGTCTCCACATGAACAGTCTGACAAAATTGATCAACGCAGCAGGCTTTTTCCAGCTTATACCCTGCCGCCAGAAATGCTGGAAGATCTCTTGCCAGGCTGGTCGCTTTGCAGGAAATATATACAATATGGTCTACCCCATAAGAAAGAATCTTCGGCAATGCTTTGGGATGGATTCCATCCCTTGGCGGATCCAGAATGATCACATCCGGTTTCTCCGTCAGATCATCCAGGACTTTAAGGACATCTCCTGCAATAAATTTGCAATTACTCAGGTTATTCAGTGCTGCATTCTGTTTTGCAGCTTCTACTGCC